>Ga0247833_1000416_pt1 | contig 76989 bp, 80 predicted proteins | sample LaCruzMarch2015__7_FD_187117 | JGI IMG/M metagenome (GOLD analysis project Ga0247833, IMG submission 187117) | Freshwater microbial communities from meromictic Lake La Cruz, Castile-La Mancha, Spain - LaCruzMarch2015_8m | ecosystem: Environmental > Aquatic > Freshwater > Lake | place: Spain...
CAGTCACCCGGTAGGCCCGGGCCCTGGTCCCAAACGTACCAGCCAAAACGCCGCCACCCCTGCTGGCGCATCCAAGAGAGCCAGCCATCCCAGTACGGCACGACTTCCTGCTCGCGGTGGATCAGGCCAAGGTTGACCAGCACTTGACCGGTGGCAGCCATGGGCAGGTTCGCGAAGACCGAACGCATCAGCGCGTCCCAATCAACAATAGTGTCGGTGTAGTCGCGCTGGGTACCGTAGGGCGGCGAGGTGAAACACAACGCGGCGCGTTCGCCCTGCATCAAAGCTGCGACCACCGCCGGGTCACCGGCATCACCACAGATCAGACGGTGCGCACCAAGCAGCCAGATGTCCCCAGTTCGGGATACCGGGTTGACCGGTGCGTCTGGAACATCATCACCTGCGTCAGGTGCGTCGTCGGAATCATCATCGCCCGCCTGATCGTCGCCAGTCTCACCGCCGATGTGCTCGGCCATCATGGCTTCGATCTCAGCATCTTCAAAGCCGGTGAGCGCCAGGTCGTAACCGGACTCACACAGCTCAGTGAGTTCAAGGGCCAGCATCTCTTCGTCCCACCCGGCATCGAGTGACAGTCGGTTGTCAGCAATGACGTAGGCGCGCTTTTGGGTGGGCGACAGGTGCCCTAGTTCGATGACCGGCACAACTGTGAGGCCCAACTTGCGGGCAGCCGCCAGACGACCGTGACCGGCGATCACGCCGCTGACACCGTCGACCAGCACCGGATTTGTCCAGCCAAACTCGGCGATGCTGGCGGCGATCTTGGCCACCTGTTCCTCGCTGTGGGTGCGAGGGTTGCGGGCAAACGGGATCAGCGCGTCAACCTTGCGGTACTCAACGTTGAGGGGATTCAAAGGTTTCGAGCTTTCCAAAAAAGTGAGGCCCGCACAGGTCTGTAAAACCAGTAACGGGCCGCGAGGTGCGCCATCTCAAGCGCTGGAGTTGAACGAAAGAACCCGCCGCCAGATGTTGCTGAGGGCGGGTTCAGGAAAAGTCAGGCTAAAAAATACAGGTCAGATTGCTAACGATCTAAAAAGCCGATGGCATCCAAATACTGGAGGTCATCGCTTGCTGTGCGGCGTTGACTCATGCAAAGGGTGTGAATTGAATTCCCCCCCTTTGGCACGCAGGGTGCAAACCTGCCGCTGGTGCAAACCCCTGCAAACTCTGGTTTGCAGTCTGTCGGTGGGCGGGTCTTGCGCTGTTGCCCCCCGCATAGGATTTTCTGAAAGAAGGACCCCTCTTACCTGGGGCGGAGTGGCTAATTACCAACTGATTCTCAACTGATCACCAGCGGTTTTCTCCATCCATAGCCGTAAATGTACGGGAAATCAGTCGGTCTGTTGCAGCACTAGATTTGGGCTGGCGCCGCTGATTTCCGCATGAGCATGTGCATTGCAGCTTAATCACGCCAATTCACTTTCTTGCTGCCGTGGATTCGTTGAGCTTTTCAGCCATCGTCTGCATGGCTTTGTTCCAATGCCGCCATCCGGTTGTGCGATCAAAACCGAATCGTGTACAGATTTCTCGCCAGCCGTACCGCTTGGCACGCATCCAGACCAAGTGGCGCTGCTCGACCTCAAGCCACTGCACCCAGAGCATGACCTCAAGCATCTGCTCCACGTCATTTGGTGTCGTTGGGAAGCGACAGACCACACGCTCATCGGTTGCCAGCATCTCCCATTGGCAGCGCACGATGGTGGGCCACGCGTTGAAGTAGCCCTGCACATTGGCCGAGGGCAGTCGCCTTGCCGTGACCGCAGCGTCCTCGAAGCGGTTGGCCACGTCATCAGGTGTCCATGGTGTGTTGCGCTCAGCCATGATGTGTCCTTGGTGTGCCATACAAACGCTCGCCGATGCGGCGCACCAGTTCACGCTCGAGGTAGTCCAGCCGCTTATCCTCAGCGTTGACGACAAGGATGCTCTGGTCACGCCAGCCTCGCTCTTTCATCGCGTCCAGATCGGTGATCGTGGGCTGCAAGCGACCAAGTGGACATTGGTAGTGGTGGGTGGGGACTTTCATGTTCAGTCTCCTTCAACGTGCCCAAATCGGCACCATGTGCAGAGGGACGATGCGCTGACGCGGCTCGGGTGTATCGAGGCACTCGCGCAGCAGTTGTTCACGTCGTGCGTGAAAGGCAGCATGGGCTTGGCCAGACACGTCAGCCCAGGCTTGGCGGTTGATGGTTTGTTGTTGCCCTGCACTAATGGCCGTGCGTTGATGAGTCATGTTGGCTGGCAGGCTTTGCTGCAACTGACGAAGCTGGCGCTCGCAGTCCAGGAAGTAGCGACGGGCTTGGCGACCTTTAGCGGTGCGTTCGATCATGGCGAGTTCCTTGGCCATGTCGATAGTCAGGAAGTAGTCAAATCGCTCGGTCGTTCTCAAACTGCCCTGATGGGGGACTTGCTCCACAGATTTATGGATCAAGTAGTCGATATCGATCTCGAAACCGTACTTGACAATCCGATTCTTGATCCAGGTCGAATAGTCCTGGCGCGATTGCAGAAATGCATGCAAGACGCGCGCATCGACCATTTGGCTAGACTGGCCGTTGAGTGTGGTCGGGACGATGGGAATCAGTGTTGGTGTTTTCATTCGTTTTCTCCTTGGGTATCCATCGCCCAGTACAGGATGGCCAGGGCATCGGCTTCGTTGTCGTCGGTGACGGGGTGGCCAAGGGCACGCATGGCGGCAATGACATCTGCCTTGCCTGCGTTGCCTTTGCCTGTGGCGTGCTTCTTGATCGTGCCCACGGGCACGCCCTGGTACGGGATGCAGTGGTGCTCGCACCAAGTGGTGAGCGTGGCCATCAAGCCGCCATAAACGTGGGCTGCATCGACACCAACGTGGCGGCGTACCTCCTCGAAGTACACGGCGTTGATTTCGCCAGTCATCGTTTTGATTTCAGCCAGCCAGTGTTTGAAGCGCAGGAAGCGCATGCCACCGCCCTCGAAGCGCTGGGATTTGAAGGTGACGAAACCGTGAGCGGTTTGGCCGTTCTGAGGTCGCAGTGCCCAGCCAGTGGTGGTGCCCAGGTCAAGCGTAAGGATTGTGTTGTTCATGATTAGTGTCATTTCAGGGTGGGTCTGACACAGTCGTCACAGCTTGTCGTAACTTTCCATAAGGTGCGGGTCACCTCACGTGTGAGGGTTAACGAGGGACTGTGACGACTGCGTCAGACCGAGGGTTTTTCATGGGGTCATTTGTCTGCGTAGGGCGTGTAGCTGGCGCTGGGTGGTGACTTCAATCCGATGCCTTTGAAGCCACGCACACCCGATCCGTTGCGCCATTTCTCATAGCCACGGGTGATCAGCAAATCAGAAAACCTGCGTTGCGCACCGATGAATTCACCGGCAGCCTCGGCCCAGGTCTTCCAGTCGTTGAACAACTCTGCGGTCAGTGACTTGGCACTGTCGACTCCCACGCAACGCTCATCAAGCCAGCGACCCAGGGCATCCTCGGCTTCGAAATACTCATCGGTTGCATCAGTGACCTGCTGTGGACGATCAAGCCGACCCAGTCGCTGCCATGCCAAACAGCCCTCCAGTGCCCAGGCAAGGATTCCGTCACGTTCGGCCAGGAGCTTTTGCTGAAGGTGTTTGTCTCGCTTTTCAGGCGGCACGGTGATGGTGAAGGGGATGAGGTGCAAGCGCCGCTTCATGGCTTCGTCGATATTGCGAATGGCAGGCTTGTGGTTGCCCGCAACGAACAACTTGAACTGCGGAAAGAACTCAAAGAAGTCCTGGCGCATGAAGCGCGCAGCGATCTTGTCACCACCTGTGAGGTTTTTGACCTTGGATTCAGCCCAGCGGCGACCCTGTTCGGTCTCGATTGCAGCAACGAACCGTGCCCCACGCAGACCGGCCATATCGGTCGGATGGCGGTCGGTACGGGTTTCCATGAACGTGTCCATCGGCGCATTGGTGGCGTAGTCGCCCAGAATGTCGGCCAGGGTATTGACGAACACTGACTTTCCGTTGGCACCGGTGCCGTACAGAAAGAACAGTGCGTGCTCCCGTGTTGACCCGGTCAGGGCATAGCCCACCATGCGTTGCAGATAGGTCTGCATTTCCACATCGCCCCCAGTGACCTCATGGATGAACTGCCGCCAGATCGGACATTCGCCACGAGGGGTGGCGGTGGTGATCTTGGTCATCCGGTCGTTTCTGTCATGGGCTCGCAGCCGCCCACTCCTGAGATCGACGACACCACCCGGGGTGTTGAGCAACCAGGGATCCGCATCCCACTCATCAGTGGTGGCTGCATGGCGACGGTCAGCGCGTGCCAGGCGCTCAACGCCACCGATGGTGCTCGATGCCGCCAATTTGGCTGCGATCCTGGGGTTACTCGCATTGAGCGATGCATGCCGACAAACATGCCGAATCAAGTCGCTGGCAGCTAAGGTGTCTTCCGCACGCCAGCGCAGACCGTCCCAGACCAGCCACTTGCCCCATCCGGCAACGTAGCGCCAATCGTTGTGATATCTCCGGGTGAACGACAGTGCCAGGGCATCTTCCGTGCCCCAGACAGCTTCTTCTGTCGCACTGCCGGTGGTGTTGGAGTCCGGGCCATCGGCCACCAAGTACATCTGCATACGCGGGCCGTGAGCAATGAAGCCTGCAACATCGAAGCCCTCGGCTTGAGCATCTGCTGCATCCCACCCCTCGGCCGCAGCCTCTGGCGGGTACAGAATATGGCAGGTCTTGGCTCCAGCGGCCAACATCGCCTGCGCGGCACGATCTGCATATTCCCAGCCCGGCTTGTCCTTGTCGGGCCAGATCAGCACTGTTTTGCCCGCCAGCGGTGACCAGTCGGTTTTGTCCACCGGCGCGTTGGCTCCATGCATGGCGGTGGTGGCGCAGATGCCCGCATCGATCAGGGCCTTGGCACACTTTTCACCCTCGACCACCACCACCCGATCTGACTTGAGCATGCCGGGCTGGTTGTAGAGTGGCCGTGGATCAGGCGGCGCTGCCTTCTTGCGTTTGACATCCCAAGGACGGAATTCCTTCTTCTGCCCAGGGGGGTCATAGCGGTACACGATGGCGATCAGTTTGCCATCGCCATCCTGATACTCCCATTTGGCCGTTGCTGGGCCTAGTTCATCAATGGCGGGCTCAGCCTTGCGTTTGCGCGTTGCCTCCTGCGGCACTTTGCCGACCAATTGGGCCGCAAAACTCAGCACCTTGGCAAAGTCAGAATGGACATTGAAGGCCAAGTGGCCGGAAATCAGGTCGAAGATGTCACCACCCTGACCGGTCGCTCGATCTGTCCACAGACCGGCTTTCTCGCCGGTGACCACGATCTCCAGGCTATCGCCCGGGCTGCCCAGGATGTCGCCGATCAGGAACTTGCCACGTTTGACCTTGCCAGCGGGAAACATGTCCATCAGCACTGACTCAAGCCGGAGCAGCAAGCTGGCGCGAATCTCTTCGCGGTTGCCATCGGTGGACGGTGATGCTCCCGGTGTCACATCGTTAAAGTCCATCATGGCTGGCTCCCTGGACTTGAAGCCACTGAGCAAGTTCCGACAACTTGAACCGCACCATGCGACCGATGTGGTAGTGAGGAAGGTTAAGTTTGCTGCGTTGGCGGGCATTGGTCATGTAATACATCGGCAGATTCATGGTGTACGCTGCCTCGCGGGCATCGACAAAGGGTTCGCTGACCACATGGGGCGTTAATGATGTTTTGATCATTGGGTTGTCCTCCAGCAGCGGTCTTGCCACGCGCAAAACTTGCATTCAAAGTGGGTAGCATCAAGGTAGGCGCGAGGCAGCAATTCACCTGCCTCAGTGGCGGCAATCACCTTCACGCCTCGGTCGGACATGCGCTGGGCCAGCGCCGCATCGAACGGCACCAACTCGGCGTAGATGTCCATCGTGTCGGCATTGACCGCCGTGAAGATGGCCGGGTTCTCGTGCAACTCCAGGTAGGCCTGGTAGATGGCCACTTGCGCGGCGTAGACCGGCTTGGAAACCGCGAGCTTGTTTTTCTCCAAGTCGCGCCAGGATTTGGAGCCCAGGCACTTGTTCTCCCAAAGCGCCGGGTACCTGAATCCCTCTGGCCCACCGACAAGAACACCATCAATGTGTCCCTGCAAGCGGCCGTCAGCCGTTGAAAACCCAAACTGCTCGCCGTTCGGTTTGTGAGTGCGCAGATCGAAACCGGCTGCACGCAGCCACGCGACCATACTGTCTTCGTTGACGTGACCACGCTCGAAAATGCGAAGAATGCGACCCTGCGTCTCCCGCCCCGGGTCCACCGGCGCTTGGGCGTACTCGTATTGCAAGGCGCGCTCGCACGACACGCCCAGACGAGATGCGCCCAAATACTGGCGGGATTTCTCCTTGGAACGTGCCTTTTGCAGACCCAGATCGATCATCGAGCTGATCTGGCCACTGACGCTCGATGATGAGTTGAAGTCCATCATTTGGCATCCTCCCAGGGCAGGTCGCTTTCCATGTCGGCAAACGGATTGGCCATTGGGTCAGCAACCTCTGGTAGACCACGCACTGGTGGGTACTTGGACTTTTCATGGTGCTCGACCATGGCCTGCGTAAAACAGGTCACGATGGAGTCGATCACCTTCAAAGCCTCGGATTCAGAATAGTCACCAAGTGGTTTGGTGAACCCGATAGCCCCGGCAGCTTCGCCGAAGGCCTTGAGGCACTTAACCATCGCGTTTTTCTCGACTTCAGAGAGATTAACCATGGTCACCCCCTTCGAGTCGACGAGGTCGTCCTTCAATCTGACCCAGTTGCCGTACATGGCGTGAAACGCCTTTTGACAGCGTTCGGAACAAAAGACCCAGTCCAGCGGATACCGCTGGGCCTGTCCTGTGCGATGCCGGGTGTCGGTATGACCGTACCCCCGGGCTTGACGTGAGCAGACCCAGCATTTCATCGCCTGCCTTTCTTCTTGCAATTGACAAGACGTTCACTGACCGGGCGACGACCCTCGGTGTAACCGTCGCAGTCAACAAAGAAACGGGTTTTTGCATGGGAACAGCGGCACTGTTTGATCATCTGGTGCTGGTATGCCCGGGTGCAATCGGTGCAGTAGTCGCTGTCGCCAGCTCGGGCCTTGATGGCGTAGGTGCGCCACTGCTGGTACTGAGACGCGTCACTGAAGCAGCCCGGGTGGTAGGCCTGCGCCGTGGGTAAAGAGGCATTCATGGCTGGCGCTCCTTACTGCGCCCATGCGGGTTTGCCGGAGACGGGCGCACGTTGAGACGCTGGCGCTTGGTGTGCCGGTGCTGCGCTCTGTGCAGCAGGGGCTTGGAAAGCTGAATTGGCTGGCGCGTTGGTGCTTGGAGCCAGCTTGGAAGGCACACCCATGGTGCGCGCGTAATCCGGGTGGTCGGGCTCCACTGCCGTCTTGACGACGTTGCGGTCATCACCACGGTCGTCTTTTTCGATGTCCACGCGCACCACAAACTCCAGACCATCAAGGTCAACAAACCCTTGGATGCGCCGGGCCGCAGCAGCTTGAGGGCTGTTGTCCTGCGGCAGGACGTTTCTGGCACTGTTCAGTGCGGCGCGCACGAAGGTTCTGCCCATCTGGGTCCAGGTTGGCCCCTTGGGTGAATACAAGCCGATGTTCGACCACATCTTGCGTTTGGCGTATTCACCACCGGTGATTACAAACTCGGCAGCCAGATAGACCGCACCCGTCTTGGGCGACTGGGTGGGGTAGCCATCAGACCAGCCTTGACTGGCGTCGTAATGACCACCGGGTTTCAGTGTCATCAGCACCGGCACGAGTGCCCCTTTGGGGATCAAGTTAAAACCCGATTGCTGTGCTTCTGCGTCGTTAAAGTCTGACCAGACATTGGTGTTGTTGTCGTTCATTTGAATTACTCCTTGGAATCAGTGAGGGTTGGGGTTTGTGGGTGCTGTGCAGGAGCGCCAGTGCCAGCGCACTTGGCGATGAGCGCACCCAAGTCGGGCGGCTCCAGCAGGTCAAGCCGACCGCTGCGGTCTTTGGCCGGATAGCCGAATGGGTTGATAGTCGAGGTGACAAATGCCCGGTAGGAGCTACCGTCATCGGCCTTGATTTCAGCCAAAGTCACCACCTCGTCGACGATGCCGGGCAGTTGCAGGGCAGTGGCGCTGCCCTCGATTTGCGGCACAAACACCTTGCGGCCGAAGTCATCCGTCTTGCAATCCAGGATGGCTACGAACACAACGTTCTTGCCACGGGCATGCTGCAAATGGGTCAGCGCCGTGACCATTTCCTGACCCAAAAGGCCATATGCGCCGCGTGAATCCGGCTTGCCTGTGCGGTCAGAAAATGCTGCTGGCTGACTCTTGGCCCAGTTAAAACACAGCCGCGAGAGTGCCGTGATGGAGTCGCAGAAGTAGGTCTGGTACTTGTCCAGGCTGGCCGGGTCGCCATAGACCGAGCAGACATGATCGAAGTGCGCCTGCGAAAACGGGGACTGCTCGGGCAACGCCGGGTTGGGCCCTGCCAGATAGACCACCAGATCCCGGAATTCGGGCCAGGTGCGCGGCCGCAGGCAGTCGCCATCCCAAGTGGAAACCGACAGGTCACCTGCCTCCAGGTCAATGAACAAGGTGGAATGGTTGTCAAGGGACTTTAGCTGGGTCGTTTTGCCAATTCCGCTGATACCCAGAATGACGATCTTGACACCACGGCGCTGCACGCGGCGTTGGTCAGCAGTAATGATGGGAAGTGCCATTTAAGCCACCTCTTTCATCTGATCGATCACCGCCGGATTCCAGAGAATCTGGTAACCCGAGTGACCATTGCGCGAGTAAGGCAGGGCTTCGCCCCAGGCCTGACCCGCCTCTGTCAGTTCCCATTCGTCACGGTCATTGCGCAGTTGCAAACCCATTGCTGCCAGGCGGGCATTGACGCTGCGAGCGGCCATACCCAACTGCTGGCCCAGCTTGGTCGAATTCATGGCTGCGATTGGCTCGTCATTCGCAGGCAGCGCACGACGCATGGTTTCAATGGAAAGGCCGGTATTCTCGTGAATGCAGGTCAACGTGGCAGCCATGGCGATGCCATGCTTGACACCAGGAACCTTGGCCACCGCTTCTCCGATCAACAGCAGCGATGACACCCGATCCTGGGTTGGCGATGGCAATGCGGACACCGACGTAGATGACGCATACGACCCAGTCTTGCGAATTGACGGTAGAACTTCATGGGTGATCCAGCGCTTGAACCGCTTGGCCTCTGGCTTGCGACTGCCCAGCACCAAGTTGTAGAGGCCTGACTCATTGACCATTGACATGTCTTGCTGACCACCAGGGGTCGGAATTGAATTCCGCCCCTTTTCGTCATCATCCAAACGGGCGATGGCTTTGTGGGTTTCTGGCAAATCAAGTGCTGCGCATACGTCGGCAGCGACAAACCAGGGCCGCCCAGCAGCATCCAGATTGACACGCAGGGCATGGCTTTCAAATTCAAATGGGATGATTTGGGACATGATCAGGACTCCAGTGGGTCAAGAGAAAGGGTGAAAGTTGGTTTGCCGGGCTCAACCGTGCGGGCAGTGGAAAACTGCTGCTGCAACGCTGGTGGCCAGTTTGTGTAGCGGGACTCAGCGACAGACAACTTGATGTCGATGTAGCTTTTGACCTGCTCGCCAGATGCCACCACGCGCTCGGCGATCTCGCCCAATTGCTTTTGGTCCCAGGTGATTTTTTTGGGAAGCTCAAACTTGATGCGCAACGATCCGTCGTTGATGTGGGCGGTACCAAAATCACGGCCGGATTCCAGAAGCGCCGCTTTGGCCTGTTCTTCGTAGCACTGTTTCAAAGCCGCATCAAACTTGGTACGGGCTTGTTTGAGCCAGGCAATGGCTTTTTCCAGATTGACATCGACTTCAAGTTTTTGAGCGGGTGTCAGTTGGGCCAATTGGCTCACGGACATTTCGGCAATGTCGGCAGGAAAGATGGTGAGGTCAGTCATTTTCAAGCCCCCTCACTTCGCCACGCGTTCCGAGGTCGACACATGCAGCGCGCCATGCTCGAACTCGGTCACTGTCTCAAGCGGATAGGAAACTCTTTTTGACAGCTTGTAATAGTGCGGGCCGCGCCCTTCAGAGCGCCAGCGTTGCAGCGTCTTGGGACTGATGCCCCAACGTTGCGCCAGCTCGTTTTCCGACAGCACGCGCCGCTCGTGAGGAGCCACCTTTGCAGGCAGCGCCGAGGAGACGGATTGGCCGTAATTTGCTGATGTTGATTGCAGCATTGGTACCCCTTTCATTAAGTTGAGGAACAACGCTTGCAGTGTCAAATTTGAGTGGCGAACTGTTAATGGACTGGGTGGCGAACTGGGCTAAAAGTTCGAGTTCGCCACTGCCGCTGAAATGAAAACGGCGAGCTGCAAGGGCTCGCCGTACGGGTTGGAAAATGGTTAGGTCAGGATCGTTTTTACGCTGCACAGGGCATGGCATAGGTACCAGCGCGTTGGTTGGTAGTCACCAACGTTTTATAGGCTCGCAACGGATCTTCGTATTTGGGGTTGGCCTTGTTTTGCGTTTTGACTTTGAATACGTCGATTGGTTTGTCACTCGATACTTCAGCCCGTGACATGACCGCATGCCCTGGTTGACTCTGACCACCAAAATGCCACAGTGCCCTGAACACCGCTGCCTGAGCTGATGACAACGCGATGGGGGATTCCTGACCGTCCAAATGTACCCACCGAAAGTCCTCCGCAAAGGGCCCATGCACCCTATTGGTTACATCCCGGGCGATGTCATCAATCACTGCACCAGGCTCCATGAAACCGATATTGCCGCCATAAAGCGAAAAGCGTTCTTCCAACGGAAGCCACGAGGCCATGCCTGCCAATGGGTCGTGTTCGATTTCGCGCAGTGGCTTGGGGGTGATCAACCATGGCAATGATGTGGTGCGGGTCCTTCCAAGTAAGGCTGGCTTTTGCAACACCAAATCGAGACTGCGTGCCAGAACCACCGGTTGACGCTGGTATATGCCGATGCGCCACATGCTGCTGGTGATCTCGACAACGGCCTGCTGCGAAGGAATGTTGAGTGCGCCGCGCAATTTCCGAATCAACCAATCTGCATCGAACGTCCACGCTTGTCGATCCACTGCATCAACCGGTATGGCCCCGCATTCGGGACATTGACATACCAGGGTGTCATCAACACGAACGACTTGACCGCGATGCAATTGGCAGTAGGGGCAAAGTACATAACGGAGATCAACCTTGTGCGGCTTGACCGCGTGCAGATCGCCAAGTACAGCCAGAGCAGCACGTTCCAAAACTGATAGAGCGGATTCACGCGTCGGACTGTCGGAGCCAAACAATCGGCATACCAGCGCCCAGCAAGATGCGTTACTGGTTTTGCTCAATTTCGCGCTCGTCAATCAGGTCAGGTCTTTCAGCGGCTGTAACCTCCTGGTCCGATAGGGTCTGTTTCGTTTGAAGAATACCAACAGCCACCAAATAGGCTTCAAGCTGGGTGCGCAATTTCTCATCAAACTTGTGCAGATTCAAGCGTCCACGCCTGGTGACTTCAACGGTCACGACTGGGCTGCGCTGCTTGCCGGGTGGTGGCGCATAGTACAAATTGATACTGGCAGCCGAAACCAACCACTGGCGTGCGAGTGGGTTGTCGTTTTTGAATTCCTGGGCGATGAGTTCCGTGACGCATTCGTGCTCGGCGCTGGCCATTGCTGTGAACTCAGCCTTGAGATTGGTTTTCTGACTCATCAATGTGATTGACTTGACCTGCAGGGTGACAAAGCCATCGTCAACAGCCTGGGGCACTTGAAAACCCAGTTTCAGACTGGAGAGGTCGAGCGTTGGGGGTTTGATCCGTTGCGACGCGACATCGACACCAAGAAGGTGACGAGAGAAGGCATTGGCCAGCATCTCATGGTATTTCGCACCGCCACGAATCAGGGTACGCGCCACCCCGGTGACATCGGAATACTCCAAAGTCATGTGAATGTTGGGACTTCCGACACGGCGCTGCAAGTGAATTCCTTCAAATTCCAGCCGCATCATCGCCAGGTCTTTGGCATGAACTGTCACCAATTGGGTGCCGTGTGCACGGTCAAGCAAGTGGGCCACACAGACCTCCCCGCAGCCAAGCTCCTTTTGGTAAAAGCCTTTGATATCTTCTACAAAACCGGCCATCGATGCGGCATCCCGGCGCACTGGTACTTTGATGCCCAGATCGTGTTGTTGCGCTTGCTGTGGATTGGCATCAAAATATTCCATCTCTGCCGCCTGCTCGAACAAGTCAAGGTGATGGACAAACAGCCAAAACGACCGATGGATGTCACTTTGGCAAGCGATCAAATTTACCAGTGCAGTACTGTTTTTGGAGGTGGACTGAAACATCGCCTGCTTACCACGTTCATGGGCAAGCTGCATGCTGGCGTTCAATCCAGCCACGACCCTGTCTCTTACTGCACTGTCTGGATAGGCTTGGATCTGTGCAATCAGGGCACTGGAGGTAATCGCATCGTCTGTCCAGTCGAACTCAGCGGGCAGCACCATCCCCTCTCTTGTCAAATAGGTGCGCAACGTCGTGTCGACCGGGAGGTTGAGCAGCGCGTCAGCGTAAGTGAATGTCGGTTTCATACTCGGTCCTTTCAGGGGTGTCGTCATTGACCTTGGGACCGCTCATGCGTGCGGCGCTGCCGTCGGCGACTAGTTACATTAAAAAAGCCATGTAGCGAATTAAGTAAAGTAAAACGATACAAGCGCAATTCTATCTGCGCATTTCCGTTTGTCAATCAATTGGGTACTTGCGCGGAGATAAGGCTCTTTTGGCTATACTCGCAGGCTTATTTCAAAGGTCGTTAAACACATGCCGTCACCCTTCGGAATACGTCTACGTCAACTGCGCGAGGCCAAGGGCCTGACTCTCCAGCAAGTGGCCGATGCTGTCGGTTGCAGTAAAGCCTATGTATGGGAGCTGGAGATGCGCGAAGGTCAGCGCCCAACTGCAGAGCGCCTGAACGCCATAGGCAAGTTACTTGGCGTAAAGGTGGAAGATCTTCTGGGTGAACCCATCGGCGAGGTCGCTGATGCATCTGGCACCGATGTCGCCTTCTTCCGTGAATACGCCGGAATGACGGAAGATGAAAAAAAACGCTACCGTGATGCCATGAAGTTGATGTTTGGCAACAAGGAGTCAGGAGCGCAGAGCTCTTGATCGCCACAGCACCGCTGAGCAGTTTCAAGGCTGCCGCCAACATTCTTAACTGGCTGGCCGCCATGCAATGTCTGAAACTGCCAATCGATCTGGACTTGGTGCGCCAAATGCTGCCCGACACCCCCTTGGGTCGCGGAGCAGTCATCAAAGAACCGGCTGACTTGACTTGGGGTGCCAGCGAAGGTGCGTTGGTACGAAACCCTGACAACACGTCTGAATGGGGCATCTTTGTGAACCCCAAGACACGCGCGGAGCGCCGCCGTTTCACCGTAGCACATGAGCTTGGCCACTTTGTTCTGCATCGGTCGCTGCAGTCCACGTTCAACTGTGACAAAGAAAGCGTTTACAGCGGCATTGCCACCCTCAAACAGATTGAACGTGAAGCCGACGACTTTGCGGGCAATCTCCTCATGCCAGGCAACATGCTGCGCGACAGAATTGAGGGAAAACGCATAGACTTTCATTTGGCTGGCGAACTGGCCAAAGAATTCGGCGTATCGCTGGAGGCCATGTGCATTCGGCTGATTAAGTTTACCGAGCAGCGCGCCGTTCTGGTTTATTGGGACAACGGTTTCCTGAAATACCAATGGCCCAGTGAAAGCGCCAGACGGACTCGTGTTCGGCTTCTCAAAACCGCAGACCCGCAAGAACCGCACATTGGCACACTGGCAGCTGATGAAGCATTCGATCAGGAATGGGATGGGGTGGACATGCCCGCCAGCGCTTGGTGTTCCAGCGAAGCCGTGGATATTCGTCTTCGGGAACTCAAGCACACCTACATCGATGGAAACCGGATTCTGTCGCTATTGATACTGGAGTCGGCACCACCGCGTGCTTACCAAACCAGCGACTGGGAAGATGAGGAAACCGGCGATTCATACGACCGCTTCATTCAAGCCGGACAACATCCGATCCGTTGATCCATTGATCGACGATCTCGCAGCAGCTGCGCGCACTGCCGCTCTAGCACCATAAAACGAGTTACTCCGACAGGGTTCGGCCCATAGCATAGACGGTAGTTTTTAACCGGAGTGCTACCCATGTCAGAACTCGAATCATCCTCAACTGCGCGTCGCATGACGCGCGAAATCCAGCCCCGACAACCACATCGGGAAATTGCTGAAATTCTGGCCGCTGCGATTGTGCGCATGCGAGAGAAAAATTGCCAAGATTTTTCTGACACAAACAGCGAAGTTTGTCTTGGCTTTACTGGCACCCAGCGCGTGAATACGAACCCGTCTTACACAGAAGGAGTTCAAGAATGACGACACAAGCAAGCACCATCATTGCGCAGATGGCCCAGTTGCCCGCCCTGCCCATGGAAAACTTATGGGCACTTTGGGATGAGCTTTTCGACCGCCGACCCGGCCACCACCAACGCACCTACCTGGAAAGCCGCATTGCATACAAATTGCAGGAGCGCGCATTTGGTGGCCTATCAGGGCACATTCGTGCCAAGTTGGAAAAAATCGGCGAGACGGGCGAGGTGCCAAACCATAAGCGACGCGGCGCAACCGAGCTCGCACCAGGCACCACTCTGGTTCGCGAGTACAACGGCGTCACCTATCGGGTCATGGTAATGGATGACGGGCGATTTGAACTGAACGGCCACCCCTTCAAAAGTCTCTCGAAGGTGGCTCGCGAGATCACTGGCACGGTGTATTCCGGTCCCGTCTTTTTCGGACTGAAACCATCCAGTCGTGACAGAAAGGCGGCACAAGCATGAAAGCGCCAGCCAATCGCCCACCCATGCTTTCCCCAAAAAAGCGATGTGCCATCTACACCCGCAAGTCCACGGATGAAGGGCTTGATCAGGAGTACAACAGCCTTGAGGCTCAACGTGATTCAGCACTGGCATTTATCAGCAGCCAGCGCCATGAGGGGTGGCTTTCCCTCGACGATGGCTATGACGACGGTGGATTTTCTGGTGGCAACACGAACCGCCCATCGCTCAAACGTTTACTGGCAGATGTCGAAGATGGCCGCATCGATGTGGTGGTTGTGTACAAAATTGACCGCCTGTCACGATCTCTGTCCGATTTCGCGAAGATTGTCGATCTGTTTGACGAGCGCGGAGTAACCTTTGTTTCCGTGACCCAGCAGTTCAACACCACCACCAGCATGGGCAGGTTGACACTCAACATCCTGCTGTCCTTCGCCCAATTCGAGCGAGAGGTCACTGGTGAGCGGATTCGCGACAAAATTGCGGCCAGTAAAGCCAAGGGCATGTGGATGGGTGGCACACCGCCGCTAGGCTACGATGTCCAAGAACGAAAACTTATCGTCAACGAGCAAGAGGCGGCGTTGGTACGCGACATCTTTGCACGATATGCAGAAACCGGTTCGGCGGCCCAATTGGTGCGCGAACTGCAAATTGAGGGGCACACCACCAAGGTTTGGGTTGCCCAAAATGGGCGTCGCCACGACGGCAAAATCATTGATCAGCAGGTTCTGTTCACCATGATGCGAAACCGACTCTACCTTGGCGAGATGACCCATAAAGGCCAAGCCTTCCCTGGGCAGCACGAGGCGATCATCACATCCGAGTTATGGGCCGCAGTGCAGGCGATTGTTGATGGCCGCAAGCAAGGCCCTCGAACCCAGTACAAAAAGGAGCCAGCGCTTCTGACAGGCCTCCTGTATGCACCCGACGGCCAGCGGATGCTTCCGACCTACACGCAGAAAAAGAACGGCAAACGGTACCGGTATTACGTCCCCTATTTGGAAAAGCGGCAGTCGGCAGGTGCAACATGCGACCCCAGTCGCCCCAATATTGGACCGTTGCCTGCATTGGAAATTGAAACTGCCGTTTTAGCTCAGGTGCACAAGGCCTTACAGGAACCAGAGATGATCATTGGTGTTTGGCAGGCAGGAATGGCACGGCAAGAGCGACAAACCATGGATGAGCCCACTGTATTGGTCGCCATGCGTCAGATGAGCGCGATTTGGGAAAGCCTGTTTCCCATCGAACAGAATCGGATCATGCGACTACTGGTTGAGCGGGTTCAGCTCCATGAGGACGGGTTGGACATCATTTGGCAGGATGACAGTTGGCAGCGATTCAGCAGGGAGTTGGCGCGGCACCAGTTTGTGGCAGAGCAGAGCGCCACAGTTGAAATGGAGACGGTCGAATGAACTCGACCCAAAAGCCAATTCGAGAAACTCCAGCTGCGCGACGCGTGATGGTGACGGCGACAGGCACACCACGCCAATTCGAAACAGACGGGCGATCTGTGACGTTTGTTCCTCTGACGATCAAACGCCGCCACAGCAGCAAGCTGATCGTGCCACCCGTCGGCACCACCTTGCCAAAGGCCGCAACTTCATTCGATCTGCCACTGCTGCGGACGCTTGGAAAAGCGTTTTACTGGCAACGGATGATCGACACCGGTGAGATGGCCAATGCAAGTGAATTGGCTCGTCACTTTAAATTGGAGACGGGCTGGGTATGCGAGGTGCTCCGAATGTCGCGCCTAGCGCCGGACATCATCCGTGCAGTGCTCGATGGTCGACAGCCGCGCCATCTCAATTTGCACGCGCTACGCGGGCGTCAGGCAGAGATTCCGCTAGAGTGGGATGCCCAGCGCAGGCTTTTTGGGTTTGTCGCGTCGTAGGGGCTTATGGCCACCAGTGGTTTGCATATGCTCTGCCCATCCACCCCATGCAGAAAACCAGTTTTTTTGACACTCGCATAAGTGCTTGTTTGCAAAAGGTTTCTGCGTGTGCCGACTGTTGTGCATTTCCCCACTATTTTTTGAGAACAGAGAGCAAAAAGGAATCGAAATTCAGGAAAAACGGGGAGTGTGGGCGGCCAACACCAAGCGGTCAGCACAGACAGATCGGCCAGACACCCCACGTGGCTTGGGGAAAGCCCAGAAACGACAAAGCCAACTGAGAACAGTTGGCTTTGAATATTGGTGGCCCGGGGCGGAATCGAACCACCGACACAAGGATTTTCAATCCTCTGCTCTACCGACTGAGCTACCGGGCCAAGCCTGTGATTATAGCAGTACTTTAGCCCGCTCAGCCCCCTGCTGTGCTTGTAAGAGTGCGCCCACCGTCGGCACCGTTTCAGCTGTTGGGATGCTGCTTGGTTAGCCGCAGCACAGATGCCACACAGCCCGCCCTGCTGGTTGCTCAGCCCGCTTGCCCGAAATTACGCTGTGTTTTTCGAAGCAGTTCAGCGTGAAAAGCACCCAACTCGCGTACCCCACTCCCGCAGCCGTTCAACACTTGGACGAGCAGCGGAATGCTAATCCGCTGCTTAAAGCCGTCAGCAGCTTGAAGCTGGTGAAGGGTGACGTTCAAAACGACAAGCTAATTCACTATCTGCGCGATGGCGCTGTTGTGCTCTACAAGCGCACGGAAAGTGGCGTTTGGCAAGTGCGCTTCAAGCTGTGGGACAGGCAGTGGCATCGTTTCACCACCAAGTACAAGGAGCTGGCGTTTGCTCTGCGTGCGGCTGGTGACTTGTACGACAGGGCTCGCTTCAAAGAGGAGATGGGGACCCATTACGGCCTGGCCATGCAAAACCTCATGCGTGAACAGCGCGTTACCCATCAACCGCTTGACGACTTTGACCAAGACATGCTGCTCTGACTAACGGCGAACTTCTAACCCCATCAGCAAACAGGGCCCCTCTCGGGGCCCTGGCTATTGGTGGCGCGGTGAGCACCGGAATCGGCCACCAGATCCGGTTGCCAATTCACACCGCCATTTACCGCCGCCAAATTTATGCGGGTTTAGACCGCCGGTAACAGCTGCAGCTCTTTCGCGTCATTGCACCCCGGGTTGAATTGATTCACAGCGGCGTCTGACGCATAGCCCAGCAGGTTGTGCAGTGGCCTGCGCTTCGCAGTGAGCAGACTCAAACCTCCAGGCAACACATCGGGTCAAAGCGGCCCTGCTCGCCCTTGCGCGCGTAGCCCAGCGGATTGGCCAGCACCTGGCAGCCCAGGTGGCTGTAGCGGCTGGGTGCGTGCAGGTGCCCGTGTAGCCAGAACTGTGCCTGGGCCAGCAGGCCATCCAGCGCATTGCAAAAGCCGGCGGTGCCGGGTGTCAGGCCGTAGCGCGGGTCGGCGCTGCGCAGGCTGGGTGCGAAATGGGTCACCACCACGGTGGTGCCGGCAAAGGGCTGCGCCAGCGCCTCGGTCAGCCAGGCCTGGCAGACCAGCGCCTGCTCACGCACCTGCTGGGCCAGCATGGGCGCGCCGTGCCGTGAGGTGGCGGCTTTGCGCAGGTAGTAATTGGCGGCGCGAAACGCTTTGTCGCGCGCCTTGAGCTGCTGCGCCAGCGGGTTGCCGCTGAGTGTGGAGGCGTTAGCCTCAGGGGCCAGCGCGTCGAAGTCGGTCCACAGCGTGGTGCCGATGAAGCGCACTTGGCCCGGCGCGGATGCAGTGCCATCGCCCCACACCAGCACCTCGCGCTCCAGCCAGGTGATGCCCAGCCGGGCGCAAGTCTCGCGCAGCCGGTCGTGGGTCTGGTCAAAGTCCAGCCCGTCGTACTCGTGGTTGCCCGGCACAAACAGCACCGGTGTGGGCCAGCCCTGGCGCGGCGAGAAGCGCCCCAGGCCAAAGTCGGTGTCGGCCAGCAGCGAGCCGGTCTGGTACGAGCCGATGTCGCCTGCCAGCACCAAAAGGTCAGCGCCTGGTGCTGGCGTGGCGGCCCAGTTGGGGTGGGTTTCCAGGTGCAAGTCTGACAAAAGCTGGATTTTCATGGGGTTGCAGCTTGGCTCAAGCGTCAAATGCCGAGGCGCCCAGCGCCACCAGTGTCTGGCGTAGCCACTGATGGGCTGTTAGGCGGTGCACCCGGTGGTGCCACAGCGCGTCCACATGGACCAGCGGCATGGCAAAGGGCAGCTCGCGGATCACCAGCTGATCCGCAAGCCCCGTGGCGTTAACAAAATGGCGGGGCAGTACCGTCAGTAGGTTCGAGCCAGCCACTAGTTTGCCCGCGGTGAAAAACTGGTTCACGGTCAGCACAACTCTGCGTTCCTGCCCGATCGCCGCGAGTGCCTCGTCCACAAAGCCGAACGGTCGCCCCGAAAAACTCACCAGCAGGTGGCGGGCAGCGCAGTAATTGGCCAGGGTCAGCGCTTCGTCGGCCAGGGGGTGGTCGCGCCGCATCACACAGACATACTCGCCGCTGTACAGGCGTTCATGGCTGAACGCGACAGCCGCACCGGATTGGATGCGAGAGGTCAGGTCGGCCATGGTGGCCGGAAAATAGCCGATCGCCAGATCGATGGTCTCGTTTTCGAGCAGACGGCGGGGATCGCGCGTGGTCAAGGGCACCACGCGAATCGACACGCCTGGGGCGGTTTGGTCCATCGCGGCCAATAGGCCGGGCATCAGCTTGGCTGCGGTGGCATCGGCCATTGCCAAAATAAAGGTGTTAAGCGCCTGGGCTGGAACAAACTGACCGGGCACCAACGCGCCCTCGAGTTGTCCGAGCGCATCGCGCACCGCTGGCCAGAGCGCCAACGCGCGCGGCGTGGGGCTCATCTCCTGCCCAGAGCGTTTCATCAGATCGTCGCCTAGCGCCTCGCGCAAGCGCTGCAAGGCGTTGCTGACCGCAGGTTGCGTCAGCGACAGCTTGTTGGCAGCACGGGTCAGGCTGCGTTCGGTCATGACCTCGTCAAACACGCGCAGCAAGTTGAGGTCCAGTTGCCGGAAGGCAGGCCTGTGGTCAGAGCGAGTCATCATCAGCCTGAATATACGCTATTAGTATTCTAAATTTGGCAAATAATAGGGTAAACCCTAATATGTGGTCTGTAGCCAGCCCAATGCTGGTCATTGAAGAAAGACCACACCATGTCCAACGCCACGCGCTATCCCTTCCCCGGTTCCAATCCAGGCCATCAGCAGTCGCCCGCAACTCAAAGTGACAAACGGTCAAAACGAAGGGTGTTTGACAGTGCCAGTGGCTTGAGTGCACTGCTGCTGGGCGCCATGGTTTCCGCCATGGTAGTGGTGGCTGATCAGCTGATTGAAACTTGGGCTGACGGCCACTTGCTGGTTGCCTGGGTGGCGCTCTGGTTGGTCAGCTTTACCGTCTTGGCCCTATTTGCAGGCTCCGCGCACAAGCTGTCGAACAGCGTCGCTGATGCGCTAGACGCCATGGCCAAGCGCCGGGCCGGCAAGCGCGCTGACGAGCATTTGTGGGCGATGGCGCAGGCAGACCCGCGCCTGATGGCCGACCTGCAGGGCGCTATGGCGCGCCTAGAAGACTGAGCCCGCCCTGGCGCCACCCAGCGCCTCAGAGAGCGGCCAGGCGTTGCCCAATCGCGGTTCGGGTCTGCTCCAATGCCGTTGGCAGGTGGTGTGCCAGCTGCTGGAACAAGGTCTGGTGAAGTGCCAGCTCCTCGGTCCAGGCCGCCTTGTCGAAGCGGGTCACCGTGTCAAACTGAGCCGGGCTGAAGTCTAGTCCGGCCCAATTGATCTCGTCGTAGGTTGGGCTCACACCAAAAATGTTGTCCGCGCCCTGGGCCTGTCCTTCAAGGCGGTCGATCATCCATTTCAGCACGCGCATGTTGTCGCCGTAGCCAGGCCATACAAACTTGCCGTCCTCGCCCTTGCGGAACCAATTGACGCAATAGATGCGGGGTAAGGTCGCGCTGCTGCCCACCCGCTGCTCCATGTCCAGCCAGTGCTGGAAGTAGTCACTCATGTTGTAGCCGCAAAAGGGCAGCATGGCAAACGGGTCACGCCGCACCACGCCCATCTGGCCGGCCGCAGCCGCTGTAGTCTCGGAGCCCATGGTGGCGGCCATGTACACGCCCTCGGTCCAGCTGCGGGCCTCGGTCACCAGCGGCACCGTGGTGGAACGGCGGCCACCGAAGATGAAGGCGTCGATCGGCACCCCTTGTGGGTCGTCCCAGGCCGAATCCAGCGCTGGGTTGTTGGTGGCGGCCACCGTGAAGCGGGCATTCGGGTGGGCTGCCTTGGCGCCGGTTTGTCGCGCCAGCTCAGGTGTCCAGTCTTTGCCCTGCCAGTCGATGGCGTGCGCCGGCGCCTCGCCCATGCCTTCCCACCACACGTCGCCATCGTCGGTTAGCGCTACGTTGGTGAAGATCGCGTCCTGCGTCAGGCTGGCCATGCAGTTCGGGTTGGTCAGCGTGTTGGTGCCGGGCGCCACGCCAAAGTAGCCGGCCTCGGGGTTGATGGCATACAAGCGGCCATCGGCGTTGGGCTTGATCCAGGCAATGTCGTCGCCAATGGTGGTGTCCTGCCAGCCGGCAAAGGCCTTGGGTGGGATCAGCATGGCGAAGTTGGTCTTGCCGCAGGCGCTCGGAAACGCCGCTGCCACATGGTATTTTTTACCGGTGGGGGCGGTCACGCCCAGGATCAGCATGTGCTCGGCCAGCCAGCCCTGGTCACGGCCCATGGTCGACGCGATGCGCAGCGCAAAGCACTTCTTGCCCAGCAGTGCGTTGCCGCCGTAGCCTGAGCCATAGCTCCAGATTTCACGGGTGTCGGGGTAATGCACGATGTACTTGGTGGGGTTGCAGGGCCAGCTCACATCGGCCTGTCCGGCTGCCAGCGGTGCGCCAACCGAGTGCACGCAGGGCACAAACTCGCCGTCAACGCCCAGCACGTCGTAAACGGCGCGGCCCATGCGGGTCATCAGGCGCTGGTTCACCGCTACGTAAGCGCTATCGGTCAGCTCCACCCCGATGTGCGAGATGTGTGAACCCAGCGGCCCCATGGAGAAGGGCACCACGTACAGGGTTCGCCCGCGCATGCAGCCGGCGAACAGGGCGGGGGTGCCATCGGCTTGGCCCAGTTGCAGGATGCCGCGCATCTGCGACGGCGCCATCCAATGGTTGGTGGGCCCCGCTTGGTCCTGGCTGGTGGAGCAGATGAAGGTGCGGTCTTCAACGCGGGCCACATCTCCCGGGTCAGAGCACGCTAGAAAACTATTGGGTCGCTTGCTGTCGCTCAGCCGCTTGAAGGTTCCGGCGTCAACCAGCAACTGGCACAGCCGGGCATATTCGTCGGCTGAGCCATCGCACCAATAGATGTCCGCCGGCTGCGTGAGGGCGGCGACTTCGGCTACCCAGGCGATCAGTTGCGCGTTTTTGACATAACTGGGTGTATTGAGGTGTATGCCCTGCATCACGGGTGAATTCATGAAAAGCTCCAGAATAAAAAATCGACTTTTCGAAACCAGCTGCGCTGCTGCTTTGGTTTTGAAAAGGCGATTCCCGCTCTTTTGGCGCGGCCGACCCGAAAGCCGGAAGGCCGATTCTATGAACTCGTCCGCTGGTTACCAGTGGGTTACCGAGAAATGTTATGCATAACTTGCATGCAAATATGCGGTGTCTGGCATTGGCTTGCGCTTGCCCGGTCGACTCGGTAAAGGGAAAACGCAGGCCAAATCATGGCCCGCGCAAAGCCGCTGCGCTGCAGGGATGGCAAGGTAGGGTTTGGTGCCCGGCCACTGCCGGGTTGCCCGAGGGCTGTTGCTGTCCGAATTGCTATTGAATAAATAGCTAGAAAGTCAAGCTGGACAAGGCTTGGTGGCCAATTAGGCCATAGATACGGCAATGAAGGCGAGCAGGAACATCAGCACCCCGCCAACCAGAGGCAACACAAACGGGATGGCCGAAACGATTTCTTCCACCGGGTCTTGGGGGTGGTCGTCGTGTTGCGGTGCGGGTTTGGACATGGCAGTTCCTTAAAGGGATCGGTTTCGCGGTAGTCGGATTTTACCTGTGCCGGTGCATGGGGCTGAGTCATGGGTCTAAGTCATGCGCTAGTTCAGCATCGTTTGACCTGCATCAGCGTTCTGAGCCCGTCAGGGCGCGGCTTCGGCCTTAGCATGAACCTGTCCTAGCCAAACCCTCTCAATGACCCCTATGAACCTACCTCCCCTGCGCCGAGCCTTTCGAATCCTGGCGACCCTTGGCCTCGCCGGTAGCGCTTGGTTGGCGCACGGGCAAGCGCTTGACGTCGCGGCTGCAGAAGCCTTGGCCAAAAAGAGCAATTGCACCAAGTGCCATTCAGTCGACAAGAAAAAGGATGGCCCCTCATTCAAGGAGACGGCCGCCAAGTACAAGGGGCAGGCGGACGCCGAGGCCAAGCTGACCAAGCACATCACCACCGGGCCCAAGATCAAGATTGACGGTGTGGAAGAAGAGCATCAGATGGTCAAGACCAAGGACCCGGCAGAGATCAAAAACCTGGTCCGGTATGTGTTGTCGCGCTGACCTGCACGCCCTGAGAACCGTCGTATGAACTTCGGCATATTCCTAAGGAAACTCAGGGCCCGATGGCTGCTCTTGCTGAGCTTGGCCGTGGGTGGCTTTGTGGTGTCTGCGGTCTTGATGACCGCCGGGGCAGTCGGACTGGCCTGGACCAACACCGAGGAGTTCTGCATTGGCTGCCATGAGATGAAGGACAACGTGTACGCGGAGTACAAGGGCACGATCCACGACCAAAATCGGACCGGCGTCAGGGCGATATGCCCGGACTGCCATGTGCCGCGCCAGCCAGGCCCGATGATGGTGCGCAAGTTGCAAGCCAGCCTTGAGCTTTACGGGCACTTCATCAGCCACTCCATCGATACGCCGCAAAAATTTGAAGCCAAGCGCTACGAACTGGCGACCCACGTCTGGACAAGGATGAAGGAAACCGATTCGCTGGAGTGCCGCAACTGCCACAAGGAATCCCAAATGAGCCACGACCTGCAATCGCCGAAAGCACAGGTCAGACACGCCAAGGCACTGGTCGACAAACTGACCTGCATCGACTGCCACTTCGGCATTGCGCACAAAGAACCCAACGGGCCAGGGCCGCGTGAAATGACGACGAGCAAAGCCCCCTAAGCACGCCATATCAACCTGCAAGGACGATCAGCATGGTCATCAAAAAAATCACTTTTGTGGTGGGTCTGTCATGGGCCCTTTCTGGGCTCGCCGCAGACCCTACCTACCGTGGCGAGATCCAGCCCTTGATCAAGGCACAGTGCGCCGAATGCCATGGCGATGACTCTCCCACCTTGGCGGAATTCAACCTGGCCCCCGAAAAGTACACCAAGGAGAAGCAGGGCCCGCGTACCAGCACCTACGAAACACTGCTGCAGTTGGTGGGGTGGCCGGACACCGGCGCCCTAATGCGCCGGCTTGATGACGGCAGCCAGACCGCCGACAAGAAGCCGGGCAACATGAACAAGCACTTGGGCGATACACCGGAGCTGCGCGCCACCAATTTGAAACTGATCAAAGCTTGGGTTGGCGAAGGCGGCTGGAACCTCAACCGCTGGCAAAAGCGTGGTGATGTGCCGGCCATCAGCAAAGAGCAGCTGGACAAGCTCCAGCTCAAGTACTGAGCTAGGCCCCTGGTTTGGCGCGCGTGCCCAGCAGTGCCGCGCCGACAATCATCAAGGCGGCCAGCCCGATGTTCCAAGTGAAAGCGCGGTCGCCCACCAGCACCAGCACGGCGGTGGAGGCCAGCGGCGTCAGGTAGCTCAGGATGCCAATTTGGCGCGTGTCGCCCCGCTTGAGCGCCATGTCCCACAGGAAAAAAGCCGCGCCCATGGGCCCCAGCCCCAGCGCGCCGATCAGCAGCATGTCGCGCCCGTTCAAGGCCACAGCGGGTTCCAGCAGGGCGTGGCACAGCAGCGACAGCAGGCCCGAGAGCAGGGCAAAGCCACCAATGGCTGCGGTCGGGAAGTGCGGCACGCGCCGCGTGAGCAGCGAGTAACTTGCCCAGACCAAGGCCGACAACAGTGCCAGCAAGTAACCCCATGACCAGCCGCCAGCCTGCTGCCCGGCCCCTGCCGGATCGCCCAAGATCACCAGGGCCGCACCGGCAAAGCCGAGCAACGCTGCCGCAATATGCACAGCTTGCAGCCGCATGCCCGGCAGCAGCCAGGGCGACAGCAGCACCATGAACAGCGGCCACAGGTAGTTGATCAGGTTGGCTTGCACCGGCGGCGCCAGTCGCAGTGCCATGAACAGCAGGAAGTGAAAGCCAAACAGGCCACCCACGCCCAGTGCCAGTGTGGGCAACGGCACGCGCCAGCGGCTGACTTCAAATCGGGAGAGCGGCAAGGCCAGCAGGCCACCGACGCACAGGGCGAGCCCGGTCAGCAAAAAAGGTGGCACGTGCGCCAGCGCCACACCCAGTGCAGCCAGCGTGCCCCATAAGGCGATCGCGCCGAGCGCCAACAGCGCGGGCGGTAGCGTGCGGCCCGGCCTCAGACCGGGCGAGCTGGGCATGTCACTCAAGCCGGACGCTGGTCGGTCGAGGGCCGTTGCCAGAGGTTGATACCTCCGTCCACCGCGTGCTGATCGATCGCCGCCAACTCGTCGGCGGAGAACTCGAGCCGCTGCACCGCACCGGCGAGCTCTGTGATTTGTTCCGGGCGACTGGCGCCAATCAGCGCAGAGCTGACGCGCGCATCACGCAGCACCCAGGCCACGGCCATCTGAGCCAGGCTCTGTCCACGCGATTGCGCGATGTCATTGAGTGCACGCACGCGGGCCAGGTTGACGTCGCTTAGGTGTTCGGCCTTGAGCGAGCCGCCGCCGGCACGGTTGATGCGGGCGTCCTGCGGAATGCCGGCCAAATACTTGTCGCTCAGCAGGCCCTGCGCCAGCGCGCTGAACGCGATGCAGCCCATGCCGGTGTCCGCCAGGGTGTCCAGCAACTCAGCCTCTATCCAGCGATTGAGCAGGCTGTAGGACGGTTGGTGGATCAGCGGCGTCACGCCCATGCCGCGCAACAGCGCGGCCGCCTCGCGTGTCTTGCCAGCCGAATAGCTGCTGATGCCAACATAAAGCGCCTTGCCCTGCTGAACCGCACTGGCCAGTGCACCGCAGGTTTCCTCTAGCGGGGTGTCTGGGTCAAAACGGTGCGAATAAAAAATATCCACATAGTCCAGGCCCATGCGCTTGAGGCTCTGGTCCAGACTGGCAAGCACGTATTTGCGTGAGCCACCCCCGCGGCCGTAGGGCCCCGGCCACATGTCCCAGCCGGCTTTGCTGGAAATGATGAGTTCGTCCCGATAGGGCTTGAAGTCGCGTCGCAGATGCTCGCCAAAGTTGGTCTCGGCGCTGCCATAGGGCGGCCCGTAGTTGTTGGCCAGATCAAAGTGGGTGATGCCCAGATCGAACGCGGTGCGCAGCATGGCTCGTTGGGTGGCCAAGGGCGTGTTGTCGCCGAAATTGTGCCAAAGCCCCAGCGAGACGGCCGGCAGTTTGAGGCCACTGCGTCCGCAGGTGCGGTAAGGCATGGCGTCGTATCGGGTGGGGCTGGCGTGGTAGGTCATGGTGCGATACTCAAACGAATGGCTGTGAGTTTATAACGGGGGCAAGCATGGCGATCTTGAGTGGCCGGCTAAGGCTCGTTGGTGTCCTGCTGGTGCTGGGCATCGGTTGGGGCAGCACCCAATCGCTGGGCAAAATGGCGGTGTCCAGCGGCCACCAGCATTTCGGGCTGATCTTTTGGCAACTGGTGATCGGTGCTGTCTTGCTGGGTGCTGTCAATGTATTGCGGCGGCGCTCTTTTGCCATCACTGCAGGGGGGCTGCGCTTTGCGGTGGTGATCGCCCTGATCGGCACCTTGATTCCGAACTCTACTTTTTATATGTCGGTCGCGCACTTGCCAGGCGGTGTGATGTCCATCCTGATCTCTACCGTGCCCTTGCTGTCGTTTCCGTTGGCGCTGGCGCTGGGCATGGACCGTTTCAGCTCGCTGCGCCTGCTGGGGCTCTGCTGTGGCTTGGTGGGTGTAGCGCTGATTGCCATTCCTCAGACCAGCCTGCCCTCGCCCGAGATGGCGGTCTGGCTGCCGGTGGCCATGGTCGGGCCCCTGTTTTACGCTTTGGAGGGCAATTACGTGGCCAAGTGGGGAACAGCGGGTTTGGATGCAGTGCAAGCCATGTTCTGGGCCTCGACGGTGGGCGCTGTCATAGCATTGCCACTGACCCTGTGGTCCGGGCAGTGGATCAACCCCTTGTTACCCTTGGGCGTGCCAGAGCTGGCGCTGATCGCCTCGTCCTGTGTGCATGCCTTGGTCTATGCGGCTTACGTCTGGCTGGCTGCCCGCGCTGGCGCCGTATTTGCCACCCAGACTGCTTATTTTGTTACCGGCTCCGGCGTGCTATGGGCCATGCTGCTGCTGGGTGAGCGCTTTAGCGCCTGGGTCTGGGCGGCACTGGTGGTGATGTTGCTGGGCCTGTTTCTGGTGCAACCCCGTGAACGGTCGCGGTCTGCGGTGGCCTGAGCCGCGATCATGCAACGTGCGACCCTGCCTTCGCCCTGGTTGGGTCAGCCGTCACTGGCCAATAAGCTCATGCGCCTGGGCGTTGGCATGCTGCTGGTGGCCCTGGCGTCAATCGGCTTAACGCTTTGGGTGACATGGCAGTTGGAGGGCGGCGCCGGCGCGGTCAATGAGGCTGGGCGAATGCGCATGCAAACCTGGCGGCTGGTCAGCGCGGCGCAATCGGGCGTGCCCCAGCCCGAGATTCGTACGCTGGTCGCGCAGTTCGACCAGAGCCTGGCGCTGCTGCGCCAGGGTGATCGGGCCCGGCCGTTGTTTGTGCCCTGGAGCGACGAGGTGACCCCCCAGTTTGAATCGGTTCACCGGGTCTGGACGCAGCAGCGCGACCATTGGCTGGCGCCACCGCTCCCTGCCGCAACAGACGCCTTGCGCGAGGCCGAGGCCTTTGTCACGGCGATCGACGTGTTGGTGTCGTCGATGGAGCATCAGCTGTCGCGCCTGACCGCCATCTTGAACCTGTTCCAATTTGGCATGATGGCATTGGCCATAGGTGGTTCGGTGGTCATGCTTTACACCGGTTACTTGTACGTCATCAACCCGCTTGGCCAATTGCAGCAGGGTCTGGGCCGCATCGAGGCGGGCGACTTTGCCGCACGCATTGAGGTCGAAACCCAGGATGAATTTGGGCAGGTGGCAGCAGGTTTTAACGGCATGGCGGGCAAATTACAAACCCTGTACGAGGGGCTTGAGGCGCAGGTGGAAGCCAAGACAAGGCGGATCGAGGCGCAGCGCGCCCGGATTGAGGCCTTGTACGAAGTGAGCGCCTTCCTGGCCAGTGCCAATACCATCGAAGAACTGTCGCGTGGCTTTGCTCAGCGCGTACGGGCGGTCATGAAAGCCGATGCCGTGGCCGTGCGTTGGTCGGATGAAGCCAATCAGCGCTACCTGATGCTGGCCTCTGACTGCTTTCCGCAAGAGATGGTAGACGAAGAGCGCAGCCTGATTGTGGGCGCCTGTGCCTGCGGAAATTTAAAACCCGATGCCCGCACCCGGGTCATCCCCATCATGAGCCATGAGGCGGCCCCGATGCGGGATTGCATCCGTGCTGGCTATCTGAGCCTGGTGAGTGTGCCGGTGCGCTTGCAGCAACGCTTGATGGGTGAAATTGATCTTTTCTTTCGAAGCGAGTTGAAGTTGTCATCTGAAGAGGTGGAGCTGCTCGACGCCTTGGCCAGCCATTTGGCCAGTGCGCTGGAGGGCTTGCGTGCGGCTGCGCTGGAGCGCGAAGCGGCCGTTGGCGAGGAGCGCGCATTGCTTGCCCGTGAGCTGCATGACTCTATTGCCCAGTCGCTGGCATTTCTGAAAATTCAAGTGCAGTTGCTGCGCAACGCCTCTGCGAAAGCGCAGGCCAGCCAGGTGCAACTGGCCTTGAACGAACTCGATGTCGGCTTGCGCGAAAGCATCAACGACGTGCGTGAACTGCTGGTGCATTTCAGAACCCGGACCAACACCGACGACATTGAAACTGCATTGAAGGAAACCCTGCAAAAATTCAAGCACCAAACGGGCTTGCCTGCCGTGCTTGAAGTCACGGGCCATGGCCTGCCGCTCCCAGCCGATGTACAAGTTCAGGTCCTGCATGTGCTGCAAGAAGCCTTGTCGAACGTGCGCAAACATGCGCAGGCCAGCCATGTGAATCTGGAGGTCTTGAAAGGCTCGCAGTGGCGCTTTGTTGTGCGGGACGACGGCCAGGGCTTTGACACGCAGGGCTTGCACGGGGAGTCGCATGTCGGCATGAAGATCATGCATGAACGGGCGCAACGTATTGGCGCAACCGTGCTGGTGACATCGTGCGTCGGCCTGGGCTCGACCCTGACCCTCACGCTGCCGGAGCACCCGGTGACTGCCCAAATGGCCTGACAATGGTATTCATGCAGCCAATCAAACTGATGGTGGTCGACGACCACAGCCTGTTTCGTCGCGGCCTTTTGTCTTTGCTGTCGCAAGATGGCCGCTTTGTGGTCGTCGGTGAAGCGGGTGATATGGGTGAGGCTTTGCGTCTGGTTGCGCGTGTCAGCCCTGACCTCATTCTGCTGGACAACCATTTGCCTGGTGTGCGCGGTGTTGACGGCATTCCTGCGCTCAAGGAGGCGTATCCAGGCACGCGCATTCTGATGCTGACAGTGAGTGAAGACGAAACCGATCTGGCTGCCGCCATGCAGGCCGGTGCGGATGGCTATCTGCTCAAAACCGTGGAGTCTGACCAACTGTGCGACGCCATCGTCAAGGTGTTGTCCGGCGAGTCGGTGATCAGCCCGGACATGATGAGCAAGTTCGTCGCCGCTTTTCGTGCCAAGCCCATGGCGGATAAACCTGGCGAGGCAAGCCCACTGCCGGCGGCTGTTGATCAAAGCGGCGTGGCCTCTTTGTCCGCCCGCGAAATGGAAATCTTGAAGTTGATTGCACGTGGCGACAGCAACAAGCTGATTGCCCGCGCACTGGATATTGCCGAGACCACCGTCAAGGTACATGTGCAGCATATTTTCCGAAAGCTGCAGCTCAGCTCTCGCGTTCAGGTGGCGGTGTACGCCGCCGCCCATCGTTTGGTTTGATCCATATCAACATCCGCCGCCTTTGACGGGCTGTTACTACTTTGGAACTAGAGCACCCTAGCGCGTCCTAGTTCTTTTGAGGCCATTGCGGCATGCCAATGGTGGATGGTGATCCACCACCAAAGCAGCGACATTGTGTGCATTCCTTTGGAGAAGCACCTATGGCCTCTGAGATGATTCAGTCGAGAAAAGCATGGTCGGTCCTGATTGTCAGCACCCTGGCGTTCACCGTCTGCTTCATGGTCTGGATGATGTTCGGCGTCATTGGCATCCCGATCCGCAAGATGCTCGACCTCAATGCCACGCAATTCGGCCTGTTGATGGCCACACCCGTCCTGACCGGATCGCTGATCCGGGTGCCCCTGGGCATCTGGACCGACCGCTTTGGCGGGCGCGTCGTCATGGCGGTACTGATGGGCCTCACCGTGCCCGCCATCTGGCTGATGAGCTACGCCACCGCCTACTGGCATTTTTTGACGATTGGTCTGTTCGTGGGCCTGGCCGGCGGTTCGTTCTCGGTGGGCACGCCCTACGTGGCGCGCTGGTTTCCGAAAAAACGTCAGGGCATGGCCATGGGCGTCTATGGGGCTGGTAACTCGGGCTCTGCTGTTAACAAATTTGTGGCGCCGGTGCTGCTGGTGGCTTTTGGCTGGGCCATGGTGCCGCAGGTTTACGCTGCCATTATGTTGGGCACACTGGTCCTGTTCCTGATGTTCAGCCACAGCGACCCGACCCACCTGGTCTCGAACCAAGTCAGCTTCAAGGATCAGCTCAAGGCTTTGAAAGATCCCAAGGTGATCAAGTACTGCCAGTACTACAGCATTGTGTTCGGTGGCTATGTGGCCCTCTCGCTCTGGATGGTGCAGTACTACGTGGGTGAGTTTGGGCTGGATATCCGTGTTGCGGCCTTGTTGGCAGCCTGTTTCTCGCTGCCAGGCGGTGTGCTGCGGGCCTTTGGGGGCATCTTGTCCGACAAATATGGTGCGCATAGCGTGACCTGGTGGGTGCTGTGGGTGAGCTGGATTTGCCTGTTCCTGTTGTCCTACCCACAGACTGACTTCACCATCATGACCATCAACGGACCGGCGACCTACCACATGGGGTTGAACGTCTACATGTTCACCGCATTGATGTTTTTGCTCGGGATTGCCTGGGCCTTTGGCAAGGCCAGTGTCTTCAAGTACATCAGTGACGACTATTCCCACAACATCGGTGCCATCAGCGGCATCGTGGGTCTGGCGGGTGGTTTAGGCGGCTTTGTGTTGCCCATCTTGTTTGGCGCCTTGTTGGACCTGACCGGCATTCGCTCCAGCGCGTTCATGCTGATGTACGGCGTGGTCTGGGTCTCGCTCATCTGGATGTACTGGACCGAGGTTCGCAAGACCGAGCTCATGGGCCAGAACGCCACCAATTTTTCCCTCCAGAACTAGGACCCACACCATGACCACGCAAGGCCAAAGCAACGCCGACATTGCCGACTGGCGCCCTGAAGACGAGCGCTTTTGGGAGAGCACAGGCAAGCAGATCGCCTATCGCAACCTCTGGATATCGATCCCTGCGCTGTTGTGCGGCTTCGCGATCTGGGGTATGTGGGGCATCATCACGGTGCAGATGCTCAACCTGGGTTTCCCGTTCACCCAGGCCGAGCTGTTCACCTTGACCGCCATTGCCGGCATTTCGGGCGCGACCATGCGCATTCCGGCTTCTTTCCTGATCCGCATGGCGGGTGGGCGCAACACCATCTTTTTGACCACCGCCATGCTGCTGGCCCCGGCCATCGGGACCGGTATTGCGCTGCAGCACCCTGAGTGGCCGCTGTGGGTGTTTCAGCTCATGGCCCTGTGGTCGGGCGTGGGCGGCGGCAACTTTGCCTCGTCGATGTCGAACATCAGCACCTTCTTCCCCAAGCGCCTGCAGGGCACCGCCCTGGGGCTCAACGCCGGCCTGGGAAATTTTGGCGTGACCACCATGCAGATCGTGATCCCGTTGGTCATGACCATGGGTTTGTTCGGTGCCTTCGGCGGTGACTCCAGGGCGCTGGTCAAGGACAGCGGCTGGATTCTGGGCAAGATCGCCGCGGGGACGCCGACCTGGATTCAGAACGCCGGCTTTGCCTGGGTGCTGTCACTGGTTCCGCTGTCCCTGTTGTGCTGGTGGGGCATGAGCAACCTCAAGACGGTATCGCCCGCCACCGGCAGCCCAGTGGTGGCCTTCGCCAAGATCACTTACCTGTATTCGCTGGCCTTTATTCCGTCGGTCGGCATGCTCTACCTGTATCTGCCGGCACCTACGGGGCTGGGCCTGTTGAACATGTGGGTGGCCATTCCCCTGGACATCGTCGCGGCCTTGCTGATGATGCGCCTGGCCGCCTTTGGTGCGATGAAGGAGAACGTGCAGAAGCAGTTTGCCATTTTCAGCAACAAACACACCTGGAGCATGACGGCCCTGTACGTCGTGACCTTTGGCAGCTTCATTGGCTTCTCCATGGCGCTGCCACTGGCCATTACCGTGATTTTCGGCTACCAACACACGCCCGATGCTGCCGGAGTGCTGCAGCACACACTGAAAAACCCCAACGCGCCGTCAGCATTGACGTACGCGTGGATCGGGCCCTTTGTTGGCGCGGCGGTTCGGCCATTGGGCGGCTGGATATCCGACAAGGTCGGGGGCTCGATCGTGACGCAAATCATCTCGGCCATTATGGTCGTGGCCTCGGCTGCGGTGGGCTATGTGATGCTGCAAGCCTATCAGTCCGCGGCGCCGGAGCAGCATTTCATGACCTTCATGGGCTTGTTCATTGTGCTGTTTGCCGCCAGTGGCATCGGCAACGGCTCCACCTTCCGTAGTGTGGGTTTCATCTTTGACCGCCAGCAGGCCGGTCCCGTCTTGGGTTGGACCTCGGCGGTGGCGGCCTATGGCGCCTTTATTGCGCCGGTGTTGATCGGGCAGCAGATCAAAGCCGGCACGCCCCAATACGCTTTTTACGGCTTTGCGGTCTTCTACGCCGTGTGCCTGGTGCTGAACTGGTGGTTTTATCTGCGCCCTGGCGCGGAGATCAAAAACCCGTAGCCCCAGCCAATTGCTATTAAATAAATAGCAAACTTTCTTTATTCCATAAGGGCTGCGGCCCTATTTCATCCATAAATTCGATTGCAGAGGCAACCCGATGAGCCACTTTCTTGACCGACTGAGCCACTTCTCCGCGCCAAAACAAACATTTTCTGAGGGCCATGGTGTGGCCACCGGCGAAGACCGCACCTGGGAAGACGCCTACCGCGACCGCTGGGCGCATGACAAGATCGTGCGCAGCACACACGGCGTGAACTGCACCGGGTCTTGCTCCTGGAAAATCTATGTCAAGGGCGGCATCGTCACTTGGGAAACCCAGCAGACCGACTACCCGCGCACCCGCCCCGACTTGCCCAATCACGAACCGCGTGGTTGCGCCCGTGGCGCCTCTTACTCGTGGTACCTGTACAGCGCCAACCGGGTCAAGTACCCGCTGATCCGGGCGCGGCTGCTCAAGCACTGGCGTGCTGCGCTGGCAGTGGCCAAGAGCCCGGTGGACGCCTGGGCCAGCATGGTGCAGAACCCCGAGGCACGCCTGGAGTGGCAGCAGCAGCGTGGCCTGGGCGGCTTTGTGCGCAGCACCTGGGACGAGGTCAACCAGCTGATCGCCAGTGCCAATGTCTACACCGCCAAAGAATATGGGCCCGACCGCGTGATTGGCTTTTCACCCATTCCGGCCATGTCCATGGTCAGCTATGCCGCGGGCAGCCGCTACCTGTCCTTGATCGGTGGCGTCTGCATGAGTTTTTACGACTGGTACTGCGATTTGCCGCCGGCCAGTCCGCAGGTCTGGGGCGAGCAGACCGACGTGCCCGAGTCCGCCGACTGGTACAACTCGACCTTCATCATTGCCTGGGGCTCCAACGTGCCCCAGACGCGCACGCCTGACGCCCACTTTTTCACCGAAGTGCGCTACAAGGGCGCCAAGACGGTGGCCATCACCCCCGACTACGCTGAGGTCAGCAAGCTGGCCGATCTGTGGATGCACCCCAAGCAGGGCACCGACGCTGCCCTGGCCATGGCCATGGGGCACGTGATTCTGAAAGAGTTTTACTTTGACAAGCGCAGCAGCTACTTTGACAACTATGTGCGCCGCTACACCGACATGCCCAACCTGGTGCAGCTGGAGACCCGCACCCTGCCCGACGGCCGAACGGTGCTAGTGCCGGGCCACTACCTGCGCGCCAGTGACTTCAACGGCAAGCTGGGACAGGCCAACAACCCAGAATGGAAAACGGTCGCCCTGGACGAGCACGACAAAATCGTGCTACCCAATGGCTCGATCGGCTTTCGCTGGGGTGCTGAGGGCCGGGCCGATGTCGGCAAGTGGAACCTGGAGAACAAAGAGGCCCGCGATAACGGGGAGGTCAAACTCAAGCTGAGCCTGATGGAAGGCGCGCAGCCTGATTACGAGGTGGGCGCGGTCGGTTTCCCGTACTTTGGTGGCATTGCCACACCGCATTTCAAGGCCAATGAGCAGGTGGCGGCGGTGGATGACATCCTGGTTCGCCAGGTGCCGGTGCGGCGCATCAAGCTCGGCAAGGCCGGGGACGAGCGTTATGCCCTGGTCGCCACCGTGTTTGACTTGACGGTGGCCAACTACGGTGTGGCGCGTGGTCTGGCGGGTGAGACTGCTGCCCAAAGCTATGACGACGACACCCCCTACACCCCGGCCTGGCAAGAAAAAATCACCGGCGTCAAGCGCGACCAAGTGATCGCGGTGGCGCGCCAGTTTGCCGACAACGCCGACAAGACCCAGGGCAAGTCGATGGTCATCATTGGCGCCGCCATGAACCACTGGTACCACAGCGACATGAACTACCGCGGCATCATCAACATGCTGATGATGTGCGGCTGCATCGGCCAGAGCGGCGGCGGTTGGGCGCACTATGTGGGGCAAGAGAAGCTGCGCCCCCAGACGGGCTGGACCGCCTTGGCCTTTGCGCTGGACTGGGCGCGGCCGCCGCGCCAGATGAACTCCACCAGTTTCTTCTACGCCCACACCGACCAGTGGCGCTACGAGAAACTGGGCGTGGCCGAAATTCTGTCGCCGTTGGCCGACAAATCCAAGTATGGCGGCAGCCTGATCGACTACAACGTGCGGGCCGAACGCATGGGCTGGTTGCCTAGCGCGCCACAGCTGGAAACCAACCCGATGCAGGTGGTGCGGGACGCGCAGGCGGCGGGCATGGACCCGAAAGACTACGTGGTGCAGTCACTCAAAGACGGCTCGCTCAAGATGAGCTGTGAAGACCCGGACAACCCACGGAACTGGCCACGCAATATGTTTGTTTGGCGGTCCAACCTGCTGGGCTCCAGCGGCAAGGGTCACGAGTACTTCATGAAGCACCTGCTGGGCACCACCCACGGCGTGCAGGGCAAAGACCTGGGGGTTGACGACGCCAAGCCGCTGGAGGTGCAGTGGCATGACAAGGCGCCAGAGGGTAAGCTGGACCTGCTGGTGACCCTTGATTTCCGCATGAGCACCACCTGCCTGTACTCCGACATCGTGCTGCCCACCGCCACCTGGTACGAGAAGAACGACCTCAACACCAGTGACATGCACCCCTTCATCCACCCGCTGTCCACCGCGGTAGACCCGGCCTGGCAATCGCGCAGCGACTGGGAGATCTACAAAGGCTTTGCCGAAGCGTTCAGCCAGGTGTGTGTGGGCCACCTCGGTGTGGAGAAGGAAGTGGTGTTGACGCCCTTGATGCACGACACCCCGGGCGAGCTGGCCCAGCCCTTTGAGGTGAAAGACTGGAAGCGCGGCGAGGTAGCGCTGATACCGGGCAAGACGGCGCCCCAAATTGCGGTGCTGGAGCGGGACTACCCCAACACCTTCAAGCGCTTCACCGCCCTGGGGCCGCTGCTGGAAAAGGTGGGCAATGGCGGCAAAGGCATTGCCTGGGACACCAAGACCGAGGTGGCGCAACTGGGCGATCTCAATGGCCGCGTCCACGCCGAGGGCGTGACCAAGGGGATGGCTAAGATCGAGACCGACATCGACGCCTGCGAAGTGGTGTTGCAACTGGCGCCCGAGACCAATGGCCATGTTGCCGTCAAGGCGTGGCAGGCCCTGTCAAAAATCACCGGGCGCGAGCACAGCCATCTGGCGCTACACCGCGAGGACGAAAAAATCCGCTTTCGCGACATTCAGGCGCAACCCCGCAAGATCATTTCCAGCCCGACCTGGTCGGGCCTGGAGAGTGAAAAGGTCAGCTACAACGCCGGCTATACCAATGTGCATGAGCTGATCCCTTGGCGCACCCTGACGGGTCGTCAGCACTTCTACCTGGATCACCCCTGGATGATTGCCTTTGGTGAAGGCCTGAGCAGTTACCGCCCACCGGTCGACCTGAAGACCATTGACGACATCATCGGCCGCAAGCCCAACGGCAACAAGGAGATTTCGCTCAACTTCATCACGCCGCATCAGAAGTGGGGCATCCACTCCACTTACACCGACAACCTGATGATGCTGACGCTGAACCGGGGCGGCCCGGTGATCTGGCTGAGTGAAGACGACGCCAAAGTGGCCGGCATTGCCGACAACGACTGGGTGGAGTTGTTCAACACCAATGGCGCCATCGCGGCGCGGGCGGTGGTGAGCCAGCGCGTGAACCCCGGCATGGTCATGATGTACCACGCCCAGGAAAAAATCATCAACACGCCCGGGGCCGAGATCACTGGCATTCGCGGGGGTATTCACAACTCGGTCACCCGGATTGTGACCAAGCCCACCCACATGATCGGCGGTTACGCGCAGTTCAGCTATGGCTTTAATTACTACGGGACCATCGGCACCAACCGCGACGAGTTTGTGGTGGTCCGCAAGATGCGCAACATCGACTGGCTTGATGGCGAAGCCCCCGCCACCGTCCAGGCCTGAAGCCCTGCCTGCCGCGCCGCCCCCCACTGGAGATCAATCATGAAAATACGCGCACAAATTGGCATGGTGCTGAACCTGGACAAGTGCATTGGTTGCCACACCTGCTCAGTCACCTGCAAGAACGTCTGGACCAGCCGCCCCGGCATGGAGTACGCCTGGTTCAACAACGTCGAGACCAAGCCGGGCATCGGTTACCCCAAGGAATGGGAAAACCAGGACAAGTGGCAAGGTGGATGGAGCCGCAGGCGGACGGCAGCATCGAGCCGCGCCAGGGCGGCAAATGGAAGCTGCTGATGCGCATCTTCTCTAACCCGAACATGCCGCAGATTGACGATTACTACGAGCCGTTCACCTTTGACTACGACCACCTACAGTCGGCGCCAGAGTCCAAGGCCTCGCCCACGGCACGTCCGCGCAGCCTGATCACCGGCAAACGCATGGAAAAAATCGAGTGGGGTCCAAATTGGGAGGAGATTCTGGGCGGCGAGTTCTCCAAGCGCAGCAAGGACGCCAACCTGGCCAATTTTGATCAGGTGCAGAAAGAGATGGTCGGGCAGTTTGAAAACACCTTCATAATGTATTTGCCACGCCTGTGTGAGCATTGCCTCAACCCGACGTGCGTGGCCTCCTGCCCCTCTGGCTCCATCTACAAACGCGAGGAAGACGGCATTGTGCTGATCGACCAGGACAAGTGCCGTGGCTGGCGCATGTGTGTGTCGGGCTGCCCCTACAAGAAGATCTATTACAACTGGAAAAGCGGCAAGGCCGAAAAGTGCATCTTTTGCTACCCCCGCATTGAAGCCGGCCAGCCCACCGTGTGTTCTGAGACCTGCGTAGGCCGGATCCGTTATCTGGGCGTGGTGCTGTACGACGCGGACCGCATCCAGGAGGCCGCCAGTGTTGAAAACGACCAGGACCTGTATCAGGCCCAGCTTGACATCTTCCTGGACCCCCACGACCCCGCCGTGATCGCGCAAGCCCGTCTGGACGGTATCCCGGAATCATGGCTGGCTGGTGCGCGCAACAGCCCGGTCTACAAAATGGCCGTGCAGTGGAAGGTGGCGCTGCCGCTGCACCCGGAGTACCGCACGCTGCCGATGGTCTGGTACGTGCCACCGCTGTCGCCGATCACCTCTGCCGCCAATGCCGGGCATATCGGCGTCAATGGCGAGATTCCCGACATCGCCCAGATGCGAATTCCGGTGCAGTACCTGGCCAATTTGCTGACGGCGGGGGAGACGGCGCCGGTGGTGCGTGCGCTGGAGCGCATGCTGGCGATGCGCGCCTACCAACGCAGCAAGCATGTGGATCAGGTGCAGAACCTGGCGGTGCTGACGCAGACCGGGCTGACGGTGGCTGAGGTGGAGGAGATGTACCAGATCATGGCTATTGCCAACTACGAAGACCGGTTCGTGATCCCCAGCACCCACCGCGAATATGCAGAAAACACCTTTGACCTGCGCGGCGGTTGCGGATTCTCGTTTGGCAACGGCTGCTCGGACGGCGCCAGCGAGGTGAGTTTGTTTGGTGGCACCAAGACCCGCACCATTCCCATCAAAGCCACCGTCTGAGCACCAGGAGATTCCCCATGAAAGACAGTCGATATTCCCTGCGCGCACTGGCCTTGCTGCTGGCCTATCCGGATCAGGACCTGCGCAGCAAAGTGCCCGAGTTGATTGAGGCGATAGACCGCGAAGCGCAGCTTCCCGCCTCTCGGCGCGACGAGCTTCGGGCGCTGGCGTCTGAGTTGCTGGGCCTGGATCCGATGGCGGTCGAGGTGCGCTATGTCGAGACCTTCGACCGGGGTCGGGCCACCTCGCTGCACCTGTTTGAGCACATCCACGGCGACTCGCGTGACCGGGGCCCCGCCATGGTCGACCTGATCCAGACCTATGAGAAAGCTGGCCTGTACCTGGGCCCCGATGAGCTGCCCGACCACCTGTGTGTGGTGCTGGAGTTTGCCTCCACCCAGCCGCCGAAGGTGGCGCAGGCGTTCCTGGGTGAAATGACACACATCCTGTCAGCCATCTTCAGCGCCCTGTTGCAGCGCGGCAGCCCCTATGCGGCGGTGGTGGCGGCGGTGTTGGAACTGGCTGGGCAGCGGGTCCAGGCGGTCCCGATCCAGGCGGATGAGCCGATAGACGCGCTATGGGCCGAGCCGCAGGCCTTTGACGGGTGTAGCAACAAGGGCCAAGCCCGCCCTGGCGATCCACAGCCGATTCATATTGTTCGCCAACAGCCCAAGGCACAAGGAGTTACCGCATGAACTACCTGGACCATGCCCTGTTTGGGCTTTATCCCTACATTTGCCTGAGTGTTTTTTTGTTGGGTAGTTTGATCCGTTTTGACCGTGATCAATACACCTGGAAGAGCGATTCGTCACAGTTGCTTCGCACCGGACAGTTGCGTCTGGGCAGCAATTTGTTCCATGTTGGCGTCTTGTTTCTTTTTTTTGGGCACACCGTCGGCATGTTGACACCTCACTTTCTGTACGAGCCGTTCATCAGTGCGGGGGCGAAACAATTACTGGCCATGGTCTCGGGTGGGCTGTTCGGCGTACTCGGCTTTGTCGGCGTGACGATTCTGTTGCACCGCAGGCTGAGCGACGAACGCATCCGCATCAACTCCAAAACCAGCGACATTGTGCTGCTGGTGTTGTTGTGGCTACAACTCCTGTTGGGCTTGGCGACCATTCCCTTGTCAGCCCAGCACCTTGACGGCAGCATGATGATGCGTCTGGCGGAATGGGCGCAGCGTATCCTGACATTCCGAGCCGGTGCGCCAGAGTTGCTGGCCGAAGCGGGCCCCATCTTCAAGCTGCACATGTTGCTGGGGATGTCGATTTTTCTGGTCTTTCCCTTCACCCGTCTGGTCCATGTGTGGAGCGGTTTCGGCGCGGCAGCGTATCTGGTTCGGCCCTATCAGCTGGTGCGCAGTCGCCGCATTGGCCTGACCGAGCGCTGAAGATGCTTGTGCGAACACCTATGGACACCACTACCGCCCCGGTCGCCAGCATCAATGGCATTTTTCTCCGCGCCAGTGACGCAGCGGTACCCCTGGTCGAATTGGCTTATGCCGAGCTGTTGCGGCAGCAAGCTGTGCGGGAGGGTTTGCTGCCCGATCATCCTGGCTTAAACGCACCGGAACTCAGCGAAGCACAGCGCGCCGTGATCGAGACCATGGTCGATCAGGCCGCAGCCAGCCCACAGCCCACGGCCGAGGAATGTCAGCGCTATTTTGACGCCCACCGGTCGAAATTTGTGGTGGGCCAGGCCGTGCATGTGCGGCACATCTTGTTCGCCGTCACGCCGGGTGTGGATGTGCAGACGCTGGCCGTGCATGCCGAAAAAGCCTTGCTCAGTCTGCTGGGCAACCAGGTGCCGGAGACGCGCTTTGCCACGCTTGCAGCAGAGCTGTCGAACTGCCCCAGCCGCTCTTCAGGCGGTGATTTAGGCTGGCTAGCACCAGGCGACTGCGTGCCGGAGCTGGCCCAAGAGCTCTTTCATCAGACGCAAGGTGCCGGTGCCCTGGACGTGCAGACGCGGCTGGTCCACACCCGCTTCGGCTTCCACATCATTGAGCTGCTGGCCCGGCGCGAGGGCCGCCAACTCAGTTACCAAGATGTGCGTACCCGTGTGGCGGCTCAAATGGCCAATCAGGCCCGCGCCAAAGCCTTGCAACAGTACATGCGCCTGCTGGTCGGCCAAGCAAGCGTGGAAGGGCTGGCGCTGGAGGGTGCCGACTCACCCCTGCTGCAGTGACCAGACCAAGCCAATTCAAAACGAGTTCATGAAACCCGACATCGACAACCCGCCCCCTGCCCAGCTTGGGGCACAAGCCATCAGCCTGGATGTGCTGGCTGAGAAATACCTGAAATCCGGCGAGACCACGGTTGATGACGTCTACCGGCGGGTTGCCCGTGCTTTGGCCAGTGTCGAGGTTGAGGCGGAGCGGGCCGACTACGAGGCCCTGTTTTTAGCCAACCTGCGCGCGGGCGCCATTGGCGCCGGGCGCATCATGAGCGCCGCCGGGACCTCGATCCAGGCCACCTTGATCAATTGCTTTGTACAGCCGGTCGGTGATTGCATTCAGGGTCTGGACGATGACGGCTACCCGGGCATCTACGAGGCGCTGCGGGAGGCGGCTGAGACCATGCGTCGCGGCGGTGGCGTGGGCTATGACTTCTCGCGCATCCGGCCCCGTGGCGCGGAAGTCAAAGGCACCGCCTCCATGGCGTCGGGGCCGTGCAGCTACATCAATGTGTTTGACCATTCCTGTGCCACGGTCGAGAGTGCCGGCGCCCGTCGAGGCGCACAAATGGGGGTGCTGCGGATCGACCATCCGGATGTGCTGGAGTTCATCACCGCCAAACGCACGCCCGGCCGCTGGAACAATTTCAATGTGTCGCTGGGCGTACCAGACACCTTTATGCATGCGCTGGCGCAGAACCTGCCATGGGAGCTGGTGCACCGCGCCAAGCCCGGCCTGGCTTTGGAGGCCCGCGGTGCGTGGCAACGGGACGACGGCCTGTGGGTGTACCAGACCCTGGCGGCGCGCGCGCTGTGGGACATCGTGATGCGTTCCGCCTACGACTTTGCCGAGCCCGGTATGTTGTTCCTGGACCAGATCAACCAAGACAACAACCTGCGCTATTGCGAAGAAATTGCCTCGACCAACCCCTGCGGTGAACAGCCGTTGCCGCCTTATGGTTGCTGTGACCTGGGTCCGATTATCTTGCCGCGCTTTGTGCGCCACCCGTTTGATGTGGGTGGCGTGGCCGCTTTTGACTTTGACGCCTTTGCTGCCGTGGTCATGACGCAAGTCCGCGCCTTGGACAATGTGTTGGACCTGACCTTCTGGCCCCTGCCCCAGCAACGGGCCGAGGCCGCCGCCAAGCGCCGGATCGGCGTCGGCTTTACCGGCATGGGCAACGTGCTGACCATGCTGTGCCTGCGCTATGACGAAGCGGCCGGTCGCGACATGGCCGTGAGCATCGCAAGCTGCATGCGCGATGCCGCCTACACCGCCTCCATCGCCCTGGCGCGGGAACGGGGCAGTTTCCCCCGCTTTGATGTTGAGGGGTACCTGGAGGAAGGCACTTTTGCCAGCCGTTTGCCGATGGCCTTGCAAGAGGCGATCCGGACTTATGGCATTCGCAACAGCCATCTGCTGTCGATCGCACCGACCGGCACCGTTAGCCTGGCCTTTGCCGACAATGCCTCCAACGGCATCGAGCCCTCGTTTTCCTGGGTCTACCGGCGCAAGAAGCGCGAAGCGGATGGTCACACCACCGAGTACGCGGTGGAGGACCATGCCTGGCGCGTGTACAGGACCTTGGGCGGTGACGTTGCCAACCTGCCAGACTACTTTGTCTCGGCCTTGCAGATGTCGGCACAAAGTCACATTGCCATGATGCAGGCGGTACAGCCGCTGGTGGACACAGCGATCTCCAAGACCGTGAATGTGCCGGCAGATTGTCCTTATGGCGAGTTCAGTAGCCTGTACCTGCAGGCCTGGCACGCCGGCCTCAAAGGCTTGTCCACCTACCGGCCTAATGCGATTCTTGGCTCGGTGCTCGATGCTGGCCTAGCTCCGGTGGCTGCACATCCGCCACCTCATGCGCCACCTGCGGCGCTGCCAGAGTCAAGCCCCGCCGCAGCTGACCCGATGCGTTCCGTGATCGAGCGGCGTCCGAAAGGGGCCTTGCCGGCGGTAGCGGAAAAAATAGAGTACTGGACGCAGGAAGGGCACAAAACTTTGTATTTGGTGGTGTCTTTTCTAACTGTGCCTAGCGGTGACGAGGGCCATTTTGTGCAACGCGCCATCGAGTTTTTCATGCCACTCGGTCAGAGCGGCGAGTCGCAACAGTGGATCACCTCCAGCATGCGCATGTTGTCGTTGGCGGCGCGCGGCGGTTTTCTGGAGCGAGCGCTGCGTGACATGCGCAAGGTGGCCTGGGACCGTGGGCCGGTGCGACTGGGCACCCATGAAAAAGCCGACGGGAGCCGTGTCCCGCTGTGGCACGACTCCGAAGTGGCGGCCATCGCTTACGCGCTTCAACAAATCATCGCCCAGCGCAGCCAGGTCGACGTGCCTCAACTGCTTGCTGCTGCTGCGAGTGCCGAACACGTCAGCGAGGAATTGGCCAGCCCACCCGCCATGGTGGGGAAAAAATGCGCCGAATGCGGCGCCTATGCGGTCATCCGCAAGGATGGCTGTGACTACTGCACACAGTGCGGCCACATCGGGAGTTGCGGGTGATGCCCCATGCCGGCGTGAGAGACGCGCAATGTGCAGCTTGGATCGGACACGCATGACCATCGACAACTTCAGTGAGCTGTTGCATGCCGCCCGTGCCCAGACGCTGCCGCAACGGCTTTTGTTCGTGTTCACGGAGGTGTCCTTGCCGGATGACAGTACAGGGCAGCAACAGGCCAATTTTGACGCCGGGCAGGGTGGCGCCCTGGAGCCCAAGATGTGCGTTGACAAGCATCCTGATGAGCTTGAATCGTTTGGCGATTTGGTCCAAGAGGCTGAGCAATTTGAACAGCCTTGGGGCATGGTGTTTGCCGCCGCGCTGTCTGGCTTGCCCGGGCAAGCGCCCAGCAGTGCCGATGCCGATCAGCCATTGAACGCCATGGTGGAGGCGATCAAGCGCGGCGATATTGGCAACTACCTGGTGTTTGACCGCCAGGGCATGCCAGTGCAGTTGTGGTGAACATAAACAGCCACCCCGCCAAAAGTAGGCCCGTGCCCGGCTTCAGTACGCCGGCAGTGGGCTTCGAGGCGCCGTTTGACATGCTGGAGGCCTGCCACGAGCGCGTGTCCGACCGACTGGCACTCTTGGCGCGGTTACAGATTCATTTGCAGGTGAGTGGTTGTGATGCCCAGGCGCGACAGGCGGCCGCCGACGTGCTGCGCTACTTTGACCTGGCCGCACCCTTGCACCATCAAGACGAAGAGATCCATGTGTTCCCACCCCTGTTGGCCAGTCCCGATACGGCCTTGGTGCAGGCCGTTCGCGGTCTGCAAGCGCAGCATCGCGCCATGGAGCAGGCCTGGGCCCGTACGCGCAGAGTTCTGTTGGCGGTCCTGGCGTGTGACAGCCCTGCCGTGGTGCCGTGGAACGGCCTAGAGGCGGCTGCGGTGTTGGCCTTCACCACGGCTTACGACGGGCACATCCGGCTGGAGGAGGCCATCGTCTACCCGGCTGCCCGGCACACCCTGTCGGCCTTGCAGTGGCAGGCCATGAGTGCCGACATGATGAGCCGCCGCGGTGTTATCGGACAAGTTGCGGCAACACCGCCTACTACTTTGGAAGTAGACCCTCTGAATAAGCCTAAGCCGTTTGGCAGCCAAGCCTCATCCTGATGAGGGATATTCAAACCGACGGCCAGGTCCGAACATGTCAGACCTCATCAGTCATCAGGAGACCTCAGTGCGATTCAAGGATTTAAAGATTGGCGTTCGAATGGGGCTTGGCTTTGGCTTGCTGATCGTGATGTTGCTCGGCATGATGCTGGTGAGTGTCCTGAGACTCCAGGAAATCAGTGCCCTGACCGGCCACATTGTTGACATCGACTGGGCCAAGGCAGAGGCCGCCAATGTCATCAATGCCACCACACGCGCTAATGGGCGGCGCACCATGGAACTGGTGCTCGCAAGTGACCCGGGGCATGCAGCGGTCGTGAAGGCGGCCATCGAACTCAACAAGAAGACCATTGGGCAGGCCCTTGAGACGCTGGACAAAATCATTGATCTTCCCCAAGAAAGGCTGTTGCTTACGCAACTCAAGGAGGCTCGGGCCAAGTACGTGCAGTCCTTCAGCCGGGTGACCCAGCTGGTTGACGAGGGTCAACGAGACCAAGCCATTGCCCTGCTCAACGCACAGACACTGCCGACACTGGACGCGTTGCAAGTGCCGATCAACGCCTTGACCGACTTGCAAAAACAGAATGTTGCCAGCGGCAGCGCCGAGCTCCGAGACAACATCCGCCTTGCACGCCTTCTGGTGCTGACTCTGGGCGGGCTCGGCGTGGTGCTCGGATCGGGCTTGGCTTACTGGTTGACCGTCACCCTGACCCGTCCCATTGGCGAGGCCGTCAAAATGGCCCGCACCATCGCCTCTGGCGATCTGAGCAGCACATCGGCCCCACGCAACCAAGACGAAGGCGGCCAGCTCTTGACGGCCCTGCAAGACATGAACGAGAGCTTGGCAGACATCGTCCAGCGCGTGCGGCGTGGTGCGGACGGCATGGCCACCGCCACCAGCCAGATTGCGGCTGGCAACATGGACCTGTCGACCCGCACCGAGCAGCAAGCCAGCGCGCTGGAGCAGACGGCCGCGTCGATGGAAGAACTGGCGGACACAGTCAAGCACAATTTTGCGAGCGGCAGCCATGCCAGTGAACTGGCGATATCGGCTGTTGAAGTGGCTACGCGCGGTGGCACAGTGGTGGCCAAGGTGGTCAGCACCATGGAGGCCATACAGCGCTCGTCCAATGAAATATCGGACATCATCGGCCTGATCGACGGCATTGCCTTTCAGACCAATATTCTGGCCCTCAATGCCGCCGTGGAGGCAGCCCGTGCGGGTGAGCAGGGCCGTGGCTTTGCTGTGGTTGCAAGTGAGGTGCGCAGCCTGGCCGGCCGGTCGGCAGCTGCGGCTAAGCAGATCAAGGATTTAATTGGCGTGTCCGTGACGAACGTGAACGAAGGCTGCAAACTGGTTCAACAGGCCGGCAGCACCATGGACGAGATCGTGGTGGGTGTCCGGCGCGTCGCCGACCTGATGCGCGAAGTCACCGCTGCCAGCCAAGACCAGACCTCTGGCATTAGCCAGGTGAACCAAGCGGTGGGTCAGATGGACCAGGTCACGCAGCAAAACGCTGCGCTGGTGGAAGAGGCCGCCGCAGCGGCACAGTCGCTGGAGCACCAGGCAAAATCACTGCTTCAGACCGTCAATGTGTTCCATTTTGGTGCGGGTGGCAGTAAGTTGTTGGCCCTGTCGTAGACCTGGCGCTGCCATTTAAGGCGTGATCTTGACGCCTTTCCAGAAGGCGACCCGGTTGCGAATCGATTCGGCCTCGGCCTTGGGCTCGGGGTAGAACCAGGCAGCGTCCACATTCATGTCGCCGTTGACCAGCAGGGAGTAGTAACTGGCTTGGCCTTTCCAGGCGCAGCTGGTCTTGTGGTTGCTGAACTGCAGCAAGGCCTTGTTCACGGACTGTTCGGGAAAATAGTGGTTGCCTTCCACCATCACGGTGTCCTCGCTGTCGGCAATGACGGTGTTGTTCCAGATCGCTTTCATGGGTCGCCTTTTCAAAGTGTTGGGTTGGCATTGTGCAACGCAGCGGGCGCCGGGTTCAGGCGCGGGTGGGTTTCTGCGCCCCAGCGCAGCAGCACCCCGGCTGACAACAGCATGCACAGCGCCACAAACCAGAAGGCCGCCGTCATCTGGCCTGTGAAGTGCGCCACCAGGCCAAGGCCGAGTGCACCGATGCCGTAGCCCAGGTCGCGCCAAAAACGGTAGATGCCGATGGCCGAGCCGCGCCAGCCCGGGTGCGAGATGTCTGCCACGGCCGCCGACAGGTTGGGGTAGATCAGTGCCATGCCAAAGCCGGTGATGCCCGCCCAAACGGCCCACCACAGTAGGCCGTCCTGCAGCACCATGGCGGCCACACCGACGCCGCAAATGGTCATGCCCCAGACGTTGGGGCCATGGCGGCCGATGCGGTCTGAGAGTCGGCCGGTCACCAGCTGGGCGCCGCCCCACACCAGGCCATAGCAACCGATCACCCAGCCGACCTGCGGCAGGCTCAGGCCCTTTTGGTACAAAAACACCGGGTACAAGACCCACACCAGGGCATCGACAAATTTTTCGACCAGGCCGGCCTGGCACAGGGCCATCAGACGCTTGTCGTCCCAGCTCACCAACCGGAAAACCTCCTTTGTGCTCGGTTGCTGGCTGAGCAGTGTGGCGTAGCGTGGGCGTACCGTCTGGGTGGCGCCGGGCGCATGTTTGGCCCTTTCGGCCCCGGCCCAGGGCAATGTCTCCTTGACGCCGAAACGGGCCAACAGCAGGGCCAGGCCAATCACCGCCAGGCCAAACCAGAGCAGCCCCTGGCGCGGCCCCCAGTGGGCCGCCAGGTAGGCCGTCACAATGCCGGCCAGCGCCACGCCCAGGTAGCCCGCAAATTCGTTCAGCCCCAGCGTCAGGCCGCGTTCGTCCGCCCGGGTGATGTCGAGCTGGGCGGTCTGCGTCATGGACCAGGTCAGCCCCTGGTTCACACCCAGCAGCACGGTGGCCACCACCACCCAGCCCCAGCTCGGTGCGTAGCCGATCATCAGCGGGATCGGCAGCGCCACCAGCCAGCCCCACAGCAGCACGCGCTGGCGCCCCAGGCGCTCCGACAAGCGCCCGGCGACAAAATTCATCACGCCCTTAACCAGGCCAAACGCCACCACAAAGGAACTTAGCAGCACAAAGGAATTTTTGGGGACGCCGAAGTCCGACTCGGCCAGGGCCGGCACCACTGTGCGGGTCATGCCGATCGTCAGACCGACCAGCAGCACCTGCAGCAACAGCTGCAGAAACTGGGCGCGGTTAGGGCGAATGCCGTGCTGCAAGTGCATGCAGCATCTTAAGCGACTGGCCGCCCAGTCGCTTTGACTTTCGAGTCAAATCAGGCCCCAGCCCTTATGCAATATGGCTTCGTAGCTATTAATCCGATAGCGGTTTGAGCAATTCGGCCAGGTCGCCCTCGGTGAACAGCGGGGCCTTGCGCGCCACCGCGCCGCTGTACATGCCCTCGGCCAGTGCCGCCTTGCGCTCCTGCAGCGCCAGAATGCGCTCCTCGATCGTGCCCTGCGCCACCAACTTGAGCACCCACACGCTTTGCGTCTGGCCGATGCGGTGTGCACGGTCGGTGGCTTGGGTCTCGGCGGCCGGGTTCCACCAGGGGTCGTAATGAATCACGGTGTCGGCCTGGGGCAGGTTCAGGCCCACGCCCCCGGCTTTGAGGCTGATCAGAAACAGCGGCACCTGGCCGCTGGTGAACTGCTCGATCAGCGCATCGCGTTTCTGGCTTTGCCCGGTGAGCTTGACCCAAGGGATCTGGCGTTTTTTGAGCTCGGCCTCGATCAGGGTGAGCATGCTGGTGAACTGCGAAAACAGCAGGATGCGCCGGCCTTCGGCCAGCATCTCGGGCAGCAGCGTCATCAGCTGCTCCAGTTTGGCCGAGGTCTTGACCTTGGCGGCGGCCGCCAGCGGCACCAACCGGGGGTCACAGCAGACCTGGCGCAGCTTGAGCAGCGCGTCCAAAATCATGATCTGTGACTTGGCCATGCCCTGCCGGCTCAGGGCTTCGCGCACGGTTTTTTCCATACCCAGGCGAATGGTCTCGTACAGGTCAGCCTGCTTGCCGCTCAACTCGACCCGCATCACGGTTTCTACCTTAGGCGGCAGTTCTTTCGCCACCAGTGCCTTGGTGCGGCGCAGCATGAAGGGCGTGATGCGGGCGCGCAGCTGGTGCAGCCGTTCCGGGTCGCCCTGCTTTTCGATCGGGGTGCGGAACAGCGTCGCGAAGCGGGCCTGGCTGCCCAGAAAGCCTGGCATCAAAAAGTGAAACAGGCTCCACAGCTCGCCCAGGTGGTTCTCCATGGGCGTGCCCGACAGGCACAGCCGGTGCCGGGTCTGCAGCTGGCCGGCCACCTGCGCGGCCTGGGTGCTGGCGTTCTTGATGTTTTGCGCCTCGTCCAGCACCACCAGGTGCCAGGTGGCCTGCAGCCAGCGGTCCCGGTCGCGCTGTAGCAGCGAGTAGGGGGCGATCACCAGGTCCACCTCGTGCAACTGGTCGGCCACCTCATGGCGGTCCTTGCCATGCAGAACCAGGCAGCGCAGCTGCGGGCAAAAGCGCGCAGCCTCGCGCTGCCAGTTGCCGAGCAGGCTCACCGGGGCAATGATCAGCGCCGGTTCGCTCAGGCGTCCGGCGTCTTTTTCGATCTGAATGTGGGCCAGTGTCTGCAGGGTCTTGCCCAGGCCCATGTCGTCGGCCAGGATGCCGCCCAGGCTGTGGGTGCGCAGAAACTGCAGCCAGTTCAGGCCCTGCTGCTGGTAGGGGCGCAGCTCGGCCTGCAGGCTGGGCGGCACCGGTACCGCTGGCAGCTCGACGTGGCCGCTGAGCGCTTGAGCCAACTCTTGCAGGGCCTGTGCACCGGCCCACACCGCCCCTTCGCCCAGGCCAACCGCGGTGCGCAGCGCATCCAGCCGCGAGAGTTTGAGGCTGTCGCCAGAAAAATCATGGCCACGCTCGCCCACCAATTCCAGCAGCGCTTGCAGCCAGGGTTTGAGGCCATCGGTGGGCAGCCGCACAAAGCCGTCGCCGCCGGGCTGTGGCAGGTACATGAAGGGCGGCAAGGTGGGCGCGCCAGTGGTGGGGTCGGGCGGGCTGTGGGCAGCCTGCGCGATCAGGCCGGGCAGCCAGGGCAGGATGTTGTGGCGCTGGCCATTGATCTCCATGCCCAAAGACAGGTCAAACCAGGGCGAGGTGCCGGCGTCATCCCCCTGCGGCTGCAGCGCGACCATCAGGCTGTCGGCGCGGGTGACCCACTGGGTCAGCTCATCGGCCAGCAGCAGCTCAAAGCCAGCCTCGCGCAGGGGGGCAAAGTCGGCATCGGCCCACTGCAGCCAGCGCTGCTGGGGCTCGTCGCCCGGAATGCCAAACACGCCGCCGTCGGCCGCGCGCAGGCCCAGGTCATACAGCCGGGTCATGGCGTCGAATTCGGCCTCGGTGTCGCGGCTCAGTAAAAAGCGGCCCAGGGCGTTCTCCACCACCACGGTGCTGCCCTGGCCGGCCCACCAACCGCGGTGTCCGGCGTAATCAAATTGCAACTGGGCCTGGATCAGGCCGCGGTACTTGGCCATGTCCGGGCTGTTGCGTGACAGTTGCAGCACGGCGCGAGGGCGGATGTCCCGCAGCGGCGTGAGCGCCTGGAGCACTGGGGGCAGTGGCAGCGGCCCAAGGCGCAGCATCAGCTCGGCCTGGTGTTTTTTGAGGGCATCAGTCTTGAGCGGCGGGCTTTTTAGCAGTACCGCCAGTTGCGCGTCGCTCAGCCCCGGCACCTGGACCGGGCCGCAAAGGCCAAGCGTTGCATCCAGATAGAGTGGCGGGTTGTTCAGGCACAGCCGGGCGCCATTGTCAGCCTCGGCCAGGCGCGCGCGCAGGCTCCAGGCTGGCTCGCCACCCTGTGGCCCCGGGGTTTCTTGCCAGTGCCAAGCCAAAGCCCGCGGCGGGCCCCATTGCAGTGCGGCATCGGGCGCGCCGCTGCCATTGTTGGTGAACATGCGCCCAGTGCTGGCTGCCATTTGCAGCAGCATCTGCCCGGTCTGGCTGGTGGGTAGCACGCTGGCACTGAAGCTGTAGGTGCTGTAGGAGTTGCTGCTGTTGGGCTGCGCGCGCAACAGCCGGAATATGTCATGGTCGGTGGCGCTGGCTGCGTCCATCACCGCCAGGCCGTCATAGGGCGGGCTGGTGATGCGTTTGGGCTTGCTCCAGCCGCCGCTCAGTTTGGGGGTGGCGGTCATGGCTTCGAACAACAGCAGCGGCGTTGGACCATGTGCATTCATCACCGTCAGCAGGTACAGATACTGGGCGGGTTGGGCGGCACCGGTCCGCTCGGCTGCTCCGACGCGGGTCTGGCCGGTCTTGGCGCGATCCAGCGCCTGCAGCCAGCCCAGCAATTGGGCTTCGGCCTCCAGTCGGGCCAGCTCGGCCTTGCGCGCCAACTCGGCCTGGCGCGCCGCCTCAACCTGCTCGGGCGTGGGCGCCGCTGCAGGCTCAACGCCGGCTGCGCCATCCAGCAGGCGCAGGCCCTGGTAGGCGGCTTTCAATGTCAGCGCCACGCCGTGCTTGCACTGGTTGCCGACCGGGCAGCTGCAGTCGCTGTCCCAGTAGACCAGTTGGCCGCCCCGGGTCAGCTTCAACTCGACCGACAGCTCGTAGGCCTCGCGCTGGCTGCCCTGCACCTCACCCAGCAGCACCCAGCCGCCAAAGCCGGGCTCGATGTCCAGGCTCAGCACCTGCTGGTTGCGGTACAACAGCAGGCCCCGCGCCCAGGTGGTCTCGTCCGTCAGTTGCTGCAGCGAGCGGGGGTCAAACCACAGACCGTTGCCTAGCATCACAACCCCATGGCATGCCCGGCCTGCTGGTCGGCGTGGTAGCTGCTGCGTACCATGGCGCCGACTGCCGCATGCTTGAAGCCCATGGCATAGGCCTCGGTCTCGAACATTTTGAAGGTGTCGGGGTGCACATAGCGCTTCACCGTCAGGTGCGAGCTGCTCGGCGCCAGGTACTGGCCGATGGTCAGCATGTCGATGTGGTGCGCCCGCATGTCGCGCATCACCGCCAGGATTTCCTCATCGGTTTCGCCCAGACCCACCATCAGGCCGCTTTTGGTCGGTATCAGGGGAAACATAGCCTTGAACTTTTTCAGGAGGTTGAGCGAGAACTGGTAGTCGCTTCCCGGTCGCGCCTCTTTGTACAGGCGCGGCACGGTCTCCAGGTTGTGGTTCATCACATCGGGCGGCGCGGCCTTGAGGATCGCCAGCGCCCTGTCGTCGCGGCCGCGGAAGTCGGGTACCAGCACCTCGATCTGGGTCGTGGGTGAGAGGGCACGGGTCTTTTGAATGCAATCAACAAAATGGCCGGCGCCACCGTCGCGCAGGTCGTCGCGGTCAACGCTGGTGATCACCACATACTTGAGCTTGAGCTGGGCAATGGTTTTGGCCAAGTTGTCGGGCTCGTTGGCATCGAGCGGGTCGGGCCGGCCGTGACCGACGTCGCAGAACGGGCAGCGCCGCGTGCACTTGTCGCCCATGATCATGAAGGTGGCCGTGCCCTTGCCAAAGCACTCGCCGATGTTGGGGCAGGAAGCCTCTTCACACACTGTCACCAGCTTGTTGCTGCGCAGGATGTCCTTGATCTCATAAAACCGGGTGCTCGGGCTGCCGGCCTTGACCCGGATCCAGTCAGGCTTTTTCAGCACCTCGCCGGGTTGAACCTTGATCGGGATGCGTGACAGTTTGGCGCCGGCCTTTTGCTTGGCGCTGGCGTCATAGCTGGCGGTGCTTTGTGCTTCACGCACGGTGATGGGGGTGGTCATGCGAGTCCTGCGGTGAGGGGAGGGGCCGTCAGGGCGCCAGGTAAGCAGCCAGCTTGCGACCCAGCAGGTCAGCGGCTTCCTGCCATGGCACCGAGACACCAATTGTAGAAAGGTCCACCGTGGCCAGCCCGGCGTAGCCGCAGGGGTTGATGCGCGAGTAGGGTTCCAGGTCCATCGCCACATTGAGCGCCACCCCGTGGTAGGTGCAGTGGCGGCTGACCTTGATGCCCAGCGCGGCGATCTTGCCCAGCCCGGTGAACACCGGCGCCGCAGCCGGGCCGTCGGTTTTGGCGGGGCGTTGCGGCAGCAGGGCGTGTGAGCCAGGGTCATCCAGCCGCACATAGATGCCGGGCGCGCCACCCACCCGGTGGCCGGTCACGTCGAAATGGGCCAGTGTGCGGATCACCGCTTCTTCGATTCGGTAGACGTATTCTTTGACAAAGTAGCCGGCGCGCTGCAGGTCCAGCAGTGGGTAGGCCACCACCTGGCCCGGGCCGTGGTAGGTGACCTGACCGCCGCGGTTGGTCTGCACCACGGGAATGGTCCCTGGATTGAAGATATGCTCGGTTTTGCCCGCCAGCCCTTGTGTGTAAACGCTCGGATGCTCACAAATCCATAGCTGATCAGGCGTTTCGGCGACACGACCGGCGGTGAAGGCCTGCATCGCCTCCACCGTGGGCAGGTAGGGAACCTGGCCGAGAGTTTGGGGCGAAAGCTCCACGGTGCGCTACAGCACCACCTTCACCATCGGGTGGGTGGACAGGGTGCGGTACAGCTCGTCGAGCTGCTCCCGGCTGGTCGCGGTGATGGTGATGGTGACCCCCAGGTACTTGCCGCCCTTACTTTCCCGCAGCTCAATGGTGCTGGCGTCAAAGTCGGGGTCAAAGGCCAGCGCGATGGTGGTGATGGCATGCACCAGGCCCTCTACCTTCACGCCCATCACCTTGATCGGAAAGCTCGACGGGTAGGTGATCAGCGACGGTTGGGGCGTCGCATCGGGCGGGACCGGAGAAGTCATGGCGGCGTTTACGCAGCGCTGGTGACTGCGGTGTGTGAGGCCTGCTTGGCCAACTGGTAGCCGGCATGCAGCCGCTTACCCACCGGGCCGGGTCGGCCGTTGCCGACCGGTTGGCCGTCGAGGGTGGTGATGGCGAGTACTTCTTTGCTGGCGCTGGACAGCAGCAGTTCGTCGGCTTGCAGTACCTCGGCACGGCTGATGCGGCGCAGTTCAAACTCAATGCCCTGCTGCTGGCAGAGTTCTTCGATCAGCCCGTAGCGTATGCCCTCCAGCACCAGGTTGTCCTTCGGGGTGCCCAGCAGTTGGCCGTTTTTTACCACCCACACATTGCTGGCGGCGGCCTCACTCAGATAACCGTCGCGGAACATCACGGTTTCTGTAGCGCCAGCATCAAAGCTGATTTGGCGCGAGAACACCGCTCCGAGCAGGCTGGTGCTCTTGATGTGGGCTTTTTCCCAGCGGAAATCATCGGCGGTGACGCAGGCCACGCCCTGCTGGCGCACAGCTTCGCTGGGCACGCTCATCTTGTTGCTCATGACAAACACGGTGGGCGTGATGTTTTCTGGCATGACGTGGTCGCGCATGGCCACCCCGCGGCTCACCTGGATGTAGATCATCTGGTCGCCATTTTGGTCGCTAGCCCCCGTGGATTGGGCATAGTCCGCTATCAATTTGGATGCAATGGCAGCCCACTCAGCCCGACTCATCGGGTTGGTGATGCGCAGCTCGGCCAGGCTGCGCTCGAGCCGTGCCATGTGCTGGGCAAAACGGAAAGGCTGGCCGCCGTAGACCGGGACGACCTCGTAAATGCCGTCGCCGAAGATAAAGCCCCGGTCCATCACGCTGATTTTGGCGTTTTGAAGCTGGGTAAATTCGCCGTTAAGGTAGCAAGGTAGGGAGGGTAGGTTGTGCATCCTGTCATTATGCCGGGCGGATTTGAGGGTTTAACACTAGCGGGCGGCCCGCTCTGAGGCGATAAACTGCCGTGGCGATACGTCCACACCCGTCTCAATCCATTCAGGAGATCACCCATGAAGACCCTTCTTTCCGCCGTGGCTACTGCCGCACTGCTGCTCGGCGCTGCTGGCCTGCAGGCCCAAACCCTTGACAAGATTCGCAAAGACGGCGCCATCACCATCGGCCACCGCGACTCTTCCATCCCCTTTTCATACCTCAATGACAAGCAGGAGCCTATCGGTTACTCCATGGACATTTGCCTGAAGATCGCGGATGCGGTGAAGGCTGAGCTCAAGCTGCCCAATCTGGCGGTCAAAATGGCGCCTGTTACTTCTGCCACCCGCATCCCGCTGATGGCCAATGGCACGATTGACCTGGAATGCGGCTCCACCACCAACAATGCTGATCGGCAAAAACAGGTGGCTTACGCCCCCACCACCTTCATCACCGCCAACCGGTTTGTGACCAAGAAGGCCGCCAATGTGGCCAACTTTGATGGGCTCAAGGGCAAGACCATCGTCTCCACCTCGGGCTCGACCAACATCAAGCAGGCCACCGAACTCAATGCCGCGCGCAACCTGGGCATGAACATCATGGCCGCCAAGGACCACGCCGAAGCCTTCCTGATGGTCGAGACCGGCCGCGCTGCCGCCTTTGTGATGGACGACATCCTGCTGTACTCGCTGGTGGCCACGGCCAAGACGCCCGCCGACTACGTGGTGTCGGCCGAGGCCCTGTCGATCGAGCCCTACGGCATCATGCTGCGCCGCGAAGACCCCAGCTTCAAGGCCCTGGTCGACCGCACGGTGTCGGGCCTGATGCAGAGCGGCGAGATCGAGAAAATCTACGCCAAATGGTTCCTGGCCCCGGTGCCGCCGAAAAACGTCAACCTGAACCTGCCGATCAGCGCCGCGCTCAAGCGGACGTTCGCCAAACCCACTGACTCCCCGGAACCCAAGGTTTACGAATAAGTTTGGGGCGGCGGCACTGGCCGCCGAATCGGGCAGCCGTCGGTGAATTACAAGTGGAATTGGGGCATTTTCTGGGCGGATAACCCGGAAGGCTCGGGCACGTTTTTCTCTACCCTGATCTCAGGCCTGGGCTGGACGCTGGGCACCGCCCTGTGCGCCTGGACCATGGCCCTGCTGCTGGGTACCGTGGTGGGCGTGGTTCGCACCATGCCCAAGCCTTGGCTGGTGCGCCTCGGTAACGCCTATGTCGAGCTGTTCCGCAACATCCCCTTGTTGGTGCAGATGTTCCTGTGGTTTTTTGTCTTGCCCGAGTTGCTGCCGGTGCGTTGGGGCGACGCGCTCAAGCAGATGCCCAATGCCCCGTTTTTCACCGCGGTGGTCTGCCTGGGCTGCTTCACCTCGGTGCGCATTGCCGAGCAGGTCAAGGCCGGCATCCAGTCGCTGCCACGCGGGCAGGCCATGGCCGGCACCGCGCTGGGTTTGACGCTGCCGGCCACCTACCGCTATGTGCTGCTGCCGCAGGCCTTTCGCATCATCCTGCCGCCGCTGACCAGCGAATTCCTCAACATCATCAAGAACACCTCGGTGGCGCTGACGGTGGGGCTGATGGAGCTCACCGCCCGCACCCGGGCGATGCAGGAGTACACCTTTCAGGTGTTCGAGGCATTTGCCGCCGCCACCGTGATTTACCTGCTGGTTAACCTGGTGGTGGTGCAGGGCATGCGCCGGCTCGAGCGCCGGGTGGCGGTGCCTGGTCTGATTGCCGGCAGCGCCACGGGCGGCCACTGAGCGCCACCGGCAGCCACCATGTTCAGCCAGTTCGACTTCAACGTCATCGAGCGCAGTTGGCACTACCTGTTTTTCACAGGCATGGCCTTTACCCTGCAGCTGACGCTGCTGGCCATGAGCGGCGGCATTGTGCTGGGCACGCTGCTGGCACTGGCCCGACTGTCGAGCTTTCGGGTGCTGTCAATGGTGGCGGGCGCCTATGTCAACTTCATGCGCGGCATTCCGCTGATCCTGGTGATTTTTTGGTTCTACTTTCTGGTGCCCTACATCGGTCAGTGGGTGACCGGTGCGGACCAGCCGGTGCGAGTGGGCGCTTTTGCCTCCTGCCTCATCACCTTCATTCTGTTCGAGGCCTGTTATTACTGCGAAATCATGCGAGCCGGCATCCAGTCCATCCCGCGCGGCCAGGTGGCGGCAGGCTATGCGCTGGGCCTGAACTACTGGCAGTGCATGGGCAATGTGGTGTTGCCGCAGGCCTTTCGCAACATGGCGCCGCTGTTGCTGACGCAGACCATTGTGCTGTTCCAGGACGTGTCGCTGGTCTATGTGCTGTCCATGCCCGACTTCCTGGGCGCCGCCTCCAAAGTGGCGCAGCGCGACGGTCGCTTGGTCGAGATGTACCTGTTTGTCGCCGTTGTTTACTTTGTCATGTCCTACGCCCTCTCCAGCCTGGTGAAACGGCTGGAAAGCCGCATTGCCATCATCCGCTGAGCCCCAGAACCTGTTTATCAGCCCGTCATGATTCAAATCAACAATGTCAGCAAGTGGTACGGCAGTTTTCAGGTGCTGGCCGACATCAGCACGGTGGTCAACAAGGGCGATGTGGTGGTGGTGTGCGGGCCCTCCGGTTCGGGTAAATCAACCCTGATCAAGGCCGTCAATGGGCTCGAGCCCTTCCAGAAGGGAGATATTCAGCTCAATGGCGTCTCGGTTGGAGACCCGGCCACCAACTTGCCGGCCCTGCGCGCCCAGGTCGGCATGGTGTTCCAGAACTTTGAGCTGTTTCCGCACATGAGCGTGCTCAAAAACCTTACCTTCGCCCAGGTCAAGGTACTGGGCCGCAGCCCGGCAGAGGCCGCCGAGCGCGGGCTGAAGTATCTGGACAGAGTCGGCCTGCTGGAGCAGCGGGATAAGTTCCCCGGCCAGCTCTCGGGTGGCCAGCAGCAGCGCGTGGCGATCGCCCGGGCCTTGTCGATGGACCCGGTGTGCATGCTGTTTGACGAACCCACTTCGGCGCTGGACCCGGAGATGGTGGGCGAGGTGTTGGATGTGATGGTGCAACTGGCGCAAGAGGGTATGACCATGATGTGCGTCACCCATGAGATGGGCTTTGCGCGCAAGGTCTCCAACCGCGTGGTGTTCATGGACCAGGGGCGCATCGTCGAAGACTGCGCTACCGAAGCGTTCTTCGGACAGCCGCAGGAGCGCCACGAACGGGCGCGTAATTTCCTGTCAAAGATCTTGCAGTACTAGGTCGACAGACCAGTCATCCCCAGCGGCACGGTGGGGCTGGTGTGACTGCCAGCTAACGCGGCCCATCCCAAAACATTGCCTCCACCCCGGGTTTCTACGTATAATCTAAGGCTTTGTGACAATCACCGGTTGTAACCTGGGTGTAATGTGAAATGCCGATAATCGCCTCCGCGACTGGCTTCGACGCTGAAGAGCCCGAAGCTGATCAGCGCGCAGCGCTGACGGCCGATGAGGCGCAGGCTCTGCGTGACCGGGATCCCTCGGTGTCGGTTTGGCAGGTGTTGCGCTGGCAAGGACTGACAGCCGTGCTGGTGGCCTTGGCCACTTGGGGACTCACGCAAAGCGCCGAAGCGGCATGGTCGGCGGCTTACGGTGGTTTGGCGGTGGTTTTGCCTGCAGCGCTTTTCGCGCGGGGCTTGTTAAGTCGGGTCGCACTGGCCAGCCCGGGGGCTGCAGTGGCAGGGTTCTTTGTGTGGGAAATGGTCAAGATCGGCTTGACGCTGGCGATGTTGGTCGCCGCGCCCAAGTTGGTGTCAGGGCTGAGCTGGCCAGCGATGTTGGTGGGCCTGGTGGTGACGATGAAGGTGTATTGGGTGGCGCTGCTGGTGCGCCCTAAAAAATAATGAAGCAGGTGCCCTGACGGGTGCCTCTAACTGAATAACGAGAAAACAGATGGCTGCTGAACACGGACCGACCGCAGGTGAATACATTGGTCACCACCTGACGCATCTGCAAAACCAGCCCATGAAGGGCGTGATCGACTTCTCGGTTTACAACCTCGATTCCATTTTTTGGTCGGTGTTGTTGGGTGTGCTGGGCACTTTCATTCTCTGGCGGGCCGCCAAATCAGCGACGGCTGGGGTGCCAGGCCGGTTCCAGGCGGCGGTCGAGATTTTGGTTGAAATGGTCGACACCCAGGCCAAAGGCATCATTCACAATGCCGAAAGCCGAAAACTGGTGGCACCGCTCGCGCTGACGGTGTTTGTCTGGATCTTCCTGCTCAATGCCATGGACTTTCTGCCGGTCGATCTGATCCCGAAAATCTGGGAGCTGATCTACGGTGCTGCCGGCCATGATCCACACCACGCCTACATGCGCGTTGTGCCCACGGCTGACCTGTCGACGACGCTCGGCCTGTCCACTTCAGTGCTGCTGGTATGCCTGTTCTACAACATCAAAATCAAAGGTTTTGGCGGATGGGTGCATGAGCTGTTCACGGCACCGTTTGGTGCGCACCCGTTGCTTTGGCCTGTCAACTTCCTGATGCAGATGATCGAATTCGCTGCCAAGACGGTCTCGCACGGCATGCGGTTGTTCGGCAACATGTACGCTGGTGAGCTGGTGTTCATGCTGATAGCCCTGATGGGTGGCGGTGCGGCGCTGTCGTTGTCGGGCATTCTGCTGCCCATCGGCCAGGTCATCGTCGGCTCGATCTGGGCCATCTTCCACATCCTGATCGTGGCGCTACAAGCCTTTATTTTCATGATGCTGACATTGGTGTACGTGGGACAAGCCCATGATGCGCACTGATCGATATCCTTCTTCAGAGTTTCCCTTTCCCTTTAACCATTAACTTTATCCTCAGGAGCTATAAATGGAACACGTACTCGGCTTTGTTGCACTCGCTGCCGGTCTCATCATTGGTCTGGGCGCTGTTGGCGCTTGTATCGGTATCGGCATCATGGGCAGCAAGTATCTGGAGGCGGCAGCTCGCCAACCCGAGCTCATGAACGAACTGCAAACCAAGATGTTCCTGCTGGCCGGTCTGATCGACGCGGCTTTCCTGATCGGCGTCGGTATCGCGATGATGTTCGCGTTTGCCAACCCGTTCGTGCTGAAGTAATCGGCGGCTTTTTTACCCAACTGACTGAAAGGGTGTTGCTGTGAGTATCAACGCAACCCTGTTCGTCCAGGCCATCGTTTTCGCGATCCTGGTGTGGTTCACGATGAAATTCGTGTGGCCGCCCATCGCTACCGCGCTGGACGAACGTGCCAAGAAAATCTCCGACGGACTCGCTGCCGCCGACCGGGCCAAGGCCGAGCTGTCATCCGCCAACAAGCGGGTGGAAGACGAGTTGGTTAAGTCGCGTACCGAGACTGCCGCCCGTTTGGCTGACGCCGAACGGCGAGCGCTTGCGATCATCGAAGAAGCCAAGACTCGGGCCACTGAAGAGGGCAGCAAGATCGTTTCCGCCGCCAAGGCAGAAGCCGAGCAGCAAACCGTTAAGGCACGCGAAGCCCTGCGTGAGCAGGTGGCCGCATTGGCGGTCAAGGGTGCCGAACAGATCTTGCGCCGCGAAGTCAATGCCAGCGTGCATGCCGACTTGCTGGGCCGCTTGAAGACTGAGCTGTAAGAGGACAACCATGGCCGAACTCGCCACCATTGCCCGTCCTTACGCTGAGGCCCTGTTCAAGGCAACTTCGGCAGACCTCGCAGCTGCGTCGGTTTGGGTCGAAGCCCTGAAGGACATCGCCGGCAATGCGCAACTGCAGCAATTTGCCGACAACCCAAACGTAACTGCTGCGCAGGTCTATGACTTGATCACCGGTGTCGCCAAGGTCGCGATGCCGGACATGGCGCAGAACTTCTTGCGCACCGTGATTGAGAACGGTCGCCTGAGTGTCCTGCCGGAGATCGCGGTTCAATTTAGGTCGCTCAAGAACGCCCAGAGTGGTTCGTCCGATGCGGTAGTGCACAGCGCTTTTGCCATCGATAGCGCTGCTTTGGCTGAGCTCGGCAGCACGCTGGAAAAGCGGTTTGCGCGCAAGCTTAATCTGTCGGTCGAACTGCAGCCAGAGTTGATTGGCGGCATTCGTGTGGTGGTGGGGGACGAGGTCCTTGACTGTTCGGTCAAAGCCCGTCTGGAACAAATGAAAGTGGCATTGACAGCCTGAGGCCCAAAGCCCGGATTGCCAGCCCAACTAAAGAAAGAAGGAAAGAGTCATGCAACTCAATCCCGCAGAAATCTCTGAACTGATCAAGAGCCGGATCGAAGGCCTGTCCGCCAGCGCCAATGTCCGCAACCAGGGCACGGTCGTTTCCGTGACCGACGGCATCTGCCGCATCCACGGTTTGTCCGACGTGATGCAGGGCGAAATGCTGGAGTTCCCGGCCGGCAGCGACGGTTTGCCCACCTACGGATTGGCACTGAACCTCGAGCGCGACTCGGTCGGTGCTGTGGTGCTGGGTGCCTATGAACACATCTCGGAAGGCGACACCGTCAAATGCACGGGCCGTATCCTGGAAGTGCCGGTGGGTCCTGAGCTCAAAGGCCGCGTTGTCAACGCGCTGGGCCAGCCGATCGACGGCAAAGGCCCGATCAACGCCAAGATGACCGACGTGATCGAAAAAGTCGCGCCTGGTGTGATTGCGCGTGAATCGGTGAGTCAGCCCATGCAGACCGGCCTCAAGTCGATCGACTCCATGGTGCCGGTGGGCCGGGGCCAGCGGGAACTGATCATTGGTGACCGTCAGACCGGTAAGACTGCCGTTGCCATTGACGCCATCATCAACCAAAAGGGTCAGAACATGACCTGCGTTTATGTCGCCATCGGCCAAAAGGCCTCCAGCGTCAAAAACGTGGTGCGTTCGCTGGAGCAAGCCGGCGCCATGGAGTACACCATTGTGGTGGCTGCCACCGCCTCCGAGTCGGCCGCGATGCAGTACGTCAGCGCCTACTCGGGCTGCACCATGGGCGAGTACTTTCGTGACCGTGGCGAAGACGCGCTGATCGTGTACGACGACCTGTCCAAGCAGGCCGTGGCCTACCGTCAGGTGTCGTTGCTGTTGCGCCGTCCGCCTGGCCGTGAAGCCTACCCCGGCGACGTGTTTTATCTCCACAGCCGTTTGCTCGAGCGTGCCGCTCGTGTCAATGCCGATTACGTCGAAGCCTTCACCAAAGGCGCTGTCAAAGGCAAGACCGGTTCACTGACCGCGCTGCCCATCATTGAAACCCAGGCGGGTGACGTGTCTGCCTTCGTGCCCACCAATGTGATCTCGATCACCGACGGCCAGATCTTCCTGGAAACCTCGCTGTTTAACGCCGGCATCCGGCCCGCCATCAATGCGGGTATCTCGGTGTCACGCGTCGGCGGCGCCGCCCAGACCAAGCTGATCAAGAACCTGTCAGGCGGCATCCGGACCGACTTGGCCCAGTACCGCGAACTGGCGGCTTTCGCCCAGTTTGCCTCGGACCTGGACGAAGCCACTCGCAAGCAGCTCGACCGGGGCGCCCGCGTGACCGAACTGCTGAAGCAGGCCCAGTACAGCCCGCTGTCCGTGTCTCTGATGGGTTCGACGCTGTTTGCCGTTAACAAGGGTTTCCTGGACGACATTCCAGTCAACAAGGTGCTGGCGTTCGAACACGGTCTGCATGGCTACCTCAAGGACAAGCACGCCGCCTTGCTGGCCAAGCTGGAAGCTGCCAAGGCCATGGACAAGGACGCTGAGGCCGAATTGAACACTGCCATCGCTGCCTTCAAGAAGACTTTCGCCTGAGATTGACCTGAAGTAACAGCGAAGGAGTCTCTTTATGGCAACAGGCAAGGAAATACGCGGCAAGATCAAGAACTTCGAGAGCACGAAGAAGATCACCAAGGCCATGGAGATGATCTCCGTCTCCAAGATGCGCAAGGCGCAGGAGCGCATGCGGGCGGCCCGTCCCTACGCGGACAAGGTGCGCAACATCGCGGCCAATATGGGGCAGGCCAATCCCGAGTATGTGCACCCGTTCATGAAGGCCAACGACGCGCGCGTGGCCGGCATGATTGTGGTCACCACCGACAAGGGCCTGTGCGGCGGCCTCAACACCAATGTGCTGCGGGTTGTCACCACCAAGCTGCGCGAGCTGCAAGCCGCCTCGGTGGCGGTGCAGGCGGTGGCCATCGGCAACAAGGGCTTCGGCTTCTTGAACCGCATCGGTGCCAAGGTGGTGTCGCACGTGACGCAGCTCGGCGACAAGCCGCACTTGGAGCGCCTGATCGGCCCGGTCAAGGTGCTGCTCGATGCCTATGCGCGTGGCGAGATCAATGCGGTCTACCTGTCCTACACCCGCTTCATCAACACCATGAAGCAGGAAGTGGTTCTGGAGCAGCTGCTGCCCCTGTCCGCTGCCCAAATGCAGGCCGACACCCGCGCCAGCGAAAGCGCTACCGGCGCCAAGCACGGCTGGGACTACCTCTACGAGCCCGATGCCCAGGCGGTGATTGACGACCTGCTGGTGCGCTACGTAGAAGCACTGGTGTACCAGGCGGTAGCTGAAAACATGGCCTCAGAGCATGCAGCGCGCATGGTAGCCATGAAGGCAGCCACAGACAATGCGGGCAACGTCATCGGCGAATTGAAGCTGGTCTACAACAAAACCCGTCAAGCCGCGATCACCAAGGAATTGTCCGAGATCGTTTCCGGAGCTGCTGCGATCGGGGCCTAAACCCGCCGCACCCGCAGTTCGCAAGATTCAAATTTATTGGAGCAAACAAAATGGCTCAAGCCCAAGGAAAAATTGTTCAGTGTATTGGCGCAGTGGTGGACGTGGAATTTCCGCGCGACCAGATGCCCAAGATTTACGACGCCCTCAAACTTGAAGGCTCGACACTGACGCTGGAAGTGCAGCAACAGCTCGGCGACGGCATCGTGCGCACCATCGCGCTCGGTTCCTCCGACGGTCTGCGCCGCGGGATCATGGTCAGCAACACCGCTGAACCCATCATGGTGCCAGTCGGTACCGCGACCCTCGGCCGAATCATGGACGTGCTGGGCGCGCCGATCGACGAGCGCGGCCCGGTCAACGCCGTCAAGCACATGTCGATCCACCGCAAGGCCCCGTCCTACGACGACCTCAGCCCTTCGCAAGAGCTGCTGGAAACCGGCATCAAGGTGATTGATCTGGTGTGCCCGTTTGCCAAAGGCGGCAAGGTCGGCTTGTTCGGCGGTGCCGGCGTGGGCAAGACCGTGAACATGATGGAGTTGATCAACAACATCGCCAAAGCCCACTCTGGTTTGTCGGTGTTTGCCGGTGTTGGTGAGCGTACCCGCGAGGGCAACGACTTCTACCACGAGATGGCCGACTCTGGTGTGGTTAACCTTGAAAAGCTCGAAGAGTCCAAGGTGGCCATGGTCTATGGTCAGATGAATGAGCCCCCGGGTAACCGCCTGCGCGTGGCCCTGACCGGACTGACCATTGCTGAGTCGTTCCGCGACGAAGGTCGTGATGTGCTGTTCTTTGTGGACAACATCTACCGCTATACCTTGGCTGGTACTGAAGTGTCGGCGCTGCTGGGCCGGATGCCTTCCGCTGTGGGCTACCAGCCTACCCTGGCCGAAGAAATGGGTCGCCTCCAAGAACGTATTACCTCCACCAAGGTCGGCTCCATCACTTCGATCCAGGCGGTTTATGTGCCTGCCGACGACTTGACCGACCCTTCGCCTGCCACCACCTTTGCCCACCTGGACTCCACCGTGGTGCTGAGCCGTGACATTGCCTCGCTGGGCATTTACCCCGCCGTGGACCCGCTGGACTCGACCAGCCGCCAGCTGGACCCGAATGTGGTTGGCGAAGACCACTACAACACCGCCCGTTCGGTACAGGGTACGCTGCAGCGCTACAAGGAACTGCGCGACATCATCGCTATTCTCGGCATGGACGAACTCGCCCCCGAAGACAAGCTGACCGTGGCCCGTGCCCGCAAGATTCAGCGTTTCTTGAGCCAGCCTTTCCACGTGGCTGAAGTGTTTACCGGCTCCCCCGGCAAGTACGTCAGCTTGGCTGAGACCATTCGCGGCTTCAAGATGATTGTGGCCGGTGAGTGCGACCATTTGCCTGAGCAGGCGTTCTATATGGTTGGCACGATCGACGAAGCGTTCGAAAAAGCCAAGAAAATCTAAAGGATTGCGCGAATGAACACCATCCACGTCGATGTGGTCAGCGCAGAAGAGTCCATCTTCTCGGGCGAGGCACGCTTTGTCGCCTTGCCCGGCGAGGCGGGCGAACTGGGCATCTACCCGCGCCACACGCCACTGATCTCGCGCATCAAAGCAGGCTCGGTCCGCATTGAAATGGCCGACGGCAGCGAGGAGTTCGTGTTCGTCGCCGGCGGCATTTTGGAAGTCCAGCCTAATTGTGTGACCGTGCTGTCCGACACCGCCATCCGCGGCAAGGATCTGGACGACGAGAAAGCCAATGCCGCCAAACTGGCCGCGCAAGAAGCGGTCAAGAATGCCAAGACCGAGCTCGATTTGGCCCGGGCGACGTCAGAGCTGGCTGTCATGGCTGCGCAGATCGCCGCGTTGCGCAAATACCGTCAGAAAAAATAAGACCGGTATTAGCCCAGATGGGGCTGGTCGGGCAGTTCGTTGGGGTTGTTGGCGCCGGCTTCCAGGGCAAAGTGTTGCTGAAGCAACTCTGACACCTGCTTGATCGCTAGCGTCAGGCCGGTCTCGAAGTCCCCGTTGGCAAACGCAGCCCCCATCTGCGACACCATGCTTTGCCATACCTCGTCCGGGACCTGTTCGCTCAAGCCCCGGTCTGCCAAGACCTCGATGCGACGCTCTGCCAGCAACAGGTAGATCAGTACACCATTGTTTTGGGCGGTGTCCCAGACCCGTAGCTTGCCAAACTGGGAAACTGCGCGTTGCCGGATGATTTGTGCCAATGGCGCGTCGCGCCATAGGTAGCTCAGTGGCAGACCAGCCTCAACCATGACGCGTATTTCGCCCGAATGCTGCTGTTCGCTGGCGCTGACCTGTTGCGCCAGGCGCGACAGTAAGGCCTCCGAAACGCTGTTTCGGGCCAAAGTGGCCTCGCGCCAACGGTGCTTCAACAGCAGTGACAGGCGTGCCATCATTACCAACGCCCCGAGGCGCCGCCGCCTCCAAAATCACCACCTCCGCCCGAACGCATGCCACCCACCGAGCCGCCTCCGAGGCCACCACCACCTGCTGACCAGCCGCCGGGGCCGCCTCCGCCACGACGCCAGCCTTGTGCCTTGACGGCGCCACTGGCACCCGAGACCAAGGTCAGCACCATGGCCAGTAAGGCCGCCGGCACGGCAAGGACAAGACTTGCTGTGACCAGATAGGCGACGAAACCCATCAATCCGCCAGTCGCCACAGCACCGGGTAGGACGCCCAGCATGCGGCGCGCCACCGCTCCCACCACCGGCACCACAAAAAACAAAAATACCAGCGAGTCCATCCACCGAAAGCCATCACTGGAACGTTCTTTTGGCGGCGTGGGCAGAGGCAGTTTCTCACCTGCAACATGCGCCATCAATTGGTCCACGCCGGCGTTCAGGCCGCCCAGATAGTCGGCTTGTTTAAAGGCTGGCGTGATGGCGGTGTCGATGACGCGCATGGCGGCCAAGTCTGGGATCGTACCTTCGAGCGTCTTGGCGACTTCGATGCGGACCTTGCGGTCATTCAGGGCCACGATCAACAACAGCCCGTCGCCAACATCGCGGCGCCCAATTTTCCAGCTATTGGCTACCCGGTTGGCGTAACTGGCGATGTCCTCAGGTTGGGTGGTCGGAACCATCAGCACCACGATCTGGGTGCCGCGTTGCTGTTCAAAGGCAGCTAGCTTAGCCTCCATCGCCTGCTGCGCCTGGGCCGACAGGGTGGCTGTGATGTCGACCACATGGCCGCTAAGTGCAGGCACGGGCGATTGAGCCCAAGCTGGCGCAAAAGCCAGCAGACCCATCAGCCAAAGGGCCACAGCCCACCCCACCCGGCAGTGAGTCAGACGCCTAGAACCAAGGATTGTCAGTTGCCGCAAAGGGCCTACTTCTTGGTGAAATCGACCACAGGCGGCGCGCTGATGGCGGCCTCATTCGCGACGGTAAATGCCGGCTTGGGCTGGTAACTGAATACCATCGCCGTCAGGTTACTCGGGAAGCTGCGCGCCAGAATGTTGTAAGCCTGAACGGCCTGGATATAGCGATTACGTGCCACGGTTACTCGGTTTTCGGTGCCCTCCAGCTGTACTCGCAGGTCTCGAAAGCCCTCGTTGGCCTTCAGGTTAGGGTACTGCTCCGAAACCACCATCAATCGGCTCAGTGCCGAGCCAAGCTCCCCCTGAGCAGCCTGAAACTTCTGAAATACGGCCGGGTCGTTCAGGGTCTCCGGGGTCACCTGTATCGAGGTGGCCTTGGCTCGCGCCTCTATCACACGGGTTAGGGTGTCTTGCTCAAAGGCCGCTTCACCCTTCACGGTGGCCACTATATTGGGGACCAAGTCGGCCCGCCGCTGGTACTGGTTCAGCACCTCGCTCCAGGCGGATTTGGTCTGCTCATCGAGCCGCTGAAAATCGTTGTAGCCACAGCCGGACAAGCCCAGCACGGCTGCGAGCAGCCAAAACCAACGTGTCATGTTGTACTCCATAGCATTGAACCCGAAGTTAGCATACAACGTTCTGAATAAATCTGCGCCACAGTAAGCCTCGGCCATATTGGCGCGGCCATTTTGCCAAAGCCAGGCGAAAATACCCGCTCCGCCCTGGGCCAGTTGCATCATCAAATCGATCCCTAGCCCTTATCTATATTGCCTCTCTAGCTATGAACTATATAGCGCCGCTTTGGTTGCCAGGCGGCAACCTGCAAACCATCTGGCCGGCGCTCTACGCGCGCCGTGTGACCGGTGTAGCGGTACGCTACCGGCGCGAGCGCTGGACGGCCCCGGACGGCGATTTTGTCGATGTGGACTGGCTGGACACACCGGCCGCTAAAACCTTGCTGGTGCTGTTCCATGGCCTTGAGGGCTCATCGCGCAGCCATTACGCCGAAGCCTTTGCCGGATTTGCCCGCGCCCGTGGTTTTGCCTATGCAGTGCCCCACTTTCGAGGCTGCAGTGGCGAACTCAACCTGGGTCCACGGGCCTACCACTCTGGCGATTTTGAGGAAATCGCCTGGATTTTGGCTCGTGTGCGCCAACAACACACAGGCCCCATCGTCGTCGTTGGCATATCGCTGGGCGGCAATGCCTTGCTGCGCTGGGCCGAAGAAATGGGCGAGCAGGCCTCAAGCGTGGTGCAGGCGATAGCCAGCGTGTCCGCGCCGGTCGACCTGGCTGCGAGTGGTTGGGCCATCGGGCGCGGCTTTAACCGGCTGGTCTACACCAGGATGTTCCTAAACTCCATGAAACCCAAGGCCCTGCGCAAGCTGGCCCAACATCCCGGCTTGTTTGATGCCGCAGCTCTGGGGGCGGCGCGCGACCTGTATGAGTTTGACAACTTGTTCACCGCGCCGCTGCACGGTTTCCGTAACACCGACGACTATTGGGCGCGAGCGTCGGCCAAGCCTCATTTGCACCGCATTCGAGTGCCTGCCCTTGTGCTCAATGCCTTGAATGACCCCTTTGTGCCAGCGTGGAGTTTGCCGGAGCAGCGGCAGGCCACGCCGTGGGTTAAGCTGTGGCAGCCAGCGCATGGCGGCCATGTGGGCTTTACGCGGGGGCGTTGGCCCGGCCATGTTCACCACCTGCCCGAAACCGTCGGTGTTTGGCTTGCAGATCAACTCTCATTGTGATGACAACGTACCATGGACGACATCGTTAAGCAGGCACTTGCCAAATGGCCCAATGTGCCTGACTGCTATGGCTGGCTTGGCCTTGATGCCCGCGGTCATTGGTATATGCGGGACGACCGGGCGCAAGCGCTGGGGCCTTTTTCGGGTGGCAGCCCGCAAAGCAAAGGTTCCCAATTGCGGCATGAAAAACTAATCGATTTCATCGGCCGCAATTACCAGGCGGATTCTTCTGGCCAATGGTTTTTTCAAAATGGACCGCAGCGGGTCTATGTCGAACTTGAGGCCACGCCCTTGATCTGGCGTGTCGGGCCCGACGCGTCAGTGCACGACCACACGGGTCGCCCAGCCCGGGTGCAGCGCTGCCTGCTGGACGAGCCGGGTCGTCTCTACTTAGAGACTGACACTGGCTTTGGTTTGGTTCACACCATGGACATGGGGCAGGCGGCGGATGCGGTTGAATCCGGCCTGTGGGTACCGCAAGAAGTGACTCTGGCCGATCTGCCGGCCCGCTATGGTTATCAAATAAGCCCCGAATTGCTACAAAAAAAGTAGCTATACCCTTATATTTGACGGGGCCTACAGGCCAAAAATATACAAAAAAGGCCGGTTTCAAACCGGCTTTTTGTACGTACTGTGGGCGGCGCTTTACTTGGCTGGCTCAGCGGCCGGGGCTGCTTTGGGCTCGTCGAACTTACCGCCGCTTGCATTGACGATGTAAACCACGGCTCGGCCGATTTCAAGTGTTTCAAGGTCTCCACCGCCTTGCGCGCCCATGGCACCTTTTCCCTTAACGGCCGAATTCAGCAAGGCCTCATAGCCGGTCTTGACGCGGGGGGCCCAGGCAGCAGCATCGCCAAACTTGGGCGCACCAGCCGCACCGGACGTGTGGCAAGCAGTGCACTGGGCTTTGAACACCTCTTCACCGGTCTTGAGCTGGCGATTGGCATCACGTATTTCTACGACGCCGATTTTTTGGATCCGCGCCGCTGTTGCTTTTTCCATGTTGACAGCACCGGCAGCAGGTTTTTTGTCAGAGGTGACAAAGTAGACCAAGCCGATGATGGCGAAGACCGGCACAACAAAAGAGAAGAAAACTGCCAGCAACAGCTGCTTTGGATTTTTGACGGGACCGGTATGGTCCTCCTCGTGCGCATTGGCTTGGCTGGTGTCGCTCATGGTGTCCTCAAAAAAATCTGCTGCCCGGAATCAGCCTGCCATTATAGCCACCACCCCTCTGAAACCACCTACAATCTGTGGCTTGAGTTGCGGCTGTAGCTCAGTGGATAGAGTATTGGCCTCCGAAGCCAAGGGTCGTGGGTTCGATCCCCGCCAGCCGCACCAATCAAGGATTTGCCAGTGAGTGACCATTCACATTGCTGTTTGGTTGCCAATCAAAAATACGTCAACAGGAAACGGCGGTGGCACAACGCGCAGGTCCCATGTCATTGATCGTGGCCGCCGTGGAAGAGCTTGCATCTGCCAGCAGCACCAGCCCCAACTGCTATGAAAGCATCTGCTCCATTGGGCCAATGATCTGCGATCACCGCCAGGCGTGTGGGCCTGGCTAGCAGCGGCGCCCGTTGATCTACGCCATCGCTGTGCGCCAGAGTGTTGACCGGGGTTTTGATTTGCATGAGGCCAACTCTCCGATAGCTGTGCAGGCCTCGGGACGGCAGGGCTGTCGACGCTTTATGGCCGTCACTGCTGACACAATGCAGATGCAAAAAGGACATAATTAAGCTGATGAAAGATACAATGTGGTCACATTGTCTGAAGTCCAAACATGTCTGTTGCTGTTCGCGAACTCAAAGCCAGCCTTTCCCGCGTGTTGTCGCGCGCCCAGCATGGCGAGATCATCGAGGTGACCTCGCACAACAAGCCCATCGCCCGCATCATCGGTATTCCTGAGCAAGCCGAGGCCGGACTGCGCAGGCTTATTGCCAGCGGCGCTGTGTCCTGGAGTGGTGGCAAGCCTCGACATAAGTTGCCGGTGCAGCTGACATCACGCGGAGCATCCGTCAGTCAAATGGTGCTGGAGGACCGTCGTTGATCCTGTTCTGCGATACCTCTGCATTGGTAAAGCTGTACATCCTCGAGGATTCGAGCCGCGACATGCAGGCTCTGGCTGGCGCGGCCAGCGCTATTGCTGTCTGCCGGATTGCATGGGCAGAGATGATGGCCGCCCTGTCGCGTCGCGCCCGCGAATTCCCCAACGACGCCGATGCGATCGAAGTGGTCCGAAAGCGCCTGCGAACTGACTGGCCGAGGTATGTCGTCGTTGAGGTAACTCAAGCGCTTGTTGAACTGGCCGGAGAGTATGCCGACACTTTTGCCCTGCGCGGTTACGACAGTGTGCAACTCGCGGCCGCGCGGACTTTGCAGGACATGGCGGGGGAGGAAATTCAATTTGCCTGCTTCGACACCCGCTTGGGCAAAGCGGCGCGGATGCTCAGGATGCCAGGTGCCACCTGATTCGGCAGTCCGAGGCCACTTGGGCGCCAAGACGTGAAGAGCCCATCCGTCCGCGCTGGCTCGGCGTCTGGATGGCAAGCACAACGCACGGCCATCACCCATACCTTCATTGGGTGACCGGATACTGCCAAATATCGTCCTTTGTTGAAGTGGCAGATTTATTTTTCTCAAAGGCAGACAATTCCAACTTTAGAAAAATTCGCAACCAGTTGTATGAATAGCACCCCTGCGCTCTCCTTCACTGCCCTGATGCAACGGGCGTACCCCGCCTTGCTGCGAAATCTCACCCCGGACCCGGAGCAAGCCCGCCATGCGCCCAATAAGACCGCACGCCAGGTAAAGTCCGGTCATTACGTTGAGGTACGCCCGACCTCACTGCCAGCGCCCCGCTACGTCATTCACAGTCAAGCCTTCTTTCAGGCATTGGGGTTGACAGAAGAGGTCGCCAGTGAACCGGCATTTATGCAGTTCTTCACGGGTGATCTTGACTCAGGCGTGGAGGCAGCCAACGCCGCCAGTTTGTCTCCGACCGTACGCGCCAATGGCTGGGCGACCGGCTACGCACTCAGCATTTACGGGCAGGAAATGGTGAACAACTGCCCTTTCAGAACCGGCAACGGCTACGGCGACGGACGCGCCATTTCGGTGCTGGAGGTGCTGCTCGCCGATGGGCAGCATTGGGAATTCCAACTCAAGGGCGGCGGCACCACCCCATATTGCCGCGGTGGCGACGGACGTGCTGTGCTGCGCTCCAGCATCCGTGAGTTTTTGGCCTCGGAAGCCATGGCGGCCCTGGGAGTGCCAAGCGCGCGGGCCCTGTGCCTCTTTGTCTCGGGCAGTGAAACGGTCACTCGTCCTTGGTACTCACCAGGTGCCAAAACCGAGGAGCCCGACCGCATGGTGGACGAGCCAGCGGCTATCACTACCCGTGCAGCCCCCTCCTTCTTACGGGTCGGTCAAGTCGAATTGTTTGGTCGGCGGGCTAGGCACAACGCGCACCCGTGTGCGCTGGCCGAGTTGGAGGCGATATTTCTGCATGCACTCGACCGCGAATATCCAGACCTGGCCGCCGCCCTGCACGGCCCTGAGGTGACCCTCGCAGACAAGGTCGTCGCCGTGGCACGTGAGTTTGGTGCGCGTTTGTCGCATTTGGTGGCCCACTGGATTCGAGTGGGGTACTGCCAAGGTAACTTCAACAGCGACAACTGTGCACTGGGGGGGCGCACGCTTGACTACGGGCCCTTTGGTTTCATGGAAGCCTATGACCCCGCGTTTCAAATGTGGATTGGGGGCGGGGAACATTTCGCGTTTATGAACCAGCCCATGGCCGCAATGGTCAATTTCAAGATGTTCTGCACCGCCATGGCCCCCTTACTGGGACAGGACACCCGCGCCATTGAGGCCCTGGACGCGGTGATGCAGGCGCTGCCGGACCGCATGACGGAGACTTTGCATGGCATGTGGGCACAAAAAATGGGCTTGATGGAATTTCGTGCGGAGTTATTTGCCGAGTTGCACGCCCTCATGGCACAAACCCCGGTGGACTACACGATCTTCTGGCGGGAGCTGTCGAGCCTACCCAAGCAGGTGGCGGACTTGCGTCCCAGCTTCTACGCAAGCCGTGGGGCTTATGGCCAAGACCCGGCGGTGATGGAGGCCCGCTGGGGCGCGTGGCTGCATAAGTGGCACGCGGCATTAACGCAAGAAGGACGTGATCCCCTGGCGGTGTCGGTGGCCATGAAGCAGATCAACCCCAAGTACGTCGCAAGGGAGTGGATGCTGGTAGAGGCTTACCGCAGCGCCACGGACGCAGGAGACTTCACGCTGGTGCGGCGCCTGCACGCCTTGCTGGCAGACCCCTACAGTGAGCAGTCGCCAGAGCTCGCCGCGCTGTACTACACCAAGAAGCGGGATGAGTTCTTTGACTTAGGCGGTACCTCGCACTGCAGTTGCTCGTCATAGGACCGGGTTTATTGCGAACCGACCCTCCAACCAACCCTTAGAAGTTAGCCCATTGCTCAATCTCGGCCCCTACAAAACCCTTTTCTCTGACCGCGAACTCAAGCGCATTGTGTTGGCCTCCATCCTGCCGCGCCTGCCGGCGGGCATCAATGGCCTGTCGCTGACTTTGATGTTGCAATCGCTTTACGGCTCGTTTTCCATCGGTGGCAGCGTCAGCGCCGCCTACTTGATAGCCTTGGGCGTGGCGTCGCCTTTGTTAGGGCGATTCGTGGACCAGCGTGGCCCTCGTGCGGCCATGCTGCCGTTTGGTATTGCGCACGCTATTGCCTTAGTGCTGTTGGTGATTGCCGCGCTACAGCGGGTATCGCCGTCGCTACTGATGGTGTTTGCGCTGTTAGCCGGGATGACGTTTCCCCCGGTATCGATGACCGTGCGTGCGATGTGGCGTAAGTCGAAATTGCCCGACGCCACCAAACAGCTGGGGTTTGCGCTGGAGGGTGTGATCATGGAAACCATTTTTGTGTGCGGCCCCTTGATCGTCAGCTTCTTTCTTTTTTTTGAGGCTCCCGCTGCTGCATTGATGTTTTCTGCCTGCGCCACCTTGCTGGGCATTGTGCTGTTTACGCGCTCGGGTGCGCTTGAGCGTTGGGGTGAGGTCGAGCTGGGTGAGCGTCATTGGCTGGGGCCACTCCAGCTCGTGGGCGTGCGCCGTGCTTTGGTCGTATCCATGCTGTTGGGGGCCAGTTTTGGCTTGCAGGAAATTGGCATGATGGCCGCGGCCAAAACGGCTGGCAGCCAGGCTGCTGTGGGCTGGCTGTTCGCTGCCTACTCCGTACCGTCTGCGATTGCCGGCTTGATGTACGGCACGCGCCAGTTTTCCTGGCCGCTCAACCGCCAAATGGCCTTGGGGCATGTGTGGATCGCCGTGCTGAGTTTGTTACTGACCCAAGTGTCCTCGCTGTGGGTGTTTGCGCTGGGCTGTGCGGTGTGTGGCATGGCGGTTGGGCCGGCGATTACTGCGAGCCAGATGCAGTTGGGCAAATTGACCACAGTCGAATACACGACCGAAGCTTTCACTTGGAGCATGACCTTGTTTATGGTGGCACTGGGCGCTGCATTTGCCTGCGGCGGCTGGCTTGTGGATACCTATGGGGTGGGTGCGCCCATGTTCTGTGCAGCTTGCACTGCCGGCCTGGGTGCACTCATGTGCCTGCGGGTGCCGGAAACATTTGCGCAACCAGCGGCAGCGACCTAACTGTTGGCGCCGACGTCAAATTGACCCTGGGTCAAATCTGCGTCGGCGCGAACAATCAGGCTTTGGCGGAAGTCAAGCATGGCCGGGATTGTCTTTTACGCTTACTGCGACAGGACCTTTTTCCGAGGTCGATGATGACGTAGTCGGGTCGGCCCTTGTCAGGGCCAACAGAATGTAAAGTTAAAAAGAGAAGTTTGTCGGCCAGTTCGCCCGGGTGGATTGGCCAGCGAGTGCTCAATGCTTCAACGGTAGTAGTTCCCGCTACCTGCTGTCAGCACCACTTTGGCAGGGTCATACACCAGGCCCATCGGGTCGCCGCCTTGCTGCACCAGGCGCATTTGCTGCTTCAGCAGCTTGCGCAGCTGGATGATGCCCTTGTCGCTCGCGCCCAAGTGCTCTTCGCTGTGCAAGGTGATCGCGCCCTGGCCGAGTTGCGCCTCCCAGTCACCGGGGCGGCGTTGGCGCTCCTCTTCGCTCATCTGGCCCCAGTCTTGCAGGCGCCCGCGCACCCAGCCGGGGTTGGCCACGGGCGTGAGGAAGGCGTGGAACAGCAAGTGGTTGGCATCGTCCATCGGCACGACCCAGCCGATACGGTTGGAGAGGCCCGCTTGCAGGCGCACATCGGGCACGCTACGCACGTTGGGCAACATGCAGGGCGAGACGCGGTCCATCTCGCGGCCATCGTCCAGTTTGCGGTAGGCACTGTAGTTCATGCCGATGTCGGTCAGGTTGTAGCTGACCTCGGGCAAGATCGCCATGCGGGGGTCGAAATGCACCTCGGTGAAACTGGCGTGCAAGATCGGCACGTGAAAGGGATCCATGGTGTTTTCGTAATCCTGCAGCCAGCTCCAGGGCACGGACACCACCGTCTCGTCGCCGCCCACACCAGTGCCGCTGGGCCCAATCGCCATCACCATTTCATCAGGGACGTGGTTCTCCAAAATATCCCACTTGGGCAAAAGCGGGCGTTTGTCCAGCGGCCCCATGTAAATGAAGGCCAGGCCGTAACGCTCTTCCACCGGGTACCAGGGCTGGCGCACCTTGTCTTTGAAATGGCTGTCTTTGGGCTCGCAAGGTTGATCCAGGCATTTGCCTTCAACGTCAAACTGCCACCCGTGGTAGCAACAGCGGATGCCGTGGTCATCGACCTTGCCGTAATACAGCGAGGTGCCGCGGTGAATGCAGCGCGGCGTAAGCACGCCCGCGCGGCCTTGGCCGTCGCGGAACATGATCAGGTCTTCACCCAAAATGCGCAAGTTTTTCGGCGTGGTGGTCAGGTCTTTGGACTGGGCGAACGGCTGCCAGTAACGCCGCATGTATTCGCCGCACAGGGTACCTGGTCCGACACGCACCAGGTCTTCATCGGGCGAATGCGGCGGGCGACCATAAGCCGAGCCGTCTTGCTGTCGGCCCGCGAAAAACATTTTTTGCTCAGAACTGCCCATACGTTTCCCTTAAAAATTCGCAAGTCAATTGGCCAGGATAGTGGCCAATTCCCGCGCAAACGCACGGGCCAGGCCATGGGCCCGGGTTAGTCCGCCGTAATGCCCGCTTCCTTGATGACTTTGCTCCAACGCTCGATCTCGCTGGCGATGCGGGCGTTGAACTGCTCCGGTGTTGAGCCCAGCGGGGTCATACCCAGTTGCACCATGCGATCGCGCACTTCCGGTGAATTGATGGCAGCTTGGATATCAGCGCTGATTTTGGCCCGAACCTCGCGCGGAATGCCCGAGGGTGCGATCAACCCCAGAATGCCGACCACATTGAAGCCCGGCAGGGTCTCGGCAATCGTCGGCGTGTTCGGAAAGTTGGTGGAGCGGGTGGCCCCGGTGGTGGCGATGGCTTTAAGCTGTTTGTTGGCGACCAAGCCCTTCAACTCCTCGCCAATCGACGAGAACCACAGCGGCACGCGGCCGCTGAGCACGTCAATCTGCGAGGGGCCCGTGCCACGGTAGGCGATGTGGGTCATCTTGATGCCGGCCATGGTGTTGAACAACTCACCCGCCAGGTGCGAGGCGCCGGTGGTCGGTGTGGCGGTGAAGTCGAGTTTGCCGGGGTTGGCTTTCGCCCAGGCGATCACCTCGGCCACGGTGTTGGGTGCGAAAGACGGGTGGGCATACAGGCCAAACGGTGTATTGCCAATTTCGGTGACGCCGGTGACGTCTTTGAGCGTGTCGTAAGGCAGCTTGTTACCTTGCAGGATGTGCGTGCTCATCAGCGCGCCGAAGGCAATCCCCAGTGTGTAGCCATCGGGTGGCGACTTGGCCACGAAATCAGTGCCTATGATGATTCCCGCACCGGCCTTGAAATCAATGATGACCGACTGCTTCCAGATCTCCTGCAATTTCACTGAGATCACCCGCAAGATGGCGTCATTCGCGCCGCCAGGGCCAGTTGGGAAAAAAATCCGCACCGGCTTGTTGGGCCACGGGATGGCTTGTGCGAATGCTGCCAAGGGCAAACTGCAGAGCGCCGCGCTGGCGGCAGTGAAAGCGAGGACTTTGCGTTTGGAAAGTCGGGCGGCTGGGTGCATGCAGTCTCCTTGTCAGTTCAATACGCTACTTTACGGTACAAATCTGAAGTTTGCACGGGCCTGGCGAAACGGTTGGCTAATCGGCCTGGCAGCACCTTCGGCGGGCCCCAAAATGAGCGGTCTCTGGCGTGCTCGGCCGGGCCTGCAGGTTCATGCACACGTCAAGGCGTGGCAACGACGCTGTCGTGTCCCTGGCGATGGTGTCAATCCACATCCCGGATAGGCTCCTCACGTCTTGGCGCCTAAGTGGCCTCCGACTGTCCAATCAGGCGGAGCCTGGCATCCCGAGCATCCGCGCCGCTTTGCCCAAGCGGATGTCGAAGCAGGCAAATTGAACTTCCTCCCCCGCCATGTCCTGCAAAGTTCGCGCGGCCGCGAGTTGCACGCTGTCGTAACCGCGCAAGGCGAAAGTGTCGGCATACTCACCGGCCAGTTCCACGAGCGCTTGAGTTACCTCAACGACGACATACCTCGGCCAGTCAGTTCTCAGGCGTTTTCGGACCACTTCGATCGCAGCGGCGTCGTTCGGGAATTCGCGGTCGCGACGCGCCAGGGCAGCCATCATCTCTGCCCATGCAATCCGACAGACCGCAATCGCGCTGGCCGCGCCAGCCAGAGCCTGCATTTCGCGGCTCGAATCCTCGAGGATGTACAGCTTTACCAGTGCAGAGGTGTCGCAGAACAGGATCACCGACGGTCCTCCAGCACCATTTGACTGACGGACGCTCCGCGTGATGTCACCTGCACCGGCAACTCGTGCCCAGGCTTGCCACCACTCCAGGACACGGCGCCGCTGGCGATAAGCCTGCGGAGTCCGTCCTTGGCTTGCTCAGGAATACCGATGATGCGGGCGATGGGCTTGTTGTGCGAGGTCACCTCGATGAT
>Ga0247833_1000419_pt1 | contig 76806 bp, 71 predicted proteins | sample LaCruzMarch2015__7_FD_187117 | JGI IMG/M metagenome (GOLD analysis project Ga0247833, IMG submission 187117) | Freshwater microbial communities from meromictic Lake La Cruz, Castile-La Mancha, Spain - LaCruzMarch2015_8m | ecosystem: Environmental > Aquatic > Freshwater > Lake | place: Spain...
CGCAAAACCGCAAAACCGCAAAACCGCAAAACCGCAAAACCGCAAAACCGCAAAACCGCAAAACCGCAAAACCGCAAAACCGCAAAACCGCAAAACCGCAAAATGTAAAAATATGAACACACACAAACACTACGTTACCCCCGAAGAGGCGCTGCGGCACGTCCAGTCTGGCCACCGTGTATTTGTGCATGGCAGCGCCGTAACGCCCACCACCATGATGCGTGCGCTGGCGGATCAGAAGGAGCGCCTGCGCGATGTCGAACTGGTATTCATCAGCGTATATGGCCCCATGTACGTTGATCAACCGGGTATGGAAGGCCATTTCCGCATGAACACCATGTTTGTGAGCGCTTCGGTGCGGGAGGCGGTCAACAGTGGGCGCGCTGATTTTATCCCGGTCTTTTTAAGTGAAATTCCGGAGCTGTTCAAACGCAATATTTTGCCGTTGGATGGCGCAATCGTGCAGGTCTCCACGCCGGATGAAAACGGTTATTGCTCGCTGGGCCCGTCGGTCGATGTGGCTCGATCTGCCGTGAACACCGCCCGCTACGTGATCGCGCAGGTGAATCCGCAGGTGCCCCGAACCCACGGCGACGGCTTCATGCATGTGAGCCAGTTTGACGCCATGACATACGCAGATGAACCCCTGCATGAAGCCATTTTTGGCGCTGAAATGGGCGATGCAGAAGACCGGATCGGTGCCATCATCGCGGGCATGATCGACGACCGCAGCACCCTTCAAATGGGCATCGGTTCGATACCCGATGCGGTGCTGCGCCAATTGGGCAGCCATAAAGACCTGGGCGTACACACCGAAATGTTTTCCGACGGCATCATTGACTTGTGTGAAAAAGGGGTGATTACCAACAAATACAAAGCCATTCACCCCAATAAAACCGTAACCGGATTTGCCTTAGGCTCCCGTAGATTGTACCAGTATGTGCACGACAATCCGGCTTTTGCCTTTCTCGACATCGATTATGTAAACGACCCGTCGGTCATCAAACGCAACCCCAAAGTGGTGGCCATCAACAGCGCCATTGAAGTAGACCTCACCGGGCAGGTGTGCGCCGACAGCATCGGCACCATCCAATACAGTGGCATCGGCGGGCAAATGGACTTCATGCGCGGCGCGGCGCTCAGCGAGGGCGGCAAGCCCATCCTTGCCCTCACCAGCCGCACCAAAAAGGGCGTTGCGCGCATTGCGCCGTTCTTAAAATCCGGCGCAGGCGTGGTCACTACCCGCGGACATGTGCATTACATTGTGACGGAGTACGGCATTGCCGAATTGTTTGGCCGAAACCTGCGCCAACGCGCCAAATCACTCATGGATATAGCCCACCCCGACGACCGGGAGGCCCTGCACCAGGCTTGTTTCGAGCGTTTTAAAGTGTTTGTGTAAGCGCTGAGCGCTTAGTCAAACCATCGGAATGTATCCACATCGAACCCCGCCAGGTCCAACACCCTGTCCACCACGGTGGCGGCTATGTCCTCGGGGGTTTCGGGTTTGGCGTAAAAAGACGGCACGGCGGGGGCGATGATGCCGCCAGCTTCCGTGACCGTGACCATGTTGCGCAGGTGGATCAGGCTGAGGGGAGTTTCGCGGGTGACTAAGATCAACCGGCGGCGTTCCTTGAACACCACATCGGCTGCACGGGTGATTAAATCGGTACTCACTCCGGTAGCGATGCGACCCAACATGCCCATGGAGCAAGGGCACACGATCATGGCACCATAGCGCGCCGAACCCGACGCGAATGGTGCGTTGAAATCGTTTTTTCCATAAAAATCAAACGGATAGGCATCGAAATTTGCCGGCCCGATTTCCAATTCCCAATTGACGATTGCGTTATCCGACAACACCACACCCACTTTTTCCCATTGATCCTGCAAGCGCACCAGTTTGTCCAACAGCACCTTGGCATAAATGGCCCCCGAAGAGCCGGCAATGGCCACCACCAGTTTTATTTTTCCCATGGAGGCTAAACACTCGAAAGGGTAGGGGGGTTTAGCGCAGAAACAGGTTCATGTCGTACCCAATGGCGTCGCAAAAGGACGGGTTAGTGGTGACCTCCCCGTTTGAGAGCGTGTATTTTCGCCAGCTTTTGTCGTGGTAGTTGTACACGAAGCCTTCTGGAATCCGGTATTCGCGGATGAGTTCGATCAGCTTGTCAAAATCGCGGCGGGCACCTGTGTTGGTCGCCACCTCAATGATCACTTTGTTTGACCCGGTGTGGTTGTCGAACAGTAAAATGTCCGGGATTGGGCTGGTTTTGCCCTCGTCGATCATGGTTTCGGAAAACGGTTCAAAAGGGATGGCTTGTTCGTTGTAAAACAACTGGCCAAGCGCGGTCATCAGTTTGCCGATGACACGTTGGTGCTCTTTAGGTGCGTTTACGACCACGATTACGGGATGGTCTAACATGGTCTGACGTATGAGAAGTTTTCTTGCACAAAAATAAGTTTAATTTTGACGGGAAACAAGCACAGATGATGCCTTTTGCTGGTTTACAACATCTTGCCAAATGCGCCGTTTACAAACCATCATGTATTTTTTACAACTTTTGTTGCTGTCGGCATTTGCGCCCCGCCTTGGCGCGACTGCCGACGACGGCCACCTGCTGCGCATAACCGTGCCCCCCATGACGGTGTACGCCGACCGGCTGGAACAGGGCGATTGTGATCTGTATGGGCGGGGCGATTGGCAGGTGACGGTGCGCGCCACGGTACAAGGCGACTGCGTGGTGCTGCAAGGTCGACTCCTGTTTCAGGAAAATGCAGGCGACAATACCCGGATCACCGGAAAGTTTAAAAAAATACTGCCCCTGCCGGAAGGGCCTGGCCGAAAACCCTGGTGTGCCTACCGGCTGCGGGAACACGCTGGCGCAGTGCGCGGCAAAAACACCGGCCCGATTGGTCCGCAATCAAAAAAAGGCGAAGGGCTGATCGAGTCTGCCGATATTGTGAGCGACACCTGGGGCTGCGAGCCGGGTGAGGTGGGCGGCCGGGTGCGGTTCCGGGATATTGAAGTGGAGTGCTTTTGTGATGTGGCGGGGTTGTGAATGGTTGGGGGGCAATTACTACAGCTTAATATCGGCATACTATTGGTCTAAAAATGGGGGGAAGCTCATTATTGGTTGAACATCTAAAAAGCGCGCATGATCAAACAAATTTTATCCATGAAAAAACCATTTGAATACCCACCCAAACGGGGCAAACACTTCCTCTTGCGATTGCTGCTGCTATTTGCCGTTCTGGCCTTATGGTCGGTTGAGGTGTTGGCTCAAGACACGGCGCTGGCTCAGATACCACAAAACGCATTCTTATCTGTACTGCGCGAGATGAAGCAAGATGATATCAATGAATTATGGACTGGCATGCGCTTGTCGAACCAGCAGTCGGTAAACAGGGTGAAGCATTATTACATCAATGAATTGTGGACTCCCCAACTTTGGCTGCACGAAGTACTCAATGGAACAAGGGTATCTGTGCTTGATCCCTTTACAGATAAAATCCAAGTGTGGTTAAAGAGCAATATCATGGCCGAACATACTGTACAGCTGGTAAACGCCCTTGGTGTAACTGTCTGGATACGTAAAGTTGCAGTCACGGAAGGCGAAAACGTACTTGCCATCAATGACCTGGAAACCCTGCCGGTCGGGATATACGCCCTTCGAGTTCTGGTTCCCGATGGGCAGATTTACACATATAAAATGTTAAAACAATAACCGATGCTTACCGGCAAAAAATCAACCCATCCGCAGGCGGCTTTCCAGAAACGCAGGCAGCGCGAGCAGTGAGTCCAACAGACCGTCGTTGTCAAGCATTTGCAGTTCAGCCCGCGAGTGGGTGCCGTTGACCACGGCCAAAGACAAGAAGCAGCCGGCGTTGCGGCCTTCCAGCAAGTCTACAGGTGTATCGCCGATTTTGACCACCAACTGTGCCGCCGTGATGCCAAATACCTGCATGGCTTTGTGGATCATGTGGGGAGAAGGGCGGCCCTGGCTGACCTCCTCGCTGGTGATGGAGAAATCGATGATGGAATCATTGCCACCGATGTAGTGCGCGTTGAGTCCTTTGTCCCAACCCAACTTTTGGAGGATGATGTCGGTAACCGAGCGGTAAAACCCGGTGTTGAGCGCAATGCGGATGTCGTTGGTGCGGCACCAGTCAAACGCTTCCAATGCACCTTCCGTGGGCACCACTTCGGCCTCGTTGCGGTAGTAGTTTTCCAGGATGTCTTTGAAGCGCACAAAACTGTCGTGGGCACGGGCCTCTACGCCATCGGAGGTGCCCAGTTGTTCGCGCCAGAGCAGGTGAAAGACCTCTAATTTGGACACCCCCATCAGTGCATTGAGGCGGGCCGTGTCGGCTATTATGCCCGTTTGGGTGCAGGCTGCCTGAAAACAATGAAGCACTTCGTCGTGGTCCTGGACAGTGGTGCCAGCCATGTCGAATACGACCATTTTGATGGGGAAAGACATAAGGCGCAAATTAGTGTTGGCAAAGGTACATATACTGCCCCCGAAAGCGACAATTATTTTTATTAAGTTGTGTGCCCTACGCCTTCACGGCAGGCGAAACCCTCTTTTCCATGGTGTAATGCGGAAAAATGCCGTTTTGATTGACTTCATCGGTTTGTACGCGAAATCCAAATCGCTCAAAAAAGCCCCGCGCATTCAGCGGCACCTCCGTTTGTATGTTGTGCATGCCATTTTTGCGGGCGCTGCGTTCCATTTGGCGCATGAGGGCGGTGGCTACCCCCTTCAACTGGTAATTGGGATGCACGTACAGCCAGTCCAAATGGCTGCTGTTGAGGGCCGAAAAGCCTACCAACTGCTTGTGGGCTTCTACCACAAAACAATATTGGGCATCCAACTGAATCCATCGTTCACGGTCGGGTACTGCGGGTGCCCACCGTTCCAATTGGGCGGTTGTGTAGTAAGCATGTCCAATGGCGTGCACGGATTCGTAGAACAACTGTTGCAAAGCGCGTTTATCGTCGCGCCGGAAGGCTCGTAGAAACATTGTATTAACCTGTGCTTAACGGATGGACAAAGAAACAAGGTGTCAGGTTAAGGGAGCGTTAAATTACAGTTAGGTTTGTATAAAAGAATAGCCCAACAGGGTACCTGTGGCGTTAAGTTGCCTTATTTTACGTCTCCTATGCAAACAACATCCCATAAAGTAGACGTGGCCGTGGTCGGTGCCGGCATTGTTGGCCTTGCCGTAGCGTATGCCGCGGCAAAGCGCGGGCTGCGCACCGCCGTTTTTGAACGCCACCCCAGAGCAGTAGGCGCTTCGGTGCGCAATTTTGGCCTGGTATGGCCCATTGGACAGCCTCCGGGGCCCCTTCTGGATCGCGCCATGCGCAGCCGCGAAACCTGGAAACACATGGCCAGCGAAGCGGGCATCTGGCTACAGGAAAATGGCTCCCTCCAGTTGGCTTACCATGACGATGAGTGGGCCGTCATCCAGGAATTTTACCGCACAGCAGCCGACGCGGGTTATCGCGTAAAACTGCTCTCGCCTTCGGACGTGCCCGATTATTCGAGGGCTGTGCGTCCGGAAGGACTCAAAGGTGCTTTGTGGAGCGAAAGCGAGTGTACGGTTACTTCCCGACAGGCCATCCCCCAGTTGGCCCAATACCTGCAAGAGCAGTTGGGCGTGGAAATGCACTTCGGTTCGGTCATCACGCATGTGGAGCCGCATTACCTGTCCGATTTTTACGACATGTGGCACGCCGAGCGCATTTACATCTGTTCCGGTTCGGAATTTGAAACGCTGTTTCCCAAGGTGTTTCGCGAAAGCGGCATCACCAAATGCAAATTGCAAATGTTGCGCACGGCACCGCAACCCGACGGTTGGCAGTTGGGGGCCTCGTTGTGCGCAGGGCTCACCTTGTTGCATTACGGCGCGTTTGCCGGTTTGCCGGGATTGGATGTGGTGCGCGACCGCTATCAGGCGGAAAATCCGAATTTTGAAAAATATGGCATCCACGTACTGGTATCGCAAAACCAGTTTGGGCAGCTCATTTTGGGCGACAGCCACGAGTACGGCTGGGATGTGTCGCCTTTTGATAAAGAAGAGATCAACAACCTGGTGCTGCAATACCTGAATACTTTTGCCGATTTTCCGGTGGCTAAAATCGAAGAAACGTGGCACGGCATTTATCCCAAAATTCAGGGCAAAAGCGATTTTGTATTGGAAGTGGAACCCGATGTGTGGATTGTAAACGGCCTGAGTGGCGCGGGCATGACCATGAGTTTCGGATTGGCAGAAGAACTGTTTGCAAATTGATGATTTTATCGGTAAAAAGTTTGACCTTTGCAAACCTGTTGATTAACCCATTTCCTCAGCAACATCCCCTCTATGTCGCTTTTCGGCGTTATTATGCGCAAAGGCGCCCAGTTAGGTGCAAAGGTCGACGAGTTCCGGTTATCCGATTCCATTCTGCAAGAACGGCAACTCCTTTCGCTGCTGCGTAAAGGCCAGTTTACGGCTTTCGGCAGGGAGTTTCAGTTTACCCAACTCTTGCTTCGACAAAACGTTCAGGACGCTTTCCGCACGTCGGTACCCGCCTTTGACTACAACCAGTTGTACAAAGACTGGTGGTCGCAGGCACGCCTGTGCGATACGCCCAGCGTGTGTTGGCCGGGCAAAATCCCCTACTATGCGCTGTCCAGCGGTACCAGTCAGGCTGCATCCAAGTATATTCCTGTGACGGACGACATCCTTCGGGGCATGAAAAGGGCCTCCCGGCGCATGTTTTGCGATATGGCCACGTTCAACCTGCCTCCCGACCTGTTTTCCCGGCACATGCTCATGGTGGGCTCCAGTACAGCCATCCGGCAGGAGGGTCGCCATTTTGTGGGCGATTTATCGGGCATTCTGGGCCACAACCGGCCCCTTTGGCTGGAGCGGTACTATCGGCCAGGGCGTCACATCACCAACTTGCCAGACTGGAACGACCGCATGAACCACATTGCCGAGGAGGCACCGCGGTGGGATATCGGTTTTATCGTGGGCAACCCCATGTGGGTGCAGCTCATCTTTGAACGCATGCTGGAGCGGCACCGCGTACCGTCGGTTCACCACATCTGGCCCAACCTGACCATGCTGGTGCACGGCGGGGTTTTCTTTGAACCCTATCGGCCATCCCTGGAGCGTTGCCTCGACCGGCCGTTGGTGTACGTCGATTCCTACATGGCCTCCGAGGGCTTTTTTGGCTATCAGGATCGGCAGGACACGCGCGACCTGCGTCTGCTGCCCGACTGCGGCGTTTTTTATGAATTTATCCCTTTCGACGAGGATAATTTTGACGACGAGGGCAATATGCGGTCGGCTTTCCCCAAAGCACTGCTGTTGGATGAGGTGGAAGAAGGGGTGCAGTATGCCCTGTTGATCAGCACAAGCGCCGGTGCCTGGCGTTATTTGCTGGGCGATACGGTTCAGTTTACCAACCTGTCGCGGTTTGAATACCGGTTAACCGGACGAACCAAACAGTTCCTCTCCGTTTGCGGCGAGCACCTTTCTATTGATAACCTCAACCACGCCGTCGCAGCGGCCGACGCCCAAATTGATGCACGGATCCGCGAGTTTGCCGTAGCCGGTGTGCGCGAGGGCTCTATGTGGGCGCACCAGTGGTACGTGAGCAGCGACAATCCGGACCTCAAACCGGAAGCGCTGCGCGATTGCCTAGACAAGGCGCTGGCTACATTGAACGACGACTACGCCATTGAGCGCCAATTTGCGCTGCACAACATCTACATCGACATGCTCCCGCAATCCGCCTTTATGGGCTGGATGGCACAAAGGGGGAAATTAAATGGGCAGGCAAAAGTGCCTCGTGTGTTGAAAGGCACACAGTTGCACGATTTTCAGCAATTCCTCCAACAACTAAACCCCCGTCGGGCCTAAACGCATGATGCCGCCGCTGTGGGGAGCATTGTTAGCCGGCATGGCATACGGACTCATGTTGGGCCCTCTGTTTTTTGTGGCCTTGCGGCAAACGAGGCGTTTTGGTGCTTATGCAGGGGTGTCGCTTTGGCTGGGCTCGTTGTGCAGCGATTTATTCCTTTGCATGCTTGGGGTGGGTGCCGCCCGTGCAGTGTCCAATTGGATTGAAAATGAATGGGTGCGCGCTGTCTTGGGCATCGTGGCCGGTGTGGTACTGATGGTCATTGGTCTGGTACTTTGGCTTACAAAACCTAAGCATGTGCCGGAGGATGCTCAGTCGACGGGACGTGCCATTTTATTGAAACAGCTTCGGTGGCGCGAATTTTTGACCGGATTTTCGGTCAACACGGTCAATGTGGCCAATGGCATGTTTTGGTTGGGTACCGGGGCTACCTGGCCCGGATGGAGTGGCCCTGCGATGGCCGTTGTGGGCTTGCTGCCTGCGGTGGCCGCCAAACACAAACTCTGCCTGATGTTGGATAACCGAATGAATGTGGTGTGGTTGTACCGCGTATTAAGGTTTTCGGGGGTATTGTTGCTGTTTTTGGGTGGCCTCAGCGTGTACCAGTCTCTTTGACGGGGTTAGGTTAAAAAAATTGGTGGAAAGCCGGCATTGCGCCCGTTTTCCACTAAACTGAAACCCATTTTCGTATGATAATATAGCAGTTATTACAAGACAAAACTGTGCCAAATGCATCACTTGGTCAGTACAAAGATGTGGGGATGAGCGCCAGTGGATGACAATTCAGGGTTATTTTTGTGTGAAATAATGGTTAAGTGCCATTGAGCATGTTTATTCACTACTTACTGCATTTTCCAGTTTTTTGCTAAATGAGAATTGTTTTGAAAAAAATGCGCTTTCCCATCGGCTTTATGGCTGCTGTGCTGCAAATCCCGTTCTTGCAAGCCCAGCACAGGCTGTCGTTTGCGCCGTTGTTTACAGATCACATGGTGCTGCAACGCGACAAACCAATTGTCGTTTGGGGGACAGGCAAGCCGCACGCAACGGTGTTGCTTCGGTTTGGCGACGAAGAAGTGCAATTGCGTACAAACGACATTGGAAAGTGGAAGGCCATATTGAATCCAAGGCCCGCCGGGGGGCCGTTTTTAATGTCCATACGCGCTAAAAACAGGATAATTGAACTAAATGACGTGCTCGTGGGCGAGGTGTGGGTCTGCGCCGGACAATCCAACATGGAGTTTACCGTAAAAGAAACCTTGTATGAGCCGGAGGTGATTGAAGCTGAAAAATACCCTTTCATCCGGCACCTCAAGATCAGCCGGGGGGCGAGCCTTTCTCCGACGATGGTGGCCAACTGCGGTGCTTGGACCGAGTGCACCGATCAAAACGTCTCTAACTTTAGCGCAGCGGCGTATTTTTTTGCAAAAACATTGGTCGACCGCTATCAGATACCCGTGGGCATCATCAACTCCACCTGGGGCGGAACCCGCATAGAAAGCTGGATCAGCTACGAGGGCATGGCACATTCAGACTTGTTTGAGGAATACGCCGATGTATTTGTGAATAATGAAACCGCAGTCATGACTGCGTTGCCGCAAAAATCCACAAAACGGGCTAAGCGTGCAGCCGCAGTGGATCAAAATGTGGGTGCAACCATATTCAATGCCATGGTAAATCCTGTCACGGCCTTTCCTGTGCGGGGTGTGCTCTGGTATCAGGGGGAAAGCAATGCCGACAGGGCGTATGCGTACCGTTTTTCGTTTCCACTGTTGATTCAAGATTGGCGGCGGGCGTGGGGGGAAGATTTTCCGTTTTTATTTGTCCAATTGCCCAATTGGGCAGCAGAAGGGGGCAACTCCAATACCGGAAGCACGTGGGCCGAGCTCCGGGAATCACAGTCAATGGCCCTTCAACTGCCCAACACCGGCATGGCGGTGGCCATTGACATTGGCGAAACCAATGACCTGCATCCAAAAAACAAAATGGATGTGGGCAAGCGGTTGGCACGCGAAGCGCTCCGGGTGGCTTACGGCGAGGCCCTGAGTCCGGCTGGAACAACCCGTCCGGCCTTTGTTTTTGTGGAAAATAAGGTAGTGGTGTACTTTAGCGAGCATGAAGAAAGGGTGATGACCCGCCACCCGGGTAACTCGGTGAAAGGATTTGAACTCGCGGGCGACGACCAGGTGTTTCACCCTGCCTATGCCGATTTGACTGCCCAAAAGGTGGTGGTACACAGTGCAGCGGTACCGCATCCGGCAGCCGTTCGGTATGCCTGGGCCGATGACCCTGATGAGGCCAACCTCGTTACCGCCGAGGGCCTACCCATTTCGCCATTTCGTTCGGACAACTGGAGGTGCCGCACGGAAGGCGCACATTTTTACAAAAAACAATAAGAGCCACCCCGAAACCGGGATGACTCTTTTGATGCTGTGCGGGAAGCGAGACTCGAACTCGCACGACCGTGAAATCAATGGTGTTTGAGACCATCGCGTCTACCATTCCGCCATTCCCGCATTTGTTTTTACGCTAAGCGGCCGCAAATTTAGAAAGATTTTCTTTAATGCGCAACAGGTATTTCTTTTTAAAGTAATAATCGCGAATGCGCACCAGGGCGCGTTCGGTATCCTGACCTGTGTCGTAGGCCATTAATTCGGGTCGTACAGCGTCGTTTAGCTCGCGTTCCAATTGTTGTATAGAAGATTGGGTAGCCTCAAAACGTCCGGGGTTAAAGTCGAACTCCAGCTCCATAAGCGCCTCGTTGATGTCCATCACTTCTACCAGAAAATCGGAAGACATCTTGTGTGTTCCCTCTTCTCCCAGTGCACCGGTAAGTTCGAGTATGTAATGGATGCGCGCGTCGGTATTGGAAAGCGTTTGGTAGGCCTGGTTGTTCAGGGCCGTCATGGCTTCTGCTTCCTCGCGGGCTGCATCGTCTGTCTGGCTGACCAAATCGGGGTGCAACTGCTTGCTTTTTTCTAAAAAGCGGGCGCGCAGCAGTTTTTCATCGATGCGAAAGGCAACGGGTAAGTCATAAAATGCAAAGTAATCCATAAGCGGGGGGATTCGCTAAAAGAAGCGTTGAAAAACATGTCGCCACAGATCCAGGCCAAAGGCGTAAATCATGAGGCCCAGCAAGAGGAAAAATCCGAATGTGACGGCTTTTTCCATAAAGGCATCGCTCACCCTGCGGCCGGTAACCACTTCCCAGAGCAGGAACACCACATAGCCGCCGTCAAGTGCCGGAATGGGCAACAGGTTCATGAAAGCGAGCAGGATGCTGAGCGATGCGGTCAATTCCCAAAAGCGCTCCCAGTTCCAGGTGGTGCCAAACATTTTGGAAATGCTGATGAGGCTTCCAAGGTTATCATTGACGTTCAATTTGCCGCTGAACATTTGACCGAATGCCTTGACCTGGGAGTTCAGGAACCCCACACCGCGTTTTACACCGGCAGGAAAAGACTCGAAAAAGGAGTAGCGGTCTCGCTCAATGTCGTAGTATCCCTCCTGGCTGGCCAACACGCCAATTTGGCCCTGTGGAGTGAGGGTCAGGGTAGCAGACAGGGTATCGGTGCCTCGGATGTATCCCAAAGGGACGGTTTGGCCTTTGCTGCGTTGGGCCAGCCGGACAAACTGATGATAATAAGGTGTTTCCTGGTTGTTGAGGGCGATGATGCGGTCTCCTTTTTGCAGTCCTGCGGCTTCTGCGGGTTTGCCTGCGACAACCGATTCGACGACAAACAGCGTGCGCGCATCGAACATAGCACCTTTAAGCCCGCCAGGTTTAGTGAGCGTCTTTGCAATGTCGGGGGTAAGCAGCAAGACGGTGTCGCGGTCGTTGCGCCGTACGGTCACGTTCAGCACATTATCGAGCACCAAAGGTTGAATAAAGGCCTGCGGTTCCATCCGCTCGAAGGGTTTATCGCCTACGCGGAGGATGAGGTCGCCATCACGGAAGCCTTGTTGAACCAACAGGGAGTCAAACGCCATGCCGTGTTTGATGGAGGCCGTCGGGATGTATTTTTCGCCAAAAAACCACAGCATCATGGCGAAAATGAAAAAGCCGAGGAGGAAGTTGACGGTTACACCGCCGAGCATGATGATGAGCCGTTGCCAGGCCGGTTTGGAGCGAAACTCCCAGGGTTGCGCCGGTTGTTTGAGCGCTTCTGTGTCCATGCTTTCATCTACCATGCCAGCTATTTTGACGTAACCACCCAGGGGCAGCCAGCCTATGCCGTACTCTGTTTCTCCAATCTTGGTTTTCCAAAGGGAGTTGAAAGGGGCGAAGTCAAAAAACAGGTAAAATTTTTCAACGCGGGTTTTAAACCAACGAGCGGGTAAAAAGTGGCCCATCTCGTGCAGCACAATCAGTAGGGAAAGGCTGAGTAAAAACTGTGAAATATTGATAATGGTCTCCATGTACAAATTAGTGGCATTTCAGGCAGAACGCCCAAAGACCGGCGAAGATAAGAAACCTAACAACTTCAATACCTAAAAGTTGATTTCCCGGTATCGATTGGTATTTACCGGGTCAATTTTAATCATGATTTGCGATACGCGGTCCCGTTGGGCTCTGTCGCCCACCTTCCACATTTCCACCAGCTCTTCTTTTTTGGCATTGGCAAACATTTGAACGATCATGGAATTAAAATAGGCATTGTTGACTTTGTCTACTTCTTCCAGTGCGGCCAGCACCGTCTTTTTCCCTTCGTCCATGTTGGTGGTAAAAAAGTCAAGCCCTTTGCGGTGGTAAGTGTAGTACGCTGATCGGATGAGCTTGGAGCGTGGGCTGGTCAGGTTTTCCACCATCCAGTATCTGTTTCGGTTTTTGCCGCTGTCCTGCGGGCGCCAGCCAGTAGCGCCGTTGGAGCTGTTTTGCACGTTGGTGACCAATTGGAGTGCGGTTTGTATGTACGGTTCGCCGCCATAAAGGGAAAACGAATCGTAATCGAGGCTGATGATGATGTAGGCATAAAAAGCAAAAAGGGTAGCCAGATTCTGGTTTTCGGTAGCGTCCAACACAAACTCTATTGGCTGATCCTGGTCGTATGTAAACGTCACGTCTCTGTCGAGGTAAGAGATGAGCGGAGAGTCATAACTGCTGGCGTACACGGGTCGCACCGATTGGACAGCCAACTCTCCTTTGTATGCGTTTCCGCCCAATTCTTCGCTGATGGTCAGGATAAAATTGCATTTAATGCGCTCTTCCTGTTCAAAAGTCTCTTTAGTCCACTTGGTGGTATTTAAAAAATCGCGCAGTGCCGTTTCCAATTGGTCAAACACCTTACGGTCTGTATTTTGCAACTGTGGGGTATTGATCCGAACGGTACTGTTCAGTTCTCCTTGCGCATGCACCCGCAACGACAGGGAGCACAACATCAGCAGAATGGGGAAAAATCGCATGGGTAGAAGCCTTTTAAGATTGCACTGTCAACATGTGGAGATGCGTAAAGCGCCATTCGGGTTGCTTGTCGAGGTGAATTTTGTAATCATCGGGCTTGTACGGCTGCGATATGCTAGTGCGATCACCGCCAGAGCATCCATTTGCCAATTTCTTTGAGCGTCACTTTTTTGCCGTACATCAAAATGCCCACGCGGTAAATGCGCCCGGCCAGCCAAACAAAAAACACGGCTGCCAACACCACCAAAATGAGCGAAAGGGCTACCTGCCACCAGGGTGGGTCGAAGGCCATGCGGAAGGGCATGGCAATGGGGGAAAACAGTGGAAAAAGCGAGGCAAACACCATGAGTCCGCTGTCGGGGTTGCGAACCCCTGCAAATGCGGTGATGTAAAAGGCCAGGATGATGGGCAGGGTAACAGCAAGGGACAGCGACTGCCCTTCGCCCTGGTCGTCGCTCATGGCCGAACCAATGGCGGCAAACAGGGAGGCATAGATGAAATAACCGCCCAAAAAGAATACAATAAAGGCAAAGGCAATCAGGCCCCAGTTTTGCTTGGACAACTCACTCATGATGCGGAGGCCTTCCACCTGCGCTTCTTCAGCGTTGATGGCGGGTGCTCCGGCTGACATGGGTCCGCCGGGCGGTTGCATTTGCTGTGGATCAATGTCTATCAAAAACGGTATCACGAGGGTAACCAAGCCGCTGAGTACCACCCATGCCACCACCTGGGTGAGGCCTACTGCGCCTGCGCCCAAAATTTTGCCCAGCATGAGCTCAAACGGTTTTACGCTCGACATCATGACCTCCACAATGCGGTTGGTTTTTTCCTCCATGACGGAGCGCATCACCATCTGCCCGTACATGAGCACCATAAAAAACATGATGAACGCCATGATGCCTCCAATGGCGAGCCCTACCCCTGCGGTGTACTGGCTTTCATCATCGGCCGATCCGTCGAGTTTTTCCGGATCAATGGCAATTTCGGTGTCCAGGAGTTCGAGGCTTTTGCGGTCGAGTTTTAACGAGTCGATTTTGAATTCGCGCAGCTTGTCGTGCAGGCGTTCTTCAATGAGGTTGCGTTTTTCGGGCGACAGTTTTTTGTCGGCGTAAAAAAATACGGTGTGGCTTTTTTGCTGCATGTTGCCTAATGCCGGAATGCGCAGCACACCGTCGAGCTCTTTTTCTGTCACCAATTTTTTCATATCGGCCAGCGAGCGGTCGCCTGCGGGTATGTAACGCAGGCCTTTTTCGTCGGGCATTTGGCCCACCATGCGGCCCTCGTCGAGCACGCCCACCTTGATTTCGTCGCCACCCGTGTAGCTGGCCAAGCCGAAGATCACTAAAAAATAGATGAGCAACCCCAAGGGGGCCAGCAAGGTACCGATGATGAATGAGCGTTTGCGTACGCGCGTGATGTATTCGCGCCAGACGATGAGTTTGAGATTTTGCATGTTAGGCTGCTTTAAGTGTATCGGCGACTTCAGTCGCCGTTTGGCTGCTTTAAGTGTATCGGCGACTTTAGTCGCCGTTTAGCGACTTTAGTCGCCGTTTGGCGACTTTAGTCGCCGTTTGGCGACTTTAGTCGCCGTTTAGCGACTTCAGTCGCCGTTTGGCTGCTTCACGCCGTTCTGCGGCTGAAGTCGCAGACGGCGACTGAAGTCGCCGTTACTGGGTTTCGTGCACGCGGCGGATGAATATTTCATCAAACGTGGGCAGCAGCTCTTCGAAGTGTCGCACTTTAAGTTGGTGCTCAAGGCAGTATTGCAGGAGTTCGTTGCCGTTTTGTGTTTCGGGCAAATGCACCACGACGCCGGTTTCATCGCTTGCGATGCGGTCGAAGCGCGCGGTAAAGTCAGGTGGAAACGCACCCTCCACGTCAAGCCGGAAGTGGTTTTGTTTGAAAGTCGACTTGATCTCTTTCACTTCGCCCTGGAGTACATTTTTTCCGCGGTTGATGAGCACGATGTGTCGGCACATTTCTTCCACTTGTTCCATGCGGTGGGTGCTGAAAATGATGCTGGCACCTTGTTCGTTGAGTTGGCGGATCTCGTCTTTGATGAGGGCGGTATTGATCGGATCGAGACCGCTGAAGGGTTCATCGAGGATCAACAGGGGTGGGCGGTGGACAACGGTGGCGATGAACTGTATTTTTTGCTGCATGCCTTTGGACAGCTCCTCCACTTTTTTGTTCCACCAGGAGGTGATGTCGAATTTGGTGAGCCAATAGTCAAGGGCCTGTTGGGCTTCTGTGGCGCTCATGCCTTTGAGTCGGGCCAGGTAAATCAGGTGTTCGCCCACCTTCATTTTTTTATACAGGCCGCGTTCTTCGGGCATGTATCCTATCATTTTTGGCGTATCGGAGTGGAGCGGCTGGCCGTTGAGGAGGATCACGCCTTCATCCGGTGCAGTAATGGTGGTAATCATGCGGATGAGCGAGGTTTTGCCCGCGCCATTGGGGCCGAGGAGGCCAAATACGCTGCCCCGCGGCACGTCGAAACTCACGTGGTCAACAGCGGTGTGGCTTTCGTAGCGTTTCACGACGTTTTGTATGGAAAGGATCATGGCAGGTCGGTTGATTTGGTCTTTACCTAAATTGTAATGGTGCAAAATTGATTGTGTGAGCGTTAGCTTGGTCATTTTTATGCCGAATATAGTGATTTATTCGGCGAAAGGTTGGATGTAGTGGTCAATTACGTGTACAAGAACGGTGGTAATGTCGGTATAGTGGCCATGTTTGCACATCCAGTCAAATTTTTTTTCCGATAATAAAACCGTTCAGTGCGGCACACCCGTACTTAGGTGAGCATGCATCTTCGGAGAATCTCCAACCCATCTTTTAACTAATTTTAAAACGTCAACATGAATCCTAACTTGTCTGTTGCCCGGACGAGGATGGCGAGGTATGCCTTGAGCCTCTGCTTTTGCCTCTTCAGCCTGTCTTGTTTAATGGCCTCAAGCCACCGCGAAGCGCCAACCATTGCCAATGACCCATTGGCCGATAACACCGATGTGTATGCCTTTCGCAGTCCTGACAATCCCAATACCATTACGATCATCGCCAATTACATTCCCGCAGAATTGCCTTTTGGCGGGCCCAATTATTACACCTTTGGCGAAAACATCCGATACGAAATACATATCGACAACGATGCCAATCGATTTGGGGATGAAATCACCTACCGTTTTACCTTCAAAAGGGTAAATGAAGACCCGTCTACATTTTTTAATATTCGACTGGGGAACATCAACCTGCGCACGACGTACACCCTCGAACGTTCTGTCAATGGTGGCCAAACCTGGACCACAATTGTTCTGAACGGAGAAGTGCCACCGCCCAATATCGGTCCGCGCTCCATCGAAAGTGGAGCAGGGCTTGGGGCGGCGGATTATGAGTCGCTGATCGGCCAATCCATCACCACCGCCTCTACAGGCGAAAAGGTATACGCCGGCCCGGCCGACGATCCTTTTTTTGTAGACATTGGCGGCATTTTTGATCTGGGCAATGCCCCACGCCAGAACGGCCCTGCCCGCGACGGCCTTGGGCAGTACAACGTGCACAGCCTTGTCATTCAGGTGCCCATCAGCACCTTGTTGAAGGCGGGTGCACCTGCACAGCCCCGCAACATCCTCGACCCGGAATATGTAATTGGCGTGTGGGCTTCGGCCAGCCGCCCGTCTATCCGTACCCTGAACGCCAACGGCACAATCAATGATTCGGGCCGATGGGTACAGGTGAGCCGTCTGGGCATGCCGCTCACCAACGAGGTCATTATTCCGATGGTGTACAAAGATTACTGGAACGCACTGCCAGCTTACGAAGATGTGTACGACAAGTTTCTGGATCAGTTTTTCCACAATCCGGAGCTTGGTTTGTATATGGACGACGATCAGTTTGGTGGCGCGGTGCCTGCCTTCTCTCCGCTTCGGGTACAACGCAATTCGCTTGGTTCGTTTGACTTTGGAAACGGACAAAACGGGTTGTTCCCCCTGAAAGGGTCGCCCGCACTGGTGGGCACAGCATTGGATGACGCCGTTTTTGGTACGTTGCTCCTGCCCGGGCCCGGGTTGCCTCGTTCGGTAGATTTGTGGCCCATTTTCAACACAGGGGTACCCAACATGCGCCCCTATCAATTGGCCACAGGTAAAAATGGAAATCCGCTGGCTGCCGGCAAGCCGTTTATCAACAATTTCCTGCCCAGTCAATGTGACATGTTGCGCCTCAACATGGCCGTGCCGCCCACGCCCCGCAATCACGCCGATTTCAGCAACCTGGGCCTCGTGCAAGCCGCCGTACTCGGCCTCACCACCGCGCCGTACAACACCAATGCCAACCTGGAATTCATCCCCAACATGGATGGCTTTCCGAATGGAAGGCGCCTGGAAGATGATGTGACCCGCATCGAGCTCCAGGCCGTATCAGGTGTTGTGCTGGCGGCCATTGGATTGTGGTACGACGATTTTGTGCCGGGCAACAGCCCGGTTACCCAGGATTTGCTGGACGTGCTCACCTATTCGACCGGCGTTGACCAAAACGACCGGCAATTCAAAAGCACATTCCCGTACGTAGCCACTCCCCACCGCGGTACAGAGGCCAACTAACCCGGTTTTTTACTTCACAACTTCTTATCTATGAAATACTCAATTTCCCTGTTTTTGCTCCTCGCTGTGTGCTTTTTGAACACAGCCCACCTCCAGGCTTCCAGCCACCGGGAGGCTCCATTGATAGCCGATGATCCGTTGGCTGATAACGTGGACGTATACGCGTTTCGCAGCCCGGACAATCCCGAAATGGTAACCCTCATCGCAACTTACATCCCGCTTCAGTTGCCTCAAGGCGGACCCAACTACTACTTTTTTGGTGACAACATCCGGTACGAGATTCATGTGGACAACAACGCTGCTGTTGTGGGCGACGAAATCACGTACCGTTTCACTTTTCAGAATGTATTTGAAGATCCGACGACCTTTTTTCTTGCCCGGTTGGGAAAACGCAACCTCCGCACCAATTACAGACTGGAACGCAGCACCAACGGGGGCAAGTCCTTTCAGTTTGTGATGGACGGCATTGTACCGCCGCCAAACGTCGGGGCCCGTACCATCAGCAGCCCCGTGGGCCTGGGTGCGTCCTCCTACGAACAGTTTATACAACAAGCCACCAGGCCCATCCCCGACGGCGGGAAGGTTTTTGTGGGTACTTCAGACGATCCTTTTTTTGTAGATCTCGGTGGTATTTTTGATCTGGGAGACGCACCGCGGCAGAACGGGCAACCCCGGGACGGCATCGCGTGCATGAACGTGAGCGTGATCGCCTTGCAAATACCCATTTCCAAGCTGAAAAAGGCTGGCGCTCCCGCTCAACCCCGCAATATTTTGGATTCGGACTATGTGATCGGCGTGTGGGCTTCAGCCAGCCGTCCCCGCATCAGAACCCTGGAACGCTATGGAAATAAATCGTTTTCAAATGATTGGGTGCAAGTGAGCCGCCTGGGCATGCCACTGACCAACGAAGCGGTGATTCCCATTGGCAGCAAAGATTACTGGAACGCCCTTACGCCTTACCAGGAATTGGCAGACAACATACTCGACCCGTTTTTCTACAATCCTGAACTTGCGCTGTACATGGACGATGACCAGTTTGGTGGCGCTGTTCCGGCTTTCGGACCGCTGCGCATCCAACGCAATTCTCTGGGCGCTTTTGACTTTGGAAATGGTCAGGATGGATTGTTCGGACTCAAAGGCTCGCCTGCTGTGGCGGGTACAGCTTTGGACGACGCTGTTTTCGGTACCTTGCTGTTGCCCGGGCCCGGAAAACCGCGCTCGGTCGATTTGTGGCCAGCCTTCCACACCGGTGTGCCCAACCTCCGCCCCTATCAATTGGCCACTGGCAAAAACGGGGACCCCCTGGCGGCAGGCAAACCTTTTGTCAACAACTTCCTGCCCAACGGTGGAGACATGCTGCGCCTCAACATGGCCGTACCAGTCACGCCCCGAAACCACCAGCAATTCAGCTCACTGGGATTGGTGCAGGCAGCCGTACTCGGCCTGACCACCGCGCCTTACAACACCAATTCCAACCTGGAATTCATCCCCAATATGGACGGATTCCCCAATGGACGCCGCCTGGAAGATGACGTGACGCGCATCGAACTGCAGGCCGTATCGGGTGTAGTGCTGGCGGCCATCGGTTTATGGTACGACGACTATGTGCCAGGAGGAAATCCGGTCACACAGGACTTGCTTGATGTGCTGACATACTCCACCGGCGTGGAAGCCAACGACGCACCGTTCAAACCGGCTTTCCCTTACGTGGCTACCCCATGGGCTGGCGACGGACCATGCAGCGGTGACATACCTGCTCAGGAACGACAGGCTGCCAATTTCGGTCAAATGCCAGCGCAAACGTTGATGGGTATACAGCCCTCAATCGCAGTGTTGAACAACACCCCCAATCCTTTCAAGAGCCAAACCACTTTCCGCCTGCACCAAAATGAGCGTGCACGCGTGTCGGTCATGGTGTACGACCTGAACGGCAAACTCTTGAATACGGTGGTGAATCAGGTGCAGGATGCTGGCGATTATTCCTTTAATCTTGATGCTGACCACTGGACGCCTGGTGCCTATCTCGCCGTATTGCGCGTGGAGGGCCAGGCTACTCAAAGTGTGAAATTGGTGAAGCATTAAGATGGTATAGCACAAGCATTTCAGACCAATAACCGCATGATACCACCCTGGAAAACTTCCAGGGTGGTTTTTTTTGATTATGCCCTTTGGTTTGAAGTGGCGTAAGTTTGTTTAATGCTGTTACCCAATTCAGGAATATATTGCACCTTTGAACATGAAAATCATTCAAAATTTCATCAATAACCAACCTTTGCCGCCACTTGCCGCCCGATGGCTGGATAACCATCAGCCAGCCACAGGGCTTGTATACGGCCGTTTGCCGGATTCCGACGCAGACGATGTGCACTTGGCTGTAGAGGCGGCCAAAGCGGCCTTTCCCGCCTGGGCTGCCCTTTCTCCGGAAACACGCCATGACCTCCTGCGCGCCGTGGCCGACGGCATCCTGCGCAACCTTGATCAACTGGCCGAGGCCGAAAGCATGGATTCCGGCAAAACCATCACCACCGCACGCAGCATCGACATTCCCCGCGCGGCCCTCAATTTCAAATTTTTCGCTACGGCATTGTTGCACTTTGCTTCCGAGAGCCATCACCTGCCAGGCGTACTCGGATATACCCTCCGCCAGCCTCTGGGGGTGGTGGGCTGCATCTCGCCCTGGAACCTGCCTTTGTATTTGTTTACCTGGAAAATAGCACCCGCACTCGCTGCGGGCAACTGTGTAGTGGGCAAGCCCTCCGAAGTGACGCCCCTGACCGCTTCCTTGTTGGGTCAAATAGCCGCCGAAGCCGGTCTGCCGCCGGGTGTACTCAACATTGTGCACGGCTTGGGGCCGCGCGCCGGGGAGGCCATCGTCCGACACCCCGATGTAAAGGCCGTTTCATTTACCGGAAGCACGCGCGCCGGGGCCGCCATCGCAGGTATTGCGGCGCCCATGTTCAAAAAATTGAGCCTGGAGCTCGGCGGTAAAAACCCGGTGCTCATTTTTGCCGATTGTGACTATGAACAAATGCTTGAAACAACGGTACGTTCCTCGTTCAACAATCAGGGGCAAATATGCCTGTGTGGTTCCCGAATTTACGTCGAACGGTCATTGTATGAGCGTTTTCGCAGCGATTTTGTGGAAAAAGTAAAATCGCTGCGCGTCGGCAACCCGGCCGACCCGGAGAGCCAACTGGGGGCGGTGGTGTCTCAAGTACACTACAATAAAGTGTTGGGCTACATAGAACTTGCCAAACAAGAGGGTGGGGTAGTGCTTTGTGGTGGCGTTCCGGTAAATATGCCGGGAGAACTGTCGGGAGGCTGGTACATAGCCCCTGCTGTTTTGGAGGGTTTGCCTGCGGTATGCCGCACCAATCAGGAAGAAATATTTGGCCCTGTGGTTACCATTCAGCCATTTGACACCGAGGAGGAGGCGCTTGCTTTGGCCAACAACACCGATTATGGATTGAGTGCCGTGGTATGGACACAGCACCTGACGCGGGCACACCGATTGGCAAGGGAGTTACAAGCCGGAATCGTATGGATCAACACCTGGATGCTGCGCGACCTGCGAACGCCGTTCGGTGGGGTGAAACAGTCTGGTGTTGGGCGCGAAGGCGGCTGGGAGGCCATGCGTTTTTTTACAGAATCCAAGAGTGTGACGGTGGCTGAATAACATGGGTGACAACACCGGATGGCAAAATGACGGCAATCTGATAGATCACGTTTATGTATTGTTTTCTGAAAGCCACATTACCCTTGCTCGTCTTCCCTTTTGTATCTTGTGGCCGAAAACAAAACTGCCCCCCGTGTATCATACCATTTCGAAACCTAACCTTACCATTTCTGCATGATGAAATCAGACACCACCACACTCGGAACAGATTATTCAAATGACGTAAAACACCCTGAGCTGTTGCGCTGGGTGAAAGAGACAGCCGATTTTTGCCAGCCAGACCATGTGTATTGGTGCGATGGCTCCGAAGCTGAATACGCTGGCATGTGCAACATGCTGGTTGAAAAAGGCACCTTCATCCGCCTCAATCCGGAAAAGCGCCCCAACAGTTTTGCTTGTTTTTCCGACCCATCTGACGTAGCTCGGGTAGAAGACCGCACATACATTTGCAGCCTGCGCAAGGAGGATGCGGGCCCTACAAACAACTGGATGCCTCCGCGCGACATGAAAGTGCTCCTTCAGGGTCTCCTGCAAGGTTGCATGAAAGGCCGCACCCTGTACGTAATTCCCTTTAGCATGGGCCCGGTCGGTTCACCGCTGTCACAAATCGGAGTACAATTGACCGATTCGGAGTACGTAGTGGTCAATATGAAGATCATGACCCGCATGGGTAAAAAAGTGGTTGATACGTTGGGCGAAGACGGAGAGTTTGTCAAATGCATCCACTCCGTAGGCGCGCCATTGACACCCGGTCAGGAAGACGCCCTTTGGCCCTGTAACCCCACGGTAAAGTATATTGTGCACTACCCGGAAGAACGCGCCATTGTGTCTTATGGCTCGGGTTATGGCGGCAACGCCTTGTTGGGTAAAAAATGTTTTGCCCTGCGCATCGCCTCCAGCATGGCCCGCGAAGAAGGCTGGCTGGCAGAGCACATGCTGATACTCGGCGCTGAAAGCCCTGAGGGTGAAAAAACATACGTAGGTGCCGCTTTCCCGAGTGCCTGCGGCAAAACCAACTTTGCCATGCTCATCCCGCCAGCCGAAATGGACGGCTGGAAAATCACCACTGTTGGTGACGATATTGCATGGATTAAACCGGACGAAAAAGGCCGCCTGTACGCCATCAACCCGGAAGCTGGTTACTTCGGCGTAGCGCCTGGCACCAACCAAAAAACAAACCCCAACGCGATGTTGAGCATCGCGGCGAATACCATATTTACCAACGTGGCCGTTACGGCCGACGCTGATGTGTGGTGGGAAGGTATGACCAAAGAAGTGCCGGATGGCCTCACCGACTGGCATGGACAACCATACGACAAAAACAGCGGCAAGCCCGCAGCCCACCCCAACGCCCGCTTTACCGCACCGGCCCATCAGAACCCTGTGATTGACCCCAATTGGGAAGATCCAAAGGGCGTGCGCATCCGCGCCTTTATTTTTGGCGGACGCCGCAGCACTACCGTGCCACTGGTATACCAGGCGTTCAACTGGAACTTCGGCGTGTACATGGCGTCTACCATGGGCTCCGAAATGACAGCCGCCGCTTTTGGCAACATCGGTCAGGTACGCCGCGACCCATTCGCCATGTTGCCTTTCTGCGGATACCACATGGCTGATTATTTCAACCACTGGCTCCAATTAGGCCGACAACTTAGCAACCCGCCTCGCATCTTTGGGGTAAACTGGTTCCGTAAAGATGAGGATGGCAGCTTTTTATGGCCCGGTTTTGGTGACAACATGCGTGTACTCAAGTGGATCATCGAGCGGGTACGCGGCCGTGGTTCGGCCGTCGAAAGCCCCATTGGCTGGATGCCGCGTTTTGAAGACATAGACTGGACGGGCTTAGACTTCTCCAAGGATGACTTCGACGCCATCATGAACATCAGCAGCGAAGAGTGGAAGCAGGAAATGCTCGCCCATGAAGAGCTGTTCGAGCGCATGTATGACAAGCTCCCCAAAGAGTACCTGTTTATGCGCCAACTCCTCCTTTCGGGCCTCTGGCGCTCGCCGGACAAATGGAGTTTAGCCGCCGACGAGGTGTAAGCTCTATTCCTCTTTCGATCGTTTGAAGATGTTTTCGATCCCCTTGCCAATGGTTTCAATGCCTTTGGTAAGGGGGCCGGAAGGTACTTCGTCGTAGGTGTCGGTCAGGGTATTGTGCCTGTACTGCTGCGGGTACGCAATGACTTTACTGTTGCGCGAAAAGTACTTTTCCAGTTTCCAGGGAATATTATCGAGCGTAGACATGTGTGAAACAGACCCGTTGCGAGACAAAACAAACCAAAGCAGGTCGTTGGCTTGTATATCGCGGCCTAAAATCAGAAAATCTTCCCATGTTGTAAATGGGTTGAATAAGATGGTTTGCGCAGCACTGATGTTTTTAAGCTGTTTTTGAATGCCGTCATGCGTCTTGGAGTCGCCATAAAAAAGTATCGGCACACTCAGTTCGTGGGATAGTCGACACAGCTTTTCAAGCCATATTTCGAACCCGTTTTCGCGCTCTGCCAGAGGAGGCGCAAATGCCAGAATGCGTTTATGTGTAATCAATGGGTCGTGTAGCTGCACAAAAAAGAGACACTTGTGCACGCTGCTCAGGATGCTTTCGGTTTGTTCTCCGATGAGTTTGTCCAAAAAGCCTGCACGTTCTGGCAGTCCCATCAATACCAGATCCGCTAAAATTTCTCGGGAAGTGCGTGCAATGCCGCTGGCTAAATGGTGGTCTATGGTGACGATGTGGTTCACTTTGATCTCTGCTGCCGAGGCTTGGCGCACATATTCCTCCTGTTTGTTTTTAGATCGCATGATATTGGTCTCGGCTTCTTCGTTGTTTGGCACGACCGACAGCATGGAAATAGGATTGGCCGACTTTCGGTCTTTGATCAGCAGCGCAAACTCCAGTAGTTTTTCAATGGGTGATGCTTCCGTTACCGGTACCAGTATGTGTTCGTTTGTTAAGGAATGCTGCGCTTCCATGAGTGACTCACCATTTTCATCGCTCAACACCATTTTTTTGGCAGCCTTTTCGGTCACTAATGTAGCTACAATGCACGTGACAAGGATAAGAATGATGGTGCCATTCAGCACGTTTTCATCCAGGATGCCGACGTTAAATCCAACTAAAATAACGGCTAAGGTGGCTGCCGCATGCGCACTGCTAAGCCCAAAAATCAGTTGCCGTTGTGCTTTTGTAAAACGGAAAGCGACTTGAGTGAAGAATGCTGCCAGCCATTTGCCAAGCAGAGCCGCAATGGTGAGGGTAAAGGCCACAATGAGTGCGTGGGGGCCGTTAAGGATAACGCTTACATCGACGACCATACCCACCGAAATCAGGAAAAACGGAATAAAAAGCGCATTGCCGATGAACTCGATCCGGTTCATAAGCGCTGACGAGTGCGGAATGAGCCGGTTGAGCGCCAATCCGGCCACAAAAGCACCAATAATGGGTTCAACGCCCGACAACTGGGCCAAAAAGGCGGAGAAAAAAACCACCGACAGCACGAATATGTAATGCGCATGCTTTTCGCTTTCCAGTTTTCGGAAAAACCATTTGGCAATGCGCGGTATCACTAAAAACATAATGGCTGCGAAGAGCGCAAGGGAAACCGACAAGCGAATCCAGAAGTCGCGGTTGAGGCTGCCATGGCTATTGCCGATGATCACAGCAAGAATGATGAGTACGGCGGTGTCGGTCAAGATGGTGCCGCCTACAGATATGGCCACGGCCGGGTTTTTTGAAATGCCCATCTTGCTTACAATAGGATAGGCCACCAACGTGTGCGTCGCAAACATGCTGGACGTGAGCAGGCTGGCATTCAGGTCAAGTCCCAACAAGTAATAACAAACAGGAAAACCCAACCCAATAGGTATGATGAAGGTGAAAAACCCGAAAAGGAGGCTCTTGTTTCGGTTCAGCCGAAACTCATTCATGTCCAGTTCGAGGCCCGCAATGAACATGATGTACAACAAACCAATGGTGGAAAACAGCTCAACTGCCGAGGTTTTTTCCAAAATATTCAACCCATGAGGGCCAATCACTACACCCGAAATGATCAACCCAATGATGCCGGGTACATTCAGTCGTTTGAGCAAAATGGGTGCCAGCAGTATGATGAACAAGATCAAGGAAAATATCAACACTGGATTGTGAAGCGGCAGATGAAACTCGTCCAAAATGTGTTTTAAAGCATCATTCATATAATAAAAAAAATGTATTTGAAGAAAATAAGCGCTTTGGAGGAGCAAAAGAGGTACAAAAAAAGGAGCCATCCCTTAAACGAGATGACTCCTGAAAATGTTTGTTGTGACCACGACTGGAGTCGAACCAGCACATCCGGAGGACACTACCCCCTCAAAGTAGCGCGTCTACCAATTCCGCCACGTGGCCAGGGAGCTGCTTTTTTAAAAGCGGGTGCAAAGCTACAAACTTCCGGAAAGCCTTGCAAATTATTTTTTAACTCAGCTGAATGCATCGCGGATGCGGTCGAAGAAGCCCTTGTCATCTTTGCCGGGGGAGGGCTGAAAATTGGGCATGTCGCGCAGGCGTTCCAGGAGTTGCTTTTCCTCCTCGTTGAGTTTTTTGGGCGTCCATACGTTGACATGGACTAATTGATCGCCGCGTTCGTAAGCTTGCAGTTGAGGCAGGCCTTTATCGCGCAGGCGCAGTATTTTACCCGATTGGGTGCCTGCGGGAATGGTCATGCGCGCGCGGCCATCGAGGGTAGGCACTTCAATTTTGGCACCCAACGCGGCGTCGGCCATGTTGATATACAACTCAAAGACGATGTTGTTGCCTTCGCGGGTGAAGTGCTCGTGCGGTTCCTCTTCAATGCTGATGATCAGGTCGCCTGCGGGGCCTCCTTTGGCACCGGCATTGCCTTTGCCCGACATGGAGAGCTGGATACCGTCGTTTACGCCTGCTGGAATGTCGATGTCGATGGTTTCTTCGCCAAAAACCCGCCCATCGCCTTTACATACATTGCAAGGCGATTTGGCCGTGGAGCCTGTACCGCCGCATGTGGGGCAGGCGGCAGTGGTTTGCATCATGCCAAAAGGGGTATTGGACACCCGACCCACCATTCCGGAGCCACGGCAGGTGGTGCAGGTATCTACGGCACCATCGCGTGCGCCAGAACCGTTGCAGGTAGTGCAGGGCACTTGTTTGCGCACCTTGATTTTTTTCTTGACGCCGGTTGCAATTTCTTCCAGTGTCATTTTGACGCGCACGCGGAGGTTGCTTCCCCTTTCGCCACGTGGGCGTCCTCCGCCGGAGCGCCGCCGCCCGCCGCCAAAAAACTCTCCGAATACATCGTCTGTGTCAAAACCGAAGCGCCGCAAGATGTCATCCATAGACATCCCCTCATAAGAAGACGCTCCACCCCCGCCCACGCCTTCAAATGCAGCGTGCCCGTGGCGGTCGTACCGCGCGCGTTTATCGTCGTCGCTCAACACTTCATATGCTTCGGCAGCTTCTTTAAATTTATCTTCAGCCGCTTTGTCACCCTGGTTTTTATCGGGGTGGTATTCGAGCGCTTTTTTGCGATAGGCTTTTTTTATATCGTCGGCGCCGGAATTTTTAGGCACACCGAGCACCTCGTAATAATCGCGTTTGGCCATGTTGTTTATCTTAAAAGCTTATTGCCCTACAATTACCCTTGAAAAACGGATGATGCGTTCGCCAATTAGAAAACCTTGCTCAATGACATCTATGATTTTGCCCTTCATGGACTCATCGGGCGCAGGAATTTCGGCCACGGCTTCGTGCCGGTCGGCGTCAAACGCATCCCCTTTTTGAACATTCATTGACCGCAGCCCTTTGGATTCAAGGGTATGCAGGAGTTTGTGGTGAATGAGTTCTACACCTTCGCTGAGGGCGTTGTTGCGCGCGGCGCGCTCAAAATCATCGATGACAGGCAGCAGTGCCGACAAGATGTCACGTCCGGCCGTTTGCATCAGTTCCAGCCGCTCTTTGCTTGTTTGGCGTTTGTAGGTTTCAAAATCAGACAGCAGATACAGGTGTTTATTTTTCGCTTCATCCAATTGCTGTTCCAAGTCGCGTATGCGCATCAAATCTGCCGAATCCGCTTCTTGTGCAGGGGTTTCCATATGGTCTGCTTCTTTGTGAAAGTCGTGTTGTGCTTGCTCCGTCGGGATCGTATCCTTTTCCGTCATGTTGAATAATTTTTTGAGCGTTTTTTTCATAAACAGGCAAATGTGCCGCAACAGCTTGCGGTGTGCAACAGCAAATCTTGTGCCTTGCCGCCGTTCGCGTCAATATGTCAGTTGTGATCCAGTTTTTCTGCCAAAATCTTGTGGATTTGATCAGGGTTCAGGGATACGCCCATAATGGTACCTTCAGGATTGATCAGAAAAGTGGTTGGTATGGCGTGCACATTGTACTGTTGGGCCACGGGGTTGTCGAATTCCCGAAAATCGGCGCTGTGGTGGGGCCAGTGCATGCCATCTTTTGCAATGGCGCGTTGCCAGGCCGGTTCCTGCCGTTCGATGCCTATGCTCACAATGTCGAACCCGGTGGGGTGAAACTGGTCATACAGCTCAACCAATTGCGGATTTTCTTCCCGGCAAGGGCCACACCAACTGCCCCAAAAATGAAGCAAGACAAAGCGGCCGTGCAAATCCGATAAACGAAAGGGTTTGCCGTCGGCAAGCGTCACTTGGAAATCGGGGGCCGTTTCACCCGCGATAAATCGGGGTTGTCTGCTGCGATACCAGAAAAACAACAGCAACAACAGCCCGAGGCCTACGTAAAGGAGAAAGCGTTTCATGGGTTCATTCGATTGGCTTTTAGGCCGTTTTGTTTGGCATATTGATATGCAGACGCCGTTTCCCGAATGGTATCGGCTAAATTTCGGTATTGGAAACCGGGCACTTGCAGGGATTTGTCGTTTTCGTACAAAAATTGGTTCAGGCTGGAGCGCGCACTTTCTTTGGTCACCACGGGCTCGGCTCCAAGCAGTTTTTCCTTTAACCATTCGACCCGCCAGGCCACTTCCGCCAACATCGGGGTGACTTTGACGCTCGGAGGCTTTCGGCCCAGCGCCAGCGCGATGTCGCCAAATAATTCCTTGAACGTATAGTTTTGGGCACTCAGCACATATCGCTCGCCGTTTATATCCTGTTCAAGCAGCAAAAGCAGGAAATCAGCCACGTCGCGCACGTCAACAAATCCGGAGCGACCGATGGACCAAAAGCGAAGGCCCTGATCCACTTGCCGAAACAGTTTGCACGTGCCCGCATGCCAAAACCCGGCACCCAATATGACGGCCGGATTGGCAATCGCCACAGACAACCCTTCTGCATGCCCGCGCCACACTTCTTGTTCAGACAAATACTTGCTCACCGCATAACGTGTATTGGAGGGGCTCTGAACCCACAAGCTGTCTTCGTTGAGCGTGGTGCGCTCTTTGCTTCGCCCCAGTGATGCGATGCTGCTGACATGAACCAGTTTTTTTACCCCGTATTCAAGCGACAGGTTAACGATGTTTCCCGTGCCGGTTGTGTTGATTTGGTTCATCCGCAGGGCATCGCGTGGGTGAAACGATACCATGGCGGCACAGTGCAACACGTGTGTAATGCCCTGAAAAGCATCTTCAAGAGACACTACATCGGTAACGTCGCCCTCTATCCATTCAACTTGACCGTTCAGATCCACTACCATATCCAAAGGGCTGTCCTTGCGCCGCAATGCACGCACCCGGTACCCCTTTTTCAGGAGCCGCTCCAGCACGTAGGCTCCGAGGAAACCGGTAGCGCCTGTTAATAATATGGTATGCTTCGTATCCAAGTTCATCTGTTTTTATGTCAAATCAAGCAATTGGTCAAAAGCGCAAGGTCACTTCAATTCCAACGTATAGGTGGCCACGGCTTTGATTTCGGTAGCGTTGAGCAAGCCGCCAAAAGGAGTCATTAGTCCTTTTCCGTTGGTAATGAGCAAAATGCGTTCTTCGTGGCTGAGTTTGGACTGAGTGATGTCTTTCGCGCCATTGAGGCCCAGTTTGCCATCGGCGCCATGACAGGTAATGCACTTTTGGCGAAAAATGGCCTGACCATCCGTTATGATGGGGTTTTCGAGCCCGCTTGCAGCGGCTTCTTTGCGCGCTACCTGTTCGGCCGCATTTTCGCAACCGCCAGTAGGCAGCAGCAAAAAGAGGGTGGCTAAGCAGTACCAAATCAATATATTGTTCATACTTTCGAATTGTGCCGTATAAACATGCTCAAAGCGGGTTTGGCTCAAAAATATTTTTTTAAAAATGTCGTCAATAGTGTACTTTTTCGAGTATGGCACGCGTTTGGTACTATACATTGTAGCTTCATACAATAGAAACGGTTTAGTGAAAAAGCCCGCGGCAAATGTGCTGCGGGCTTGTTTTTTACCGCAAGAGGGTAAGCGTACCGTTCACCAAGCGCTCTTCTCCATCGCAATTATAACGCAACCGGTACAGGAAAATGCCAGGATTAAGGGGCTGGCCCTGAAAGTTGCCGTCCCAGCTGTCAAATTGATCAGCAGCATTGAACACCCTTCCCCCCCAACGGTCGTACACTTCAAAGGACAAGAACTCGTCTATCGAGAACGGATTGCTGATGAAAAAGCGGTCGTTTCGGCCCGGAGAGGCACCCGGAGTAAATGCGTTGGGTACAAATATGCTGTTGCAGTTCAGTGTGTCCGGATCAATTACTTTTATAAAAATACTATCGAGCGTCGAGCATCCGTCGTCGAAAAAGGATTCCAGGGTATACGATTGGCTGATAGAAGGTGTAATCAATGGAGACACGTCGGTTGGGGCCATCACCCCCGTTTGAGGCGTCCATATAAACTTTTCGGCACAAGTCGTAGTAGCATTAATTTGCAGGCTATTGCCAAGATAAATCAGGGTATCGCCGTTCAGGATGCGGTTGGGGCTGTAGTAATAAGGCAGTTGTTCTTCAATTTCAAGAGCCTTGCTGTGGATGCGGAGTTCGTCTATGGCACCCTGAAAGCGGTTATCGAGGGGACAAACGGGCTCTGCTATTTTCAGGATGGCCGAGGTAGAAATGTCAATACGCGTTTTGGTGGTTTTGGTATCGCGCAGGGAATTGTTGAGGTAGATGGAATACCGGTTGCCTTTACGCACCAAGGACACGTATTGCCAGCACACATCATCGTCCAATTGTGCGGTGACAGTCGTCAAAAGCGTATCGCTTTCGCTGATGCCTGAGGAGATGATTCGGTTGATTCGAGAGTAGCGCACCCAGAATGCATGATCGGTAGAACAGTCTTCTTGCTTAGCCATCACCACCTGCGTAGCAAGGGTCTGGTCTTTTTCGTCTGGCCGGATGTAAAAGCTGACGGTGAAATCGCTGGTGGTAAACACGTCGCCCAATGGACCTACAAAAAATACGGCGTCGTCGTCGCCATCGAGCTGAATGGCGGTATCCCGCACGCCGCAGGAACAGCCCAATCCACCGATAAAAGCGCCGTTTGAGCCGTTGCCCGTCTCGTCGGCACCTTTACAGTTGTTAAAAGAGAAGGCTGCGACAATTTTGTCGTTGCCTGTTTGGCTGCTCAAGCCAGTGCTGACGAGCAGCATGAGCATCAGGAATGGAAAAATGCGCATGGGATGAGGATAGTTGTTGACTCCTAAACGACTGGCTGCTGCATTCAGTATGCTTTGCGTTTGGGAGTGGATCAAATCAAAGGTCAAAACGCACCAGGTCGGCAAATGCTTGCACCCGTTTGTCAATTTGAGCAGGCAACAAGCCCTTAAGGTTGTTGATGCTGAAATCTTCGACACAAAAAGAGGCCATGGCCGAACCATAAATGACGGCTCGTTTCATATTTTCATAGGAGGTATCGTCCGTTTTAGCGATCCAGCCAGCAAATCCTCCCGCAAACGAATCTCCGGCACCAGTTGGATCCACCACATCGGCTAAAGGCAAGGCCGGGGCGTAAAACATGTCGCCGCTGTGGAAGAGCAGGGCACCATGCTCGCCTTTTTTGACCACCACATATCGCGGCCCCATTTTGTGGATGGCGCGAGCGGCTTTTACCAATGCGTGTTCGCCCGACAGTTGTCGAGCCTCTTCATCGTTTACCGTCAGTACATCCACTTTTTGGAGTACTCGGTGCAAGTCTTCCAGCGCGGTATTCATCCAGAAATTCATGGTGTCCAGCATCACCAATTTCGGGCGTCGCGTCAGTTGTTCGAGTACGCGCATCTGTACACCAGGGGTCAGGTTGCCCAGCATCAGGTAATCGGTATTGCGGTAATGCTCCGGCAAAACGGGGTCAAAAGTAGCTAACACGTTCAACTGTGTATCCAGCGTATCCCGTGTATTGAGGTCTTTATGGTATTTTCCAGCCCAAAAGAATGACTTTTCACCGTGCTTGATCTGCAAGCCGTCAAGGTCAGCACCCCGTGTTTTGAGGTATTCCAATGTTTCTTTGGGGAAATCATCGCCGATAACAGAAACAATGCGCACCGGCGTGTGAAAATAGGAAGCGGCTAAAGCGATGTATGTACACGCGCCACCGATGACTTTTTCGGCCCGGCCATACGGTGTTTCAATGTCGTCAAAAGCGACGGTACCTACTGCGGTAAGACTCATGTAGAAGAAATATGGTGAATAGATGATGCAAAGATATAAAAGCAACAAGGCCACACTGAATTTATCAGGGTGGCCTTGAAAAACTATACTGATGCGACCCATCAAGGACTTGAACCTTGGACCTACGGATTAACAGTCCGCCGCTCTAACCAACTGAGCTAATGAGTCAAACTTTAAAAGCGGGTGCAAAGATAAATTATGCTGCGCATTTTATGCAAGTATTTTTTGAAAAAAATTTTATCGACAGTCAAAACCTGTTGTTTGTATTCGTTTTGTGTAGTCTTTCCAGTCCTGTTCTTCGTCGATGTCATTCAGGGTTTGCAACTGGAATGCCTTTAAACCGAGTTGTTGCGCTTTGTGGAGGGTTTGTTCCAAGACCACCTCGGTGCTCCACGGGATGCCCTCAAACAAGGCTGGCCAGAGCTGGCGCATGCCAAGCAGGTAGTAACCGCCGTCGGCCGAAGGCCCAATAACCAACTCGTGGGCATGCAGGGCCTCGAATGCGGTGCGAACGGTATCGGGGTCAAGCTCCGGACAATCGCTGCCGATGATGACTGCGCGATTGGCTCCTTTGGCAAACGCTGTTTCGAAGGCGGAAGACATGCGCACGCCCAGATCGCCCTCGGCTTGAACAAATTTGTCAAACTGCGACGACAACCAGTCGTCATCGTGCTGAATTTGCTCGCTGTAAAACAGCATGCGCCGCGCATCCACCTGCAGGGCTGTATCCCGCGTTTTGTCCAATAAAAAACGGTATACCCGCAATGCCTCCACATCGCCCACTGTGCGGGCCAAACGGGTTTTTACGTGTCCTAATCGAGGGTTTTTGATAAACAGGAGGAGTGTCATTCAAGATTCGGATATGGGTCGTGGGCTTTAAGCAGCAAAGGTACAGCATGAACAGGCACGTTTGATGGTGGTTGAAAGGTGGGAAATGTACGGTAGGGCGACCACGAGGCGGGCGACCACGAGCGACCACGAGGCGGGCGACCACGAGGCGGGCGACCACGAGGCGGGCGACCACGAGGCGGGCGACCACGAGGGTCGCCCCTACCCAACGCTGATGGTTTATTGGTAATATCCCACATGAAACCCCGTAGGGGCGACCCTCGTGGTCGCCCGCCCGTGGTCGCCCGCCCGTGGTCGCCCGCCCGTGGTCGCCCGCCCGTGGTCGCCCGCCCGTGGTCGCCCGCCCGTGGTCGCCCGCCCGTGGTCGCCCGTCCCATTACCGCCCTTCTTGTGGTCATCTAACACATCATCTCCGAACCCCACCCCCCGGCATTCATTTTTTCCGTACCTTTACGCGTCCAATACCGTTCCATGAGCAACTTTGTCGTTTCCGCCCGTAAATACCGCCCCCAGCGTTTTGAAGACGTAGTGGGCCAACAACACGTGGCCGGTACCCTGCGCAATGCACTGGCAACCGATCACCTGGCCCACGCTTTTTTGTTTACCGGGCCAAGAGGGGTCGGAAAAACAACTTGTGCGCGCATCCTGGCGCGGGTACTCAACTGCGAAAACCGGACGCCCACGCACGATGCCTGCAACACCTGCTCCTCGTGCAAGGCATTCAACGAGAACGCCTCTTTCAACATCATTGAACTCGACGCAGCGTCGAATAACTCGGTAGAGCACATCCGCGCCCTCATTGAACAGGTGCGTTTTCAACCGCAGCAAGGCCGATACAAGGTGTTCATCATTGACGAGGTGCACATGCTCTCCAACCAGGCCTTCAACGCTTTTTTGAAGACACTGGAGGAGCCTCCGCCTTACGCCGTGTTCATCCTGGCCACCACGGAGAAACACAAAATCATCCCCACCATCCTCTCCCGTTGCCAGATATTCGACTTCCGACGCATCAGCGTGGCCGATATGGCGCTTCACCTGCAGCACATTTGCACACAGGAAGGCATTGAGGCAGAGGAGGATGCCCTGCACATCATCGGACAAAAGGCCGACGGTGCCCTGCGCGATGCCCTGTCGATCTTCGACCGCATCACCAGCTCCACCGGCAAACGCATTCGCTACACCGACGTGATCGAGCAGCTCAATGTACTCGATTACGACTATCATTTCCAAGTAACCGAGGCCCTGATGGCCGAAGACCTGGCGGTGGTGTTCAACCTGTTTGACCAAATCCTGCGCAAGGGATTTGAACCCGATATGTTTGTCAACGGCCTGGCAGAACACCTGCGCAACCTGCTGGTATGCCAGGACGAGCGTACCCTTGCCCTGCTGGAAGTGGGTGAAGGCCTGCGCGACCGTTATCGCCGTCAGGCAGCATTGGCCACCGAATCTTTTTTGTTGACAGGGCTCCGTTTGGCCAATGATTGTGACATCAACTACAAAATGGCCCGCAACAAACGCCTGCATGTGGAATTGATGCTGATCAAACTGTGTCACGTAAACCGCGCTGTTGCCGCCCAGCAAACGCCTGTACCGGAAAAAAAAACGCCTGACGGGAGCTTAAACCCCTCAAATGGCCATATTTCCTCGCCAAAACCCGTTCCCGCGCCCGCCAACGCCCAGCTTTTAGGCCAGCAGGAAGTGGCTGCACTGAAACAAAACATCAAACAAGGGCTGCAAAAAGTGGAACGTATTCCCCTCCGCCTCGACGCTTTTGAAGCGGCTGTAGCAGTAGATGAAGCCCATAAAGCCGGCCTTGAAAGCCGCCTTACCCTCGAAAATGCCCGTACGGCCTGGCTGGAATACGCCGCGCCCCTGGAGTCACCCTCTTTGCGCCAGGCCTTTCAAATGGCTGAACTCCTTTTGACAGACAAAACCATCACCGTAAAAGTAGGTTTGAGCTTGTACCGGAATGCACTGCAACAGGAATTGGGCAAATTGTTAGACGCCCTGCGCCATCAGTTGCATGACCCTAAACTCCAGATTTTCCTCGAGCTCGACGAAGCTAAAAACCTCCAGGAACAACCAAAGCCCACCCGCCCTTTGAACGCACAGGAAAAAGTTGAATTGATGCAACAGGCCAATCCGTTGGTGCACGATTTGATCGGCCGGCTGGGGCTAAAAGTAATTGAATGAATCAGTAATGAGTAATGAGTAATGAGTAATGAGTTTTGAGTTTTGAGTTAGGGAATAGGGTATCCTTCAACTTCGATTAAATGCCTTAACAAGATGCTGAACAACTCAAAACTCACAACTCAAAACTCACAACTCAAAACTCACAACTAACCCATGCTTTGGTATCTTGAGAACATAGACGTTACGCATATCCTTTGTCCCATGAAATTGTCAAACGACGAACTTATGGCCAAACACATGCGTAAACAGTTTAAAAAAGGGGAGCAAGTGTTTGTACCAAACGACTTGTCTGACCGCATTTTTTTCATCACAGAGGGACGCATAAAATTGTCTTCCATGAATGAGGAAGGCAAAGAAGTCACCAAGGCCATTTTGGGCAAAGGAGAGGTGTTTGGGGAATTGGCGCTGCTCGGCGAGTCCAAACGACGCGATTTTGCTACCGCTTTGGAAGATACGGATACTTGTGTGGTGACCCTTGAAGAATTGTGTAGCCTGATGCGCAACCGAAGCGAACTCAACCTGTTTTTCATGCGCGTGTTCGGATCCCGGCAACTGGAGATGGAACGCCGCCTGGAATCATTGGTCTTTCGAGACAGCCGCAGCCGCATCGTGGAGTTTCTGGTGCAATTAGTGGAAACCAAGGGAGAAAGGGTAGGGTATGAGTGGGTCTTCCGCAAGTTCATCACCCACCAGGAAATTGCCAACCTGACCGCCACCAGCCGCCAAACGGTGACCACCACCCTCAATGACCTGCGCGCCATGAAACTCCTCACCTTTAACCGCAGCCGCATGTTGGTGCGGGATCTGGAAGAGTTGCGCAAAGAAATCAAAGAGCATCCGGGAAGAGCTGTTTGACCCGTACTTTAAACCAACGCCATACGACAATCATGAAAGACAATTTCTCTGCTCAGGCCACTGCGTATGCCCGTTACCGGCCCACTTATCCGCCCGAACTTTACGATTTTTTGTATGCCCATACACCGGGCTTTGCATTCGCGTGGGACTGTGCCACGGGCAACGGCCAAGTGGCTCGCGTGCTGGCAGATGCCTTCGATCACGTTGAAGCCACTGATATTAGCGCCGCCCAAATCAATAACGCCCCGCCGACGCATCAAAACATCCGCTATCGGGTAGCTCCTGCCGAAAACAGCGGCTTGCCTGATGCATGCTGCGACCTGATTACCGTCGGACAGGCAGCGCACTGGTTTGACCGTCCGGCGTTTTACACTGAAGCCAACCGATGCCTGAAGCCCGGAGGATTGCTTGCGCTGTTTGGTTATGGCCTCTTTTCTGCCGACCCGGAAACGGATGCTTTGGTTTACTACCTGTACGAAGACATTTTGGGAACCTATTGGGATCCGGAACGCCGCTACGTGGAGGAAGGGTATGCCTCTTTTGAGTTCCCGTTTGCAGACATTCCGTTTCCACCTGTGTTTATGGAAACGACTTGGACGGTAGAGGATGTGCTCGGGTTCCTGGAGTCCTGGTCGGCGCTTCAGCATTTTATTCGGCGCAACGGGTACTCGCCAATAGACGAGGTCTTTCGGGAAAAACTGGCGGCCTGCTGGGCAGTTGATGAAGTAAAAAAGATTCGCTTTCCCCTGTTTGGGAAAGTTGGCAAGCGCATCAATACACCATAATGCCCATTGCCATTGGCCGGGTTAAGAGTCCATACAGGATCATTTTACAGGTAAAAACCATTGAATTGTTAAAAATATTCATGCATGTACACGCTTCTCAAACCCCTGTTGTTCCTGCTTTCTCCTGAAAAAGCGCACCATGTTGCCTTGTGGGCGCTGGATTGGGCCTGGGCCTTGTCGCCGGTGAGGAGTCTGGTTCGACACCTTTTTTCCACGTCTAAAGCCAAACCAGTGGATTGTTTGGGCCTTCGTTTTCCAAATGTGGTGGGTCTGGCGGCTGGTTTTGACAAAGATGGCAAGCACATCCTTCCCCTGTCTTTGTTGGGTTTCGGGTTCATCGAGGTGGGCACCGTCACACCGCGTCCGCAAAACGGAAACCCTCAACCCCGGCTTTTTCGCCTGCCAGCCGATCAGGCACTCATCAACCGCATGGGTTTTAACAATGAAGGCCTGGATGCACTGGTCGGGCGCTTGAAAACGCTGCGGACAAGCTACCCCGACCTTCGTGTGATCATCGGCGGGAACATTGGCAAAAACAAGGATACCCCCAACGAACTCGCCGAACAAGACTACCTCCTGTGTTTTGAAAAACTGTATCCATGGGTAGATTACTTTGTGGTCAATGTGAGTTCACCCAATACCCCGGGTCTTCGCGCTTTGCAGGAAAAGGAGCCTTTGACCCGACTTTTAAGGCGCTTGCAAACACAAAACAACCTACAGGCTACGCCCAAACCCATCCTCCTGAAAATTGCGCCCGACCTCACACCGGAACAAATAGACGACATCGCCACCATTGTACTGGAAACCAACATTGCCGGAGTAATTGCCTCCAATACCACGATTGATCGTTCAGGTTTGCAGACTTCCGGGCAAGAAGTGTCTGACATGGGTGCCGGCGGACTCAGTGGTGCCCCCCTTCGAGCCCGCAGCACAGCGGTTGTCCGCACATTGCGCAGCAAACTGGGTGCAGAACCCGTCATCATTGGCGTCGGCGGCATCGAGACGGCTGCTCACGCACAGGAAAAGTTGCAGGCCGGGGCCAACCTGGTACAGGTGTATTCAGGCATGGTGTATGTGGGGCCCGCTATTGTTCGGGACATCCTGAACAAGCTGTAAAATTTGCTTGCACGTTATTCTTCCGGCCAGCCTAATGCCTTCTTGATTTTGAGATAAATGTCGGTGTTGTCGTATACGCCATTGAACAGCTCGGCACCGGGCCCATAGGCAAATACGGGCACCATGGTGGCTGTGTGCTCGCCGTTGATGAATTCGATGCGCAGGCTGTCGCGTGTAGAGCCCTGGGTGATGGCAGCGCCTCCGGTTTCGTGGTCTGCGGTGACGATAACCAGGGTATGCCCGTCTGCTTGCGCAAAGTGCAGGATTTCGCCTACAGCACGGTCAAACTCCAGCGTTTCGGCAACCATCCAGTCGGCATTTTTTTTGTGTCCGGCCCAGTCAATCTGTGAGCCTTCCACCATCAGGAAAAAACCGTTGGGATTGCGTTGCTTCAAAAAGCCGGTAGCTTCGGCGGCGGCACGAACCAAATAATCGCGTCCTTCGATCACGCTGGCGGGCTCTTCGTCGTCCGTAAACCACACCAACGGGCGGGCGGCGTCGAAAGACAGGTTTTCAAACGGGGTTTCGGCGATGTTTTCAACGCGATATCCTTTTTCCCGGAGTTCGGCCAACAAGTCGCGGCGATCATTCGTCCGCTTGTTGAAAAAGCGCCTGCCTCCGCCGATAAGCAGGTCAATGTCGGACGACAGATAGGACAAAGCAATATCTTCTTTGTAGTCTCTTTTTTCCACATGAGCAACAAAAGCGGCGGGTGTAGCGTGCACCACACTGCACGTCACCACAATGCCTGTGGCCATTTGATGGTTTTTGGCTTGTTCAAACAGGTTACGGCACACCTTCTTTTTTTCCGTAAGTCCTAACATGCCGTTTTTGGTTTTGCAACCGCATGCCATAGCGGTGCCTGCGGCGGCCGAGTCTGTAATTTTTTCTTTGGCAGGGTGCGTAGTCATGAGCCCGGTTACCGGAAAATTTTCCAGGTTCAATTTTTCAGTTTGTGCGTACATGCCCGCCGTGATCTGGGTTAAACCCATGCCATCGCCAATGAGCAGGATGACGTTGTGTGGCGGTTCTGCAGGCGAGACAGCGGTTGTTTGTGGCGTCGGATACCACAGTAAAAACATGGAAAAAAATAAAGGGTGCATCTGTTGTCAAGATTTAGAACGGCACAAAAATACAAAAGCCGGCCCCCCGTTGGGAACCGGCTCTCTCTATACTCAAACTACGGGTGTTCACAGGAAGTATGTCAGGGACATACGAAGGGCGCTGGTGCGGATGTGCGGGCCCGATGGCACAAAGTCTAAATTGTTGTACAGGTTTTGCACACCAAGGTAGTAACGCGCGGTGGCCCTGAAATGGCCCTCGCCCACACTAAATCCGACAGCAGGGCCGAAATCGAGCCCGGAAAAGGCGTCGTTCAAATCGTCGGCAGCCATTGAGTTGTTCACGTCCTCATAGTCGCCGATGCGCAAGTCTTTCGGGTCTCTGTCTAAATGCGCAAAATGAGTACCCATAAAGGCACCGCCCTGCAACCAGAATGGAAAGTCTTTTGAGGGTCTGAAACCGGCAAACAGGGCAGTTTCAAATGTATTGTAGTGGTAATTGTAGGTGTTTTCAGCCGGTGCTTCTTCCGGCAGGTAATACAGGGCGCGCGCATGGGCACCCTTCAGGGTAAAAACGACTTCCTGATTCAGTTCAAACCGTTTGCTCAAGCCCACGGCAAATGAAAAGCCGATCGCAGGGGCAATGCGCCCGGAGGAAGTGGTGAACAAATCGGAACGCAGTGAGCTGTAGTTGACGCCTGCGGTTACGCCAAAGTCAAAACGCGTTTGCGCCTCCGCAAACGTACCCAGGACGACCAGCATAAAAGCGTTCAACAGTATCTTTTGGCTCATAAAAAACAAATGAATGATTTTGTAATTCAAAATTTTAGTTGGAAAAAATGAAAAAAACGTAAAATTTTATCAAAATCAAGTGCTTGTTTGTGGCGTTTTTAAAATTTTTGTTGGTGCAAAGGTACTCGGCTCTATGTTGCCCTGCAAGCAGATGACATTAATTTTACAAAGAAAATATAAAAATAAAGTCAAATGCTTACTCATTTATTCATGGCACAAAATTGACGGATAAATGGCCGCAAATGCTATGGTCAGTTTGTACTATTTCATGCGTGCCAGTAGCATTTGCTCCACTTCTTTGAAGGTGCAGTTTTTGGCAGCCAACAATACGAGCAAGTGAAAAATCAGGTCTGCACTTTCGTTCAGGAGCTTTTCTCTGTCGTTCCCCAGCCCTTCAATAAGGGTTTCTACAGCTTCTTCACCCACTTTTTGGGCCATTTGGGCTATCCCGTCGGCAAACAACCGAGCGGTGTATGAATGTTGCGGATCGGCATTTTTGCGGGCATGTATTTGGTTTTCTATTTGAGCCAATACAGACTTGGGATCTTCATTTTTTTCTTGCCAGCAGGTATCGGCCCCGGTATGGCACACGGGTCCTGTCGGATTGGCCATAATGAGCAGTGCGTCGGCGTCGCAGTCCGCACGTATGGAGGCTACACGCAACACATTGCCGGAGGTTTCGCCCTTGGTCCACAATCGGCTTTTGGTTCGACTGAAAAAGGTAACTAACCCGCTCGATCGGGTTTGTTCCAATGCGGCCTCATTCATATAGCCCAACATCAATACCTTGAGTGTGAGGGCATCCTGTACCACAGCAGGTATGAGGCCGCCGGGCATTTTTTGAAAATCGGGTTGCAAGTTTGCGCCGGACTGTACGGAATGGTTCGTGTCTAAGGACATGTTTGAAGGGGTTAAATTGCATGAAAAATACAATGAAAGGTGGCTGGCTGGGTTTCCCGCCGTCAAACAGAACGAATGGCCACGCCATGCTGACGCAAAAACTGTTTTAAATCAGGGATTTGGAGCACGCCAAAATGAAATATGCCCGCAGCCAGCGCGGCATCGGCGGCCCCACGGGTAAACACATCAACAAAATGCGACGCCTGGCCCGCACCGCCGGATGCGATCACGGGTACCGGTACACTTTCTGAAACCATTCGGGTGAGTTCCACCGCGAAACCTTGTCGGGTGCCATCGTGTGTCATGGAGGTGAGCAGGATTTCGCCAGCCCCCCGATCGGCGCCCTCCTGAATCCAGGCCAACCCGTCTCTGCCGGTTGGTGTTTGTCCGCCAGTGCTATATACTTGCCAACTCCCGTCAGGTTCGGCGCGCACGTCTACAGCCAGCACAATGCACTGGCTGCCAAATGCGGTTGCCAACCGGTTAATCAAACCGGTATCGCGCAGGGCGGCGGAGTTGATGCTCACCTTGTCGGCGCCGGCGCGCAACAACCGCTCCACGGCATCCTCCGATCCGACACCGCCACCGACCGTAAACGGAATATCCAGTTCGGCGGCAACGGCTTCCACCAATGCTGTGAAGGTGCCACGGCCCTCCCGGGTGGCTGAAATATCCAGTAACACCAGTTCGTCAGCACCCTGCCTGGCATAGGCCGCCGCCAGCGCCACAGGATCGCCAGCTTGTTGCAATTGTTTAAACTGGATGCCTTTAACCGTTTGTCCGTCTTTGACGTCGAGGCATGCAATGATGCGTTTACAAAGCATGGTCACACTTTTGAGTACACTCGGAAGTACTCCAACGGGATTTTACCTTCGAAATACGCTTTACCGACAATGGCGCCACGGCATCCAATGCTGGCCAAATTTTCCAAATCAGCAACGCTGCCCACACCGCCACTGGCCACCAAGTGCAGGTCGGGGAAGGCGGCCAGAATATCCCGATACAGCTCAATGGCAGCACCGCCCAGTTCGCCATCGCGGGAGATATCGGTAACCGACACTTGTGTGATGCCAAGTAACATCATGCTTTTGATGAAATCAAACACATCCAACTCGGTTTGTCGAGTCCAGCCGTGCACAGCAATTTTGCGCTCGCGCACGTCGGCACCCACCAAAAAGCGATCGGGGCCAAATTTTTCGACCCATGCGCGGAATTCGTCTTGTGCCAGCACGGCCACACTGCCCACCGAAAACAAATAAGCACCGGCATCCCAGGCCTGTTTGAGTGAAGGAATAGAGCGCAGCCCGCCGCCGTAGTCTATTTTGAGGTTGGTGCGCGCAGCCACCTTGGCCAGTACCGGCAGGTTGATCATTTTGCCGTCGCGGGCACCATCCAGGTCCACCATGTGCAAACGCCGGATGCCGGATGCCTCCAGTTTTTGGGCCATTTCCAATGGATCGGTTTGGTATTCGGTTTTTTGCTCAAAATCACCCTGACGCAGGCGCACGAGCTTGCCGTTCATGAGGTCGAAAGAAGGAATGATGTCCATGATGGTGGCATTTGAAAGTTAAAGGGTCAAAAAATTCTGCAAGATACGTTGTCCGACAGGGCCCGACTTTTCCGGATGAAATTGCACCGCAAAAAAATTATCGCGCTGTAATGCAGCACTGAACGGTGTTCCATGATGTGTTGTGGCTATAGTGTCGGGCCCAATGCCGGCAAAATAACTGTGCACGAAATATACGGCATTGTCTTCAGAAAGGCCCTCAAAAAGAGGGCCACTTGTCTGCGCACAGGTATTCCAGCCCATGTGCGGCACTTTAACGCCCTTTTCGGGCAAAAAACGCCTGACGGTTTCTGGAAAAATGCCCAAACACGTGGTGTTTCCCTCCTCGCTGAGCCGACAGAACAACTGCAAGCCCAGGCAAATGCCCAATACAGGCTGTTGCAATTGCAGGATGACCTCGTTCAATCCCGTTTCACGCAGGTGTTGCATGGCTGTTGAGGCTTCCCCTACACCGGGAAATATGACATGGGTGGCCGCATGAAGCATCTGCGGATCGGCAGTCCATTCGGCCTCTACGCCCAAACGCTCCAGTGCGAACAACACAGAACGGATGTTTCCGGCAGGATACCGCACAACGGCGACCATTTTATTTTTCATAAAGTGCCTTTGGTGGTGGGCAAGTCGGTACTGGATGCGTCGCGGCGAATGGCCATGCGCAAGGCCCGGGCCACCCCTTTGAATATTGCTTCGGCAATATGGTGGTCATTTTCGCCCTCGCAGCGGATGTGCAGGGTGCACTCGGCAGCGTCGGTGAGCGATTTGAAAAAATGATGAAACATCTCGGTGGGTACGTCGCCTACATATTCTCGCTGAAAACGCACTTTCCACACCAGGTTAGAGCGGCCACAGAAATCGATGGCGACTGTAGCCAGCGCCTCGTCCATTGGCACGATGGCGTGTCCAAAACGCTCTAACCCGCGTTTGTCGCGCAAGGCAAGCCACAAGGCCTCTCCCAGGGCAATGCCGGTATCTTCAATGGAGTGGTGTTCGTCCACGTGCAAGTCGCCTTCGGTATCCAATGCCAGGTTGAGCCCGCCATGACGGGCCAGTTGATTGATCATGTGGTCGAGGAAATTCAGTCCGGAGTCCAATGCCGTGAGGCCGCTGCCGTCGAGGTCGAGTTGGACATCTACCGTCGTTTCCGCGGTTTCGCGCCGATATTTCACAAAACGGTTGGGCCTGGTCAGGTGCGCATAGATGTCTTCCCACGTGTCGGCCACCAATTCAATGCCTGATGCCTGTTCCGGGTTGTATTGTTTGCGCGATTCCTCAGGCATGGCTTCTGCAGCGGTTTGCAGGGCCTTCAGTGCTTCCGGATTGCGGAGGTAAATGGCCTTGGTGCCCAGGTTTTGGGCGAGTTGGACGTCGGTGAGCCGGTCGCCCACCACATACGAGTTGGCCAGGTCAAACGCATCTGTCAGGTATTCGGTCAGCATGGCGGTTCCGGGTTTTCTGGTTGGTTTGTTTTCCTCGGGGTAACTCCGGTCGATGTGGATGCTGCGAAACACAATGCCTTCACCGGCCAACAGTTGCACCAATTTGTCCTGTGCAGGCTGAAAGGCACTTTCCGGAAAATCCGCCGTGCCGAGGCCATCCTGGTTGGTCACCATCACCAATTTGTAGTCGGTTTCCCGCGCCAGTCGCGCCAGGGCGTACACCACACCCGGCAACAATTCTAATTTTTCCAGGGCATCCACTTTTTGGTCGGGCTGGGGTTCGCGGATCAGGGTGCCATCGCGGTCGATGAAAAGGAGTTTGGTCATGTGGTTGGTGGATTTGTTTATTTGATTATTTGATTATTTGTTTATTGTTGGGGTGACCACGGGTTGGATGAATATGGGTTGGGGCGACCACGGGTTGGTTGGGCGTCCACGGGTTGGGCGTCCACAAGGCGGGCGACCACAAGGGTCGCCCCTACGTGATGTCCTGAATGCGCTCACCCAACAAATCGGCACGGCATTTGGGTAGGGGCGACCCTTGTGGTCGCCCGCCTTGTGGTCGCCCGCCTTGTGGTCGCCCGCCTTGTGGTCGCCCGCCTTGTGGTCGCCCGCCTTGTGGTCGCCCGCCTTGTGGTCGCCCGCCTCATGTTCACCCGCCTTGTGGTCGCCCAATTTCCCCCCACCCCAAAAAAAATTACCCATCACCTACCAACGCCAACAACGCATCGTTTTGTTCGGGCGTGCCCACGGTGATGCGCAGGCACTGTTCACAATGCTGTTCGAGGCTTCGGTTTCGGACAACAATGCCATGGGACGCAAGATGGCCATAAATCCGCTCCGCGTCGTCAAAACGCACCAACAAAAAATTGGCGTCGCTCGGGAAAACGGTGCGTACACACGCGCAAGCCACCAAGGCTTCCGATAACCGGTGGCGCTCGTGCACCAGTGTTCGGATTTGTGCTTGGACCGTGTCCTGTTCAGACAACGCTTTTTCAGCCATTTGCAGGGTGCATTGATTCATGTTGTACGGATACTTCACCTTTTCCAAAAGTTGAATGATGCCGGCAGAGGCCATCGCAACGCCCAATCGAAGACCGGCAAGGCCCCATGCTTTGGAAAACGTTTGGAGCACCACTAAGTTGGGAAATTCATCGAGGCGATTGACCCACGAAGTACGGCCGCTGAAATCGATATAAGCCTCATCCACCACTACTATGCCGGGGAAATGCCGGAGCAACTGTTCAACGGCCGTTGTGTCTACGCTGTTTCCGGTGGGATTATTGGGCGAACACAAAAACAACACCTTGCTCCGGTGATCCGATTGCTGCATGATCAAGTCTGCATCCAGCGAAAAGTCGGGCCGCAAGGATGCTTGCCGCAACTCAGCACCGTGGATGTTGGCCTGCACTTTATACATGCCGTATGTGGGGGGCGCAATCAGCACGTTGTCTGCGCCAGGTTCCACAAAAACGCGCAGCAGCAAATCGATGGCCTCATCGCTGCCATTGCCCAGGAACAGGTTTTCCGGCTGAATCCCCTTCAACGCCGCGATTTTTTCCTTCAACTGCCGCTGGTGCGGGTCGGGATACCGCGCGTATTTACCCTCCAATGCGCCACCCAGACTGTTTTCATTGGCATCGAGGAATACGGAATGCGGCATGCGGCATGCGGAATTTTGAATTCGGAACTCATCGCGGGCGGACTGGTAGGGTTTCATGTCCACGATGTTTTTTCTCGCCAACACATGGAGGGACTGCGGAATAGGCAATGCAGCATGCGGAATGAGGGGTGTGGAATTCCGTATTCCGTATTCTGTATTCCGCATTCCAAATTCCGCATTCCGTATTCGAACCGCTTGTGCGTGGCCGGTTAATCCCTCTGCTTCGGCCATGATTTCGATGGTGGGACCAAGCTGTTGAAGACCCTCGGGCGTGATTTCCTGAAAGGTTATTTTTTTGACAAACGCGTCTACAGACACCCCGGCGTACGCCCTTGCCCAGCCGCCGGTGGGCAGCGTGTGGTTGGTACCAGAGGCGTAATCGCCGGCGCTTTCGGGGGTGTAGGGGCCGAGAAACACGGAGCCGGCATTGACCACTTGCAAGGCCCAGTACCCTGGATCTTCCACTTGAAGGATGAGGTGTTCCGGCGCATAGGCATTAGACCATTGCATGGCCTCATCGAGCGAGGACAGTACGATGGCCTTGCTGTGCTCAAGCGCTTGCCGCGCAATGTCGCGCCGGGGCAGTTTTTCCAGTTGCTGGCGCATTTCTGCCTGCACTTGGTCGACCAAATCTGCGCTGTTGCTGAACAGGACGACCTGGCTATCCGGCCCATGCTCCGCCTGGCTGAGCAGGTCGGCTGCCACAAATGCCGGAGTAGCAGTTTGGTCGGCAATTACAGCTACTTCAGAAGGGCCGGCCGGCATGTCGATGGCCACGCCTTCCAGCGAGACGAGTTGTTTGGCAGCAGTGACCCAGGCGTTGCCAGGGCCAAAAATTTTATAAACCGGTTGGATACCGGCCAATCCATACGCCATGGCGCCAATGGCTTGTACGCCTCCAAGCCGGTATACTTGCTCAATGCCGCATAAATGCGCAGCGTACAACACTGCCGGGTGCGGGTCGCCGTCGGATCCGGCAGGGGTACACAACACCACGTCTCGGCAACCTGCAATTTGCGCAGGCACGCCGAGCATGAGCACAGTGGAAAACAGAGGCGCGGAACCGCCAGGGATGTACAAGCCCACGCGCTCGATGGGCACAGCGCGTCGCCAGCAACGCACGCCCGGCATGGTTTCTACTGCTGATTCGGGTTTCGATTGTTCAGCGTGAAAAGATCGGATGTTGGCGTAGGCTTGTTGGATTGCCTGGCGCAACGATTCAGGCACTTTCTCCGCCGCAGACGCCATGATGGCCGGTTCAACCTTGAAGGGTTTTAGCTGCGGCCCGTCGAAACGTTCGGCCAATTGGAGAAGTGCCTGGTCGCCGCCGTGCCGGAGTTCGTCCAGCAATGCGCGTACCTGATTCCGGAGGGATGCTTCATCGGCCAATTGTGGTCGTTGCAGCATGGTATTGGCCTGTTCAAAGGCGGGATTGACAACTATTTGCATGTTCTATTTCGAAAAGGTATTTGAAATGCGTTCACATAATCATGCGCTCGATGGGCGTGACCAGGATGCCTTCGGCACCGGCTGCTTTGAGTTGCTCCAGCACGTCCCAGAAGACTTCTTCGGGCAGTACGCTGTGTACGCTGCTCCAGCCGGACAGGGCTAAGGGCAGCACGGTCGGACTTTTGATGCCGGGCAGTAGCGCAATGATGTCGTGGAGCTTTTCATTGGGCGCGTTGAGCAGGATGTACCGGTGTTGGCGGGCATTCCGGTTGGCGGTGATGCGGAACAATAGGCGTTCCAGAATGGCTTGCTTGACGTCGGACAGGCCAGGTTTTTCCAGCAACACGGCTTCGGAGTGGAGCACCGTTTGCACCTCCCGTAGTCCGTTGGCCAACAGGGTACTGCCTGTGCTCACGATGTCGAAAATGGCGTCGGACAAACCGAGGGAAGGCGCAATTTCCACGGCACCGCTGAGGGTGTGGATTTCGGCTTCGATGTGGTGTGTGCGCAGCCAGTTGTTGAGGATGTTGGGGTAGCTGGTGGCAATGCGTTTGCCGCTCAAATCGGCTGGAGAGTCGTACGGTGCATTTTTGGGCAAGGCGATGCACAGGCGACAACGGCCAAACCCTAAGGATTCGCGTACCAGCACGTTTTTTTGTTGTTCGAGCGCGGCATTTTGGCCGACGATGCCCACGTCGGCCACGCCCTCTTCAACGTATTCGGGAATGTCGTCGTCGCGCAGAAACAGGATTTCCAGGGGGAAATTGGTGGCTACGGTGCGCAAGACGCGGGCGGTGCCGTCGCCAAAACGGATGCCGGCGTCGCGCAGGAGGGCGACAGAGTCGTCGTGCAAACGACCCGATTTTTGCAGTGCTATGCGGAGCATATATATAGGTGTTGTGACCTGTCGCATGCGCTGCACCCTGCCGAAATTACAAACCGGCTTGCCGCAGCGCGTGCGACAAGCCGGTTTGTAATGTGCTTTACCTTATTCTTCAGGCTGTAACCATCCACCGTTTGCCGCTGGGCAAATGATGGTGGTGGTGTACTGGGAAAATTTGAGTTAACATGGCACAAAGGTGGGGTTGTATCGGGGATTTAAGCTGGGGTGGAGTGTCATTTTTGTGCAAGGATGAAAAAAATGTACAATTCTGACATTTGGGTAATAAGTCTAACATACTTGTTTGTAATTTGCTTATATTTGACATGCAAAGGAACCCTAGTTCACTCAAAATTGAAGACAATGAAAAATTACCCTTCTCTTCCCTCCGTAGCGGTTTCTTTTTCCATGCGTTACTTTGTGTAGGTATGCTTTCTGGCATGCCTTTAATCCATAGCTACACACATGTGGCGACCAAAGCTGTTAAAACACAATAAATGCTCATGAAATCTAATCTATTTTGCATCCTCTGTTTTTTATTAGGGTTGTGCACCAATGCCCAAAACATCCACTACGTCAACCCGGGAGCTTTGGGCACAAACGACGGCACTTCGTGGGAAAACGCTTTCACCAACCTGCATGATGCCCTGTTAACAGCCCAAAAAGGCGAATCCGTTTGGGTAGCGGCAGGCATATACCGCCCCACAACGGGCACCGACCGCAATGTGGGTTTTGCGCTCCGCAGCGGCGTAAAATTATTGGGAGGGTTCACAGGAAACGAAATCAGCCTTTCGCAAAGAAACTGGAAAGACAATCCAAGCATCATAGATGGCGACATTGGCGTGCCCAACGACAGCACAGACAATACGTACAACCTGCTTTTCCTTAAATATCCGGACGGCGAAACGGAAATAAACGGATTCATTTTCCGCAATGCCACCGCCAACAATGTAAACTCGCCAAATTTTGATCCAACCAATTGCGGAGCAGCGCTTTTTATAGATGGTAAAGACAGCATCGCTTACCCATTGGTCACAAACTGCCGTTTCGAACACAATACAGCCGCATACCACGGTGGCGCTGTGTATGCCGACGCAGGGCCAAGCGGCTCCATTGCTCCACGATTCCAAAATTGTCAGTTTATGTCCAACAGGGCCAATGCCGGTTCAGGTGGTGCCGTTTATCGACGAGGCAGCAGCTGGGTGGAGTGGTCAGGTGATTTTGCAGATTGTGTTTTTGAAGACAATTATGCACTCAACAATGGAGGGGCAATATTTTATGCCGACGCATCCAGAAAAGACACCCTTGACGTAACAAACTGCTTATTCCTTCAGAACACAGCAAAAGATTTTGGCGGAGCCTTTTATACCGGAGGAAGGCTCACCGGAACTTTTCTGTGCTTTAAAAATGTACGCTTTGAAGAAAACAGTGGAAGAATAGGCGGCGGGTTTCATTATTATTCCGATCAAGCGCCCATTGAGCTATTGCTCTTCGATTCTTGTGTTTTTTTGCGCAATCGGGCGGTTAGGCCTTTTCCTTCAGCGGTTTCGTATGCGCCTAATATACTCATATATTCGGGCAATTCCGATAGTTTAAATGGAAAGATACAGATCCGTAATACTGTGTTCAAAGATCAAATTATTGGGAATTACGATGAAATTGCTTTATTTTATACACCAGTAATTGTTGACAATTGCTTATTCAACAATGCGGCAGGCTTCTTTGTGGGTAGCAACGGAAAGATATTTTTCACGAATAACCGTGTTCAGGGAAACTCCGATTATATCGGTTTTAGTCCAAATCTCAATAATATTAGCCTTTTTATTTATAATAATTTATTTGTAAACAACACAAATTTTATTGGCTATCAGTTTTCTGCACCAGCCGTTGTTTCTGGCAACACTTTTGCCAACAATGTATTTTCAGGCACACCGGCTCCCCCGATCAATCCCCGAAAACCCAGCTTGATTTTCAACAACATTTTTTACAACAACCACAACACCCATCCCGACGCCATTGGGAAAGACATTCCACTCCGAAACGACTCCGCTTACTTTTACAACAACCTGGTGTATGACCTACAGGGGTGTAGTGGGTTGTATACACAGTACATTTGTGGTACAGACAATATATTTGGCGTTGACCCACTGTTTTCGGACACTGCAAACCTTGATTTTAGTTTGTTGCCTTGCTCTCCGGCCATCAATACCGGACTCAACGATTATTATGAACAGCAGGGTATTTTGACTGATGTTGAAGGAAATCCCCGTATTCAGGATTTGTTCTCGGATTTGGGGGCTATAGAAAGCCCTGCTTTATCATCAGCAATGCCACCCGGTATTACGCAAGCCTGTGCCGGAACACCATCGGGCGGGGTAAGGTTTAACCTTGCAAATGGATGTGCCCCATACAGTTTTCAATGGGCAGGAAACAATTTGACTGGTGTAGATACAACAGGATTGCTGCCAGGAAACTACATCTTTACCATCACAGATCAACAAGGCAAGCAGTTGGAACAGTCTGTGCAGATTGGTGAGGCACCTGAAATATTGATCGCCGAACACGTTGAGCATGCCAGTTGCATGACGTGTGCAGACGGGTACATTGCGCTGAGTGAAGTAAGCGGTCAGGGGCCTTTCACCTACCTTTGGAGCAACGGAAATATGGCGGATTCTACAGGTGGGTTAATTCCTGGCACCTACCTACTTACCATAACAGATGGTTTCGGTTGCACCACGGAATTTTTCTTCACGGTTTCCTTTGAGTCTGGTACAAACAACAGCAATAAACGGCAAGAAATTCCATTTGTCATACAGCCAAATCCAGCCGGGCAATCCGCCAGTATTCAATTTGGACTTCCGCAGGACAACGTTCGTGTGCGTATTACTGACCTTAACGGACTGCCTATTTGGAGCGGTGTTATGCCCAATGGATCGAACAGCCTATTAGTGCCAGTCAGCCAATTTTTACCCGGCATTTATACTGTTTTTGTTGAGCATAATAATGGAATGAGTGCTGGCAAGTTGCTTGTTCATTAAGTGCGTGTTCGGGTGTTAATGAGCAAATTGACCCCTAATACAACACATTCGTTTTCAACCACCCGGTGATGCTCAAGCGGCGTTTATGGGTCATCAGCACCTCATGCACCAGCTCGCTGCTTTTGAAAAATACACTTTTGCCGTTTTGGGGCGCTATGTGTTGCTTCTGACCGTTTTGATGAATGCATAATTCACCGCCGTCGCCTTCCTGCCAATGGTCATTCAGGTAAATGATCATGGAAAAAGCGCGGCTTTTGTTGTTGCGAAACTGGTCCAGGTGCTGTGTATAAAAACTGCCTTGTTCGTAAACCGTGTAATGAAATTCGTAACCGGTAATGCCGGTAAAACACGTGGCGTTTAAATGCAAAACAAAACGATCCATCAAATCGAAAAAATCGTTTTCGGCAGTGTTGTTGTGCGCCCGGTCTAACCAGTAAATCATATCGCTGCGCACCGATTGATCAATGCTAACAAGCGCATGGTTTCCGGTGCCCGCAGCACTCAGCCTGTTTTCGGCATACAGCGAAAGCAGATGATCCTTCATCCGGGCAGCAAGCTCATCGCTTAAAAAATGATCGGCTATGCCAACCTGATTGTCAATATAACTGTCAATGAGCACATTGAATATTTTATTCAATCTTGATGATTAACTTCCATACAGGCATAAAACCCAACAGGTCACCAAGGTAATCAAAATGAACAACACGGGCTTGATTTGGTGTTGTTTCCCTGCTTATCTTTGTGCTAAAACCGTATGGAATCCAGCATCAATACCGGCATCATTTCATTTGTGGGCGCGGATCAAGGTACATGGAAAGTGATGTCTATGCAAGCCATTACCGGACAAACTATGCAGGCGGCCTTGTCAGTTGATGTGGTGCAAGGTGCTCCTTCTGAACACGCCAATTGGGTGCTCAAGGCTTTCATCAGCAACCTGCGGTACACTTCAAAATCGGAGAAAACGCACCTGAACCTTCATTCGAAGTCCTTGGGCGATCCCAAATACAATTACGCCGCGCTGATTCCCATCAAGAAATCGGACGAGTGGTGGGCTTTGGCGCAGGATGAAAGGAGGGCAATTTTTGAAGAAGACTCACACCACATTAGTGTCGGTGCGCAATACTTGTCGGTCGTGTCGCGCCAATTGTACCATTGCAAAGACCTTGGTGAGCCTTTCGACTTTTTAACGTGGTTCGAGTTTTCATCAGAACACGTTGGCCATTTTGATGCGCTTTGTGACGCGCTGCGCAACACCCTTGAATGGAAATATGTCACCCGTGAAGTGGATATTCGGCTGGAAAAGCAACAGTAAATTGACGGTTGCACACCAAACCAGTTGGACAAAATACCTGATCAAGCTTTAAATCAGCTTCTTTTTCAGGGCTTCCATGGCTCCTCCATACCACTCATCGCGGAGGATGCTGAGCACAATGCTGTCGCGCCGACCCCCATCCGGAACGCTTTCGTTGTTGCGCAGCACCCCTTCCACCGTACAGCCGATGCTTTTCATGGCCGCGATGCTGCGGGCATTGTTGTTGTCGGCCCGGAACTCCACGCGCAGCATGTCCATATCGTTAAACGCAAACCGGAGCATCAGGAACTTGCAGTGTTTGTTCAGGCCGGTGCCCTGAAATTGTTTGCCATACCAGGTAAATCCCAGGTTGGTGGTTCGGTTATCCAATTTGGTGTGGTAAAAACGCGTACTGCCCGCGTAGGCTTGCTGCTTTTTGTCAAAAACGATAAACGGATAAGATGCTTTTGACTTGCGTTTGGCCAATGCAAAGTCAACATAAGCGCGCAAATTGTCTTCACCAGCGCCGGACAAAAGCGAGTAAGTCCATATTTCCGGTTCGTGCACCGAAAAGGGCAGGAGGTGCTCCATATCCGATTCCTGTAGGGGACGAAGCAGCACAGCCTCATCTTCGAGGATGTATTCCTGAGCAAAGTCAAATGTGGTCATGCGGTGGAGGAGGTTTGTTGCGCAAAATTACGTTTTTTGCCCCGGCTACATCCCGCATTCGGTAGTTATATCAGGGTTTTAAAAAGCCATTGATCAAAATAATGGTCTTCCCTGAAGGCGGCTAATGAACTTGAATATATCTTTGTGGCATGGATACCTTGCGGAACAACTATTTTTACCACATTGGTCAGTACTTGGAATTGCTTGGGCAGTCGTTTCGCCGTCCGGAAAAATGGTCTATGTACTGGAAGGAGACCATGCGGCAAATGAACGACATCGGGGTGGGTTCGCTCATCATCGTCTGCCTCATTTCGGTGTTTATCGGTGCGGTGGCGGCGGTGCAGTTTGCGTATCAGCTCGACGGGCAGCTCATTCCCATGTACTACATCGGATACATTGTGCGCGATTTGGCGCTCATTGAGTTGTCGCCCACCATCACTTGCCTGGTATTGGCCGGAAAAGTGGGCTCCAACATGGCGGCAGAAATTGGCGGGATGCGTCAAAAAGAGCACATAGATGCGATGGAAGTGATGGGCGTCAACACGGCGGCTTACCTCATTACCCCCAAGATCATAGCCGCCCTGGTGGTCATTCCGTTGCTGGTAACGTTTTCGGCTTTTGTGTCCATTTTGGGCGGTTATTTGGCCAGTGTACCCGCAGGCATCATCACCGACGACGAGTACATCCGTGGTTTGCGGTCTTTTTTTGTGCCGTACAACGTGTTTATGATGTACGTGAAGTCCTTTGTTTTTGCGTTTATCCTCACTTCCGTGTCCTGTTATCAAGGCTATTTTGTGAAAGGCGGCAGCATTGAACTGGGTCAGGCCAGCACCCGCGCGGTGGTTTATTCCGACATCCTGATCCTTTTGGCCGATTACATCATCGCGGTGGTGATGACCAACTGATTTATATGAAAAATACGATTGAGGCGGCCTGGGAAGACCGCAGCCTGTTGCAAGACCCCGGTGTACAAAAAACCATTCGCGATGTGGTCGCCGAATTGGATGCGGGCACCCTCCGGATAGCCGAACCCGGCCCCGACGGCATCTGGATCACCCACGAGTGGATCAAAAAAGCAGTTGTGCTGTACTTCCCCATCCAGGCTATGGAGACATACGAGGTGGGGCCTTTTGAGTTTCACGACAAAATTCCGCTGAAAAAGGGGTTTGCAGAAAAAGGTGTCAGGGTAGTGCCACACGCCATCGCCCGTTTCGGCTCATTTTTGGAAAAAGGCGTCATTCTCATGCCCTCCTATGTCAACATTGGTGCATGGGTTGGCTCGGGCACCATGGTCGACACGTGGGCCACGGTGGGTTCCTGCGCCCAGATTGGCCGAAATGTGCACCTGGCGGGCGGCGTGGGCATCGGCGGCGTGCTGGAGCCGCCCCAGGCTACACCAACCATCATTGAAGACGAATGCTTTATTGGTTCCCGTTGCATCGTGGTGGAAGGCGTGCACGTCGAACGCGAGGCGGTGCTGGGTGCCAACGTGGTGCTCACCCAAAGTACCCACATCATTGATGTCACCGGCCCCGAGCCTGTCACCCTGAAAGGACGAGTTCCCGCCCGCTCCGTGGTGATTCCCGGCACCTACACCAAAAGTTTTCCGGCCGGCCACTTTCAGGTGGCCTGCGCCCTCATCATCGGCACCCGTCAGGAAAGCACCGATAAAAAGGTGTCGTTGAATGAAGCCCTGCGGGAATTCCAGGTTTCCTTTTAACAGTTTTGAGTTTTGAGTTTTGAGTTTTGAGTTTTGAGTTTTCAGTATTGAGTTTTGAGTTGTGAGTTTTGAGTTGTTCAGCATCTCGAGTAGGCATTTAACCGAAGTAAAAGTAGGCCCCTTTCCCCAACTCAATACTGAAAACTGAAAACTCAATACTGAAAACTCAATACTGAAAACTCAATACTGAAAACTCAATACTCAAAACTCAATACTGAATACTCAAAACTCAAAACTCAATACTGAAAACTCAATACTCAATACTCAAAACTCAAAACTCAAAACTCAAAACTCAATACTGAAAACTCAAAACTCAAAACTCAAAACTCAAAACTGAAATATGCCCTCCATAGACATCACCACCACTCAAAATGTCACCATCGAGTATGAGCTGTCGCCCTTGCGCTTCAGGATGTTGGCGTATGTGTTGGATATGATGATTGTGCTTGGTGTGTACTTCATGTTTCTCCAGTTGGTCATGTTGATCACGGGGGATGATTTTGGCGACAACATGGGGTGGCTCATGGTGCTTGTGTTGTTGCCCTTTCTGTTGTTCCTGGTGTACCACATTTTCTTCGAAATCTGGAACATCGGTCAGACACCCGGAAAAATGGCCATGGGCATTAAAGTGGTGCGTTTAGACGGAAAGGATCCCGACTGGAGCGATGTGGTGCTGCGCGCCACCATGCACCTTGTGGACACCTTGTTTACGTTCGGCGTCATCGGGTCGATATTGATCAAGACTACCGGGAAAATGCAACGGTTGGGCGACATTGCGGCCAACACCACGGTCATCAAAATTTCCAGCGCCAACCTCCAGTTTCGCTTGCAAGACATCCTGAATATTTCTTCCGTGGATACCTATAATCCAGTGTACCCGCAAGTAAAGCATTTCTCCGAACAGGATATGATTTTCATCAAAACGGCCCTGACGCGCGTAAAGCAGTTTCCCAACAATGCCCACAAAGACGCCATTGAAGACCTGGTAACCCACCTCATGCCTATGCTCGAGCTTCAGACCAGGCCTGTTAACCGGATCGAATTCCTCAAAACGTTGCTGAGGGATTACATTGTGCTCACCAGATAGAAGCCATTGAGGGGCTGGAGCAGGGACAACACCTTATCTGCCAAAACTTTCATTTACGAAGTACATTACTTGAGCATCAAGTCGCCGTATCCCATGCGCACTTTGACCAATCCTTTGGCATTGGCATTGCCCATGTACCCCACTAACTTGTTCATGCTGCCATCCTCCAGGTGTTGGCGCGGGGTCATGGTTTTGGGGTAGTGGAAGTCGGTGTAGCTGCCTTCGCCATCGAACCGATAAACCGCCCCTGTTTCCACCATCACATTGATGTCGGTGTATTTGCTGACGGCGTTGAAGGATTGGAAGTTTTTGTCCAAATTAGCCACCTTGAGGTTACCATAAGTGAGGTTGACGTCTACCACTTCGTGGGCATGCTCAATGGCTACATCGGTATAGGAGGCGGTCACGAACGCCAGTCGGGTTTCGTTTACTTTCACGTCGGCATACTTGGTTTGCAGGCGGAGGTCATCTATGGCGCCGAGGTTAAAGTCGTCGTATTTGGAAGTAAGCCTCAGTGCGTTGGCGCGGTCGCACCGGATCTCGGAGTATTTGGTGTCCATCTGGACATCGTTGCTTGCGCCGACGGAGAGTTGGCCATAGCTGACCTGGCCGTACAGGTTGCGCACGCTGAGGATGTTGGCTTTGCCGTATCCGAGTGACAGGTCGGCATCGTTTTGCAACGTTTCGGTTCTGAGGTCTCCGTATTTTATTTCGGCAGTGAGTTTACCGTTCAGGTTGGCTACGTATGCGTTGCCGTATTTGTTTTTCAGGTCGAGTTGATTGCCAACGGGCATGTACACGTCGTAATTGATTCGGAAATCGCCATTGTCCCAGCATCCGTTGCATTTTTCAATCATGGTTTCCGCTTTCACATACCCTGCGGTGTTGGTAAAGTTGATTTTGATGCGGTCAAAGATGCGGTCGGCGGCGCGTTGGTCAGTGGCATTCACGACGATGGTGATGTCAATTTTTACCCTGTTTTCATTCCAGGTTTTTACGTTGAGCTTGCCGTACTGGTTATAGAGTGCGACCATGCCGTTGGCGGTGGTGCCAAAGTCGCGGTTCAGGGTGCGGTTAAATTCCTGATCGGGACAGGTGGCGAAGGCTTGCGCAAGCGGGAGGATCAGCGCAATGGCCATCAGGCATAAGCTGCGGGCCCGGGTTGTGTTACATGCGTTCAATGTCATCATCCTTGCTGTTCGGGTTTTCGTTGTTGTGTTCCAGGTGTTCCAGCACGCGGTCGAGTATTGCGGCTTTGGCTTTGTAATTTTCCAACAGGGCGCGCACTACTTTTTCTCGGTTGGCGGGAGGCACGTGCCCGAGTTCCGTACGCAGTTCTTCCATCATGTTGTCTAATTGTTGGAGGTCTTGCGCCACGCCTGCATCCTCGTTGGCTGTAAACTGCTGTAGTTTTTGTTGTTTGAACTGTATGTCGCGTTTGTAAAACTGCTCCATCTCGGCCAATTCCGGTGCAATGTTGTGCAGCGCAACCTGTTCAGGTGTATGTACAGGTGGTGCCGTGATCCACATGCCTATTCCAACGCCGCTGAGCAGCAGGGCCACCGCAGCGGCAATGCGCAGGAGGCGACGAGTGAAAGTAAGGTTTGGGGTGGGGAGTGGGGCGGCGTCCAGGAAGGTTTGCAGGGTCTTCCAGGTGTTTGGGTCGGGTGTTGCGCCGTCCAAGTCATCCCGGTGTTGGCGGATAAACGCTTCGAGTGTATCCCGAGGGTGGCCTTTTTCATCCAACTGAAGCGCTATGGCATCCCAGATGGCGGGTGCTGGTGTGGAGGCGTCGAGCAGCGGGCGATCACACAGCAATTGGCGTTCCAGAGCATCTGCTGCAGGCAGGCGGTTGAGCAGTGTATCGAGTCCCCCCCATCCGTAATTGTCTGGTGGAGAGGCATCCAGCGCCTCGCGGTGGCGTCGGATAAATGCTTCCAGGTTGTTATCAATGCTGTTCATGTGTTGTATTGGATGAAGCTGTTTCAGGATTGCAGCATGCCGCGCAATTTTGCTTTGGCCCTGCTGTATTGTGATTTTGACGTGGCCTCCGAAATTTGGAGGATTTGTGCAATTTCTTCGTGGTCATAGCCTTCCACCGCGTAGAGGGAAAACACAACCCGGTAACCGTCGGGGAGTTCGCCGATGGCCCGGTTGATGCGCTCTACGTTGTATTCGGGCTCAGGTGGCGCGTCTTCTTCCGGTAACCGGTCGAAACCGGCAGTCAACTCTTGAAGGGTCAGGCGTCGACTTTTTAGGAAGTTGATGCATTTGTTTATGGTGATGCGTTTGATCCAGGAGCCCAAGCTGCTTTCAAAGCGGAATGTGTCTATTTTGGTAAACACTTCCATAAAAACGCTTTGCAGCACATCCTCGGCATCATGGGCGTTTTGCAGCATGCGCAAGGCCGTATTGTACATGGCCCTTGAATACAGGCGATACAGTTCGTACTGTGCATCGCGACGCCCTTCCCGGCAACGCAACACTAAATCCTGATGGGTTGGTGTTGCCTCCATGAAATGGTTTGGTTAAAATGACAAAGAAGTGCTTCAAAGGTTGCACCACATTCCACATTCCGCATTCCGCATTCCGTATTCCGTATTCCGTATTCCGTATTCCGTATTCTCCTATATTTGCCCAAAAATACAACCATGTTCCTGCGCACTTGCGTCCTCCTTGCCCTTGTTTTTGGTTTCTACACCGTGCTCCACGCTCAACTCGACGAAGACCCCCGCAAAATTTTCCGCGAACTCCGCGACCTGGAGGGTTCCTGGTTTATGCCCACCGACCGCGGCGACCGCATAGAGGAGTGGACGCTTGAAAACGACAGCACCCTGGTGGGCACCCGCTTCCGCATACGCGACACCGATGGCGATACCATTATCCTCGAAGCGGTCCGACTCGAACTGCGCGATACCAGCATCCTGTTCTCCAGCGTCGCCCGCAACCAAAACAACAATCAACCCGTGGTGTACCGGCTTACCAACGCCGATTATGAGGGCTACCTGTTTGAAACCACCCAAATAGACAACCCGCAGACCATCAACTACCGCCTGTTTGGCAACCGCGAAATCCAGATCAATACCGAAGGCAAAAAAGGCGGCCGCACCGTGACGGAAGAGCTGGTGTACGAGCGCGAATTTTCCAAAAGCTCCATGGAATTCCGCGTACGCGCGGGCGCAAATGTGTTCAATATTGCCAAAACAGGCTCGTTTCAAGCCGATGATGCCAAACCGGAATTTGGGTGGCGACCAGGATGGGAACTGGGCACCGGCGTCGCCTTTAAGGGCCAGGGCGGTTACTTCGCCCTCAACATTGACGTGTCGCTCATGGGTAAAAATGCCGACGTCACATCTGCCTTTACGGCCATTGAAGACACGACCTTCACCCAGTATGTGCGCGACGGCAATTACCGCAGCACCTGGATTCAGGCCGCTTTTCTGCCCGAATTTTTCCCCGTGCGCGAAGGCCGTTTCTCCATCCTGGCTGGCCCGTACATCGGTCGGCTCGTGAGCCTGAAAGCCAAAGGAACCATCATGCCCGAAGAAAACAGCGAGCTGTTTGAAACGAATAACGACCTGAATAAAACGGACTTCGGCGTCATCGGCGGCCTGCAATACCGCTTTTCTTTCGGTGAAAAAGACTTTGGAAGCTTGGTCGGTATCCGCGCCAACGTGGGCCTCAAAAACCTCGATAACCTGTACGACCGCGGCTGCGACAACCCTGCCTTTTGCAACGGACAACTGTTTTTCCGAGGGGTATCGCTCTACTACTCCATGAATTTGCTGAAACTTTAAGCGTGGCCAAAGCCAAAATCAAATTCTACACCGTCTGGGAAGGCCACAAACCCGGCGTTTACGACAACTGGACGGAGGCCAAACGGCAGGTAGACGGCTACCCGCAAGCCAAGTACAAAAGCTTTGGCTCCCGGCGGGAAGCCGAAGCCGCGCTCCGAGGCAGCTATTGGCAACATGTGGAGAAAAAAACGGCCACATCGCTTCCCACCGGTGCCCCGGCAGATGCCATACGGGTGCCCAGCGTGTGTGTGGACGCCGCATGCAGCGGCAACCCCGGCGATATGGAGTATCGGGGCGTAGACACCCAAACCCGCGCTCAACTGTTTCACCAGGGACCATATCCGGAAGGCACCAACAATGTGGGCGAGTTTTTGGCCATCGTGCACGCCTTGGCCATGCTTGCAAAAGAAGGTAAATTTCAAATGCCTATTTATACCGACTCCCGCAACGCCATGCTGTGGATCAAAGCCAAAAAGTGCCGCACCAAACTGGAGCCAACCGCGCTCAACAAACCCCTTTTTGCCCTCATCGACCGGGCCGAACAGTGGTTGGCCCTGAACACAGTGACCAACCCGATCATCAAATGGGAAACCAAAGTGTGGGGCGAAATACCGGCTGATTTTGGACGGAAGTGATCTGAATGATGGGTGGCCAAGGGTCAAGCATCAATGAGTTGGAAACCGCTGGCCTGCCCTCCGGCTTATACTTCTGGCGCATAGAATCCGCTGGCGAAGTGCTTCAGCAGGGTAAGTACTTGAAGATGTGGCGATTACACTCGTCCTACGAGTATACTCGTAGGACGAGTATTCCTACTCTCCTCTAAAAACGCCCGCACGCTGCTGAAACTCACCGTTTCCCGGCAAAAGTGGGATTGCGCAGCCTCCATTTCGGCATCAGAAGCCCCCAGGTGGCGCAGGATGTTGTTGAGGTGCATTTTCATGTGTCCCTGCTGAATACCGGTGGTCACCAGAGAGCGCACGGCGGCAAAGTTTTGCGCCAGCCCCACTGCGGCTACAATGCCCATGAGTTCGGGCGCGCCGGGGTGGCCTAGTATGCCCAAAGATTGCTTCGCCAAAGGGTGCAAGGCCGTCAAACCGCCCACCGTGCCCAAGGCAAGGGGCACTTCCAATTCGAAGCGGAACACCCCATTGTGCACGGTGCAGGTGCTCAGGCTGCGGTATTGACCATCGCGGGCGGCATGCGTGTGTCCGCAGGCTTCTACCGCCCTGAAATCGTTTCCGGTGGCGATCACTACGGCGTCTATGCCGTTGTAAATGCCCTTGTTGTGGGTGGTGGCGCGGTATGGATCCAGGTGGGCGATGCGCACCGCAAGGGCAAATCGCTCCACCAATTGCCGGGCGTCCATGCCGCTTTGCAAAGCCGATTCGGCAAACGATTCCACAGGGGCCTCCACCCAGGCGCGCACAAGGCATTGGGGGGTGTAGTTTGACAAAATGGACATGATCACTTCCAGGTCGCGCTCCTCATCCGTGAGTGCCGGGTGCTGCACAAAAAACTGCTCCAACCCTTCCGCATACCGCTCCAGAATGGAATTCACAAAGTTGGCACCCATGCTGTCGCAGGTTTCGAACGACACCCGCAATTGATAATACTCGGGCTCCAAAGCCGTGAAATCGAGCAATTCCATGTCGAGCACGCCGCCGCCACGTTTTTCCATGTTCACCGTCAGGTCGGCACAACCACCGAGGAGCGCGGCCTTGATGTCGGGAAACAGGCTTTTCAACCGATCGGGGTGGCCTGCCCAGCGAAAGTGCACTTGCCCGAGCTTTACGGTGCCTACCACTTTGGTATGAAACCCGCCGTGTGCCAGCCAGAATTTAGCTGCGCTGCTGGCAGCTGCCACCACGCTGCTTTCTTCAATCACCATGGGCACTGCGTACAAGCGTCCGTTGATCAAAAAATTGGGCGCAATGGTGTAAGGCAGAGAGAAATTGGCAATCGTATTTTCCGCAAACCCGTCCAAAATGCGCTGTTGCTCCGCATCGGGGTGCTGAAATGCTGAAAAAGTTGCCGTAGCCTCCGCCGGATCGGCGCAGAACTGTTCGGCCAACCATTCAATTTTTTGCCGCTTGTTCAGCTTGGAAAAACCAGTTACTGGTTTGGGCATGGTGGGAAAGGAGTTGAGGAGGGGAGGAGTTGAGGAGGAGTTGAGTTAGCGGGGGTGGAGAAAGGCGTAGGCCAGTTCGAGGCCGCGTATTTGGGCTTGAACGTAGGTGCGCAGCAAGTCGTAATCGCCCCGGGCGTGTTGCAAAAAACCGGAAGCTTGTCCGTAAATGGCGGGCAGGGCCGATTTTCGGATCAGGTAGTACCCGTCTAAAAAGTCTCGAATGCCCCCCGAAATGATCAGGTGGTTCGTTTGGCGCTTTACGCCTAATTCTTCGGTTAACCGATTGACCATAAACAACATGTCTTGAGCGGCATGGCCTACAGTGGTGATTTTTTCAAAAATCATTTGTTTCTCTGCATCGCCGCGCAACAACTCCAACTTAGCGAAATTGGTGCCGCCTGCTGCCGCAAACTCAACGGCCGCCAGGGGCAGTTGCAACAACGCTTTCATGCTGGCGGGGCCAAAGCCCTGGCCCACCTCTTTGACCACCACCTGCCCCGGATACACCGACAGTACGGCCTGGATGGTTTCTATGGGCGGCACAGCAAATACATCGCCTTCGGGTTGCATGGCTTCCTGCAACGGGTTGACGTGGATGATCAGGCCGTTGGCCCGCAGTTTGTCCACCAATTCGGCTATGCGGGCAGCTTCGCCTTGCGCCAGCAATTGCTCCAGTTGGGCAATGCCCAGATTGACGAACAAAGGCTGTTCGGGCCCTAAAATGCTGCGCACATCAAAGTCGTCGAGGTGATCATTGCTGAACAGCAACTGCCGACACGAGCCAAGGCCCATGCCCATGCCGAACTCGGCGCATGCACGGGCGAGGTTTCGGTTAATGGTGCGGGCCAACGCGGTGCCGCCCGTCATAGACGACACCCACAAGGGCGCGCGCAAGGTGGTGCCCAAAAACGGAATGGCAGGTAAACTGCCCGGTTGCGGATGCGCAGCCAGCAAGGGTTCGTAGAAAAAACGGTCGTCGAGCAAGGCCGCACCCACCTGGCTTTGAAAAGCCAGCTCAATATGGTCGTGCTTGCGCGACACGGCGGTGGGGTCAGTGTCCATAGCCGCCGAAGTCGTTGTTTCTAAAGGAGTTGTATCAACTGATGTCATGTTGTTGCAGCAGCGTTAACACAAACGTAACGCATAAAAAGTGATTGGCATAACAGCATGCCGGTAAAAAAGGTTGACAGTTACCCGACGTTAGGTACGTATAGTATGCCGAAGGTAGTGTCTTCCCGATAATTTTTCTACTTTTGCGCCGCCCTTGCCCGCAGGGTCGTCCGCAGTTTGCGGAACGCCATTTGTATACACTAAAACTCGCAATTTCCTGTTTATGAGTTCTTTGCTTTACATTCTTCCCCTATTTGGCATCGTTGGCCTACTGTACATGATCGTGCTGCAAGGCTGGGTTGTCCGCCAGGATGCCGGCGACGAAAAGATGCGCACGATCTCCAAATACATCGCCGACGGCGCCATGGCTTTCCTGAAAGCCGAGTACCGCATCCTGGCTGTTTTTGTGGTGATTGCCACCGCCCTGCTCGGCTGGTTGAGCACGCAGGTAACCACCAGCCATCCGCTAATCATGCTTGCCTTTGTGATCGGCGCCTTGTTTTCGGTGTTGGCTGGCTTCTTCGGCATGCGCATTGCTACCAAAGCCAACGTGCGCACCACGCAGGCGGCCCGCACCAGCCTTTCCGCAGCGCTGAAGGTGTCGTTCAATGGCGGTTCGGTGATGGGACTCGGCGTGGCTGGTTTGGCTGTATTGGGCCTGACCTCTTTGTTTGCGCTTTTTTACAACATTTTCATGGGTGGCGTATATGGCCCGGAAGGGCACGTCGAAATGGCCCGGGTACTGGAAGTGCTCACCGGATTTTCCCTCGGCGCGGAATCCATCGCCCTGTTTGCCCGTGTGGGCGGCGGCATTTACACCAAAGCAGCCGACGTTGGCGCCGACCTGGTGGGTAAAGTAGAAGCCGGTATCCCCGAGGACGATCCGCGCAACCCGGCCACCATTGCCGATAACGTGGGTGATAACGTGGGCGATGTAGCCGGTATGGGTGCCGACTTGTTTGGCTCTTATGTGGCTACCGTGCTCGCCGCCATGGTGTTGGGCAATTCGGTTATCCGCGATTCGGGCGGCATTTCAGACAATTTTGGTGGCATCGGCCCCATTTTACTGCCCATGCTGATTGCCGGTTTGGGCATCCTGTTTTCCATCATCGGCATGTGGCTGGTGCGCGTGGCCGAAAATACCGAGCCCAGTGCCGCCAAGGTGCAGGGTGCGCTGAACATGGGCAACTGGGCTAGCATCATCATCACAGGCGTGGTGTGCTTCCCGCTGATTCAGTGGATGCTGCCCGCCACCATGACCATGAACTTTTTTGGTCGCGGATCGATCGTCATCAGCAACCTGAATGTCTTTTTTGCAGTCGTGCTCGGCCTGATAGTGGGTGCACTCATCTCCCTCATTACCGAATACTACACGGGCATGGGCAAAAAGCCGGTGATGAACATCGTCAAACAATCGGCTACCGGCCACGGCACCAACGTGATTGCGGGTTTAGCTACGGGCATGATGTCTACCTGGATGCCCATCGTGTTGTTCGCCGGTGCCATCTGGGGTGCGTATTCCCTGGCGGGCTTTTACGGCGTGGCCATTGCGGCCTCCGCCATGATGGCCACCACGGCCATGCAACTTGCCATTGACGCGTTCGGCCCCATTGCCGACAACGCCGGCGGCATTGCCGAAATGAGCGAACTGCCCAAAGAAGTGCGCGAACGCACCGACATCCTCGACGCCGTGGGCAACACCACTGCCGCCATCGGCAAGGGTTTTGCCATCGCCTCGGCAGCACTGACCGCATTGGCGCTGTTTGCCGCGTACGTGGACTTCACGGGCATAGACGGCATCAACATCTTCAAGGCCGACGTGCTGGCCGCTCTGTTCCTTGGGGGCATGGTGCCCGTGGTGTTCTCCGCCTTTGCAATGCAAAGCGTAGGCCGCGCCGCCATGGACATGGTGAACGAGGTACGCCGACAGTTCCGCGAAATTCCAGGTTTGCTGGAAGGCACGGGTAAAGCAGAGTACGAAAAATGTGTGGAAATTTCCACCAAAGCGGCCTTGCGCGAAATGCTTACACCCGGCCTCATCGCCATCCTGTCGCCCTTGGCGGTGGGCTTCATCATGGGCGCCGAGGCACTTGGCGGATACATGGCTGGCGTAACGGTCAGCGGTGTGCTGTGGGCACTGTTCCAGTCCAACGCCGGCGGTGCGTGGGACAATGCGAAAAAATCGTTTGAAAAAGGCGTAGACATCAACGGCCAAATATTCTACAAAGGCTCCGACCCGCACAAAGCGGCCGTCACCGGCGACACCGTGGGCGACCCTTTCAAAGACACCTCCGGCCCTTCGATGAACATCCTGATCAAGCTCACTTGCCTGATTGGATTGGCCATTGCACCTATTTTAGGAGGACACTTCAAGGACGCGCACGGCAGCACCCTGCCCGCACCGAAAATGGAACAACCGTTGAGCCAACATCCGGTACAGCCGGCTGTGGCACCCGTGAAGTAACCGCTAAATTAAATAGAAGTAAATTTGTGCATTACACATCTTCGTATGCCCGAATGCCTTTCCGACGCCGGAAAGGCATTCGGCATTTTTGAAATGACCGCTATGGCCGCGTCAATAGTTATGTTAATGCGCTTCATACTTTTTTCGAAGATCGGACATAAACACGCTAATATCTATTGTTTGCTCACTTTCTGCCTGGGCAATACCTGTCTGAATCGCCTCCACATCTTTTACAGACAATGTGTCCCACCAATCTCCATGTGGAAAAAGCAAGTTTTCAATTTGGAGTACTATGGCTTCATCATCCAAATTGACCAAATAATCAACGATGCGCAGTTTGCGTGATTCAAGATTTACGGACATAAAAAAATTGTTGTTTAATGTACAAATTTAAGCGTTTTTTGCACAAGTAAACGGATAAATTTAGAAGCATTGCACCATCTGACCCAAGCTCATTGTGTGAACAAAAAATTACCAGCAATACATCCTTTGTCGCAACTTCGCCCCCAAGTTAACGACCAACCATGAACACCCTTTCCCAGACCACTTTTTCCTTTCCCGGCCAAACCGCGTTTTACCGAGGCAAAGTGCGCGACGTGTACACATTAGGCGACCGCCTGCTGATGATTTCTTCTGATCGCATTTCGGCGTTTGATCACATTTTGCCCAAACCCATACCCCACAAAGGTGCGGTGCTCAACCAGTTGGCCGCCCATTTTCTCAACGCCTCGCGAGACATCTGCCCCAACTGGCTCATCGCTACACCCGACCCGAATGCGGCCATTGGCTACCTGTGCGAACCTATTCGCATCGAAATGGTTATTCGGGGGTATCTGGCGGGCCATGCGGCCAGGGAATACGCAGCAGGCCACCGGACGCTCTGCGGCGTGCACATGCCCGAGGGCTTGTGCGAAAACGACCCCTTTCCTGAACCCATCATCACGCCGGCCACCAAGGCTGAAGAAGGCCACGATGAGGATATTCCCAGGGAAGACATTTTAACCCGCCAATTGGCCACGCCCGAACAGTATGCCCAAATGGAACAGTACACCCGCGCCCTCTTCCAACGGGGCACAGATATGGCCGCACGCCAGGGCCTCATTTTGGTAGACACCAAATACGAATTCGGGCTCCGCGACGGCATCGTCACCCTGATGGATGAGATTCACACGCCCGACAGCTCCCGGTATTTCTACGCCGATGGCTACGAAACAAGGCAGGCAAACGGCGAAAAACAACCCCAACTCAGCAAGGAATTTGTGCGCGAATGGCTCATGGAGCAGGGTTTTCAGGGAAAAGACGGCCAAACCATGCCGGAGATGCCCGACGACTTTGTACAGGAAATTTCCGACCGCTATATTGAACTGTACGAGCGCGTCACTGGTCTGACATTTGAAGCGCCCGATACCACCAACGTCCCGGAGCGCATTGAAGAGAATGTACTCAAAGTGATCGGTTAAGCGGGTTACTCTGGCCTTGTCCAATGCAGATACAAGGACAACACGCCAGCCAGCAAGGCATACAGCGCCGAATATTGAAAAATGGTGCTCAGTGGAACATAAGCACTCAACTGGCCGATCAACTGCGCACTCACACCCGTAGCCACCTGGATAGACGCCACCAAAGCCGCAGAAATTAAAGTGGCATGTGCCGGAAACTCGGTTGTAACCACACTGTACGTATTGGGAAAATAAAAAGACAAAAAAAGTCCCACTAATCCAACGGCCAACAGGTGCTGCACTGTACCGTTTAAATACGGCATCATGTACAGGATACCGGTCACCAAAAACGGCGTCAGCAAATAAATGCCTGCAGTGGAATACCGCAAGGCCGCCAGGGAAAACAAAACGCGCCCGGCCGTCATGCCCCCCCAAAACAGGGAAAGCCCCAATGCTGCCGTGGCCAGCGACAAACCCGCCTGTTTCTCCAGATAGATGCCACTCCAGTTGCCAAAAGTGGCCTCGCATGAGCAGGTAAAAAAGATGAGGACGACATACAGCCAGATGCGCACAGGCACAGGCGTGCCGGGTAAGGCGTCTGTAGTAGCCAAATTGCCAGCCTTTAAAACCAATGGCAGGTTTGATTTGAACCACATCGTGCCCAATGCCATGATGGCGATGGCTAAACCGGCACCCCACCACATGCCAATCGATTGAAACAACTGGAGCAACAAGGGCGAACAGGCCGTGCCCAATCCGACAAATATGTGCAAGCCGGTCACAGCCGATGCTTCCCGGCCTGGAAACAACTCGTACGCAAACGGATTGAGTGGCGAAACGGTAAAGCCGAAGCAAGCCCCCAACGCGGCCGTCCCTGCCATCAAGATGGCAAAAGACAACGACGGATTGCCCACGCCCAGCGCGCTCACAGCAAACAGCAACATGCTGAACACAATAAACATCAACCCCAAACGCCACACCCGAACCATGCCGATGCGCTTGGCCAACAGCGGCGTAAGCAATGAGCTGACGATGGCGGTGATGACCTGCGGGATAAACAGCACCCCAAAAGCGCCGCTGCTCAGGCCGTGGTATTGGGCGTCTGTCATCAGGTTCCCAGCCGCCGGATACAGGATCAAAGCGAGGCCGATCAGGAATCCGCTGCCGTAAATGGCAATGATTTTTTTGGTTTGTTCGTTCATGTCCAGGAGGAACAGTTGATGCGTTTGGCTGCTTCCGGTTCAGCCCCACGACAGAAAATTATCCTGCAATTGTATGCATATTTTACAGATGCATTGCATTATTTTATCATTAACCATCATATTTTGGTATGAAAAGGAACTATTTCCGCACAAAGAAGTGTTAGGGGGTTAACATTTAAATCGAATCGTTATGTGTCGGCTTACCAATAATGTTGGGTGCCCGTTCGCCTGAACGCACGCACTCGTTTCTTAAAACAGTCCAAATAGCCTCTTTGCGAGAAGGCACATCCAGTTGAACTACACACGACTTGTGTAGCTCCTAAAATTTCATACAACATGGCCAATCGAGCCGCCCGTCTCCACAAAGAGACACAGCTCCTGCATGTCCGTACGTTGGAGTTGGAAGCACTTAAAAAGGTAAAAGTCCGCAAAAAAGAGCGCTCTACACCCGGCCTTTTACCATTTTTAGGCACTGTGAGCGATCCTGTAAAAAGGTCGTCGCCGTGTGTGTTGCGCCGGAAAAACGTAAACAACCTGCTGCAAACCAACCCGTTGTTTTTTCTAACCGTGGTGATGTACTGCGAGCGGCCCAACCGGCGTGCGTACTTGAGCCATTGGACACCGCCCCGCACGCAGGACGGCAACCGGGTATACCAGAGTTTCTGTGAGCGGGTGATGGCTAAAGCGCCGCTCAAGGGGTACCACAATGAACGGCTGCGCTTGCTGGCATCCGGCGAATGGCAGGCAGACACGGTGCCTTGGCTGTCGCAATTTGTGGTCGATCCATCCATTGCCCCACTTTTACCCGAGGCTGCGCCGGTCTTTCTGAAAAAACTCTTGACAAAAGTGTTTGAGGTGCCCGAAAAGTTATCGCTTCAAGTGGCCCTGCGGTATGCACAAGCCGACATATTTGGTGCCCCCAAGCCATTAACCGAGTTTTTCGCTGCTTGTATGCCAACCTTTTCACCGTTGGGGGAAAAGTACCTTTTAGAGGCATTGATGTTTTTCATCGCGCATTTCGAAGAATTTACGCAAAAGGAGATTCACCAGGTGCTCACTTTTGTGGCAAACCCTTTTAAGGACACTGACTACCGAATTGAACGACACATCAAACAAGCAAAAGGATGGCCCGAGCTTAAATTTACGGAACCATGCACCGTGCTAGCACAAATAGACAGTTGGCGACAAAGCATAGCGGAGATGGAAAAAAGCATTTTAGGCATACCATTTCCGAAGCCATCCTTGCCGCAAAAGTTTACGGGCAGTGGCATCCACGACGGAATGGTCATTTGCCGGTTGTGCAATGAACTGGAACTGATGAAAGAGGGCATTGCGATGCACCATTGTGTTGGCACATACGGCGATTACTGCCATAGAAACGCAGGTTCCATCTGGAGCTTAAGGGTCGATGGTGAACCCTACGCCACCATACAATTGCATGAACACCGAAATGTAGTGCAATTTAAGGGAAAACACAACAGCAGGCTGAGGGGCAAGTACGCCGAATTCTTGCGCCTGTGGGTAAAGAAAAACAAACTCCGGTACGTTGGGTGGTGAAGCAGTAAAAACGCTTGTTCGGGATTTATATGCCCGAACAAGCGTTATGCTTCGAGTGCAGCCGCTCCGCCTACAATTTCCGACAGCTCGCGGGTAATGCTTTCCTGGCGGGCTTTGTTGTAATTGACGCGCAGTTCTTTGAGGAGCTCGCTGGCGTTGTCTGTGGCGTTGTCCATCGCTGTCATCCGCGCGCCGTGTTCAGAGGCCTGGGTATCGAGCAGCGTTTTATGGAAACCCAATTGGAGGATGCTGGGCACGAGGGTTTCCAGCAAATCCTGCTTGTTGGGTTCAAACAGGTAGTCGTGGCGTTTCTCCTTAGCCGATCCTGCTTTTGCTTCAATTTTGGGCACGGGGAGCCACTTTTCGACCGAGGGGAACTGGGTAGCGGCGTTGCGGAAGTGGCCATACACCACATCCACGGCGTCGACCTGACCGGTCGCAAACTGTTCCATCAGTTTTTTCGACAGAACGCTCACGTTGTCGTAAGTCAGGGTATTGAACAGCCCCTGGTACTCGGTATTGAACGCGATGTCGGGGAATCGGCGGCGGAAGTAATCGTACCCTTTTTTGCCGATAAACAGGACCGTCAGCCCGCCATTGGCGCGTTGAGTGGCATATTTATCGTTGATGAGCGCAATGGCTTCCTTGCAGATGTTCGTATTGAAGGCACCGCACAAGCCCCGGTTGGAGGTGATGACCACCACCACTGCTTTTTTGATTTCCCGCGCCTGTCCGAAACTGGTGGAGGCATCGCCGTCGAGGTTCGACAGGATGTTCGACAGCATGCGGTTGAGGCGCTCGCTGTACGGGCGCATTTGCACAATTGCATTTTGCGCCTTGCGCAACTTGGCGGCCGACACCATTTTCATGGCTTTGGTGATCTGTTGGGTATTGATCACCGACTTGATCCGCTCGCGTACTTCTTTGAGTCCTCCGGCCATGATTTAGTTTTTCTTATACTGCGCGGACAAATCGGCTGCCAGGGCTTTCACTTTGGCCAGGCTGGCGTCTTCGAGTTTGCCTTTGCGGAACTCTTCGAGGATTTCGGGCAAGCTGTTTTCCATTTTCATGAGGAAAATGTCTTCAAACTCGCGCACTTTTTCGAGGGGCACATCGCGGAGCAGGTTGTTGGTGCCGAGGTAAATGATGGCGACCTGTTTTTCGACCGATACCGGGCTGTACTGTGGTTGCTTCAGGATTTCCACGTTGCGGGCACCTTTGGAGAGCACTGCCTGTGTGGCGGCATCGAGGTCGGAGCCAAACTTGGAGAAGGCTTCCAACTCGCGGTATTGCGCCTGGTCGAGCTTGAGTGTACCCGATACTTTTTTCATCGATTTGATCTGGGCGGAACCCCCTACGCGGCTTACCGAGATGCCCACGTTGATGGCCGGGCGAACGCCTGCGTTAAACAGGTTGGATTCGAGGAAAATCTGGCCGTCGGTGATGGAGATCACGTTGGTGGGGATGTAGGCCGACACGTCGCCCGCTTGTGTTTCAATGATTGGGAGAGCTGTCAGGGAGCCGCCGCCTTTGATTTTGCCCGCTTTCACGAGGCTTTCCGGGAGGTCGTTCATTTGACGCGCCACGGTGTCGTCGTTGATGATTTTGGCGGCCCGCTCGAGCAAGCGGCTGTGGAGGTAAAACACGTCACCAGGGTATGCTTCGCGGCCTGGGGGACGGCGCAGCAGCAGGGATACTTCGCGGTAGGCAACGGCCTGTTTGGACAGGTCATCGTAAATGATGAGTGCCGGACGACCGGTGTCGCGGAAAAACTCGCCAATGGCAGCGCCTGCAAACGGTGCATAGAATTGCAACGGTGCGGGATCGGATGCAGAAGCGGCCACAATGACGGTGTACGCCATGGCACCGTACTCTTCGAGGATGCGGGCCACCTGTGCTACGGTAGAGGCCTTTTGGCCCGAGGCTACGTAGATGCAGTATACGGGTTCGCCGCGGTCGTAAAATTCTTTTTGGTTCAGGATGGTGTCAATGGCGATGGCCGTTTTGCCGGTCTGGCGGTCGCCGATGATCAACTCGCGTTGGCCGCGGCCGATGGGGATCATGGCGTCAATGGCTTTGATGCCCGTTTGCAGGGGTTCGTTTACCGGTTGGCGGTAAATTACACCGGGCGCTTTGCGCTCCAGGGCCATTTCGAACTTTTCGCCGCCGATGGGGCCGCGGCCGTCGATGGGTTGGCCCAGCGGGTTCACTACGCGGCCGACAAACTCTTCGCCCACCTGGATGGAGGCAATCAGGCCGGTGCGTTTTACGCGGGAGCCTTCATGGATGCCGTCGGGAGAGCCCATGAGTACGATACCCACGTTGTCTTCTTCGAGGTTCAATACGATGGCGCGCACGCCGTTTTCGAATTCAACCAATTCACCGGACTGGGCTGCATTGAGGCCGAAAACACGGGCGATGCCGTCGCCTACCTGCAATACGGAGCCTACTTCGTCCAGGTTCGTTTCGGCTCCGAAACCAGACAATTGTTGTTTGAGGATAGCGGAGATTTCTTCCGGCCTAACGTCTGCCATGACTATGATTTGATTTTAACGTTGTTTTTAAAAAAGAGGTTTTCAATGGGTAATGGGGGTTATATTTCCCTGATGTACAGGTTTTTGGAAAACAACTTTTGCAAGTCGTCTAATTTGCTGGTGATGCTGGCATCGTAGCGTTTATCGTCGAATTCGATGACAAAGCCGCCGATGAGGGCCGGATCAATGACCGTTTCGATTTCCAGGTTTTCCTGCGTTTTGCCGCTGGCCAATATTTTTACCTTTATGGTGTCGAGCACCGAGTCGGTCAGTGGAGCGGCCGAGGTGATGCGCACTTGCGTGATGTGTTTGATGGCCCGGTACTGCTGTTCGAATTCGGCAACGATTTCTGTAGTGTACTGTTCGCGGCCTTTTTGGATGAGCAGGTGGAGATAGGAGAGGGTAAGCTCATCGATTTTGCCTTTGAGCAGGGTGTCTACCACTGCAATCTTTTTATCGGCATGGATGATGGGGCTTTTTAGCAGCAATTGGAAGTCCCTGTTCTGAGCGACCATGCCCAGTTGTTGAAAATCCTTGTGCACAGGTTCAAGTTTTCCCTGTTCCTGTGCCAGTTCGATGATCGACTTGGCGTAGCGGTTGGCAATGCGGGTGACGGACATGTGGGCAATTTTGACGGCCGGGGCCGGATCAGTTCAGTTTGATGTCGTTGGCTAAAGATTGGGCATAAGCCTCTTGTTCGGCACGGTTGTCCATGTCGCGGTGCAACACTTTTCCGGCGATTTCGATGGCCATTTTACCGGCCTGGTTTTTCAGGTCGATGAGGGCGGCCATTTTCTGGTTTTCGATGTCGCGGATGGCGCTTTCCACTTTGTTGCGGTATTCGGTGTTGGCGCGTTCGCGGGCTTCGGCAATGATTTCCTCTTTGGCCTGTTTGGCTTCCATCAGGATCGCAGCGCGTTCTTCGCGGGCTTCGGCCACGAGTTTATCGTGTTCGGCCTGGATGTTGGTCATTTCCGCACGGGCCTGTCGCGCCTGGTCGAGGGCGTCCTGGATGTCGTGTTCGCGTTTTTTCAAACCAGCCATAATGGGCTTAAAAGCAAACTGGCTCATGGCATACCAGAAGATGCCAAAGATGATGAGCGTCCAGAACAAAAGGCCCGGATCGGGCTTGATGACAGAGAAATCGGCCAAAAAAAGCATGTGGTCGAACATTGAGTGGTTAAAAAAGGAGGAATGTGGCTACTAAAATCGGGCGGCGCAGCAACCAACCGTTGCCGCTGCCACCCGGGTCGTTTTCGGACAGGTCTTAAACGAAGAAGGACAATACCATGCAAATCAGGGCGGCACCTTCGATCAGGGCTGCCGTCAGAATTACGATGCCGCGAATGTCACCCGTTGCTTCCGGCTGACGTGCGATGCCTTCAACCGCTTTGCTACCGATCAGGCCGATGCCCAGACCGGCGCCAATGGCTGCCAAACCTGCACCAATAGTTGCTAATTCCATATTGAAAAAAATTTTAGGTTTCGAATGTTTAGTGGTGTGCTTCTTCCGTGGCCATGCCAAAATACACGGCCGACAACATGGTGAAGATGTATGCCTGCAGGAAAGCCACAAGCAACTCGATGGCCATGATGAACAGCGTCAGCGGTATGGAAGCGGCCAGGCCGACGGCAGTGCCGCCAAGGCTTTCGCCTGCTTTGCCAAAAATAAAGATGAGGCTCACAAAGCTGACAATAACGATGTGTCCTGCCGTGATGTTGGCAAACAAACGCAGCATGAGGGTGAAGGGCTTCAAAAACAAGCCAAGCACTTCAACGGGCGTCAGAATCAGTATTTTCAGGAGGGCGGGCACGCCGGGCATCCACAAGGTGTGCTCCCAGTAGTGCTTGTTGCCGCTCAGGTTGGTGATGAGGAAGGTGATGACGGCCAGCACCATGGTGATGGAGATGTTGCCGGTTACGTTGGCGCTGCCGGGGAAGATAGGCAACTGGCCAAACAGGTTCAAGCCGAGGATGAAGAAAAAGACCGACAAGAGGTAAGGCATGAACCGCTCATAGCCGTGTCCGATGTTCGGAATGGCCACTTCATCGCGGATGAAGGTCACAAACGTTTCCATGGCATTTTGCAATCCGCGGGGCGCTTGTCCGTCGCGGGTGGTGTATGCCTTGGCTACTGCGCGGAACATCCAGAACAGGAGTCCGCACACCAGCAACATGGTGAACACGTTGCGTGTGATGGAAAAATCGTAGAAGCTGGTGATGCCGCCGCCCATGAGTCCACCGTCAAGGGTGGTTTTAGGGTCTAATTTGTAGCAGATGTCGTTGGCCTTGACGTAGTAGGTAATTTTTTCTTTGCCGTTGACCGTCGTTGTTTCGTGGGAGGGTTCGCTCACGGGTACTTCGCCCTTTGGGAAAGCGGGGTCTTGCACGCGCATGACGTTGCCGTGTACCAGCACGTACCCATCTTGTGCTACTGTGCCGTTGCCGTGGTGGTGTGTTTTGAAGCTGCGGGTGCTGGCCCATTTCCAGCCATGACCGGGCGCGTAGAGGATAACGGGCAGATGGAAGTACCAATCGCCCACGATGTGTATGGCATTGGCGTCTGAAATGTGGTGCAGGGCCAGTTCGCCGGCATTGAACGGCGCATTTGGATCATCCGTGTGTCCGCATCCTTCGTGTGCTCCGGCCGCGTCGGCATGCCCGGCTGCATCGGTGCCATGGATGGCTGTGCTGTGCTCGGGTTGTGCATGATCGGGCGATTCTTGCGCGGGAGCCGCATGGTCGTGGTTGTGGTGTTCGCTACCCTCCTGGTGGGTATGACCATCCTGAGCATGCACAGCCAACGCGAAGGCGCTGAAAATCAAAAGAAAGCAATATGGGCGAAGGATATTCATGATGGCGTCGTAAGGAATTGCGCTGCAAAACGCGGGCAAAAGTACAACGCGAATTTGGTTTCTTCACACCTCAAAATTATTTTTTACCACAGCAAATGGGGTAGAGGTCAAAAAAAGTGCTTGTGGGCGAAATAATGTTTGGGTGGGGTGGTTTGGTAGGGGAGGCTTGTTGAGACGGCCTTACAGCTCGGATTTCAGTTGTTGAGCTTGGTGTACAAAGGAGTGTTCGGTATCGTTTGCAATGAGGTTCAGTTTCTGTTGGAATATTGCACCTGTTTCCCCTTTTCCCAATAAACACAATACGCTGTACCATGCTGCCTTCTCTTGTGTATCAGGCTGTCCGCCCGGTTGTTGCAACAGATCGCATATTGCAAGGGCATCGTCGTATTTCTTCAAGTGGAAATAACACTCAATCATCAATAGTCCTTTCAACTCTCGAAACCCCGCGTCGGGCGCTGTCTCCAGCAAACGAACGGCATTTGCATAATCTTTCGACATCATTTGCGCAACCGCTTGTTGCAGCGCTTCAGGCATTTCTGCTACGGCCTGATCGGAAGATCCCCGTACTGTTGGGGTTGTTTGGTCGAAATAATTGGAGGCCATTTGCGGATAGTCGGGTGCATTGAGTGTGCGAAGCACAAAATACCCTGCAATGAAGAGCACGCAAGCGGCAGCAGCCATTTGTACTATGCTTTTGCTGAACAGCTTGAACGTCCCGGTATTGTCTGTTTTATCGAATTCCAGGGGGCTTGGGGCGCTTTTCTCTGCTTGCCATGTTTGCAGTTGGCGGCGGAAGTCGTCCTTCCGCAGCAATGCCATTGCTTCGTGTTCTAAGCGTTGTTGGGCGACCATACTCGCCAGTTCGGGATCATCGGACAACGCTGTGTCGAAGGCTTTTTGATCTTCAGCTTGCATCTGGCCAAACAGATATGCGTCGGCTTCGTCGGCTGTGTACTTTTTACTGCTCATGGTGTTTACAGTTTAAACGTTTTTGAATATTGGATGACCCGATAGCAAGCTGCGCAGCGACTCCCGACAGCGGTGCACTGCTTTTTTTGCTTGTTCCCGGTTGGCGAGTTGGGCCTCCTGGGCTATGGTATCCATGTTTTTGTTCTCAAAATAGTACTTTTTAAGGGCTTCCCGGCACTTGTCGGTCAAGCCATTCATGGCCTCGCGCAGCGCCTGCTCTTTTTGCTCCTCTTCTTCTGTACGCTCAGAAAGCACAAGTTGATCGGCAACAGCATCTGCTGTCAAATCCGCATCGGTGATGCTTTCTTTAAATACCACGTATCGAACGCGTTTCCCGCTGTCTCGGATCAGGTTTTTGCAAATGCCCAGCAGAAAGGTCTCTACCTGGCATTCGCCCCTGAACCGACTGTTTTCTACTGCGTCAAACAGCAGCACCATGGCCTCTTGCAGCACATCTTCGGGCTGTTTGTCCCTAAGATTGTAGTAGTTAGCCCAGTCCTGTACTTTAGCTTGCACTTTTCCGCTCATGTAGAGCGCGCGATAGGCTTTGTTTTGCAGCGCTTCATCACCACTGAAAAGAGCGGCTTTTACATCGAATGCAGCGTTGAATGTTGCTTTCATAGTCTTAGTGGAATGTGGAGTGTGTCGGTACCCATGTCATCGAATTTTTTTTGACTTAAAGATGGTGTTTGTACCATACAGGTAAAGGTAAAAAGAGCGGATATTGCGCTGTATGCGTTTTGACGGTCTTTTTTTGATGTTATGGATGCTGGTTGCGGTTACACGTATCAGCGCCCAGGACGCTGCATGGGAAAAAAAGCTCGACGCCTGGCGCGAAATCATTCATGCGGGTGAGCCCGGACGAATTATGGACAGTTGTGCACTCGCCATGTCAGCGCTTGATGATCCGGCCACCATGGGGGCGGTGCTCACGGTGAAGGGTGCCGCCGAACGGGTCATGGGTATGCACCAAAATGCCCTTTTGACGCATCGAAGAGCGCTGAAGTTACGCCGCTCGACTTTTGGCGAACATTCGGAGCCTGTAGCCGCCAGCCTGCAAAACATAGGGAATTGCCGGGAGCACTTTCAATTTGTGCACGTGATGTTATAAAAAGCGACGAGATGTTTTCTACCTTAGATGTGCGAAAACAAGGCTATGAAAACACTCGTCACGGGTACAAATATACTGGATGTTGCAACAG
>Ga0247833_1000421_pt1 | contig 76765 bp, 54 predicted proteins | sample LaCruzMarch2015__7_FD_187117 | JGI IMG/M metagenome (GOLD analysis project Ga0247833, IMG submission 187117) | Freshwater microbial communities from meromictic Lake La Cruz, Castile-La Mancha, Spain - LaCruzMarch2015_8m | ecosystem: Environmental > Aquatic > Freshwater > Lake | place: Spain...
CGAAGGGCCTTAGCCCACGGTTTTCGGTCCATGTTATGATCGACGCCTAAATTCAAGCTAGTACCCAGCACGAGTCATGGACATGCATGGCTTTAAAAACTTTGCGTCTTTGCGCCTTGGCGTGAGATTCGTATTCGTGATTTTCACGCAAAGACGCAAAGAAGAAGAGTTTAGGCTTGGGGGGCTGGCTTGTTCAGGGGTTGGCTACGTCCCGTTATCCATTTCAAAGTCTCATATCAGTTTTCGCCAGTTGCTTCCAATTTGGCTTCCGAAACGGACGTCGGCGTCTGCGTGAAACGAATACTCAAGCTTTCCGGAACGGCGTTACCACTCTTGCACTCGCGATTCACCAGTTCAATCACTAAGGTTCGTTCCGAAGATTCCGCCTGAGGGTCCATTCTCTTTTTTGCATACACGATATGACGCAAAAGCAACTGAGCAACGTTGTGGGTTGCATCGTTATTGAATTCCAATTCGATTTCATCGTTCGAAGCAGCTTTCAATGACCCAATCGCAACCGATTTCTCCGCATCGGCATGAAACCAAACCATGTCGTTCTTTACCGAGAACCTACCGTCGCTTTCATCCAGAGTCAGCGACTCATTATCGTCGAACGTATCCGTGGCTGAAATCGTTAATTTCATTCCTGCCAAATCGAATGTGCCTGGCTGACTGAGAACCGCAGCCGGATCGATTGCGATAGGGGCTTTACCGATCTCGTATGTTATGGACGGGGCCGAAAGTCGTACCGCAGGCAAAACGCGTTCGGCTGGCCAAACAACCGCGAAACCATCCAATCCGGCGGTCATGAGATTGAATCCATCGGGAGAAAACTCCGCCGCGATCGTTTCGCTCGATCGAAACTCCAAGGACATTGTTTCGCGTGGATTCTCCTCCACTTTATACCCTTGTGGGATAGGTTTATCATCGGGCAACTTCACGATGAGGCTAGCATCCCAAAGTTTTGTCGTCGTATCCTGACTGGAGGACAAGATGCGAAACCCATCGTTCGAGAAGCAAACAGATTCCAATGCAGCGGAATGCCCCTTTAGTGTCGCAATCTCGCCACCTGACTCGACCGACCATACTCGAATGGTTTTGTCTCGACTCCCAGTGACGATCCAACGACCATCCCAGGAATAAGATGCGCATGTTGCACCAGCAGTGTGGCCCTTCAAAGGCTTCAAGAGCTGGAGTGTTTTGGATTCATAGATTCGGACAAGATCATCCTCCGCCGCGACGACGACTTCTTTTCCGTCCGGCGAAAACTGAATAGAATTTCCGACCGATTTATTGGACTCGGATCCGCTAACACTTCCCCTCACCGCAACGTTGCCAGACGTTAAATCCCAGATGAGGATACGACCATCGGCTCCCGTAGTGGCAAGCAGAGTATTGTCTGGCGAGAATGCGACGTCGAGAATTCGATCCACATGCTCTGAGGGAAGTTTTCGTTCCGCAGTTCTCGTGTGCAGATTCCAAATCACTGCGGTGCCATCATCGCTGCCCGAAGCTAGAAATCGGCCGTCATTCGACATGCCGATGGCGCGAACGGCCGACGAAGGTCGATAATTCATCTCTTCTGTATTTGTTTCAGTCTGCCACAACCTTGCACCTCGGCCTCCGAAAGTGAGCAGTTTGGAACCGTCGCTGTTGGCAATCGTGCCCCATAGTGAACTGGATTTCATGGATGGCGAACCGGTTTCCAGAAACTGATTGTTATCGGGTGTCCATCGCCAAATCTTCTTCCTCGAATCTTCCAAACCAGCGGTCGTAATCAATACCGATGGATCCGAATCCTTTGCAAAAGCGATGTACTGAATGAACTCACCTTGGAGCTCTTTGGTGGCAACGTTTTCGCCGGTTTTCAAATTCCAGATCCAGAGCTTCGAAGCACCTTGATTAAGTGCGGCGCTGCATGCAAGATAGTTTCCGTCTTTGGAAATGGCCGCATGCTGAACGGGTGCGAAATGCCGAATTCGCTCTTTGGGAAGCTCTTTTCCGTTGTCGGCATCCCACCATGCGGCTGTTGAATCGGAACTGACCGTGATGGCGGTACCGGGCTCGTTTGTCTTTGTGCCATCTGACGGCAGGAAAAATGCAGCTACCACCGATTCCGAATGGCCCGGGATACTTTGAAGTAGACGTCCCTGTTGAACATCCCAGAAGTTACACGTTCCATTCTTGTCAGCCGCAAGAACGCGTTGACCATCATCCGAAATGGCGACGGCACTTGGCTCGCTCTTCTTTTTTGACGGATCGATTGCGGCGTCACCGTTCTTCCAACCGCCCAACCGAATAAGCTCCGTTTCGCCTTGACGCTCAAGGTCCCACACGCCAATCCCAAGCTCATCTCCGCTTGCGACCAACCAGCGTCCGTTTCGAGAGAGCGAAGCGACTGCGTTTCGCCCCGTATGCTCCAGTTTCGCAACTTCCGTTCCTCGCTCTACGTCCCATATTCGAAGCGTATTGTCATAGGCAGCCGTAATCAGTTGCCTACCGTTGGACGCAAACATGGCTCGATTGGTAAGGTAGTCATGCCCTTGAGTCAGCGACGCAATGGATTTGCCGGATCGACAATCCCATAAACCGATGCTTCCATCTTTCATTGCGGTCGCGATAGACCCGCCATCCTTCGTAAATTCCGCGTCCAAAATCGAAACTTGACCGTCACCCAAAATGAGTTTCTCACGGTAGTCAGCCAGACGCCAAGATCTCCAAGTTAGATCATCTCCACCGGAAAGCACTTCTGTACCGTCGTCAGAAAAGCAAACGCTTCGTATCCAGTCACCATGCCCGCGGAGCGTTTGACTCTTGACCACTGCATCGTTTGCATCGTTCGAAATGGCTTTTGCAATCGACCATACTGTGACAACATTGTCGTTACCAGCCGATACCAACTGTTTCCCATCGCGAGAAAATTGAATCTCTTGAATGTTTGCGTTCAGGCCTCCCAAGATGCGAACCGTTGGCGGTATGACTTTCTCTCCCTTGATAAGTCTTTCAATATCCGCGATTTCTTGGTTTGGATCGGCGCGAGGATCTACGTTCCATAGCAAAACACGTCGATCCGCACCTGCGGAAGCTATCTGGGTGCCACTTGGATCAAACGCAACTGTGTTTACCGGCCCTCGATGTTCCGAGAATTTCTGGACTTCTTTTCCCGTTTTTGTCCTCCAAAGTCTAGCGGTTCCATCCAAACTAGCGGTAACTACAAACTGACTATCGGGCGAAAACGCAGTGCAGGTGATTGGGTCGTTATGCCCAAGCAAGATAGCGATCTTCTTGCCCGATCTCCATTCCCATACTCGTCCAATACCCTGTTTTCCTCCCGCAGAGATATAGGATGCATTCTCGTCATTCGAGAATGCAACCGTTTCCAAGGACGATTTCGTGGAAGCAATGTTCGCAAGTGCCGTCGGTGGATTTTCTCCCTGGAACTGCCAGACTCGAACAGAGTACGTGCCGTCGTCGTCCATGCCGCATGTCGTTATAAACGTCCCCGAGAGAGCGACATCAACATCGTTGATGGTTTTTCCATGTCGAAAGGAGTGGGTGAATTCCGATCGGCCACGTTGCCACAATTCACACTCTCCGTTGGTTAAACCGACAGCAATCCAGTTATCCTTTTGAAACGTCCTAACGGTCTTAACGGAGGCCTTCCCACGAAACACGCTTACAGCCTGCGATGGATCCTCATCTCGTCCGCCATGTTCTAAGAAGCGAAATCGCCCCCATTCCCAATGACGCAGTTTTGACTTGGCCGGATTCGTCTCCTGGTCATTTAATAGTTCGGCAGCGATCGCAAATCGATTCTGTTCGATGCTCGCTCCAACTAGGCCCGTTTCCGCGAAGAAAGAGCTTTCTTCGGCTTTCTGCTTTTGTTTAACGGAATCAAGTCTCGCCTCTTCAGCTTCTTGTCGACGGACTTCTGCAATTGCCTGCTGGTTCTCTGCCATTGTCGTTTGTTTCTTCGCTTCTTTTTCGCTCTCCATCGCTTTATCTCTTTGCTTGTCCGCATCGATTTTTTCATCCTTCGCCAAATCTCTTTGCATCTTCGCTTCTTGGTTCAGCTGCAAGATGAAGGTCATTGCAATGGAGCCCGCGATAAAGATAAAGCCCATCAATGCAATCGCTAATCTGCGTATCCACTTTAAGCGTGATTGCCGAGCGTCACGCTCCTTTTGAGCATTTCGCAGTTTCTTGATAATGGGTTGATGCAAATGATTGCCGCTGTCAAGCATGGATAAGCCGAGGTCGTAATCACCCTTGTCGAGCGAGACTTTGGCATATTCTGTTTTGGCACGCAGCAAACCATCCTCGGCAAGGCTGTTTTCCGACCACAAGGAAATTGCTTTTTCAAAGGCAAAGACGGCCCGCGAAAAATCTTTGTAATCCTTGCTGACCAACGCATTATTGAGGTCACTTTCCGCGTTATCGGAAAGGGTTAGGCTTTCGATATGAGATTGGTACAGCCGGATCGAATCTTGAAAGCTTTGCACACTCCGAAAACGTCGACGCGGGAGTGTTGCCAACGCTTTAATTGCAATCTCCATTAACTCGCCGCTGACTTCCGTTGGCTGAATGATGTTTTCCCCCGCATTGCGCACACAATCCATCACGTCCGTACCGTGATGAGGTGGAAAACCACTCAAGATCTCGAAGAGAATACCACCCAACAAGTAGACATCCGCAGCCATTCCAATGTCCTCGAAAGGTCCTTTGGCCATTTCTGGGGCCATGTAGGCTGGGGTACCTCCCATCGCTTGCGATCGCCTTATCCTAGACGATTTGCGAAACCCTTCCGTTGCCATCGCAATTCCCCAATCCATTACCAGCACTTCGCCAAAGTTGCCCAACATCACGTTTTCGGGTTTCAAATCGCGATGGACAATTCCTCGAGAATGCGCAAATCCGACCGCGTCGGAAACCTTCATCAGGATATCCAGATTTTCACGCAACGACTTGGTTGAGATAACGCGATCCCATGGTGTGCCGACCACATTCTTCATCGAATAGAACAACTCACCGCTATTGCTCCGCCCCAAGTCGTAAATCGGGACGATGTTTGGGTGGTCCAGTTCACCGGTGAGAACCGCTTCGGCCAAGAATTTATCTTGATGCTCAGCCCGCGAACTATATTCCTCTCTCAACATCTTGATCGCCACGGTCCGATCGATCGATGCTTGGCGAGCCGAGTAGACAACACCCACTCCACCCGTTCCAATTTTTTCTAGAATCTCATAATCGGCAGTCGGTAAATCAGGACTGTTGGGTTCGCGAATCCCACGGTATTGAATCGAAATAGCAGTGTCGGAAACGGTTGCCTCTGCCTTGTCGCTCTTGAGCGTGCAGTAGACATCCGAATTGCTTACGATCGAGTCTCGCCACAGTTTCTCGATATGGGCTGAATCGGTTTCATGCGGTGTCCGCCCTTCGTCGCCGACGGGGCTTTGACCCTCGCTTTTTTGGATGCCAATTTTGTTGTTGGCTGGAATGGGTAGAGCGGGTGTGAATGGAGGCACAATGAATGGCGTCGTAGTCATCTGTCCGCTTGGAACACTATCATCGGGCCACTCAATAATGCTGCCGCATTGTGGACAACGTCCATCGTTTAATGTCATTTCACCATAGCTAAACTCGCAGAACGGGCACTTTTGCACTAGCCAAACTCCAGAAAATCAGAAAGACCATAAACTCATCGACACCAAATTCTAATGGGAACGAAATCGCCTCGCCGCTTTTCGCAACGAAATGCTGTTTGCACCAAGCAATGAGCCACTCACCGCAGCTACGGAAGAAATCACGTTGGACCCATTCGTATCCAACGAGTTTTCGTCGCTCGTTTCCGGCAAGGTCGGATCAAAAAGAGAAAAAGGTGCTCCAACATCGATCACAGTCTCTGCTCGATCCGAATCATTTGCATTACTATCGGAAGTGCCTTCAATAGTATTTCGTTCCGGTTCACGGCTCGTTCCCGCCTCGATACGCTCATCGATACGCTCATCGATCTCAACGGGTAGATGATTGCGTAGGAAAAAGTCTTGAATACGCAGGGCATCGCCTGAACGCAAGATCATGTAAATGCGATAGCGGTTGTCGGGTAAGCGCCGAAACAACTCGTTGAGGTCCTCAACATCACGCAATGTCGACTCGACATCTTTGCTCTCGGAAACTCGCCCCGATTCATCCATCGGTGTCACCAGTCGCAACACGAACTTGCGTTCACTATCTGCCGAAGATTCAGACGAGGTTGATTCAATCAGCTGCAACTTTGGGGCGACCTCAGTACTTGCGGCGGAAATCGCGACCAAAATTCGGTCGAACACCAATGGCCTCGAATCGCTAGGTGCTTGAGGAAGATCGAATCGGAATAAGACGTGCCACGATGCAGGCACCTTTAACTCAACAGGAATGACTTGGAGAATGCGGGTGTCGAGTCCTTGGCTATCGCTCAGTTGTATTCGGCCTTTTGCATCGACCCCAACCTCCACGTTGATTGGGATGCTGGACGTTGGATCCAGATCTGGATCATCCAAATACTGATGGGTGATACGAACCGGGACTCCCGTTGCATCAAACCTTGCAATATTTGGGTTCGTGGTAGTGAGTGAAAGTATTCCCGTCGTGAAATCATCGACTTCGCCAGCCTCCCAGAAAATCTTGACTGCCAGATTCTTGTCAACAATGACTGGATTCGTATCTCCGAGTCGAATCTCAATAGTCGTAACTCCTTCTGCCGAGACACTGACACCGAACGCATCCGTGATGGGCGACACTTCGACTGAAGTTGGGATTTTGGAAAGCACAGCTTGCGTGGCGGGATCGGAACTGCCAGCGCTCACGATCGCTCCAGAAATGAACTGAAATTGCCCCCCGGCCACGCCTTGGATGATCGCGAATTCGTCGGAGGTCTCAAGTCTTGCACTTGACCCCAAAATCACGTCACCGCTTGCATTTAGCGATATGGATCCTTTGCCTCCAGCAGAAACCTGACCATCGACGGCAATCGACCCTGAGTCATTGATCACGCCTATGTTCGAAGGAAGACCATTCAGGGATGATGCACCTGTCTGAATCGCTAGAATATTGAGAGCGCCGCCCCCAGTTTGACGGATGTTAATGGGGCCACCCTGGACCGTTTTCACACTCGATATCGTCGCCATATCTGCCGAAGTGTTTAACAAGTTGATCTGCCCGATTTCACTTTGAGCATTTAAACTCTCCGTCCTAGTTTTAAACGCAGAAACGTTGCCGATATCCAGTCGCGAGGTAAGTTCCACAACGGTTCCAGCAACCGCACCGCTACCAGCAATCCCTCCAGAGGAAGTAATCGTCACCGCGCCGGACGTCGAAATCACGTCTACACCTACCGTCAAACCTCCACCGACAAAGATAATACTTCCAACCGAGCGAACGGTCGCATTGATATCCAAATCGTTGTAATTTTGGATTAGTATGCCGCCTGAGCCTATCGCAACGGCACCGTTCAATTCGACTCGATCGTTGACACGTGAGTTGCCCGATATCTCAAGCCTATCTGCAGTGATTTTCTGGAACTGGGCTTTTGCATCGGTCTGGTTTGTCGACTGTCCAAACACGACATTGAGTATTCCACTGCCAACATCCGTATCACCGGTTGTCAGCTTGTAACCGCTCACTAGCGACAGCGAAGTCAAATCGACTTGACCCACAGAAATATTGGATTTCGAGGTGAGCGTCAGGTTGCGTGCACTGCTCGAAGTCACGTTGCCCAAACTCAACGTGGACCCGTCGGCGTTCACATCCAGCAACACATCGTCGGACAACTGGGACGTCGTTTCGGTTAAGTCGATATCGCCTGCGACATGCAATTCCGTGATTCCAGGCACACCGTCATTCAAGATCAAACTACCGGATACGGTTGTTCCCTGGGTATCGACCCATAGCGAACTCGGTTGCACGGAAACTCCCAAGTCACCCAGCAGAACATTACCTGCGACCTTCGATTTATTACCATCCGATGTGTCGAATACCAAGCCTCCTGTCGTTTGAAAATCGGCTTTCGTCAAATCGATCGCACTTGAATCTTGGTCAATGCTGACTGGTTTCGTAAACAGCGACAACGTGCCGCTGAAGAAATTCAATATCCGTCCAATCAGAGTGATGCCCGTTCCCGACGTGCCATCCACCGTAAAACTATCCACCGTAAAACTGGGATTCGCAACGTTCGCAAGATTGATAGCACCAGCGGTAGCGGATGTATTCGTGGCGCTGGTGTCGATTGTAATTTGATCGAAGTAAGCCGCCCCGTTGGCCGAGACGCCACCCAAGGTCACCGTTCCGCCATCACCGCCTGCTGCATCGCTATTGCTCGTCAGAATTGTCAAGGTACTACTGGCATTCACAGGCGCGACCTTGCTTGCACCCAAGTCGACTGAACCGCCGTTTTGACCACTGCCCGATGTGCTCAAATCAATCGTGCCATTGGCGAGGATCGTGGTACCGCCGGACTGCACAACCAACGATGGGGCGAGTGAACCCTTGGTGACCAACCTGACATCGCCAAACGTCACCTGACCCGCCGCCGTCGAATTCGTTTCAATGAGAACTTGGTTGAGCCCTTGGTTGCTGGCAACAACGTTACTCAGAGACACCGAACCGGCCGTCGACGTTCCGCGTGTATCGATCTCTAGCGATGCGATACTCGTCTCGCCATCGATGGTAGTGATTCCGCTCAGATCGACAGTCCCGCCGTTTACGGCATCGGAACCGGTCGTGATTTGGCGAGCCGCAGTACCGTCGACCAAGAGCTTTCCACCAGAGAGCGACACGTTTGCGCCGCTGGTTTGCAAATCACCGTTTAGGTGGATCGATTTGCTTGCTCCCGACTTTACGCTGATCAATTGCCCAGTTCCACCTGCGGTTACGGTGGACAAGCTAACGTCACCGGTTGCGATAATACTTAGACTTTGCAATTGGCTTAACGTAACGCTAGAGGCATCGACATTGTTTCCCGCAGTGGCATTCAACGAGAGCATCGAGGTGCCCGCATTTCCAGTCACAGCCGCATTGAATGTGATATTGTTGTTCGCATTCAAAGTCAGGATCGTACTGGCTACCGGAGCGGCGATGATTGCAGCGTTGATCGCAATATTGCCCACGGCTGCACCTGACAGAGCAGTTGTATCAAGTGTGGTATTCGTGCCAAGGCCGAGAGCCGTATTAATCGTTTCAACAAGAATATAGGAAGTATCTGCGGCAGGTGAGCCTGGGGCTTCGGTGACGATTTCGATATTCTGAGGGTCGAGAAGCCAGGTTCCCGCTAGTCCGTTGACTGCGGATGCGTTGGCAGCCTCTTTTACGAACAGCATGCGTTTGCCCGACGTTTCGATCCAACCGCCATTCCCTCCTAGGGCTCCACCCCGGGCTCGCATATTTCCGGATCCGTCCACCACGGCGGTGTCGTTCGCCCAAACAACAATCTTTCCACCATTGCCCAATATACGAGCATCTGCGTTGAGAACCGCTTGCAGAGCAATCGAGGTATGAGTGGCATTACGAATAAGCGGATTGCTGCCTCGTTCGTCCCCACCCACAAGAATCTGGCCACCCCCTTTGCCACCCGATACGTCTACGATGGAATGGTTCAGGACACTTACTTTGTCCCCCAGGAGAAAAATGCTCCCCCCACGATGCGCATCATCACCGCGACTTAGTAGCAAACCGTCAATGGTCAAGACACCTTCACCTGCATCCATGGTAATAATGCCCGTAGCTCCCATGTCGACTCGCCCAGAATGAAACAATGCTGGACTAGTGGCTGTGAACGTGCCACCTGCATCACGAATCGCAGCCGCCGACGAGATGTTAAGCATTCGATTTGCGTCGAGAACAATCGACGATTGATTCCCATGCATGGACCCATTCATCTGAATCGAACCGGATTGTACGAAAAGCGAGCGACCCAATTCGATCTCGCCCGAGGTAAGAAATGTATCCGAGTCGCGTCCTAACCACTCGAATCGATCGAGTTCAATGAGCTGGATATCCTTCAAAACAAACGTACTCTCGCCCGAAGTAGTCGAGCGGTGGTCAAACGTCAAATTCGATGAGGGGCTTTCAAACCGAAAACCGATCTCGGAATTCGATAAATGCAACGACCTACTTGCAGTTACCTTCGAATCTTCAGCGGCTAGCGATCCGCTCAATTGCCAAGCGGGGTTTGTCGAAGAAAAATCAAAGTGCCGATTGAGGGCAACGCTTCGATCATCGATATCGCCAACATTTTGGACATGCAAGGTGGATGCGGGTTGTGACGAAGATTCCAAGAATCGCAATTCAACCGAGTGTTCGTTTGTTTGATAAACAATTTCCTGAAAAACGCGATCTGAGGCTGCGGCCAACACCAGGTAATCATGAGATCCGAGCGGGAATGGTCCGCCATCAATAAAGATGCCCGTGCCAACTTGGATGGAGGGATCGATGAGGAATTGATCCACGTCGGACGACCCCTCGAATCGGATCGCGCCTATTTGGCTGGCACTACCCTGCCAAACCTTTCGATCGTTAATCGTGACAGCGATTTCTTTTCCGTCTTGGCTCGTACTTATGCGAGAAAGTTCGAAGGTATCCATTCCTCCGTCGTTGGCTTGACTCCCCGCGTCGAATCGCAACGAGCCCAAATCCGCGACGCCGATCACGGCCGCTGCATTCAAAACGCGTCTGTCCTCGAGACGAGATTCGTAAACCCGTGGATAAGAGGATTCGTAACGGTCAAACGATCCGTCAACCGATTTCGTTCGATTTCGGAACGATTTGCTGATCCACTTGAGCATTCGAATCATCGTGACTGGCTTATTTGAACAATGGCTCGCGATCGATGCCCTGCGTGCCCCAAGGCGAATGAATTTCAACTAACCTGTCTCTATGACCTCTTTCAAAGCCGCAAATCAAGGGCAGTTTGTCTTTAGCAGGATAGAGCGATTATTCAGTATAAAGCTAAGACTCCTTTCAAGCGATCTAAATTCGCGATTTACGGGTCCACTTGTTATCAATAATCCACCTTGAACGAATCTAGCCAATATAGTAGAAGCAGCTAAAACTACAGAGCTCCATTGGATCATGTTTCGAAAACAACCGAGCATTCACGGAAGAATGCATTAGATCGAATCTCGTCTTTTCATGGCAGGAGTTTGGCATGGATGTCATTTCTGAAATTCGTATTGTTAAAGCGTTCTTGCCAACTCCTCAATTTGGGCTTCAAGCGTGCGGAGTCTTGTGGGCGACGATCGGCGGTGGCGCTTGCCTATTGGATCAGCCGGCTCTTGCGCAGGAAAGCAAAGCGTCGTTTGTGACAATCGCAGTCGATCCGCTTAAAGACACTGCAGTCCGCACCCCCCCCCCAATGAGTTGGGAGCCAGAACGGTTTCCGCCTCAAGGCAGCAACTCGGTTCCACGAAAACCGGAGGGGAACGTTCAAACTTTCCTGCCTCCACAACGCCCGATCGGTCTTCTGAGCATCGACACAAGGACAAAACCAAAAGGGGACAGCAACATCGTCCCGGTTGACCTAAATCGAAAGGCATTCGGCGAACCGCTGACCTTTCAAGCGGCGCAATCTACGGAGTCGAGTACGGTGTGGGCTCCAGGACCAACTCCCGATTCCTTGAACTTTCCTTATCAGCCACTCTATTTCGAAGAGCCGAACCTGGAACGTTACGGTCGAAGCTGTGGCCATTTGCAGCCAGCCCTCTCAGGCATGCGATTTTTTGCGACGATCCCCTCGCTTCCTTACGCCATGACGGTTCGCCGTCCCAATCAGCCGTATATTTGGCGATGGCCCTACGAAGCCGGCTGGGGAGCTCCACGTGTTCGCGAACTACCACCCCTCGATGCGAAGGCCGGCTTGGTGCAAGCAAGTTTACTCACGGGCTTGATTTTTGTTGTACCCTAGGATCGACACTTATCGTTTCGTAAAACAGTCGGGCGATTCGACTCCCGATCGATTGAGCATCAATGCGAATCGCGACTGTTCCTAGGGCTTGATCAAAAAGTTGTCCGTCGTGTGAACGAGGTTTTACGGATAGGCCGTCGGACGCGTCTAGCGAGATCTTGGCTTGGTATATGGGATTGAGCGCCTCGAATCGCCCGTCGCGTAAGGTTCTGGCTGGAATGGTGCCGGAGAGAGAAATACCTTTTGGTAATTCGACAAAACTGGTCGAAGCTATCTCCAATACTTTCCCGCGAAACGTAGCATTGGGAAGGAGTGGTGTTTTCGTCGCTGTCAATTGACCGGAACGCACGAGTTCTACCTGACTTTGTGTCAGGTAAACGGTACCTTCCATCCCACCGCTGCGACCAACTTTGCACAATTGCGTCCCCCGGGTTAAGTGGGCACCAACGTTCTCGGATTGTAGGGGCGTTCCGCTCCAGTACTCGATGGAAGCAGGCTCTCGATCTGCATTTTGACTTTCGGGCGCTATAATAATGCCTGCCGAAGGAGCCCGCAGGATCAACTGTTCCGCATCGACTTCAAGGCGTTGTAATTCATACTCCAGTCCTGCAATTGCCTCGCGCACAGTGGGAATTTGAGCGGCGACGGAAACGTCTTGACTCCGGCGCGACTCCAACCCAGCGAGGCGAGCACGTTGCTGAGAGAGTTGTCCACGTCTTGCAGCCAATTCAAGCCGCAAATCGGCTGAGTCGATTCGAGCAACCATGTCCCCTTGCGAAACCTCCGAGCCCTCGCTCTTGCACTCAATCAACCTCCCCGCCACCAATACGACAATAGGCACCGCGTCTGCTGTGTTGATGAGGACGGGCGCAACCACTTTGGCAGGTATGGGTACCAAGAGGATCGACGCAAGTAGAACGACGGTGACGAGCGATGTTACAGCAACTCGACCTTTCCTAAGGTTTCTGTAGCTTCTGCGATTGGCAGCCAACGACGCAATCCATCCAGAAGCACGAATGATTGCGAAACCGGAAATGCATGCCACAAGACTTGCACCCACCAGCTCAAGCCTAAAGGATTGAAAGACTTTGTAGACAATGACCAAAACCGCGATCGACAGCACCCAACGATACAGACTGGAGTGAAATCCATACAGCCACAAGAACCAAGTTGAGGGTTCTAATGTTTCTCGATTGTCTCCGATGGACGGGCGAAAGAAGAATCGTCGAAATGAGTTCCGCAAGGCACTTTTCGATTGCTGCCAAAGGTTGGGGGTTTCCAAAAGGTCCGAAAGGATGAAATAGCCGTCGTAACGCAATAGCGGGTTTCCATTAAAGACGAGCGTCGCGACTCCACCAATAAGCATTGCATTGAAGCAAACACTGTGCACTAGTCCAGGGTAACTTGCCCACCATATCCAAGCACAAACGGCTGCGACAGTCATTTCACACAGGATGCCTGCGAATGCAACCAACGCTCGTTTCCATTTGCTTTCGATCATCCATGAATCGGTGATATCGCAATAGAGACATGGCGCAAAAACCAAAAACATGATTCCCATCTCGTTGCACTCTGCGCCAAAGTGTTTGCAGGCCAGTGCGTGTCCTAATTCATGGACCACCTTCAAACCCGTGAACGTCAAGAACAACCACACCATATTCTTTGCCGTTAGATAGTCGTTTATCTCAGGCAATCGAACCAATAGTGACTGCCATTTCACTGCCATGAAAAACAGTGTTCCAACAAGGAAAAAAGCCAACAAGACAACCGAGTTTCGCGAAAAAAACCAACCGACTTTGGTATCGCAGTATTCGAGCATACGATCGGGGTTGATCCCGCGAAATCGAATCGCAAACCATTCTTGAATCCGCTTATTCCGTTGGTTGCGTTGGTGCCGTACATCGCGTTCCGCCAATTGTTTTCCTTGGCCCGGGGCGTCCGAGACGAGTAAGCCACTACGATAGAACTGAGCATGAAGGCGTTCTAAACGCGAATAGTCCAGTCGCTTGCGTTCAAACTGATCCTCAAACAACTCTTTGATGTCTGAGACGCTTCTTTTTCCGTTGAGCAGTTTTAGGAGAGCGTACTCTTCTTGCCAAAGTTGATGGTGAGAGAGCGTGATCGGGTCCTTGATAAAATACGCCAGCTTTCCAGCCACGATTCGCTTTTGGACGATCAAATCGGCTCGCATGCGCAACGGTACCGGGCGACGCGTGGCAGTTTGCGTTTTCGATCTTCCCAGTCGGAGCATAGTTTAAGGCCATTCACAGAAACATCGAGCGAACTAGCGAGCGTGGATGATCATCTTGGCCCGCAGTCCAGGGGCCAGCAACTGCTTGGAGTTATCGACCTCCGCGACGACACGTTGTGTTCGATCGCCAGGATCAACCTCCAGGCTAACAAAAACAATTTTTCCTGGAAATCGGCCCTTATCGCCCTCTGTTCCTTCCAAAATGACAGTGACAGGGCAGCCTTCCAAACCGGCTCGAACAAGCTCACGATTCAAAAACCCTTCGACACGCAGTCGGTCGATTCGCATTAGGCGGAGCAACGGTTCCCCGGGGCGGACCCATTCACCGCGGCGAGCGATCATCTCGATCACTGCACCTTGAATAGGTGCCTTGATCTTGTGCCGCTCCACCTCGAAGCTTGCGATAGCAACATTCTTTTCCGCCAAGTCGCGAGCTAGCTCGGCAAGTTGAAAATTGTTGGAGGCCTCCTCCAAATGCTGCGTTGCGTTCGCGAAACGCAACTCGATCTCGTCGACCTCAGCTTGCGAAGGGGTATCGGGGAATCTCTTTCGCGAATCCATGGCGCGTTGCAAACTAGCTGCCGCGACTCTCGATTCGACTTCGGCTAGTTTTACTTCTGATGTGTTAGATGCTTTCTTGATGGCGATACCAAACTCAATTTCAGCTTGGTTCTTTCGGAATCGAGCGCGCTGGTCATCGATTTGCATCAGTGGTTCACCTACTCCCACCACTTGACCTTCGCGGACGAGTATCTCATGAATTGGACCCTCTTGAAGTGCCGGTACTTCTACCTCTTCAATGACTTTTAGTAGGACAGGCGAAACTGTCAAATCGTCTGGTTCCATCAAGGCGCTACCGACCATCCCTAACGAACAAACAATTGTTGCCGCAACGATAATGACCGGAGCTACTAGCCGTAGCAAGAAAAATATCGAGCCCGATGGAAGCAGGTGACTTAGTGGCTTCCAAGGCAGAGCCTTGGAACCAGTTGTTGGCGTTCGCCGAGGAGTGTCCATTTTGTCGCTACTTTCGCTACCTTCGCTACTCAGAAATCAACTTCATAAAAATCGTAAATAAACAAAATCCCACAACCGGCGAGTCCAAACGTAACCGATGCTTGACTTTCCACAATGGATCTTGGCAACCACGGTAGCACCAGGTCGTGCGTTCTTCATTTCACTTGCATCGACCAGCGCTTCTACGCGAACGGAAGCTCCTACGTCACCCCAGGATTCCGTAATAGTGCCTATTTCGTGAAGCTCCGCTGAATGTCGCTTGCCAGGATCACTTGCGATGGAGAAAGTGACGTCAAGTTTATTGGCATTCTGACGCATGGCTTGCATTACATGCCTACTGTCCTCATCCATCACCCGCAAATGCAACCGACCAACCCCGTCGAGCGCTGCAACGCTCAATAGTTTTTGACCCTGCTGAACGGGCCTGCGATCGAGGTTCTCCGTGGGATTCCAACTGATGACCGTTCCAGCGATTGGACTTTTAAGCTTAAGTGCCTCGATCATTTCGTTGAGAATCGCTAGTTGCTCGTTCTGGCTCGACAGGACTCCTCGCAGTTCGCGTTCGCTGGCGGATAGTTCCGAGCTGCTAAGCGAGTCTGTCGAGGACGGCTTTCGGTCGCGAAGCCTAGCTCCTTCGATGCCTCGCAATTTCTCTTGAGCAATTCCCCGTTGAGTTAACAATTCCTCTTTTCTAAGTTCGATCTCCCGACTACGAATTTCAATGACAACATCTCCCGCGTTGATAAGACTTTGGTGAGTCGCCAAGAGCCGCACAATCTCGCCGTTGGATGGCGCATAGAGGTGGTGAAGTTGGTACGGTTGGATGGTCCCTTTGGCTTGAATGGTTAGCTCCGCTGGAATCAATATCGCCAATCCGCTCAAAATGCTAATCGCAAGACCATACGCGATCCACCTCAGCCGATTCGCAAAAGAGTTTTTCGCAAACATTTGTAACCACTTGCTGATTCGGCTCAACGGCATGTCGTCGAAGGCCAAAGCATTTTGGTAAGCGGATTCCGCGTGCGACAGGAACAAACCGAAACGATCATCGAAAGCTGGATTATCGACATGCTCGAACGACTCGATGATCAACGCACCAATGCACTCAGGGTCTTTGGAAGCCCCGGAGGTCGCGCGATTCTCAGACGAATACAATGGCTGGATAGTTAGTTTTTGACAATGCGCTGTGTCGATATATGCTTGGAGCGGGATCTCACGTTGAGGAGCTTCCGTTTCCTCAGACGGATACTCAAGCGAAGATCGACTTTTGGCTACTGCGCTGATGAGTGCCTCCAAATCGCGAACTTGCTTTGCGCGGTGTTCGATGGTGGCCACGCCGCTAACAGCCAAAAGGGTTGAGCTGCCCGGTGAAACCTTCGCAACCGAAACTCGTTCGCATTGCAAGAATTGCCTGCCAGCGTTCGCGATCGAATAAGCCGTTTCTTTTAGCTGGATACTCGAATGCAATTGCGGCAGAGTTCTTTGAAAGTCATTCCAAATCTGCTCGTCACGTTCAAGTCGTTCCAGTTGTTTAGCATTGCGGTAGTCGCGTGCGATCTCGACGATTGCCAACATAAAACGATCGATCCAACGATCCTCGGTCGTTTTCTTCTGACTGAGCACAAGTTCAATGACCAAGAATGTGCGGTTCTCGTTTTGGCAACCAAAGAAAAGGTAACGTTGGCCGTCAAGTTCACGTTCGATAGGCCATTGCGGAAGATCTGAGCCAGGCAATTCAAACGTGTCTTGGCAAGCAATTTCGAGTGCTTCCTCATGCAACAATTGCAGATCGCGATTGGAGCCAATCAAGGAACGGATCTTTCCGACTTCCTTTTCGAGACGGTAGTTCTCGTTAACGATGCTCCAGATTGCACCTTTGGTAGCGTGGGATGCTGTCGTAGCTGCTTCGAGGATTGCGGAATAGAACTCGCTCGAGGATGGTGCCTTGGCCGCCAAGTCCGTTAAGTCATCGAGAATTGCATCCAGATTGCTATCCTTCACAAAAATCACTTCCGCCGCTTCGCTGACTACCTAATTTGCCCACCATACCGCAACGCTTTGCATTTGACGGCTGCACGCGTGAAAATGGCAAACTCTCCTACTCATCCGATTATATCGCTGGTTCCATCGCAATCACTAGCCCGGTACGTGTTTACCGGGGGTAAACTGATATTTTAATTGACCGATGGTCTGGGTTATGCTGTAGCGATGGAATCGGACCCAGCCCGATCGGACCTAGCCCGATAGTTGGAACACACTAGCTACTTAGACTGCCAAGGAAAACAACGGACTTCGTGCAACCCGCTTTGTTGAATATCCAAATGCGACAATTCATTACTTGCACGCTCCTCGTGTTCCTTTCAGCTTTCCCGCCTGGTTGTGGTGGGCGAACGGCGAAGACGGCATTCCACGGTCAAACGTTGGGTCTTGTTAGCCCGTTCACAGGAGCGATGAGTCAAGCGGAACCATTGCAGGAGATCGAGTTATCAACGGAACAAGGCTACGAACCGCTGAGTCTTCGCCTCAAAGAAAAGCAACCTTGGCCCATCTCGCCATCCGAGGCGGTGCAAATCGCGGTAGAACGATCGAAAGTTCTTCAAGACTTGGGTGGGGCATCGCTTCGCAATTCACATGGAATTGCCACCATTCATGAACCCGCGATCCAAGTGACCGACCCGCGATTAGGAGTCGAGCAAGCCCTTGCCGCTTTCGACGCCCAATTCAATTTTAGGACCTACTATGCGAAGAACGATTTTCCTATCAACAATCGTTTGCTTGGTGGCGGAACCAATCTCCTCCAACAGGACTTGGTAACATTTCAGAACGAAGTAACGAAGGCGACAGCGTACGGAACAGAACTCTTTGCCCGCAAGAATACAACGTTTGACGCAAACAATGCACCTAGCAATTTGTTTGGGAGTTTTTGGCAGACGAATTTAGAAGCCGGTTTTCGTCATCACTTAGGTCGCGGCGGCGGGCTGGACTACAATCGAATTGCTGGCCCTAACGCAGTCCCTGGAATATACAGCGGAGTCCTCATCGCACGAGTCAACGCCGATTCGAGTATCCTCGATTTCGAAATGGGATTGCGGGATCTTGTCAGCGATGTCGAGAATGCCTACTGGGATCTCTATTTTGCTTACCGCAATTTAGAAGCGAAGATCGCAGCCCGCGACGCAGCACTCAACACATGGAGAGTTGAAATGCTGTACCGTGAACAAAAATCTGGTTCGGGGGAAAAGGAGTCTCGCGCTCGCGAGCAATACTATCGGTTCGAAACACAAGTCCTCGAGGCGCTCACGGGTCGAGAAGTCGACGGGACCCGGACCAATAACGGTAGCAGCGGGGGGACCTTTCGGGCGGCGGAAGGTGTCCACGTGGCAGAGCGACGCCTCCGATTGTTGATGAATCTACCCATCAATGACGACAAAATGTTGCGACCCATACACGATCCGTTGCTAGTCAATATTGTTTTTGATTGGACCCAAGTCTTGGGCGAATCGCTGCAAATGCGTCCCGAAATCCGAAAGCAAGATTTGCAGCTTAAACGCAGCCAATTGGAGTTAATCGCAAGCAAAAACGCATTGCTACCGCAGATCGATTTGCTGAGCCAATATCGTATTCGCGGCTTTGGACAGGAATTATGGGGATCGAATACAACAGGATTTGACAATGCAGTCGGAAACCTCATGTCGGGTCACTTTCAGGAGTGGCAATTCGGACTAGAAGTAAATCTACCCGTGGGGTTTCGACGAGCCTACGGCAATCATCGCAATGCTCAAATGAGACTTGCTCGCGATCAAGATATATTAGAACAGAAACAGCGCCGCGTCATTCATGACGTAAGCAATGCGTATTCCTCTGTGATCCGAGCCTTTGAAATTGCGAACGTAACCATGAATCAGCGAATCGCAGCTCATGAACAACTTGAGACTCTGCGCAATCTGGAGAAAAACAATAGCCGCGTCAACATGAACGAAATGCTGGATGCGCAAAGTCGCGTTTCGATCGTCGATACCGCTTACTACGACACCTTGGTACGCTACATGATCGCACTTAAAAATATTCATTATGAAAAAGGGACTTTGCTCGAATACAACAATATCGCTTTCGTCGATCGAATCGCTCCGACGCGAACGTTGGTGCGTACACAAAATTCAGACGAAGTCATTCTTCAGGACTATTCGGTGGCAAAAGAATCGAGAAACAGTCCTAAACCTCTCTCACCCAGCCGCGAGGATGTTCCGTCAACGCAACAATCGACCGACGCCACAAAGTCTCTCGATTTGCTCCCTTCCGCGTCAAGCGACAACAACTAGAATAACTTCCGACGATTAGAAATCAGATATTTAGGCGAGCGAACTGACCTAAACCGAATCGCGGTTTATTGGGATCACCTCGTGCGTTCCTGCAACAGATGTGCTTTGCCAACCTTCCTGAGAATTGATAAAGGCTTCGACTGATGGAATACAAGATTCAATTTGGTACGCTAAATGCAAAACGCGATTCAGGAAAGACCGGGAAAAAATTTCGCATCGCCGTGCTAGCTGATTTCTCCGGAAGAGGAAATTCAAAGCGAGTCGAAATCGGGGAGGCGCTTGCAGCCCGAAAGCCGCTGGTGGTCCATCATGAAAACATGGATAGTATTTTGTCGCGACTGGATGTCCGTCTCAATCTCCCGGCCGGGCAGAGTGGGGCCATGGTTGAGGTACCCATCAAGAGTATGGAAGACTTCCATCCGGACCAACTTTATTCCAACGTACCCCTCTTCGCAAAACTCGTTGGCTTGCGACAACGCTTACAGGACCCAGCGACCTTTGCAAAAGCGTCCGCCGCAGTCCTCTCCTTGGCGGCTGCGTCGGAACTGGTACCCATTGCTCCAGTGGGACGCAAATCCAGCAGCAACTCCGTCCCAAGGGGCCGCATTGAGAGTTTTTCGGATTTGATCCAAGCGGAAACTCAATCCTACGAACCGCCCGAGTTGAAAACATTGCTTCGAGATGTCGTAGGCTCGCATGTCGTCCCTGAAATGCATGGTCAAGCAGAACTGATTGCTGCGGTCGACGAGTCCCTGTCCGATCTGATGCGACGACTCTTGCATCACCCTGATTTTCAAGCCATGGAATCGCTCTGGCGATCGCTCGATTTTCTGGTTCACCGGATCGAACTGGACCATGAACTTGAGGTTGTCTTGTACGATATCAATGCCGCAGAACTGGCTGCCGATTTGGCCTCGTCGGACTCGCTCGAACAGACCGGACTTTTCAGCTGGCTCGTCGAGGCACCTTCGCTAGATGCCTCACAAGGTCCGTTGTCGATGTTGCTTTGCAACTTTGTCTTTGAACACATCCCGCCGCATGCCGAACTACTTGCCCGGGCAGCCAAAATCGCTGCGGCCGCAGGTGCACCGTTTATCACGGCCGTCGATTGCTCTTTTCTCAAGAAGACGGACCCTTCGGAAGTGCATCCTTTGGTTAAGGAATCCTGGGACGCACTTCGGCAATTGCCCGAGGCTGCTTATCTAGCTCTGACGACGCCACGATTCATGTTGCGTTGGCCGTATGGCAAGAAGACGGAACCCATCGAGTCTTTTAAATTCGAAGAGTTTACTCCAAAGAGTGGTCTCTCCGGCATGCTTTGGGGCAACTCCGCTTTCTTAGCCGGATTACTGATCGGACAGACCTTTCGAGATGACGGTCTATCAGGAATGAAGCTCGGTTCGATCCTAACGGTCGATGATATTCCATTTTATTTCTACACGGATGTATACGGCGACCAAGTAGCGCTTCCATGCACCGAACGGCTCGTCAACTTACGAATCGCTCAGCATGTCACTTCGCAAGGGCTCATCCCGACGCTCGCGATGCAGGGTAGTTCCGATGTGCGATTGGGCGGCCTAAACAGCCTTGCAGGAGTTCCCTTGGCGGGACCTTGGGCTCCACTTTCCATTACGGGCGATTCCCCATTACCGCCGATGAGAGCCCAACCCTCCAGCCCCGCCCCGATGGCCACACCTCAGCCAACAGAACCCGCCGCAAACAGCACAGCAGAATCCGCCGCAAGCAGCACAGCAGAAACCGCCGCAAGCAGTACAGCAGAACCCGCCGCAAGCAGCACAGCAGAACCCGCCGCGAGCAGCACAGCAGAACCCGCCGCGAGCAGTACAGCAGAACCCGCCGCAAGCAGTACAGCAGAATCCGCCGCAAGCAGCACAGCAGATGATGAATTGGACAATCTGCTGTCTTCCTTGGACGCGCCAGCCGAAGCGACTTCGAGCGACTCGGACATGGACGCAGAACTTGCCGCAATGTTGGCAGATCTGTAAAAATCGTTGAAACACTCGGCAACCGCACGATCCTAAGGCGAGCGGCAGAGTCAAAACTACCGTAGGATGGGACCAATGTCCCGTCCGTTTGTTCGTTCGGGACAATGGTCCCAAACTACAGCTGGTATGTTTCAGCCTGCCGCTCGCCTAAGCGAGTTTGAACGCGGCTCGCAGTTCGTCGATCACCGCATCGGACATGGTGGAGATGTCGCCTATCGCTCGAGCATTGATGACAGCTTCTGCGGTCGACTCGAGAACTTCGAGCCGATCGAACGCGTCCAGTACACTCCGGCCTGTCACAATCACTCCGTCGTTCTCAAGAACTGCCGCCGGCGAAGATTCCGAAACAAAGGACGCAATCTGTCCATCGCGGTACTGCGTTCCATAGGGTACTCGTTTGACGTCCCGAAGAAACACATAACTTTCAGGAATGGTTCGAACATCGAAAACGGAATCTGTCACGCTAAAGGCGGTTGCGTTCACTGGGTGGGCAAATACGATTGCCTGCACGCCGGCGTGTTTCTCGTATATCGCTTGGTGCGCCTTAGCAGCCCGACTTGCAAGTTTTCCAGCTTCACGACGGAACCCACTAACCAAAACAAGATCCTCCACATCCAGCAGTTCGCGATCGTGCTGCGTGGGAGTAATGAGGAATGAGTTTGCATCGACCCTTGCCGAAAAGCTTCCCTCGGTGCTGATTAACAATCGTTGGCGGCAGCCACGACGCACAAAGTCTCGCAGTTGGCGACGTAGCTCTCGTTCCTTGCCGGTTGCCGCCGGTGGATCGTACGATTCGAAATCCACGCTTCGCTCAGCAGCCCGCTCAAGCTTGGCATCATCCAGGTACAGAACGTTGCCGAGTTGGCGAGCTTTGATCGTCGTCTTGCCCGCGAACTCAAACGCTTCAAATCGCTGGAAGGCTTTTGGCAACGAATCACCGCCAACCACGACACCATGGTTCTCAAGAATAACGCTGTCGCATCCCTCTCGAAACGTCGCCGCAATGTTCAGCCCCAATTGCTCACTGCCGGGGCAAGCATAGGGCGCGAAGCCAACTTTGCCGCAAACCGTGTGCGCTTGATGAAACAAACGCGTGTTGGGTGTTTGACGACAAATACTGAATGCTACCAACGCGACTGGGTGCGCGTGTACCACCGCTCGAATATCCGGTCTAGCTTCATAGATCGCTTTGTGAAACGGAAACTCCGAAGACGGTGGGTGCAGCCCTTCGATCGCACCATTGGAACGCACACATACGATATCGCCTCGCGTGAGGTTGCCCTTGTCGACGCGGGCAGGCGAAATCCAGATATCGCCTGCCTCATCTCGGATCGAAAGATTGCCACCGGACGTCGTCGTCATGCGATATCGATAGATGCGGTCCATCGTGTGCATGATCTCATCGCGTGGATGGATCAGGTATCTTGGTTGGCTCATTTACTTTCCCAAAGGTCGAACCACCGAAGTGCATCGGTAGTAGTCCATCAACGTCTCAATCGATAGAACACCACCCCCCATGCCGCTCTTGTTGACGCCCGCATAGGGAACACCGTGCGGAAAGACGTTGTGCGCGTTGATCCAACTATTGCCCGCCGTCATCGCTTCTGCCACGCGTGCAGCTCTGGTCAGGTCGCTCGTCCAAACGCTGTTTGCCAAACCATAATCGGTGTTGTTCGCCATTTGAATCGCCTCTTGTTCGTTAGCAAACTTAGTCAAATAGGCGACTGGACCAAAGATCTCTTCACGGGCGGCAACATTGTCGAGTGAACCGGCAAGCAAAGCAGGTTTAACATAATTCCCGGTATATCCATCGACAGTCGCCGCACCACCTTCCAACAAGCATTTTGCTCCCTCGGCTTTTCCCTTGTCGAGATATCCCAGAACTCGCTTGCATTGCTTGGCATTTACGACAGGTCCCATCTGACTCTTCGGATCGAGCGGATGGCCGATTCGAACTTTCTTAAGCCGATCAATACAAACGCCGACAAATTCATCGTAGATGTCTTGTTGAATCAGCCAACGTGTTGCATCGCAGCAAACTTGTCCTGTATGAAACGTAATCGCACCGACAAGCTTTTCGGCAGTTTCGGTAACATCGACGTCATCGAATATCACGGCAGCTCCTTTGCCACCCAGTTCTAGTTTCACTGGAACAAGGTTACGGCCACAGGCCTCAGCCACCATGCGTCCAACTTCCGGAGAGCCAGTGAAGGACATGCGTTTGATTTTGGCGTTATTCGAAAGGGCTGCTCCAGTTGTTGCGCCGCGACCAGTCACAACGTTGATCACGCCGTCCGGAACGCCAATCTCTTTTGCCAAGTGAGCCAGGTAGAGGGCCGAGAGCGAGGTGTCTTCGGCCGGCTTGATCACGACCGTGTTGCCGGCAGCCAGCGCAGGCGATATCCCCCAACCGATCAACAGAAAAGGAAAATTCCAGGGGAAGATAAACGCACAGACACCCCACGGTTGCCGAAACTTCCAAGCGTCATGGCCGGCCACATCGAGCTTTGTTCGAGTTTCAACTTGTTGCGAGAGCTTGACGAAGTATCGAAGAGTATCGACGAAGTTTTGAACGTCCCCTTGTGCTTGCGCTTCAATCTTACCAGCGTCGAGGGCTTCAATTTGGGCAATGATCGCCTTACGTTCTTCTACTGCATCCGCTAGTCGAAGCAAGATTGCCGTGCGCTTTTCATGCGGCAGTTGCGACCATGCGGGAAACGCAGCGGCGGCGATATCGACCGCGAGGTCAACTTCCTTCGCATTCAAGTCATGAATGTCTCCAAGCTTATCTCCGGAGCCAGGATCGAAGGTGGAGACGGTTTCTCCCGAACGCGATTCGAAATCCTTGCCCCCAACAAAGCTAGGGAAATGATTGCGGCTCAAAAATGCTTCAACTTCGGGAAGCAACTGGGATTGTGCGACACTACTCATGATTGGGATCCTTGTGAAACTGAGAATTCAGCGTGAGGATTTATTTTAGCGTATCCGAAGATCTGCTGCAGGTACGACTGCCCCAAGTTAAAGTAGTAGGCACATTCCATGTGCCGTCCACCTGGAATTCTGACAAAAGCTCGACGACGAACGGCACGGCGGAGCGTGCCTGCACCTTTTGTCGGCTGTGTCTAAGACGACTTGGGGATTGGGGCGTTCCTGGTTTCGCCTTTTGAGCGACTACTGTATCGTAGAGAGAAGCAATTTTTATTTCGGTTTTGCAGCCCTCATCTTCATCCACAATGGCAAGTTTGAACCAAAAAGTAGCCAGAATAAAATCGAGCAACAAATCGCGAGAACAAGGAAATGGCAAAAAAGCTTATTTTGGGCGGCCTGTTTACCTTCTTTTAGTGCTTGTTTGCTTGTTGATTGCATTTCTTTGGAGCGGCGGGATCGTTGGGTTCACTAACTCGATGGCGAAAAATGCAATTACAACCAAGAAGCTTGATTCCGCCGATTGGTGGTTGGCAATCGCACGCCGATTGAGCTCATCCAACGCCGAGACGGATTTTCTGCTGGCGAAATCGGAAAGGCAAAGAGGCAATCTTGACAAAATGGCGAACCTCCTAAAAGCAGCTTACAACAAAGGATTCGACCCATCAAAACTGGAGCGGGAACAGACCCTTGCTTTTGCTAGTCTTGGTCGGTTTAGCGCTGATATGGAAGAGCAGATGAATGATTGGCTTGATTCGAAAGAAGGTGATTTTGGTGAAGTTGTGGACGCTTATACCAATGGCCTAACCACGATCTCGAGATTTGATCACGCGTTAGAACTATTGAAATGGTGGGAACAAAACGCTCCTTGGGATCCTGTTCCTCATTATCGAATTGGACGCATCAACGAACACACGTACCAGGCTTCGGAAGCGGAATCGCAATATAGAAAAGCAATTGCCAAGGACCCTAGTTTTCACAAAGCGACTTACAACCTAGCTCGAGTGATACTGGATCAACGCCGCCCGGATGAGGCCCTGAAGCTCTTTCAAATTTGCAACGTGGGTGATACCGCTTTGGCTGCAAAAACAGGAATGGCGCGTTGCTACAAGGCACTTGGGGAAACAGAGACCGCTCGGAGCTTGTTAATAGAAGTCCTGAAATCAAGTTTCGAATCCTTGGTTCAATCGCAAAATGCGGTTGACGAGTTTCCAGAGCGATTTGTCGCCGCATCCGAACTTGGTAGTATTGAGACTGAGCTTGGCAACTTTTCCGAGGCGAAGAAGTACCTGGAGTCCGCTCTCAAGTTTTATCCACTCGATTCGACGGGGCGATACTCCTATGCCGTCGCATTGCGGGGGCTTGGGTTGCAGAAAGAAGCCGAAGAGAATTTCGAAATAACTCGAACCGCCCGCTCGGCCCTTGACCAAGTTACGGGTTTGCTCGAAACCCTTCGTAGGAGTCCGCAAGATACGAAATCGCGAATCATGATAGGAAAGATTGTGCTTGAACATGAATCCGAAAAAGCTGGTGTCTTTTGGCTCCAAAGCGTTTTTTCGTATGACCCCAAGAACTCGGAGGCACATTTGACGCTCGCAGACTACTACCAAGGAAAAAAAGATCCCACTCCCGAAGATCTTAAACTTGCCACATACCACCGGTCCTTTGTCAAAAAATAGGTGCAAAAAATTGCAACTCATCGCAGATCGCCATCCACTGGTTTCAAGTCTTTGGCTTGGAACCCTCTGAAATGCAGGCTCCGCCTGCCTTTGCTACGCTACGGTGGCGATGAGAAAAAAGTGTTCAAACATTCAGTGAGTTTCAAGGCGAGCGGAAGATTGGAAACTACCAAACGCAGATTGGGACCATTGTCCCGATCCATTGTTCGGACGGGACAATGGTCCCATCCTATCCTCCGTTTTAGCCATTATCTTTCATCTTGCCGCTGGCTTAATAGCGATCGCGCGGCTGTTATCTTTTCTTTGATTTGGCTTCTGTGCACGCCTGGATGCAACAACACAGCCAATGTCCCAGCGACAGGCGTTCCGAACAAAGCCGTTGAAAAAGTCGAACAAGGAGTTCGATTCGCTGACGTAACCAAAGCACTTCATCTCGAGCACACGTATCGAAATGGCGAGGAATCAAATCGTTTTGGAATTATCGAATCGATTGGAGGCGGCTTGGCGGTCTTGGACTTCGACTGCGACGGATGGCCCGATTTGTTTTTTCCTGGCGGAGGACTGTTTGGTGAGTCGAACACTCTGACACCCCTCGCGGGTGCTTTGTGGCGAAATGAATTCGGCAGTAGGTTTTCCAATGTTGCGAAATCGTCCAGTTCGGATGCTGCCATGTTCTATTCTCATGGAGCGGCGGTTTGCGATATCAACAATGACGGATTCCCTGAGTTGCTGGTTACCGGCTTTGGAGGCCTGCAGCTTTTCGTAAATCAAGGAGATGGAACGTTCATCGAGCTTGGGGCTGCGTTTGGACTGCACGATTCGAGTTGGAGTACCAGTGCCGGATTTGGTGATTTCGATAATGATGGTTTTCTGGACTTGTACGTTGCCCACTACGTTGATTGGTCCCTTGAAAATAACCCGGAATGCAAGAATTCCAACGGTAACCGAGACGTCTGTCCACCCGGTGCATTCACGGGCTTGCAAGATGTCGTCTTCATGAGCAATGGAGACGGAACGTTTCGGTCGGTTACATCGGAGATTGGGCTTGTTCCCGAGGGCAAGGGGCTCGGTGTACTTTGCGCCGATATCAATGACGATTCAAAGCTAGATGTTTATGTTGCAAACGACACGACCAATAACTTTCTTTACGTCAATCAAGGAAAGGGCATGTTTCACGAGATGGGTGTCCCCTCCGGTACGGCCCTTGATGAGCGCGGCACATCCAACGGCAGTATGGGGATATCCACTCTCGATTTTGATGGTGATCTTCTACCTGACATTTGGGTTTGCAACTTCGAGAACGAGACATTTGCGCTCTATAAGAACGACGGGAATTCCAACTTTCGACACGTTACTTCGTCAACAGGCATCTCAGCGTTAGGAACATTGTTCGTTGCGTTTGGAACCGTTGCGGCTGATTTTGATAGCGATGGAGACGAGGACATCGTAGTAGCGAATGGACATGTGCAACGTCAGCCTCCAGGTAACTCGGTTGACCAACACCCTCTGTTTTTGACAAACAGTGGCAAGGGCAGGCTTGCCCGGCAACTGTTTGATTCATCAAACTACTTTTCAAAAAAATGGAGAGGTCGCGGAGTCGTCTCGTTGGATTACGACCGAGATGGAGACCTAGATTTAGGGTTTTCAAACGTGAATCAACCTGCCGCACTCATGGAGAATCAGTCGCCCGGAAATGGAAATTGGTGTAGTTTGGAACTTATCGGAACGAAATCCAATCGCGATTGCATCGGTGCCAAGGTGCTGTTTCAAACCAACAAGAAACGTTATTTACGGATCATTTACGGCGGGGGCAGCTATCTCTCTCAAAACCCGTATTTAGTGCATTGTGCTTTCCCACTTGAGGAACAATTGAAGCAAGCCGAGATCACATGGCCCGACGGGAGCAAACAGATCGTTACTGATATTCAAGTCAATCAGTTCAATCGGATCGTGGAACCATAGAATGCTTGCCATCTGGCTTTACGCCAGTGGTAGTTGACCTTCATGCTAGGGTGAAGGTAACGATCCCCTGGGATGAACCCAGGGGCATTTTCAGTGCATGCCAACTGGCTTTACGCTAGTGGTAGTTGACCATCCAGCTAGGGTGAAGGTAATGATCCCCTGGGGTGAACCCAGGGGCATTTTCAATGCATGCCATCTGGCTTTACGCTAGTGGTAGTTGACCATCCAGCTAGGGTGAAGGTAATGATCCCCTGGGGTGAACCCAGGGGCATTTTCAGTGCATGCCAACTGGCTTTACGCTAGTGGTAGTTGACCATCCAGCTAGGGTGAAGGTAACGATCCCCTGGGATAAACCCAGGGGCATTTTCAATGCATGCCACCTGGCTTTACGCTAGTGGTAGTTGACCATCCAGCTAGGGTGAAGGTAACGATCCCCTGGGGTGAACCAAGGGGCATTTTCAATGCATGCCATCTGGCTTTACGCCAGTGGTGGTTGACCATCCAGCTAGGGTGAAAGTAACGATCCACTGGGGTAAACCCAGGGGCATTTTTGGTGCATGCCATCTGGCTTTATGCCAGTGGTAGTTGACCTTCACGCTAGGTTGTCCAGATACGCTCTAATCTGTGCTGTGGTTGCTCCACCGGTTGTACCTGCGTAATAACTTGGCTGGAAAAGCGTGTCCAATCTTGCCTCAACGAGAATTCGTTTCCAACAAGATGCGAACCAGTGTTCCGCATTGTTCATCAATCGAAAAACAGCCGTATGGATCGGAACATCAAGCGGCAAACCGAGCAACATATGAGCATGATCGGCAAGCACGCTCATGCTCCAACACAGCCAGCCTTCTCGTTCAATAAATTGCATCCAGAACTTCAACAGCTTTTGCGATACGAACTCATCGAGTAGCTCCACGCGTCCCTTTACGCACAAAACAAAATGAACATTGTTCTCATAGGCTGCGTGCGATGACTTCTGAAGTTGTGACGGGGATTGCGGGTGTTGGAAATGGCGTTCTCCTACTGGTAACGTACTTCGAATCGGTATCGCGCGATGATGTTCAAATTGTTTCGCGATGTAATCTTGGATCGTTCGCTCGCAAACGGTGCCGTTGCTTCTAGCAAACCAACCTTTCGACCACAAGTTGCTTACGCCCTCGCGTCGAAATCGTGCCGACAACGCACCCTTTACGTTTCGAGTTACTGCGGACGGACAATCGGTTGGCAACGTGCTCATCAGACATCGCACAACGGTTGGTTCGTATGCCAATTCTAAAACGTGATATCCGTATCGCTCCGATACTTCGTTGATGGTTGTTGAAGCAATGGACCTATTGGTCGGATCATGAAAATACGGCTGTCGGAGATGCGTGTACCAACCAAAATGGTAGCGCAACTGATATGCGGCGGAAATGTTTTCCGACTGATGATAAGGCTTTCTTTCGGAAGACGAATCACTCATGGAAGTGAGTAGGGTGAAGGCAATAATCCCCTGGGGTAAACCCAGGGGCATTTTCAATGCATGCCACCTGGCTTTACGCCAGTGGTAGTTGACCATCCAGCTAGGGTGAAGGGAACATTCCCCTGGGTTGAACCCAGGGGCATTCTCAATGCATGCCATCTGGCTTTATGCCAGTGGTAGTTGACCTTCACGCTAGGGCGAAGGTAATGATCCCCTGGGGTGAACCCAGGGGCATTTTCGATGCATGCCATCTGGCTTTATGCCAGTGGTAGTTGACCTTCACGCTAGGGAGAAGGTAACGATCGCCTGGGGTGAACCCAGGGGCATTTTCTCACCCTGGGGTAACCCAGGGGTATTGAACGGTCAGGCCGGCTACAGCTTGCTGATCATTTCCTTAGCTTTTGCCTTGATGTCGGCGGGTTTTTTCAGCCCTTGCAATTCTCGAAACAACTTTAGAAGTGTTTCGGCCTTGGCAGAGTCCGACGCCCTGATTCCGTTAATGTCCGTCTCAAGGCTTCCAATTCCGCTACTCAGTTCACCTGATTTTTCAAAACCTTCTAGCGCTTTCCGCAAATTTGCTTCAATTGCAGACACTGGCACAGCTATTTTCTCATCGACGGGGCCGCCTCCGCATCCAGAAACGGCAAGGCTCAACGACACAACGACTATGGCGCAAAACTTTTGTACGAACATTCAATTCCCTCCAAAGATTTTTAGAACAAAAAAACCCACTCACCTTGTAAGAATGAGTGGGCAAACGAATCAATCTATTGTCGATGCAATCTACATCTATTCAACGGTAGAAATGTCACCACCCTTGGCGCTGCCAAGTGCTTGATACGAGACCACATTAGTGCTATTCGACATGAATTGTATCGATGCGTCACCCATCGCGTGCATTGCACCTCCAGTATGTCTGCTTCGAGATGGAAACACGCCTTGAGAGTCCCCTTCGCCGCAGCCCGAGCAAATCATGCAAGAAGGGAATCGCCAATTCGGAGTCGCAATCGTATTTATTTCCGAACTGTACATTCCAGGCGCTAACCATCGACGTCCACCATTACTCCTGTGACTGCCTGGGCCAGCAGCCAAGCATGATGCGCCATAGGTTTCTAACATTGCCTGGGTTGGGAACTGATTTGTCCAGCCGCTCGGGAACGCGACACCATTCGGCCAATCGCCGCTTACAATCGAAAATACGGCTGAAGTAGCATCCCCTTTATTGAATTCTGCCATCATAATGGTGTTGGAAAGCCCGTCGATGATGTCAGAAAACGCGGTTTCCCTATTCCTCTTGAAGAAACCGTTCTGGTCTCCAGTCGCCACATTCCACCCGCTGTTCGAGCCAACACTGACTCCATAGTTGTTCCAACCCATATCAGCTTGCTCCCAACCTGTACCAGGCTGTGGATTTGAAGTCGCAGGATACTGAAGGTCCGATGGGCAAATAAACACAGGTATTTTTCGATTTCCGTTGAACAAAGGTGGAATTGTCGACGGAGCAGTTAAGACGTTTCTGTAGTGAAACTCTCGGAAGGTGAAGTTCTCAAAGACAGCCTTCTGCTCGATATATGGCAGAATCATGGTGTGTGCTGAGTAACCATTCCAACTGGAATTGGACACAACGTTATTCTCAATAACATGGCTAGCGGTCCGCGGTACCATCTTGAACGCACTTTCATAGTTGTGAAAGGCCAAGGCGAGATTGTGCATGTTGTTGCTGCAACTCATCCGACGGGCAGCCTCGCGAGCAGCTTGGACAGCTGGCAGCAAAAGACCAACCAAAATGCCAATAATGGCAATAACCACCAGAAGTTCAACCAATGTGAACCCTTTTCGCGAACGTTTCATTTCAGTTACCTCATAGAAAAAGAAAAGACCTGTATACATACTTTACGCCACTTTGAACACCATTGTCAAGCGTTGGTTCCGGATATTCGGGATAATGGGCCAATGTGTGAAAAAAGCACCCACCCAAGAGGTAAGGCTACTGGGCGGTTGAAGCTGTGCTACGATATGCAACTTCGAAAACTCACCGCTCGTTTCAACCGTCAAATCCCTCATGAGTGTACTTGTTTTTGGGCATCGCAACCCAGACACCGATGCCATTTGCTCGGCTATCGCATATGCAGACCTTTTGCAACAAACCAGTCGTCCCGATGCCGTAGCGGCTTGTTGCGGCACGCCCAACAAGCGAACCGAATACGTTCTTCGAAAAGCGAAGGTTTCGGCTCCTCGAATCGTCATGGACGTGCGCCCGGAAGTCGATGATGTTTGCCAACTCGCTGTCATCACCGCCAAGTACGGTGACGTTTTCTACGAAGTTTACAAGCAGATGAAGGATCATGAGATTCGTGCTATCCCAATCATCGACGATGAGAAAAAGGTGATCGGAATTCTGTCATTGCTGGACTTGATGGATCTGATCTTTAAAGACGATGGGGATCCTCTCAAGACGCGGACAGTCAAAACCAGTCTTCAGAAGATTTGCGATGTCATTGGTGGCAAGTTTCAGCATTCCATCGATCCTACCCAGCACGACGAATTGCTGGTCATGGTAGGCGCGATGAGCGCGGGGGGATTCACGGAACGCATGCAAAAATTCCCTGCGAAACGGCTCATCGTGGTTAGCGGGGACCGATCGACGATTCAGTTGCCAGCCATTGAGCATGGCGTGCGAGCATTGGTCGTTACGGGTGGATATACCTTGTCGTCGGGGTTGGTGCATCTTGCTAAAGCTCATAACGTCGCGGTTATCCAAAGTCCCTTCGACACTGCGACGACGACCATGCGAATCAAATCAGCCCAATTCATCGATTCGGCCATCGATAACCATTTCGTTGCACTTCTGGCGAAACAACCGGTCGATGAGGCGAGATTGATCGTAGAAAAGTCGAATGAGCCGATATTTCCGGTCGTCAGCGACGCGGGCCTATTGGTGGGTGTGCTGGCGAAATCGGATCTCGTCAACCCTCCCAAGCCGAAGTTGATTTTGGTCGATCACAATGAACTTAGCCAAGCCGTCAACGGGGCCGAGGAAGCGGACATTCTTGAGGTGCTCGATCATCATCGTTTGGGTGGTGGGCTCAAGTCGACGCAGCCCATTCGCTTTATCAATGAGCCAGTCGGATCCACTTGCACGTTAGTCGCTCGCCAATTTCGAGCGTCGGGCATTGAGCCAAAGCCGGGTATTGCGTTGTGCATGGCCTCAGGAATCATTTCGGACACCTTGTATTTGCGATCCCCTACGACGACAGACGTCGATCGCGAGATTTTGGATTGGCTCAAGGGGTTGTGCCAGGTCGATTTGGAATCGTACGCAAAGGAGTTTTTTGAAATTGGCTCGGCCCTTCGAACGTGTTCTCCCACCGAAGTCGTTCGCGAAGACTGCAAAGAGTTTACGGAGCATGGACTGCGATTCTCCATTTCACAAATCGAAGAGAACGGCTTTGATCTTTTTTGGGATCGCAAAGACGAGTTGCGTTCGGCACTCGAACAGCTTGCGGTCACTCAAAAACTTGATTTTTCGGTGTTGCTTGTAACCGATGTTGTCAGCAACGGATCGCTGCTATTGCTCAGTCATGAGTCGGAAGAATGGGACGAAATCAATTATCCAAGGTTGGATCGAAATCTCTACCAACTCGATAATGTCGTTAGTCGCAAGAAGCAGTTGCTGCCACTCATCGCTCAATTGATCGATTCCGCAAGAATCAAGTAGCCGTTGGATAGGCTGCCAGCCTGTCAGCCTGTCAAGCAGAATATGTCAGGCTAGCAGTGGGCTGCAGCCTCATGTTTACCCACATCTTTTGATCTGGCTCCCCTCGCCCCGTACTCGGTAAAGATGAGGGCGAGACGCCCATGCCACTTTCGAATACCCCGTCTCACAATCCATTAAAGCAACGAGCCGTTACGGGCTCGGGTTGGGATGCTGCAATCTGCCGCTCGCCCAGGGAAAACCAGCCTCATGATCTTTCCTTAATCTCGCGCTCAGCGACTTGAGACTCGCGTGAATGGGCTTGGGTGATTGCGAGATAGCTTTTTGCAACTAAAATCATCGGCCGTGTGTGAATTTCTCTCTCGACCTAACTTAAGTAGGAACACCTAACAACACCATGCAACGTACCAAAATCCTAGCGGCGGTCGGCCTTGCGCTTGCGGCCGTATTCAGCCTCCCTGCGGCTGCGCGGGCGGCGGACAAGAAGCCCAACATCCTCGTCATATGGGGCGATGACATCGGCACCTGGAACATCAGCCATAACAATCGTGGCATGATGGGCTATAAGACACCCAATATTGACCGCATCGCGAGGGAAGGGGTGGCATTCACCGACTACTACGCGCAGCAGAGCTGTACGGCTGGCCGAGCGGCGTTCATCAGCGGATCTGCGCCAGTTCGCAGCGGCATGACCAAAGTCGGCATGCCCGGCGCAAAAGAGGGTTGGCAGAAGACCGATGTGACGATGGCTACGGTTCTCAAGAGCCAAGGTTATATGACCGGTCAATTCGGCAAGAACCATCAAGGCGACCGCGATGAACATCTACCGACAATGCATGGTTTTGATGAATTCCTTGGTAGCCTTTATCACTTGAATGCAGAGGAAGAGCCAGAAAACCGCGACTACCCGAATGACATGAAGCTTCCGAATGGAAAAACGTTCCGAGAACAATTTGGCCCACGCGGCGTTCTCAAGAGTAAGGCGGACGGTAACGGTGGCCAAACAATCGAAAACCTTGGCCCACTCACCAAAAAACGCATGGAGACTATCGATGATGAATCGATGGCTGCAGCCAAAGACTTCATCACACGTCAGGCTAAATCCGACAAACCTTTCTTCTGTTGGTGGAACGGTACGCGAATGCACTTCCGAACCCACATCAAGTCGGAGCATATCGGTCTCTCTGGTCAGGATGAATACGGTGACGGCATGGTGGAGCACGACATGCACGTTGGTCAACTGCTCAAACTGATCGACGACCTCGGTCTAGCTGACAACACCATTGTCCAGTATTCCACGGACAACGGTCCGCACTACAATACCTGGCCCGATGCCGGTACCACACCGTTCCGTGGCGAGAAGAACTCGAACTGGGAAGGCGCCTTCCGCGTGCCATGTTTCGTTAAGTGGACCGGCCACTTCCCGGCGGGAACGACGCTCAACGGGATCGTCTCCCACGAAGATTGGCTCCCCACGTTTGCGGCCGCTGCCGGTGCACCGGACATCAAGGAAAAATTGCTGAAGGGCGTGGCGCTCAATGGCCGAAATTATAAGAATCATGTCGACGGCTACAATCTGCTCGACTACCTCAGCGGAAAAGAAAAAGACTCTCCTCGCAAGGAGTTTATCTATTTGAACGACAGTGCTGAAGTGGTGGCGATTCGTGTAGGAGACTGGAAAGCGATCTATCTGGAAAACCGTGCCGAGCAGTTACAAGTTTGGCGAGAGCCATTCGTTCACCTGCGTCTTCCATTGCTTTTTAATCTCCGTCGTGACCCATTCGAAAAGTCCCAACATAACTCGAATACCTATCACGACTGGATGATTGACCGAGCGTTCGTGCTCGTACCGCTGCAAGCCATAGCGAGCAAGTTCCTCATGACATTGAAGGAATTCCCGCCAAGCCAGAAGCCAGGCGATTGGAGCCTTGATTCGCTCGAAAAGCAGATCAAAGGAATGACGTCCGGCGGGGAGTAAATCTCGCATCCAGATCGATAACGTAAGGGCCGCTCAACGATGGGCGGTCCTTATGTCAATATAGGAGCCAATTCGAGAAACTTGCCATTTTCGTTCTCGAATTGACTCAAGAAAGCAGCAACTTAGTACACAATGCAACTAGTTTAGTACACAATGCAACTTAGTACACAATGCAACGTCACAGAGCCCTTCTATCGAGTCTAGTCGTAGCCTCAATCGAGCTGTTTGCTTTCCATTTTTTGCTGCTGGGTCAACTCTTTTTTTGCTGCTGGGTAAAGTAGTGTCGCCCACATGGCTACCTTCTTGAGCGACTACTCTGTCGAGGATCGGGCAACAATTTACGAAAAATTCGTCCTGCGTGACCAGCGTGTCAATTGCCGACGGTATCCTGCACCGAAGAGTCAACGCCGTTGAACGCCATCACGATTGCAAACTTGAGTTTGCCCATAAAGCCCCGTTATACCTATGAATTCAATAATTGGATGGTTGGCGGATATCTGCCAACAGTTTCGACTGAACGAAAAATGGTTGATCGCTCAAGATCTTAGAACTCCTCAACAATGGAAAGACCGAGTTGCCCTATCTCGCGGCTCCGCGATCCATCTCCATTCCAAAACCATACGATCAATCGCTCTGTCGCTTTCAAGCGACGAACTTGCTAAATCAGGACGAGAGTTTGCAAACTCGTCCACCTCACGGTTGATCCTGCAAAATATCATTCGCACCTTCCTACACGATGGCCAGCTTGAGTATTTTATCGATGTCAAAATCATCGATAGCCTAAGCAGCCTCATTTGGAAATCGATTCAGGATTTGCAACTCGCTGGAGTCGCGTCCGATGACCTGGATATCGCCGCCTTCGATTCCCCAGATAAAGGTCGTGATATCCAACGACTGTTTGCTGCGTACCGTGAGAAACTCGTTGAACTTAAACTGGTGGACTATTCCGACTGCCTGAGAATTGCGACCGATGGTATTGCCAATAGTTGTATCGAATTGCCGACGGACTTGATTGTTTTGATCCCGGAATCGCTCGATCTGCAATCGTGCGAAAGTACGCTGTTGGACGCGATTCGAACCAAAGCGAAGGTGCTTGGGCCGGATCATCTTGAAGCGTATAACGAGGCGGGACTGCATCGACGTATCGCAGAGCTTTCTGGCTCGCAGTCGATCCAGTATTTCTCCGGCTTTGGGGAAGTGAACGAAGTTCGCGGGGTTTGTCGACGTATTCTGAACGCAACCAACGTGAATGCAAATCGGCTCGATTCGAACGAGATTGTCTATACCGATTATGCCCAGTACGTTCCTTTGTTCCTTGAGTCGATTAGCGGTTGGCTTTCGGACATTCATGAACAAGACGACCAGTGTCTTGCGTTGGATAAATTGCCGGTGACTTTTTCCGATGGAATTGCGTGCATCTACTCACGGCCTGGACGCGCTCTGCGATGTTGGTTGCGATGGGTGAATGCCGGTTGCGTTCAAACACTCTTGGTGCAGTTGGTGCGTGAAGGATTGCTCAATCGCCCGGACGACCAAGTGGGGTATTTGCGGCTAGCCAACGCACTTGCCAAGGTCCCGATCGGGTTTGATGCCGATCGTTATCTGCCTCAATTGCGAACCGCGATCGCTTCGGCCTTGCGCGACCAAGAAAATGATCGCAAGAGCAAGGAACAAGCAGAGGACAACGCGATCGGGACCCGTGATTTTGGCGTCGCCACGTTGGAAATGCTTGTGTCGATGGTAGAGCCTATGGTTGCATTTGCACCCAAAGCTGGGGAACCACAAATTCAGGTTCTCCAAAAAGCACGACTGTTCTTGCTACGTTGTGTTCGATGCGATAGCAAGCTAGACGGTTTGTCGCGAAGGGAGCTGCTCGACAAGATAGACGGTATGTTGGCCGTTTTGAAGTTGGATCAACATGCAGAAAACGAGGAACAACGACGTACCACTCAAGGGGGATCGGATGAAACTGGCGATCTGCTGGGCGGTTCGTTGGATGTTCGCCGTTGGCTTGAGGAACTGCCGACCGAGTGCTTTGTGCTAAAAAGCGGGCCGATGCCTGGCTGTCTCCATTTGGCATCGCTTGCGAACGGTGGCCACTCGGGACGGCCCAACCTGTTTATTGTTGGACTCGATGACGGCCGATATCCGCGGTCGGTTTCTGTCGATCCAATTCTATTGGATTTAGAGCGACGTCGTCTTTCAACAGCACTTTCGGAATCGAAGGATCTTTTTGAAGTACGCAAGCATGATCTTGGTCGCGTTTTATTTCGACACTTGGATCTTGCTGATGCCCGCGTCGTACTTTCCTATTCGACGATAAACCTAGCGGATGATCGCAAAGGACTGCCGAGCACGTCGTTGCTCGAATTGTTTCGAACAACGTCTGGCGATGCAACGGCCAGACTGAACGACTTGTTGCATCATTTCGGATTGCCAGACTCTTTTGCCAGCATCGATTCGCGAAACCATTTGACTCGTTCGGACCAAATGTTAGGAATGTTACTGAGTGAATTGGACGATTCGAAGCGAATGGAGTTCATTGGCAAACGTTTTGAACATCTCGCGAACCGAGATTGTGCTTTCAAGGAAATCGCGAAGCCCACGTTTACTGAGTTTGATGGATTCGTACCGAATGCTGGAAAAGAATTGGATCCACAATGGATGGAACATGTCTCAGCGAGCTCGTTGGAAACATATGGGGCGTGCCCGCGTAAGTTTCTATTCCGACAAGGCCTTAAGATAGTTCCACCGGATGTTTGGCAGTACGATCCAGAAACCTGGTTGAGTGCTTCGGAGCTAGGTACTCTGGTACACAAGGTGTTCGAAACGTTTCTGAGCCGATTCGCGAACTCAGAATCGATGCCGGACTACCATCGTGACCGAGACGAATTGAGTTCTGTATTGCTGCAAGAAATAGAACGGGTCAAGGAGAAAGTACCTGCTCCAAACTTGGAGGCATTCAATCGGCAACGCGAAGTTCTCGAGGATATGTGCGACATGTTCCTTCACAAGGAGGCGATCTATTGTAAGGAGCACAATGCAGTCCCCTGGGTACTAGAGGCTACCATCGGTGGAGCGAATGATGTCAAGAACGAACTCGATCAAGTGGAAGCGATCCAGTTGACGCTGGCGGACGGTCGCGCATTGCAAGTTCACAGCCGTATCGATCGCGTCGACAGAATAAACAAAGATGGAAGCCCCGGATTTGCAATTTGGGATTACAAATCTGGAGTAGGCTATGGGTACAACCAATCGAATCCATTTCGCAACGGTAGATTGCTCCAGCCGTTCGTGTATGTGAGCGTATTGCGGCACCGACTTAGGCAGCTTGGTCAGCCAATGGATGCGGCGGTATCCTTTGGCTTCTTCTTCCCGCATTCCAAGGCGGCGGGACTGCGCATGTCGTGGACGCACGGCGAACTAAAACGAGGAGACGCCATCCTACAGAATATTTGTACTTTGATTGCAAGCGGCGTGTTTATCGCCACCAGCGACCACGCCGACTGTAAATTCTGTGACTATCAATCGGTATGCGGTGAAACGAAATTAGTCGCGATCCATTCAAGGAGCAAGGCCTTGGATCCATCGAATGAACTTCTGCGCCCGTTCTGTGAGCTAAGGGAGCTGACGTAAGTTGCGAGACAGAACGAAAAGTACCGTAGGATGGGACCAATGCCCCGTCCGTTGATTCGCTCGGGACAACGGTCCCAAACTAAAACGGGTATCTCACCGCCCGCCACTCGCGTATCGTCGTTCCAGTTGCCATTTAATTATTGAGACAGCGGTTTTACAAACAAGTACACAACATGACGAACCATTCATCCAATAACGCAGAACAAGATGACAAAACCGCTCGTGACCGCATTAAAACCGAGCTTCACTGCAATTTCATGGTGGAGGCTGCCGCGGGAACGGGCAAGACCACTTGCATTGTGAATCGCATGGTTCAGCTCGTGGCAAAGGGTGCATGTGACGTCGACAGACTCGTCGCGGTAACGTTCACTCGTAAGGCGGCGGCAGAGCTTCGCGATCGCTTTCAAACGGGACTTCGACGTGCAGCAACTGAGGCAAGCAGCTCGAGCACAAGCGATGAAACGCAACGGCTCCAAGCGGCAAGTGACCATTGCGGTCGAGCTTTCGTTGGGACGATCCACAGCTTTTGCGCTTCCTTGTTGCGAGAACGGCCGATTGAGTTTGGGGTCGACCCATCCTTTCGAGAGCTGGAAGAAGCGGAAGATGCAGAACTGCGTGAACAGGCGTGGCGAATGAATCTTCAGGACTTGTTGGCGACGAAGGATCCATTGATGGAAAAGTTGCATGAACTTGGGCTTGAGCCTGGCAAGTTGAAAGATTGTTTTCGAAACTTCATCGAGTATCGGGATGTTCATGACTGGCCATGTGAGCCACCCGCTCCATTCGAACTAGAATCGACCAAGGCAAGGGTAGTGCAATACATTGAACACATGAAGGAACTTATTCCATCTTTTCCGGTTGAACGTGGCAAGGATGAACTGATGAATCGATACGAAGAAATTGGTCGAGCCTACCGTGGTAGCTGGTCATCTAGACGTCACTTTTTCAAAGAGTTGCAACGATTCGACACGTCCTCCAATCCCACACAGAAAAATTGGCCGAACAAAATTGGAAAACGGGAGTCCAATGCCTGGAAGGAATTTCGCAAAGAAATTGTCAAGCCTGCATTCGAATGGTGGAATGCTGTTTGCTACGATTTCGTCATCGATTTTATGAAGCGAGCTGGCTACGTATATGCGCAGCTGAAAGCCGCGACCATGGGCTTGGATTTTACGGACATTTTGATTGCGGTAGCAAATGGGTTGCGAACCAATTCGCGACTGCGCAGCTACTTCCAAGGTCGCTTCACGCATTTGCTAGTCGATGAATTTCAGGACACGGATCCGATTCAGGCGGAAATCATCCTTTACCTAACTTCCGAAGATCCGATGCAGCAAAGTTGGTTGCAGTGTTCGCCGAAACCCGGCGCTCTCTTCTTGGTAGGAGATCCGAAGCAATCCATTTATCGATTTCGACGTGGCGATATTGAAACGTACAATCGAGTCAAAGCGGTCTTCGAAAAGTCAGGAGGCGAAGTGCTCAAGCTGGCGAAAAACTTTCGTTCGCATTCATCGATTCGCGAATGGATCAACGAAGTTTTTTCCAATAAATTTCCGCCGGTGCCCACGAAGTACAAGCCTGCCGCAGAGGACATGATCCAGGGACGCGAGGATTGCAATGGAGAACTGCATGGCGTTTTCATGCTAGATCTGTCCAATCGGCCCAAAGATATTGATTTGGTTGCGTTTGAAGCTGAAAAGATAGCTCGATTCATTCGGCATGCGATCGATAGCGGCCTGACTGTGCCGCGGACAAAAGTCGATTTGGCACTGGGACGCACTCCGCAGGTTGAAGAACAAGACTTCCTCATCATCCCTCGCGGAAAGAGTTACATTGATTTGTTCCAGCAAGCGCTGGAAAGCGAGGGGATTCGATGCGACGTGACTGGAAGCAATGCGTTCTCCCAGATCGAGGAGTTGCGTATCTTGATTGCCGTCATCAAAGCCATCGATGACAGCTCAAACCAAATTCACTACTTGGCTCTTTTGCGAGACCAACTCTTTGGCTTCAGTGATGCTGAGCTTTATGAACTTAAACGTGCAGGGGGGCGATTCTCCTACCACTCGGAACTTCCCGTTTCGCTCGAAGCGCAGATCAAAAGGAAATTCGAGGCTGCAAATGAACGTCTTAAGAAATACCAATTTTGGTTGCGTACCAATCCGTTCTATGTATCCATGACTCGAATTGCGTCGGATCTCGGGTTGATCGCCAATGCAGCCGGAGCCAAGGAAGGAAATTTGCAGTCAGGTACCTTCCTACGAGCGATGGAAGATATGCGGCAACATAGTCATAACTTTGACAGCGCGATCGATATGGTAACGTACATGGAGCAATTGCTTGATGCGAAGGAGTCTGAGGGATGTAGTGCTTTGCCACCCGATCCGAATCGTGTTCGCATTATGAATCTGCACAAAGCCAAGGGACTCGAATCACCGATCGTTTTCCTCGCAGATGCCAGGAACAAAAACGGATACGCTCCGACGAGTCACATCGATCGCTCGGAATCTACCCCGCGAGGGTACATTGCACTCAGCGAGAAATCGGGTGATTACTCAACGCGAGTTGTCGCAGCACCAACGCAGTGGAGTGACGTATCGGATGAAGAGCAATCGTTTTTGGATGCGGAAGAAGACCGACTGTTATATGTTGCCACAACTCGCGCAGCTTCGATGCTCGTAGTGAGTGTTTCCGGCGACAAATCGAACTGGGCGGCCTTACATGAGTATTTGGGCGAGGCAAAAACGCTTGTGGTCCCAGCCGAATTATCGTCCGCCGAGCGAAAGGTGCCTGCCCAGGGTGTCTCGTCGCAAGGCTCATCGTGCGTACACTTGGATGCGAAATGGGGTGAGGCATTGCTCGCTAGCTACGACCTAACGACCGCCAAAACGCTAGGACTCAAAGGGGCTTCTCGTCCAAAATGGCAAGCGTCAGGTGAATACGGCTACCAATGGGGAACAGCAGTCCACGAGTTACTGGAAATTGCGATCAAGACACCGAAAATCGACCTGCGAGCGGCTGCAATCAGGCTCGCCGAAGAACAACAATTGGCGTTTGATCGAGTTGACGAGTTGTTGTCGACGGTCAAGGCGGTTTCGCAATCCGAGATTTGGAAACGCTCTGAATCGGCGACAACGCGTTTTAGTGAGCTTCCGTTTGAAACTTCGACCACAGACTCGCAGGGAAAGATCTCGATCATTCGTGGCGTGATTGATCTCATTTTCGAAGAGCGGAATAGTGCAGCCGACTCATCGGGGTGGGTGATCGTTGACTACAAAACGGACGACATAACGTCAGCCCACGTTGGCGAGGCGGTTACCTACTATCGAAACCAGTTGGCTGAGTACGCCCGCCATTGGCAAGCCATGACCGGATCCCCTGTTTCGGAAATCGGCATCTATTTCACGCGAATCGATCGATACGTATCGTGCTAAACTAGTTGCTTGGGTGTGAGACCATAGACATTACTCCGACGGAAGTGGGAGGAGAATGCAATCCGTACCTTGGATACTATCAACCCCTCTGAAATGGAAATGTCATGTCGAGTGCTACCCCGGTCGAAAAGAGCCTGAATGAATCCGTTACCCAACACATGCGGACGGACTTTGCTCGGCTTCACATCAACCAGACCGTAGGGGAAGCACTGACCGCAATTCGAGAAAAACCGCCCGAAGGTCGGATCATCTACTTCTACGTCGTGGATGACGAGAACCGTCTGAAAGGGGTCATACCGACTCGCCGGTTGCTGCTGAATTCCCCTGAAAAGCCAGTTGGCGATTTTATGATACGGGAGGTTATCGCCATCCCGAGAGCGGCGACGGTCTTAGATGCGTGCGAATTCTTCACGTTCCATCGCCTGCTTGCTTTCCCGGTAGTCGACGAAGAGCACCGAATCATGGGAATTGTCGATGTCGAGTTATACACAGAGGAGTTGAGCGACCTAGACCGCAGGGAAGGGAACGATGACCTATTCCAACTCATCGGCGTTCATCTCACGGACGCCCAACAAGCATCGCCTCTCACTGCCTTCCGCCGTCGCTTTCCGTGGTTGCTGGCAAACATTGCTGGGGGCATCTTGGCGGCATTCCTGTCGGGGATTTTTGAGGCGGAACTGCAAAAAGTAGTGGCTCTAGCCATGTTCATCCCGGTGGTGCTGGCATTAGCAGAGAGTGTCGGTATCCAGTCGGTGAGCCTGGCCTTACAAGCCTTGCGTGGAAAACAACTGACGATGCAGGCAATTCTCAAGAAACTCCAAACAGAAGTCGTGACCGGCTTCTTCTTGGGAGTTGCGAGTGGCGTTGCGGTCGGCATTGTCGCGTTGCTATGGCTTGGTCAAGTGCGGGTGTTCATGTGCTTGCTGGGTGGTATCTTGGGCGGCGTAACATGTGCTGCAGTGATCGGCGTGGCGATTCCCAATTTGCTACGTTTCTTTCATCGTGATCCGCAAGTCGCTGCAGGACCAATCGCCCTTGCATGTGCGGACATGATGACGCTGCTCATTTACTTCTCGCTGGCTCGGTGGTTGCTGGGATAGATTTCAGTTCATTCCATCGATCCTGGAAGCCGGACTGGCCGCCGCCCCTTGTCTTAACCCGCCACCCCTTTGTCTTCACCTGCCACCTGGAACGTGAGGGCAGGTAACTCGCTATGCTGGCACCTTCAATTCCGATAAAAATCAACCCAGTCCAACGCAATTGACTTTGGATTGACCTCGAATAACTTTTTGGGCAATTGCATTTCAATGTAGCCAGCCTTCAATGGCAGGGCCTTGGTCGGCTTGCTTTCACTGTCCATGATCCGAATCTCCATCCAATAGGGACTCTTGGAGTCCAACAGCATGTCTTCTTTGCCGTCCTTCCAAAGTCTTGCATCGCCATTTTGACTTGATACCGATGCTTCGAGTTTGAGCTTCTCGGTTGATACATTGAAGTTCTCTAGCCCTTTCAATCGCAGTCGGATTAGCACCTTTTCCGGCCACTGCTCCGTTGTTCGCTCGATGGTTGCACGACTGATGCCAAATGGACTGCGAACATCGAAAACAATTTGATCGTTTTCGGACTTCACTTCAACTCGATCATCCGTTCGCTTGGTTTCGATCTTGAACGGTGGCGTCTCGTCGACGCCGCAAGCGACAACCGAAATCGTAAGGACCAGCATCGCTAAAATGTAAAATCCTCTCATGGTTGCTCCTTGAGACCAGACACGCATTCATTTGTAGAAACTCGGCTTTTGTGGTTTCACGCCAAGTTTATCGTAGTTGAATCCAGCCGCGAGTGGCCGATACTCGCCGACAATATCGACAGAGCTGTCCGCTGTGATAGCTGTTTCCATCTCAAGTCCCCAGTACACGGCGTTGACGGTCAGTCGTCGGACTCCTGCGTTTGCAAAATCCTCCGCTGAGCCCATGGTGAAGTGGAAGATCTTGGATGGGCGGTCCTTGTTTCCGGTCCATGTCTTCGTCCATGCGACTGGCAATGGTTCCTTCTTGTCATTCGCGGCGGCATTGGGCGTGAGATTGACGAGCGGTTGGCCCATGACTAGCGCCGTGCAGTCTTCTGGGAACGGCGACTTGTCGTTATGACAGCGGTAGACATCGGATGTGCCCCAGATATCAGCAACTCCAATTAGAATCGGATGAGCTTTGCTGGCAGGGACAATGATGCCCCTGGTCGATTCCTGATGCCATCCGCCATGATGCTCCATAAAGGTTCCGCCCAGCAATTCTTGTAAACCAACCGTGCGCCCCTTTACCGTATACTTCTTTCCTCCCATAAACCCGTGATTGGCAGTTCGTAGAGCAATCAACGGCTTACCCGAATCAAAATAGTCATGAAAATGTTTTATCTGTTCATCAGGTAAATGCATAAACCGGGAGATCCAAATCATGCAGTCCGCATCTGCCAAATGTTCGAGACCGGGTATGTTGTGATGTTGGGTCTTGTCCTTGAAAGGAGCAGGCAGAGTCGGATCAACTTCGCCGTTCTCATTGACGGAAAACAGGACTGTGCAGTCAAAACCGTGATGTTCGGAGAGGACCTTTGCCAACATGGGCATGGCTTGCTCACTGCGATATTCTTGTTCCGCCGCGATCAGCACAACATGTTTTCCTTTGCCTGGCCCCTCGCCCCCCTTGAATGTTAGCCATAAGTCACTTTCTGGAACCGGGTATTTGTCCAATGACAATCGTTGTACCCATACATTTCGAAAACGAACTTGATTGTGATGCCCTTGTAGTTTGGTCGGGAGAGCATCTGGATACTCTTTCTTTCCGGCGCCCGTTTGACGCTTTAACGGATAGTCGTCGTGGATCAACTGTCCGTTTTGATAAACCGTTATCCTGGCGTTTTGGCTCTTCTGTTCTCCATGATAGCGGGCAGCTCGAAACGCAATGTCGAAACTTTGCCATTCACCCGACGGGCGGCAAACCAATTGATCTGGTTTCTTTTGTTGGTAAATGCTGCCGCAATCGATGGCCTTTGCGTCTTTTGGCGATACGCCAAACGAGTTCAAGATTTGTAATTCGTAGCGTTGCTGAATGTAGATTCCTGAATTTCCATTCATCTCTGGCGGCAGATCGACGGCATTGTTGACGTTGAATTCAACATGCATACGAAAGTCCTGATACGAATCCGGAGTCAATACGCTATCCCACTTCGGAGACGCTGTTAGGACGCCATCGCTAAAAGTCCACTTGCAATCGATCTTGGGATTCTCAGGCACAAGTGTTGAACCTTGTGGGCCGACCAACTGCACTGCGTCCTTGGGACGTTCAAAGTCGATAATACCTCGCGTTGCGCCTTTTGCGTATTCGTCGTTCAAGCTCGAGTGTTGGCCCTGCGCGTTACGGGCAACCAGAACGGTAGCCAGCAAGAAGCCAAAACAACCAAGGCGCCAGGCCAAAATTCTAGTGATCTTCATGATAGGACAATCTAACTAAATGTTACGGCTTGTTACTGCAAACCAAGGGATGTTTTGGATGCTTCGACTATGTGTCGGACTAAGGGTATCACGGTATGCTTGGGTGTTCAAGCGAGCCAACAACTACCCAATACCGCAGCCGTCGAAACGGCTGTTTCAACCCGCTGGATTCGTTCACCAAACGACAAAAGCTGTGCGCCTTGCGAGATCGCGATCCTCACTTCCTCGTCGGTAAAACCACCTTCAGGACCAACCAAGAAAAGCAATCGTTTGACTTCAAGCTTGCATGCGTGTTCATTCGCCTTCGCAATGCTGTACGATTCTTGATCGATCGTTTCGGGGTGCAAGATCCAGATGCTGGTATCGTTTTGAAGCGACGTGATTCGCTGGATACTGATCGTTGGGTGAATGCTCATGAGTCGATTGCGCCGGCACTGCTTGCAGGCTTCGACGACGTATCGTTCTAGCCTTTCTGAATTAGATTCGTTTACCACCGCAACCGAACGAGCGGTTTCGAGCGGGCTCAAGGAATCGACCCCGAGTTCCACTAACTTCTCGATCGTACTTCGTTGGCGATCACCTTTTGGAAGAGCGACGGCAAAATGCAAACGGTCGGAGTGATCGCGAGGAGCGAAGCGAGTGGACTCTATCGATGCAATCACACCGCGTTTATCGATCGATCGAATGGTCGCATGCGCCTCGTACCCATTCCCATCAAAGAGAACAATCGCATCGTTGATTGAACAACGTAGGACTCGACTCGCGTGATGCGCTTCGTTTTCAGGAAGCTCGACCATTCCTGCGTTAGGCAAATTGCAAACAAGAAATCGATGCGTGGACAACGCTATTCGTCCATGACGTCTGTTTCGCGACTTTTAGCCAATTCGCTAACGGCGGTCTCATACTTCTTAGTCAACTCCTGTGTTTCTTCTTTTGCTTTGTCGCGATCATCTTCGCTGATTGCCTTTTCTTTTTCAGCAGTATCGATGGCTTTGTTGGCATCGCGACGTACGTTTCGAATCGAAACTCGCGATTCCTCGGAAAGCTCTTTGATGCGGGCAACAAGTTTCTTTCGAACATCGGTGCTCAACGGTGGAATGTTGATGCGAATGATACGTCCATCGTTTTGTGGGTTTAGTCCAAGTTCGCTTGCAACGATGGCTTTCTCGATATCTTTGATCGTGCTGGGGTCAAAGGGTCGGATCACCAACTGCTGGGGTTCGGGAGCGCCGACGCTGGCAAGTTGCTTGAGCGGCGTTTGCGAGCCGTAGACGGTCACTTTCACGGAATCGAGCAAGCCCGGGGTGGCTCGCCCCGTTCGGATTCCAGCCAAATTATTTTTGAGCACGCCAAGTGCTTTTTCCATACGTTCTTCGGCGTCCATCAAAATGTTTTCTATACTCATATTGCAAACTCCTAAACGAGAAAAGAGGTGTGGAGGAAGAGCCGATCTAACGAACGGCTCTGATTCGACTAAAAGGCGTTGACGAGGATCCGTTCGCCGGAAGCTGTCCGAGGACTTATCCGTGTTCCAACTTTTTGACCGCTGACCGCTTTGACAATGTTGCCGTCCTTTTTGAAATTGAAAATCAAGATAGGCAATTGGTGAGTTCGACACTGAGCGATCGCAGTCGAGTCCATCACCTTGAGGTTCTTTTCGATGACCGTATCGTAGTCCAATTCACGGTAGAGGATCGCATGCGGGTTCTTTTCGGGATCCTCGCTGTAAACACCGTCGACTCTCGTTGCCTTGAGGACGATATCGGCGTCTAGTTCAAGGCCGCGATTAGCAGCCGCAGTATCCGTCGTCACGTAGGGCGCTCCCGTACCTGCTGCCAGGATGACGATACGTCCTTTTTCCAAATGGCGAATGGCTCGACGGCGAATGAATGGTTCGGCAACACCATCCATTTTGATGGCCGACATGACTCTGGTGGCACAGCCAATGCTTTCTAGAGCATCTTGCATGGCTAACGCATTGATGACCGTCGCGAGCATTCCCATATAGTGCGCAGTGGCTTCCTGGATCATTTCGCCGCTGGAGCCTTTGAACTGCGCACCTCGGAGAATGTTACCCCCACCCACGACAACTGCAAGTTGGCAACCCAGCGCATGCGCCTGCTTCACTTGCTTAGCTATCACAGTCACTTCGTCCATGCTGATACCGCGTTCGCCCGTGTGAGCCAGGCTCTCACCACTGAGCTTCAAAATAACGCGTCGATAATGCGGACGATGCTTGTCAGGAGATTCCTCTGGCATTTTGCGATTAAATCTTGTTTGGGAGAAAAAGGTGCAGACTTTTGTCGACCACAATAGACTACGCTTCCCTTGAGTCGGCATCGTGCATAATACCCTGAAATCGAACTAGCCACGAGCGGGGGCTTTGCAGGCGGAATCAAATCTTTTGTCAATTCGCGAAATTATGGGATGTGGACGGATTAGCGGGTTAGCGGGGCTTGTCGGTTAGGACCTGAAACGTGTACGCTACGCCAACGGAAAATTCTGTCTAATCGTCTCGTTTGGTTGAGGTCTGTCGTAATGAAGTTATTTGAAGGCAAGAAGGGATTGATTCTTGGGGTTGCAAACGACAGATCGATCGCTTGGGCAATTGCTCGCGAGATCATGGCACACGGTGGAACCTGTGGTTTTTCCCATCTGCCAGACAAGCCTGAGGATGAAAAAAAGAAAAACCGAATGCGTGTTTCTAAGTGCACGGGCGAATTTCCCACTCAAACCGCTTTCCTTGAACCACTGGATGTTCAAGATGACGTTCAAGTCAATGAGTTCATGAAAATGGCCGGCGAGAAACTCGGAAAGATCGACTTTTTGTTGCATTCGATCGCGTTTGCCGACCGAGACGATTTATCGAGGGAAACGGTTGAAACAAGTCGCGCCGGTTTCAAGTTAGCCATGGATGTGAGCGTTTACAGCCTGATTTCCGTGACGAATGCAGCCCGGCCGATCTTTAATCAAGATGCATCGGTATTGGCCATGACGTATTTTGGCGGTGAAAAATGCGTACCGGGCTACAATGTCATGGGGATCTGCAAAGCAGCCCTGGATGCGACAGTTCGCTATCTCGCTTACGACATGGGCCCCAAGAGTATTCGTGTCAATGCAGTCAGCGCTGGCCCGCTCAAGACACTCGCGGGAGTTGCTGCTGGAGTTGGCGAAATGCAGGAATACTATGGTTACGTTGCACCCATGGGCCGCTGCGTGACTCACGACGAGGTCGGTCGATCCGGTGCCTACTTGCTGAGCAACTATAGCGGTGGAATCACGGGCGAAATCCTCCACGTTGACGCCGGATACAACATCATGGGCAGCCCAGGAAGATTGCTTTACGAGTTCGCCAAGAAGTAGCGCAATCGGCGGTGTTCTAGCGTTCCTTGAGAACCTTGACTGCCCGGCTGGCTCGATTGAGAAACTCCGTTTTCGGCTCGCCAGCTTCTAAGTAGATGGGGCTTCCAATCGTGATGGAACTGAGCAAGGGGACCAACATGAATTCGCCGCGCGGCAAAATCCGATTTAAGTTATCCATGTAGACTGGAATCAACTCTAAATCGGGACGCTTTTTCGCCAAATAGTAGAGACCACTTTTGAATTCTCCCATTTCGCCGTCGGCAGCCCTACTCCCTTCGGGAAATACAATCAATGAGTAGACGTCACCGATTTCTCTCAACATCAATTCGACCGGGCTTTGGTGAACCTTGATCTGCTTGCGATCGATCAGGATCGCGTTAAAGGACTTTGCCAAGAATCGACGAAATCGAGAACCACCCCAATAATCCTGAGCCGCAACAGGGCGTGTCAATTGACGCAAATCGTTTGGCAAGCATGACCAGAGTACGACCGCATCCAAATGACTAGTGTGGTTGGCAAAGTAAACGCGTTGGCAAGTGTCCGGTTGAGAGCCAAGCCAACGAACCGTAAAGCCGCTTACCAGCTTTGCGAGGAATGCAAGCGTATGTCCCGTGGCTTTGCAAAGTGGTGTCAACGGTTCGTTTTGAACAATCGAAACATCGTTTGGTTTGGCAGTTTGGGGATGTTGGGAAGGGATGGCGGCCAAGCGAGCAAATGTTCTGTTGGAGTAGGAATAAGCGAGCTGAAGCTATGTTGGCCGAATCGCCAAAAAAAAACAAGGGTTTACTCAAGAAATCACGAATTCCCGCAATCTATCTTGCGGTTTAGATCGACGAAATCCTACACTCCGTCCGGTGGAAGAAATCCGTTTTAGAGTCTATGAGTCCACACATGCGCAGCAAATGCTCTGCTCGAAACCGACTGGCTGATATTTTGGGTCAGCTGCCTGTCATGGCGGTAGTTGTCGCGATTGCCAGCTCGACAGGCTGCGTTCGCAAACGCATGACCGTTCGAACGAATCCGTCCGGAGCGATGGTCTATATTGATAAGCAGCCAATCGGACTGACCCCCGTTTCAACCAGTTTCACTTATTACGGAACCCGCAACATTGAGATCGTTCGTGACGGTTACCGTACGGAACGTTTTTTGCGCAAGATCAGTCCACCTTGGTACCAAATCCCTCCGCTCGATTTCTTTTCGGAATCGCTTTGGCCGTTTGAGAAGAGAGACGAACGCGTAATCGACGCTCAATTGACTCCGGAGCCGATTGTCCCAAACGATGCTTTGATTGCGAGTGCTGAACAACTTCGACTGCAAGCCAGCCAAGGAGTCGCCGTTTCACCTCCGCCAACCCTCGTTCCGACTCAGCCAATTGTGATTCAACCGGGCGCACCCATTGCAGTTCCAAATTCATTCGGGACGTTCAATGCAAATCCGCCGATCCTTGGCCCGGTCGGACCGTAGCGAGCAAACGGGCGTAACCAACCGTTCCCCAACGAGTTTAGCCCCTTCAGCCTGAAGGGGCGAAAAAACGGTTGGGCCGCCCCTTCAGCCCAATGGGGCGGAATGAAATGACGCTCCTGTCGTCCCTTCGGGACCGACTACCAATTGTGGACTCGCGGTCCATGGGCTCGCGCCCATGGCTACATCCTGTCGCCGCGTTGCGGCTAGGAGTTGCCGCGTCGCGGCTGGAGACATCCTTCGTGAGTTCATTGAATGAACTCCTGTTCGAAAACGTATTTTGGTTCGTAATGGATTTGATGGCGTTCCAACATGCCAATAAATTCTTCCTGAAACGTTTTTTTGCGATGGTGCTTCTCTTGGTTCAACACGTAAGCCCTTACTTTGCCAACCTGCGACTCACTAACGGAAAAAGCACCATAACCCGTTTGCCATTCAAACGGTACTGTTGGCTTGATCTGTTCATTGACCATCTTCGATGAATTCGTTTTGATTAGCCGAAGCATGTCCGAAACTGCAATGGTTGGACTTAGCTTCGCCAGCAAATGAACATGATCGTTCACACCGCCCATACACAACAAAGTCCCCTTGTTTTCACGAATGATTCCACCAACATAACCGACCAGATCGTCCTGCCAGGCTTTTTCAATCCTTGGCTTACGAAACTTGGTGCTGTAAACGATATGAAAAAGTAGATTCGTGAAGGTTGACATTACTTCTCTTCCCTGGCGTAGCCTAGCAGATTCTTCACTATCAACTTTTCCAGCTTCGCGGACTCGGCGAACTGATCAGCATCGGTGATGACGTTCCGGCCACGGATGTGGATAATTGAATGGGGCGCGGGAGCGGGGATTGGCTGGTCCTGTTCAGGCATGATAGCGAGGATTTGTAATTGAGGTCGCAATTTGCGACCTCAAAGGTTGCGAGTGTTTCTGAGCGGAAAGCCCAACCCGGATTCAAGTCTGGCAGATTCCATGAACTGCTCGTGCAATTCAGCGACGAGGCGGCCTCTCATTTTTGCTGAAAAATCCAAGAATGTGCACGCAAAACAGCATAGCACAACCGTTGCGTTGGTTGTAATGGCCGGCATTGAAAAGGGGGTTTGGGGTAACCGCAACACACTTCAAGTCACTCTTTTCCCTGCGTTTTGAAGCAAATTCGCATTCCCTCAAACCAAACTAACGCACAACCTCGCAAAACCGCGAAAGGTTCCACAACACAAAGGAGCTCGCCTTCCACTTCCATCGCTAACTCACGCCATCGGTTGCGAGGACATTCGAGATCTCGAGTACTTAGATCGACTGGCCACCAAGTACGAGAAACGCCGGCCGGACTGTCTTAATTTGCTTCGACGGTATGGCGATCCTTCCGTCGGCTTTTCAGAACACGAATTGGCTTCCACTAAAAGTGGACCTTGGTTTTCGCCGAAAACGCCAAAGGATTGTTCGCGCCGATTCCCATCGAGCCGGGCAACAAAAAAACCCTGGTTTTCACAAGGAAAACCAGGGTTTTTGATAGGGGTGGAAGACGGGACTCGAACCCGCGACATTCGGAACCACAATCCGACGCTCTAACCAACTGAGCTACAACCACCATGTACAACTACGAGTTTACTGGCTTGCCATCGGTCCGTCAACATACCATTCCAACGACGCAAACCGTAAAAAAACCGTACCGTGGTTATTTCCCAGACCGTTGGCAAGATAGGCTATTTCCCGGACGCTTTCATCCGTTGGCATTGCGGACAGAAAAAGGTACTTCGCTGAGCTTGGACAATCCGCTCAATGACTCCCCTACGGCAAGTTCGGCAGGGTTCGTCCAAGCGATCGTAGACCCTATGTTGATTCTGATAGCTTCCCTCTCCATTGATGGCGTTGCGATAAGTACCGTCGCTCAACGTGGAGCCCTCCTTTTCGATCGCCTCGTTTAAGATGCGAAGCGTTTCAGTGTGGATGCGTTTCCAAACCGATTTGCTTATCGAACGACATCGCGAAGTGGGATGGACTTTTGCCGCATGTAGTATCTCCGCCGCATACAAGTTGCCGATTCCGCAAATACGCTTTTGGTCAAGCAATGCAACTTTGACTTCGCGATCCACGTCGCGAAACCTCTCAACAAAGGTTTCGAAGTCAACGATCGATGCGTCCGGTCCTAGTTGGCTTGGGCCGAGATGCAACTCGACTTCTTCCGGATTCCAAAGGCAAACTGTTCCGAGCCCGCGGCGGTCCCAATAGAGAAACCGGTCTACCTTGGCCCCGCTGAGTTCAAAGATGACACGCGTATGTTGCTCGCTGGGCGGATCCGAAAGCATGGCGATACCTGCCATCTTGGGTTGCATCACGATGGAATCTTGCGTGTTCAATCGCACCAACACTCGTTTTGCAATTCGGTCGACCGCTTCAACCCTCGCACCGATCGCTCGTTTGCGAAATTGTTGGATGCTAGGTTCTATTTTTATCGGCCGATATGGAATGATCGGTTCGAGAATCGCCGTGATGGTCCCGCCGATCGTCGGCAGCAGACCACGTCGCATGGTTTCAACTTCCGGCAGCTCAGGCATGGCTTATGGGTGTCGCGATTTGTAAACGGACGCCGGCTCGACCATTCGCTGCTGATCGATCGAAAACTCGCCGTCTGCATACTTGCGAAAAAAACAACTTGCGTATCCCTCGTGGCACGCGGCCCCCAGTTGATTCACTCGCAACAAAATGCAATCCGCATCGCAATCGATTCGAAGCTCGACCATTTCTTGGCGATGTCCGCTCTCCTCCCCTTTTCTCCACAACCGATTTCGCGAGCGGCTGAAATAGGTAGCAAAACCGGTCGCGATGGTTTCCGAATAAGCCTCTTGGCTCATCCATGCAAACATCAGCACCTGATTCGTCGATGCGTCTTGAGCAATCACAGGCAAGAGCCCGTTGATTCCTTTTGAAAAATCGGGCCCGGTCATTGCCAAGGTCGCTTCATGATCTCGTGAGCGATAATGGCCATCCGCAGTGTTTGTGGATCGCGAAGCTGTTTGATCATTGAAACCGAGGAAACCTTGGCGGACTGTTGAGGTTCGGCAGCCGCAGTCGGTGTTTCCAAAAGGTTCGATGGTTGGTCCCGCTTTTTGCCGGCGGCTGTCACTGAGTTCGCAGTTCGAATTTGGCCGAGTTCGTCCGCTTGACGAATACCCCGGCTTAGGTTTCCCAAAGGAAGGTTGGTAGACAGATTCCCAACCGTCGGCTGGTAAGGTGGTGAATAATCAACCACTTGAGCGGTCGGCAACTCCGGTTGAAGACGGGGTACTTCGGGACGAAGGCGCGGCGGTTCTTGCATCGGTGGCGGCGCAGGTTTTGCAACGGGCCGCTTCTGCTGCTGTCGTTGCTGTCTGCGAAGGGCAGCTTGTTTCAGAAAGTCATCTAGGTCATCAGCCATCGTTGAAAGTTCCTTGTTGGATCAATGGGACTTAGATCAATTGGATCGGGTTGGATTGGATGGTCCGGTGGTGCTCGTACCAGCGATGCTTTGTCGCATTTCGGTGTCGGCCGTGATGTTGCGAAGTTTATAGTAGTCCATGATGCTTAGTCGACCGCTGAGCAGAGAGTCCGCGATCGCCTTGGGGACGGACGCTTCGGCGGCGACGACTTCAGCACGGCTTTCTTCGATTTTGGCGATCATTTCTTGTTCGGTCGCGACAGCTTCCGCCCGTCGACTTTCGGCTTTGGCCCTGGCAACGCGAGTGTCCGCTTCCGCAAGGTCCGCTTGCAATCGAGCTCCAATGTTTTCTCCGACGTCAATATCCGCGATATCGATGGAAACGATCTCGAATGCAGTTTGGTCATCCAATCGGCTTGCGAGCACGGCTTTCGAAATGACGTCTGGGTTCTCGAGGACGGACTTGTGGCTAGCAGAGGACCCAATAGCGCTGACGATCCCTTGACCGACTCTCGCGATAATTGTCTCCTCGGTTGCACCGCCGATGAGGCGTTGAAGATTGGCACGAACGGTTACGCGGGCTTTCACTTTGAGTTGGATGCCGTCTTTGGCAATGGCATCGAGAAAAGCAACCGCACTTCCTTTGGGCGGACAATCGATGACCTTGGGATAAACGCTCGTTTGAACTGCATCCAACACATCTCGTCCAGCCAAATCGATGGCGGATGCTTCACGAAAGGACAACGTAATTTGCTTGCTTTTGCGAGCAGCCACGAGAGCCCTAATCACCAACGGGACATTGCCTCGGGCAAGATAATGTGCCTCAAGCGACTTGGTCGTTAGGTCTTCGTCTTTGATACCTGCTTGAACGGCCATGATCTTACTGCGAACAATGGTGCGAGCATCGACGCGTCGAAACAGCATGCCCAACAGGTCGATCACGGTGACTTTGGCACCGGTCATAACCGCCTGGATCCAAAGCCAGAAGTACCTAGAAAAGATAGCCAAAAAGATGATCACAAAAACGAATGCAAACAACCCAAGCACGAGAGAAATCGTAAAGACAACTGGATTCATGGTGATCAATTCTTGGGCAAAGGAGGGAGCTAACGGTCTTTATTGAAAAGGGTGATTATTATTTGGCTCGCGTCGCCTTCATGATTTCACCACCCATGTAGAACTGCAATTCCGACGGATTTCCTGATTCGTCATATGTTAGCGTTAGTTTGCCCGCTGTGTATTTTAGCCCGAACTCTTCCTTGCTATGCGGGATCATTTCAAGCGGGGCTGCAATCATCGAAAAGAACAATTTGTTGTCCTTTTGCGAGATTTCCCATAGCCCGCCTGAGTTGCGGTTGTACTTGCCAACGATTTTGGCTTTTTGCTCAGGAGTGAGAGCTACGATGACAGAGTCATACGGTTTGTCCGGTTGCGTAATGGTTTCGGCAGGCAACTCGCGGAGCCAAACATTTCGGTACCGAACTGGATTGCCATGATCTTGAAATGAAAGAGGCAATTTGTCGGCTATTTTCTGATACGTTCCATGTTGGATCCAGGAAGTTGGACCAAGCGGTCGCACATTGTCTTGGACTAAAACGCCATTGTGAAGTACTGTGATTCTCGCCGGTTGCAAGAGTTTACCGTCGTCCTGAAAAGCGGGTTTGCGATAGATGATGTCATAGGCCTGCCACTCTCCGGGCTTGCGAGATGCATTGACGAGGGGAGGGTACTGGCCATAGACGGCTCCCGCTTGCCCGTCTGCATAAGTAACATTGTCGAATGAATCGAGCACTTGGACTTCGAATAGGCCTTGTAGAAAGACACCGCTATTGCCTCTGCCTTGGCTTTTTCCTTGGACTTGAGCAGGGGCGGCCCATTCGACGTGCAGTTGCACATCGCCGAAGGACTTCGCGGTAAAGACGTAACCGCTGCCCGGCACGGATTCCATAACTTCGTCCTTGATGATCCATTTGGCAGGTCCGCCGTCGACGGCACGCCATTCGTCGAGATTCTTGCCGTTGAACAAGACGACCGCGTCGGACGGAGGCGCAAGCGGCAGATTGGACAAGCCTGGCGTAACGACTTGCGGTCGTTGGCGATCCCAATCGTGCGCTTTCCAGCCCGTTGGAAGCTGTGCACTGGAAACGGAACTCAGTTGCATTTCAAGGCTTATCAGACCCAAGCAAATAATACCGAAACGTAATCCGCGAGAGAAATTCATCAACTGGCTACCTTTGTTTGTGAGGATGGAGGCCGCGTTTGCAAGACCGACCACGAACCACTCATGATAATCAAAGAATCCTCATTCGGTAAAGCGAACCCTAGTGGCACAATCCCTACAACCGCAATTGTCTGAATTTGAGTTGGATTCTAGGACGATTCGCAGAAGTGGAAAGGGATTGATTTGCCTGCAACCGGATTCCGTTCTACCGTTCTTCATGGTCAAAAATGCGAACGAACGCAGGAAAGAACAAAGCCCAAACAGACTCGCGCCCACCCAATTTCGTTTCGGAATGTTCGGAAATGATGGAAACAAACAATCCAACCCAATGCGACGTCGATTTTTCCCATGCTCGCCCGAGGCCGGATGGGACTGCGCCGAGTGTGCAACGAAACGACACTTTCCCAGAGGCCGAAACCGAATTGGCTATGGCTCATGCAAAGTCGGGCATTGTCGCGAGTTTGTACGCCTCGTTGCGAGCCAAGCATGGGCCCGCAGCTTCCCACTCATTGCGAGTTGCACTCTGGGCTTCCGCATGGGGGGTTCAAAACCAAGTTCCGGACGAGCAACTGCAGTTGGTCGAAGTGGTCGGCCTATTGCATGAAATCGGCAAAATCGGAATCCCTGATCGCGTTCTTCAAAAGCCGGAGATGCTAAACGAAAACGAACAAGCCATGATGGACCTGCATACTCAGGTCGGATTGGAAATTCTTAAGGCTGCCGGTGCGTCTTGTGAACTGCTGCTTGCTATTGCAGGCATCGGGACCAGCTTTGGCTCTTCGAGCGAGAGCCATTCCAATGAGATCGCGTCGCTCGCAAGTCGTTTGATCAATATCATCGACGCATACGATTCCATGACGATGCGGCAAGGGGTTCGAGAGCCAGTTTCCAATGAGACTGCCTTGGCCGAATTGTTTCGGCTTGGCGGATCGCAATACGATCCTCTGCTTGTCCGGTCGTTTGCCGAAATCGTATTGAATCCACAACCCGAACTTCACGTCTGTGCCCATAGTCGTTGGCTAGCAGAACTTGATAGCAATGGGCACAGTCGCTTTTTTGGGTTGAATCACGATCCTACAAAAAACCGACCAACACAAAGTGAATGCCAGACCAGCGCGTTGGTAAATACGCTAAACGAGACGTTCTATCGACGCATGATGGACCATGCACAGGATGGTGTGATTTTTATCGACTCCGAGTTTAGAGTACTTGATTGGAACAGTGCTGCAGAACGGATGACAGGTCGAACAGCAGAATCCGTTTTCCATAAACACTGGATCCCTTCCTTGGCATGCCTGTGCGATGCCCAAGGATTTGCAATCGACGAATCTCAGTGTCCTTTCCTGGCGTTGATGCAAACCGGAGAAAAAATTCAGAAGAGATTGACCATTCGACGTGACCCTAGCTCGCCAACGATCCATGTACAAGTGGAAGTCCTACCAGTCCACAATGAACGAGGCTCCCTTTGCGGCGGAGTTCTCATTCTCGAAGACCTTAACGAGACGGCCGACATTGAACAAAAGATTGCACATCTGCGAGAACGCGCTTCGCAAGATCAACTCACCAAGATCGCGAACCGAGGCGAGTTGAATCGCCAACTTCCGGAATTCGTTGCCTATCATCAACGCACCAGCCGACCTGGCAGCGCAATCATTTGCGACCTCGATTTCTTCAAACGCATCAATGATGATTTCTCGCACCAAGCTGGTGACGAGGCGCTGATTGTCTTCGCAAGTATTCTGAAAGACTCGTGCCGCGAAACCGACTTTGTGGCTCGGTACGGTGGAGAGGAATTTGTGATACTGTGCGGCCAATGCGACTATGCCGAAGCCAAAAAACTTGCGGAATCGATTCGAAAGCGTTTGCAAAGAACTCCCATCGCATCCTTGGGGAATGCATGCATGACTGCCAGCTTTGGTGTAAGCACAATCTTGCCGGAGGATACTGGAGAATCTTTGATTGGACGTGCTGACCGCGGGTTGCTCATCGCGAAAAAAACAGGTCGTGACCGCGTAGTAGGACTTGAAATGGAGGTCGCTAAAGGGAGTGACAGCAAATCCGACCTAAACAAGTTGAACAGTTGTCTTGGCTGGCGAAGTTGGCTCACGCCTCCTAATGAACTCGTCCAGCAATTTGAGTTGATTACCAATGTTCCTCACAGCGTCGCTCTCGAAAAACTCAAGGGCTTCGTACAGGAATTTCATGCGACGGTAGTGCATGTGGAGTTGGGCAAGGCAGTTCTCGAAGTCGACTGCAGGAACTCACCCATCACGCAAATCAAAAAGGAACGTCTCGGAAAGTTCAGGCTTGAGATCACGACTGCCGAAGTTGAAATGCCATCGGGGGGAAAAAAGAACAACGTCAAAATCTGTACTTTGCTCGATGTCAAAATCTTTCCCGTTCGCAACAGGGATCGAAGGAGCGATGCATTGCTGAGTCAAGTTTTGCGACTGAAAACAGCCTTGCAGGTATACATGATCGCCTGCGAAATGGACGACGACATTCGGGCATCCATTGTTCGCCACATCAAACTGCATAACGATTCGCGATACTAAGGTATTGCTTATGCCGTTTGTTGAGTCTCCACGGTTGCAACATGGAGCAAACCACAGATTGCGACCGTATCTGCATCGGGATTGATGATTACGATCTTGGTTTTCGTCAGGACGACGTTTTCAGGATGTCGCACTTCATAGCGTTGGCCGCTGGACATTACCACAACGAAGGGTTCAAACGGTTTCGCATTCAAAAATACTCGCATCGATTGTTCATTCATTATTTTCATTCCTTACGAAGGACGCATTCCCTATTCCGACCGTTGCAATTCTACTCAAGCAACGATCGCCACGCATCCGTTGAGCTCAATTTCACCGTACGCGGAGCAACGCGAGTCACCGAGCGCCGGCGAGCCGCGTTCGCATGCTGGTTGCGATTATCGTCCGACGGGGACGAGCCCCGTCGAAACGAACGCCGCCGTCCGACGGGGGCGAGTCCCGTCGAAACGAACGCCGCCTCAAGGCGAGACTAAAAATCAAAGGCCACCACGCGGCTCGCCCGCGTGGAGCCTTGATCGCAACCAGAACGCGAACCCCATACGCAACGCCGCCACCGCGTGGCTTGCCCACGTGGGGCGATGATCAGACCGTACACGCCACCATCTGATCAGCATCCGACGGGGATAAACCCCGACGTGATGGCGAGCGAGCCGCGTTCGCATGCTGGTTGCGATTATCGTCCGACGGGGACGAGCCCCGTCGAAACGAACACCGCCGTCCGACGGGGACGAGCCCCGTCGAAACGAACGACGCCTCAAGGCGAGACTAAGAATCAAAGGCCACCACGCGGCTCGCCCGCGTGGAGCCTTGATTGAAACCAGAACGCGAACCCCTTCGCAACGCCGCCACCGAGTGCCCGGGATGTCGAAAAGAATCCTTAAACGGCTTGCATCATTTCGCACTCCTTCGCCAATCGCTTACGTGCAACGTGCAACCTGCGCTTGATCGTTCCGATCGGTGCAGCGAACGCATCGCTCATCTGATTCAAGCTCTGCCCGTCCAAGTAGAATGCGACCAACGTCTGTCGGTCGAGATCTCCCAGTCGGTTCAAGCCTTGATGAACTTGCATCTTTTGCTCTCGGGTCAAAACCGCTTCCAACGGATCGCTATCGCATGTCACCGTCGCTTCCAAGATCTCATGATCTACCGAAGTTGGCGTAGGTCGACGCGTTGCTCGATTGATGGCCATTCGGTGGACGATCTGACGCAACCAACCACCAAACGCTTCTGGCGCTTGCAATTGATCCAATCGGCGAAACGCTTGAATGAAGACGTCCTGGCTGAGCTCTTGGGCTTCATCCCAGTTCCCCAATTTCTTGTAAGCGAGCGACAACACGTGTTGTTGGAATCGGCAATAGATCTGATCCATCGCAGCTCGATCGCCCGCTTGCGCTTGGGAAACCAAATCAACGATGTTCGTCTCAGTCAAATCGTCGTAAGTATAACTTCTGTCGGCAGTCAGGGTCATCATCAACTCATCTCTCGTTGAAACCCGCCGACCGCTCACACCTTTTGTGGTACGTTAGGCCGCTCGGATTGGTTTGGGTTCAACGCGATGGATCTTTGACAGGGCAAACAATCTATCGACTTCTCGACACAACAGCGCAAACGAAAATGGTTTGGCAGCGGACGGGCTGTGACGATGTTTGTTCTGAATTTTGCTCAGCAACTCATTTCAATCGCAAAACCACTAAGAGGCCAGCGAGTGCAATATTAGGTGCAGAACACAAAGACTTAACGCGTGCCAATCGCCTTTGGGTACGGTTCGAAGAAGTTGCTTGGCGATTGACTTAAGCAAGTTCTTTTTTTTCTGACAAAACGGCTTTAACTGCCGCGTTTGTCAAAGGTCGAGGAAGGTTTGGAACATGTTGCCGGTGACATTTCCGGCCGCATGATCCTTATCCATCCTTGGGACCACGAATAAGAATCGGGGCGTTCATAGCCCGTCCGCTTGTTCGACGTACCTAGATGCGCATGTAGAAGGTCTGTGAGGAGCAAGCGCACCTGATTGACAACTGCAAACGCGCAATCTCGCACTGAAGCGACAAAATTGGCAGATCGTTGAGCAATATTCAGTTGACGCATGACTTACTCCCAGCACCGTAAAGCGCAGATCGAGAGATGACTTAGAAACTAAACTGTTCTTTCCACAAAATTTGGACCGAGGTCCAGTTCGCCCACCGAAAGGATGAGTCTCGGCAAGCTACGAACTCAGAGCATAATATCGTTGATAAGGTTCGCAAGGAAAGCACTATTTTTAGAAAATTCCATTCCTAAGGGAATATATTCATCGAGGAAAGGCATCCCGGCTGTCAAGTGGCAGAGCTCTCCGCGCGATTTTGCCAGATGCTTGTGGTGCGGTATACGTTGCACGAAAGGAGGACGAAAACCCCCTTTCCAGTCCATTCCCGAATAGCATTTATTTCTGGAGTTCCCTACAATGCGACTCCTCGCGAGGGATTGGGATTCGTGCGGTGATTCCGCAATTCAACTCGCTGGGAAAGTCATCCGCCGCAGCTTTGTGACAAACAACCATTCACTGTGCATACCTCGAAACATCCAACGCTTGATTTGGCCGACTTGCTTGATAGGTGGAACGCGCTTAAGCTCGAAGTAGACTCGAAACTCGACGATTGCTTGCAAAGGCGAACTGCGGACTGCCCAGATCGTTTGCGAGAAGCCATGCGATATTCATTGCTTGCACCCGGTAAACGCCTTCGCCCAATACTCTGTTTATTAAGCGCTGAGGCCCTAGAGTGTTCTCCATCGATGGCAATCAACAACGCTGCGGCTTTGGAAATGATACATTGCTATTCACTGATTCACGATGATTTGCCCGCGATGGACGATGATGATTTGCGACGCGGGCGTCCCACTTGCCATATCCAGTTTGATGAAGCGACGGCGATCTTGGCTGGCGATGCTTTGCAGGCTTTGGCATTTGAAATCATTCTCGCGGACGCAATCAACCCGACGACTGCGGCAATGAGTTGTTTGGTGCTGGCGAAAGCCGCAGGTGCCGAGGGAATGGTGGGCGGACAAGTGGACGACTTGCAAGCCGAAAAAAACGGGGGTGATGCAACTTTTCTGCATGCAATACACGCACGCAAGACAGGTGCTTTGATTCGGGCGTCGGTCGTTTTGGGGGGAATTGCGGCCAATGCTTCCCCGGAACAACTTGAAAAGTTGGCAAACTATGGCGATTGCGTTGGAATTGCGTTCCAAATCGTGGACGATCTACTAGACGTGGAAGGCTCCTCCGAAAACACTGGAAAGCGAACCGGAAAAGACCACCAACGTGGCAAATTGACCTTTCCTGGCATCTATGGTGTTCAGGCGAGCCGCGAGCGAGCCGAACAATTTGTTGAACAGGCCATTTCCAATGTGGAAGCTTTTGGTCCGGCAGCGAGACCACTCAAACAACTTGCACACTATATCACGGCTAGGAGTCACTGATCCTTCATGCATGAACTGCTATCGAAGTTAGAGTCGTCGGAACCCCTCAAACGGATGTCTACCAAGGAGCTCGAGCAACTCGCTACCGAAATCCGAGACGTCCTTTGCAATTTACTTGCGACGCGTACCGCTCACTTTGCATCCAATTTGGGTGTTGTTGAGTTGTGCCTAGCGTTGCACAGCGTCTTCGACTTCAAAAAGGATCGGTTGATTTGGGACACAGGGCATCAGATCTATCCCCACAAACTAATCACGGGCCGCTATCACGAGTTCAAAACGATTCGCGAACGAGGCGGACTCATGGGATACCCGAATCCTGCCGAGAGCGAATACGACTTGTTCATGACGGGTCACGCAGGTTGCAGCGTTTCCACGGCGTTAGGCCTCAAGAGTGGCGACGATCTAAACGACGAACCTGGTCGACGAAGCGTTGCCGTCATTGGTGACGGTGCATTCCCGTCCGGCATTGTCTTCGAAGCCATGAACAATGCTGGCGAACTCAATGCAGATTTGATTGTAGTGCTCAACGACAATAAGATGTCGATTTGCCCTCGTGTTGGTGCGGTTGCAAATTACTTGGACCGATTGCGTACCAATCCGTTCTACACGGGATTCAAAAGCGAAGTTGTGCGAGTTCTCAACAAGCTCCCTTTGTTCGGTGATCCAACGGAACGTTTGTTGGCGCAAATCAAGGAAGCAGTCAAAGCCGGAATGGTAGGCGGCATGCTCTTTGAAGAATTCGGGTTCCGGTACATCGGACCGATCGATGGACATGATATCCAGCTAGTCCGAAAATACTTGGAGATGGTCAAAGATCAGAAGGGCCCAACGCTTCTTCATGTGGTCACCGAAAAAGGCCGGGGCTACAAACCAGCCGAAAAAGACCCCGTCTACTTTCATACTCCGCCAGCATTCGAAGACGAAGACGGGTGCCCCAAGCCATTGAGCGTTGGCGAAAAACCTGCTTTCACCAACTATGCTCGCGATGCGATCCTCAGCCAAATGGACCGCAACCGCAAAGTTACCGTAATGACCGCTGCGATGTGCCAAGGAAACAAATTAGAGCCGGTTCGCGATGCTCACAGCGACCGCTTCTTTGATGTGGGGATCTGCGAGTCCCATGCGGTTGCATTCGCGGCGGGACACGCCAAAGTGGGTTTGAGACCCATCGTTGCCATCTACTCCACTTTCTTGCAACGATCCTACGATCAGATTTTCCAAGAAGTCGCGCTTCAAAACTTGCCTGTGACTTTCATGATCGATCGAGCTGGACTAACAGGACCGGATGGTCCGACTCACCACGGCTTGTTTGACATCGGTTATATGCGAGTCTTTCCAAATATCGTCATGATGGCACCTGGCGATGCAACCGAAGTTGAGCCGATGCTCGAATTCGCGTTATCCTACCCAGGACCCACGTCAATCCGCTATCCAAAGACAACAGCTCAAACGTTCGAACGCGTAAAGAAACCAATCGAACTTGGTAAGTCCGAAATCATCCAATGGGGAACCGATGGGGCGATTATCGCGTGTGGCGCAATGCTGCAGCAAGCGATCGCAGCCGCTGAACTACTCAAACGGGACGGTCTCAACGTCGCCATTATCAACGCGCGTTTCATTAAACCCCTCGACATGCCGATGTTAACGAAAGTGTTCGACGAATGCCGATTCGTCGTGACCGTTGAGGAGGGTGCTTTGATGGGCGGATTTGGCTCGGCTGTGCTTGAAACGGCCTGCGAACAAGGCTGGGACACTCGAATCATGAGAACCCTCGGGATACCCGATCGGTTCATTGAGCATGGTGACCGCAATGAACTTTTGGCCGACGCGGGAATCGATCCAGCCGGTATTGCAAAAACGTGTCGAGCCTTAAGTGAAAAATACTCGCCTGCACATCACGCTGGAGCTTAGCCAGTGAACAATCCGATGATTTGGGGTTGGATTCGAGAAGGTCGCCCTGGTCCTCGAGTGGTTGTCCTGGCGGCTCCCAATCGACCTCGAGTCGAGCAGGAACTTAAGGGCATTCTCAAGTCAATTGAGCAACATGCGGAGATTGTTGCAGTCGACAAACAGTTCGCCTATGAGTTCGAAAACTGCAATTCGGACTTGGTGGTCGTTCTCGGTGGCGACGGATCCATCTTGCAGTCCGCTCGCCAAATGGGACATCTTCAAAGGCCTGTGCTGGGTGTCAATTTGGGAAAATTGGGTTTCTTAGCAGCGATCCCGCCCAACCGCTTTCGTGACATTTGGCCCGATGTCTGCCAAGGTCGCTTTGGTGTCACAAACCATCTCATGCTCCGGTGCGATGTCTATCAAGGAGACACGATCATTCACAGCATGCTCGGCCTGAACGAAACATCCGTGCTCGGTGGCCCTCCGTACACAATGATGACCATCGATCTATACATCGATTCGGTTCTTGCAACAACGTACGCTTGCGATGGTTTGATCATCAGCACGCCGATTGGATCGACAGCTCATAACTTGTCGGCGGGCGGACCCATTTTACGCCGCAATCTGCAAGCCTTTGTCATCAGCCCAATCAGTCCGCACACGTTGACGATGCGCCCGGTTGTCGATACCGCAGACCGTGTCTTTGAACTTACGATGAAAACAGAGCATCCATCTGCCAGCATCGTGGTGGATGGACGAGTTGTTTGTCATTTTGCTCAAGACTTACGTGCTCGGATCTCACGAGCAAGCGACACTTTTCAGTTGATCAGTGTGCCTGGCCACGACGACTATCAAGCTCTCCGAGAAAAACTTGGCTGGAGTGGAAAGCCTCTCCTGATCGAATGATTGCAGAGCGCTCTTAAGCACAACGGTATGAGTCTTCGAGTGAAACAAACTGAGTGGCGAAGGGCGATAGCCCCGGTTCTCGACGAATGTCGATCAATTCGAAAACCGGGGCTATCGCCCAACGGCTAAAGGTGGACGGCACATGGAATGTGCCTACTACTTTGACTTAGCGTCGGCTGTGCCTTGATGGTCCTATGCCAAGCGGATGAGGCGAGTCAAGTATTCGGGAATCTTGACTCCATTTTCGGTCAACAACGCAAGGACACTAGAAACGGAAAGCGGCTTTCCAGATTCTTTGGCCGCCAACATGGCTTTGCGTACCACGCCAATCGTGTCACCCGAAACGTTCAATCGTTTAAGAATGCTCGTAACAAGCTCAACAGACGGAAGCCGAATGGGTTGGGCTGGACGTTCGTGGCTTGGTTCAGGCGAAACCGTTGGAAACAATTTGGACACATCGACACCGAGAGCGACTAGGCGGACCCTGATTTGATCGACTGTCAATGGAGTACCTGCTTCAATGCTGGTCTTGATTTCGCCAACAATGGTGGTAACGACTTCTCCACTGATCCCCGCACGCTTCAGTCGCTCGACCCATTCCGCGATTCGGCTCTCTACAGCAGGATTGGGTTGAGGAGCAGGATCCGTTGGCGGAACTGGAAGTCGTTTTTCTGGAAACAATTTCGAAACATCGACACCCAGTTCCGTCAGCCGCGTCTTGATTTGGTCAAGCGTCAGCGGCTGCTTGGATTCGATGCCAGAAGCGATCTCGTTGCCGATCGCTGTGATCACTTGACCGTCAACACCTGCGGCCTTCAATCGCGCCGAGAACTTTTCTACGAAATGCTCAATTCGACTGGGTGGATCGTTTTCTTGAATGGGTTTGATTAGCCTGTTAGCTGCTCGTTCGGTCTCAATTTTTTCAACATCTGTTTTAGCAAACAGTCGCCCGTCGATGAATCTTTCGCCAAGTTCCGGTTTGCCGCCAGACTGCAACGTTGCGAGCACTTCTCTTGCGTCATCGAGGCTCATCGTTGGGGGCAAAACCTCATCTGCGATGGCGGCTTGCAAACGGAGAATACGAGATTCCTTGGAAATCGAGCTTGGCATCGCGTCGCCAGTTTTGAGCTCGAAGTTCAAGTGATTGATGACGATTAACGCATCGAGAGGTGATAGCGAGCCATCCGCATCGACGTCCAGCATTTTGGTCGTATCAAGCATCGGACTTGAATCGGGCCGGTTTAATTCATTGATGACAACCAACGCATCGAGGGGCGAAACGTCACCACTATTGTCGCAATCTTCTGGACTGAGAAAGTTGTGCGGAACAAGTCCGTCGATGGCAAAAAGATGGCGTGATTCCAAGGATTCAATTCGAAGCGGTCGACGATTGGAAGCTTTTTTCATGTCTTTACATCTTTTGGTATGTGGTATTTCGCCTAAGGCGAGCGACAGATTGCAGTATCCCAACCCGAAGCGTAAGCGAGGGACAATTTCGCAGGTCCCTCGCTTACGTGTCGGGTTATGATTGCTCGCTTTCAGTCTACCTCTCGCACCAAAGCGAGCGGAGAACTCAAATTTTACAAACAATACCTCGATCGCGAATCGTTTTTTGGACACTTCTTGCTCAATTTCATCGTTTTTTTCGATTCGTGCTCGCGCTCAATGAAGCTCAATGAAAGCGTGCTCGTGATGTCCTGTCTTTATTGGATCTCAACTTTCTTGGGGAGTTTGGGGCTCGAGTCGTATCTTGGGATCAATTGGTTAGGACCATATTCTTGAGTGTATGGAGGGTATGGAGGGTATGGAGAGTATGGAGGGGATGGTGGAGATATTCCACCGCCAATATTGGGGGGCGCAACGTAGGAAGTATTTGGTGGATAGCCGCTGCGCGGATTGCCGCCATTCATGTTTTGCAACTCGTTGAACCCTTCAGGAAAGGAGAGCCCTTCGGCGTCGTTCTCCAATAGCTGCATTCGCAATGCGATGATCTTCGCTTGCGATTCTTGACGTTTGTCCAATTGCTTTCGCAGTTTGGAAACTTGCTCCTCCAATCGTTCGACATGCTCCCTTCTGTTTTTTTGATCGCGTTCGAATTCATCCTCAAGGAATTTCTCGATGGTCTCTCGGGCCGCTTTCTTGTCGGACTCCGAAGCGTCGTTTGAGCGGAGTTTTGAAAGCGAATCACGCAACTCTCGATGGTCTTCCCTTGACATTCGGATATCCTCCGTTATCCGCATTTCTGTGAAGTGCACCTCCGTTCCATCCGGATTTTTTATCGTGCGGGTGGAAGGGACCATGCGAGGGCTATTTGGAAGGCCGAAAGTGCCAAGAAAACTATTCCCAGGAAGCGATGGAGGGGCGGTATAGCCTCTAATATCAGGGCCGCGTTCTTGAACGTTCCGTGGCGGAATCTCTCGCCGTAGGCTGCCCGGTGGTAGGCTGCCCGGTGGCTGACTGCCGGGTTGCTGAGCATCGGAACGAAGTGCATTGAATGCACCGAAGGCCAACACGCAACCTAAGGTCATGTAACTAGCGAATTTCCATTTCATCATTCATCTCCAACTTGGGAAAAGGGAACTGTCTTTCAAAAGAATCGATTTGGCTTTGGATAGCCCGAACGGTTTCGTCAAAGTTGTCTGAAGTCGCATAAACCGGGCTACTTGAGGTCGCCCGCAATGCATTGATTTCGGATTCGAGGCTCAACGTTTCGATCAAGAGCCGAGCATCCGTCTGAATTTGCGATTGGAGTTGCGATCGGACCTCAGCCATATCGGCAGGCGTTGAGGACTCGTTTCGATGTTGACCCCAGGGCCATTCAAACACCGACGCAAGAATCGCCATTGCAACGATTGGAATCGCGGCAGCAACTAAGAGTCTCCATAGCATGTTCTTGCTGGTTTCTCGTTTCGAACGCTTGCGATTGGCTAAAGACAAGCCACCGCTTTGCAAAGCGGCCAGCAACCGTTCCAATTCTAACTCGACCGCGTGCATCGACGGGAATCGTTTTGTAGAGTCCTTCTCCAGTAATCGGTCGATCAGTTCGGCGACCTCGCGAGGGACGTCTGAGTTTAATTGTTCGATGGATCGGTGCGATTCCGTGCAGATGCGGTTCAAAACCCCCATCGCACCGCTGGCGCGAAAAGGTGGCCGACCGGTCAGCATAAAATAAAGGACGCTGCCCAAACTAAATTGATCGCTGCGTGTATCGATCGCATCCCCACGAGCTTGTTCGGGCGACATGTAGTGCGGTGTACCGGCAATGACGCCTGTCCTGGTTAATGAAGCATCATCCACGGCGCGAGCCAAACCGAAATCGCTTAAAAGCACGCGATCGACATTGTCTTCGAGCAAGATGTTTGCCGGTTTGACGTCTCGATGCACTAGCCCTTGATCGTGAGCAGCCGATAGCCCTGCTGCCGTCTGCTTGGCAATGCGAAGCGTGTCGGCCAGAGGGAGTGAACCATCATGATCGACCTTGGATTGGAGCGAGCAGCCTGAAACGCATTGCATCACCAGATAAGGCAGCTTGCCATCGGATTCCACGTTGTAAATCGGAATCACATTTGGATGAAGAACGGCTGCCGCAGCTTGGGCTTCGCGAGCAAAGCGTTTACGGGCCGATGCGTTGTTCGCCAAATGAGCCGCCAGTACTTTGATCGCCACAACGCGATGAAGCTCGGTGTCGTGGGCCTTCAGTACGATTCCCATACCACCTTTGCCAATGACCTTTTCAATCTCGTAACGACCGAGTCGACCGAGCAGTTCGGGATGGCTTGGCTTCTCCAGGAAGGATAGAGACACCGATTCGAATTCAATGCGTGAATCGGCAGGCATCTCGGATTCGATTTCGATGATCACCGAATTTTGAGTTGATTTGTGTTGGGTTGTCGGCAAATCGTATTCAAGCCATGACTCTTTGGCTTCACTCCACCACGGCATGTCGGCAGCTGCGGAACCTTCGATCCGTGATTGACATTCGGGGCATGATTCGACGTGAACCACCGCCTCGTTAAATTTGGAGTCCGATTCGTCACCGTGCAGAACCAACTCCCATCGCTTAAACGAACACTTCCTTTGGGGCGTTCTATTTGTGCCGAGGTTAGATTGCATCAATTCGCTCCCACTGTGTAACGATTGTTTTAATGCGGGCAGTGACACGGCTGCGTGCTACGTAGACGGCACCCGGATTCAAGCCGAGTTGTCCTGCAACGGACTCAATCGATTCGCCCAGGACGCTCGTCCTCCAAAATGCGTTCCAGCTCGTTTCACTAAAGGAATCGCGAGCTTGGGCCGCAGCCAATCGAAACATTTCACGACGGTACTCTAGCTCAATTTCGAACTCTTGATCGCGAGACGGATCGACCAACTCATGAAATGGAGAAGCGTCGTTGCTGGTCGCTGATTTCGACTGGGCATTCTTCTTGACCCAATTGATGACTTGATTTCGAGCAATACGATACAACCACGCTCGAAACTTGCCACGTTCTGGGTTCGGTTGCCAACGATCCACAGCCTTGGCTACCGAGATCAGAACATTTTGAGCTATTTCCCTGGCGTCTGCGTCCTGTAATCCGCGTCTCTTCGCAAAGCGGATGATCAACGGTTCATATAGATCGACGAACTCGCGCCAGGCCTGGGCGTCGGCCGCAGATGGCAATCGCAGGATCAAGCTTTCGCGTGTTTCTGGATTTGTGGTCATGGTTCATCTTGTTGAAGGTGTTGCAGGATTGCGTTGGGTCGCCAAGTGATTTTCTTGGGCGTTCTAGCATCCACACAAATAGACACAATCGTCGCGACACATTCTTGCACGAAGATTCGAAATATTTTCCACAATGCTGGACAAGATGCTGGAATTGCCAACGGAATCGCTAGCAAAACCTTGGAGCACGGGCCCCAGAATTCAGCTTGCTAGTGACACGGATTCCAAGTTTTGTTGCACTGTGCAATCTAAGCACATCGGTATGAGTCTTCGAGTGAAACAAACTGATAGCCGAAGGGCGATAGCCCCATCTTTACGCACATTTCGCAGCACGCCAGACTCGAAATCCCAATGGATTTGCGTGATCCCAGCGCGTTTTCTCCCCCTCGCCCCGCTTCCCCGAGTACAGGGCGAGGGGAGCAAGATCAAAAGATGTGCGTTCCCAGGCAGAGCCCGGGAACGAGTAGTCTCCTGTGCGACGTTCATTTGGAGCCTGAACTACTTATCTATTTCCCGACAAGAAAAACTGCCACCGATCCATTGGCTCTGGCCATATCGTAAACGCGAATGGCTTCGCCTGCGGGGACGTTGTTGTCCGGGTGGATCACGATAGGTACGTCGGACCGAATCTTGAGTATCCCTCCGATGCGTTGCGTCAGCGTTTTGAGCGATTCAATCGGCTCGCCGTTCATTTTGTATTCAACCGATTCGCCTGACGGCTTGTTATTGGATCGACGAATTTCAACGATGACATCGCTGAGGTCTGTCAACCCTGCGGGTGGTTTGTCCTCCGGTTGGTTCCCTTGGCGAATGGCATCGGGTGCTGCGGCAACGGCACTCGTTAACGATTTTTCTTGACGTTGAAAGGACGCAGTCGCAAGAAAGAATACGAGGAGCAAGAAAACAACATCGATCATGGGTGTCATAACACTGTCGATCGAGCTTCGAGACGAACGATTCGAATAGGTTGTTCTCATTGCATTCGCTCCTCGTAGACTGCAAAAAAAACGTCGGTGACCCCAGTGATCGCGCAGATCTTCAAAAGAGCTCCGATGTGTTCGTAGTCGGTTTGGCGATCGGTTCGAATTCGGACTCGCAGTTTTGCTCCATCGATTTTTGTACGAGCAAGAATGGAGCGTCGTACTTGATCTAGCGGCATCGTTTGCCCTGAGATTTGATACTCACCATCAGCCAACACTTGGATGGTCAAGGTTGGTCGGTCCGAGAAATCAGGTGTTCCAGCAGTTGCGATCGGCAACTCGAGTTTGGTAAAGTTCTCTTGTTTGGCCAAATGGCTACTGACAAGGAAGAAAATGATGAGCAGAAACGTCACATCGATCATTGGCGTCATGTTGATGGCGACGCTTTGAGTGCCTCGGTAGTTCGGGATTCTCACAATAACTTCAGGGTTTTCAACTTCAGGATTTTGCTAAGTTTTTACGACCGCTCGCATCAGCCAAGAACCGATCAATGCCAAGGTAACATTTCCTAGCCACAGGCTGACCGCCGGCCAAGTCCCATCCTTCGAGAATTCTAAAGCGAGTCCGAAGATAGGGTAGTAGACCAGCAAGACAGGTATAAAGCAAACACCAAACGTCCACCAGTAATCGGCGCTTCGAATCAATACCGCCATAGGAACGCCCATCCAGACAAAAGCGAGGCAACTGAAACCAAGCGCCCAACGCCGCATTGGTTCGGTTTTGAGCCTGGCCAAACGACGTTCTGTATCGGCAAGTTCACCGATTAGAACTTGCGTGTTAAAATCTTGAAGTTCTGAATATCGGCCAGACGCTAACGCTACTGAGAATCGAGTCGCTAAACGTTCCTTACGACGCTGATTTAGTGCATTCTGCGATGCCAGCTCACCGGGAATTTGACTGATGGAGTACTGAGAGGGACTGGCGTGCGCTGATCCATTTCGCGACGCCACATCAAGAGGCATCTCAATGGTATGCGAACCAGGCCACGAAATCTGGTTCGATCCGCCAATATCAATGAACGAATCTTGAAGTTCGATTTCCAACTTGTCCGACTCGGGGTGGATCGAAATTCGAGCGCGTTCGGCTGAGATCGTTCTATATTGATTGTTGCTGTACATCCATATGTTGGGTTTGATCAGCCATTTGTCTTGAACGGACTCTACATGGATGGAGAATCCTTTATCCGAGTTGTAAGAGCGAGTCGCACTGAGTCCAAGATAGACAACCTCCTCGATGGATCTGAGGATTACTTGTTGCATCGCAGGTCTGGCCCAAGAGACGGCGATGTCATTGAGCCAAACAGACGGAACACTTAACGCAAAACCGAGTGCTATGGCGGGCCGAAAAACCCGATTAGGCGAGACACCTGCGCTCTTCAAAGCGATGATCTCATTGTCCGCAGAAACCCGACCATAAACGCAGCAAACCGCGAAAAGTAAGGTCGCCGGTACCGAAAACTGAAGGGCAATCAGAAAGATGTAAGGCAACAATTTCGCAACCTCCCGATAGCCAAGACCTTCGGAAACAAGCTTTTGGCCAACGAAAACCAACGAAATCACCATTGTCATGGCAATTAACATCAGCGCGAACATTTTGAGGACATCCCAAAGGATGTACCGTGTGAATTTTCCGGGAAACATAGCGGTTGGAGTCTAGCTAGATCTCCTCAACGGGACGATGCCACTTCGCCTGATTCTAGCCAACGACACGTAAATCTGGGCAGTTTGGGGGTAATTTGACATACTCAAGCTGGCTCGGATTTGCCAGAATAGGTCAAAGAGTCGAGCAGGAAATCTCGATACTACCGTTACAGATTGACATGAATCGCGTCTTCTCATTGCTTGCATTGCTTTGGCGGCGTGCTCGCGATCCAAATTTGCCGATCTTTTCGAACTTACTTTTGCGCGAGTTAATCTACTAATGCCCACCGAAGCGTCCTCACCGTCCATCAGCAAAGAAATTAAGACCGTTAGCGGAATCACCGTTCGATTGTGCGGTGACTCAGGTGATGGAATGCAGCTACTCGGTACTCAATTGACGAATACATCTGCACTTGCAGGGAATGACATTGCAACCTTCCCGGATTTTCCTGCCGAGATTCGTGCACCGCGTGGAACAAGAGCCGGAGTGTCTGGATTCCAAGTACAGTTTGCTTCGCACGAAGTTCATACGCCCGGTGACTCACTGGATGCTCTGGTAGCAATGAATCCAGCAGCCCTCGTAACGAATCTTGCGGACTTGGTCAAAGGAGGCTTGCTGATTGTCAACGAAGACAGTTTCGAAGACAAAGATCTCAAGCTGGCCAAGCTCAAAGTGAATCCACTCGATGAGCCCGCCATGGAGAACTACCGGCTGGTCAAAGTGCCAATGACCAAGCTTACCAAGTTGGCGGTGGCGGAATTTGGGATGAGCACTAAGGAAGCCGATCGAAGCAAGAACTTCTTTGCGATGGGATTGGTCTATTGGCTCTACGGTCGCAACATGGATGCGACGCTTCGTTTTATTCACGGCAAGTTTGGCGAAGGAAAATCGGTGGTGGCGCAAGCCAACGAGAAAGCTCTGCGAGCCGGCTGGGCTTTTGGCGAAACCATCGAAGCCCTCGGCACAAGCTACCAGGTGGATGCTGCAACGGTACTGAAGCCTGGCACGTATCGAAACATTATCGGTAATCAGGCGATGGCATGGGGCTTGCTCGCTGCCGCACAGCGAAGCGGCAAAGAAGTCTTCTATGCTTCGTATCCAATCACACCGGCAAGCGATATTCTCCATGAGTTGTGCAAATTCAAGAATTTCGGAGTGTGCACTTTCCAAGCCGAGGACGAAATCGCCGCAATGTGTTCGGCGATCGGGGCATCGTATGGCGGTCAAATGGCGGTCACGACTTCCAGCGGGCCGGGTATCGCGTTGAAGACGGAAGCCATGGGGCTAGCTCTGATGCTCGAGTTACCTTTGCTGGTTATCGACGTCCAACGAGGTGGACCAAGTACCGGCCTGCCAACCAAAACGGAACAGTCGGATTTGATGCAAGTCATGTTTGGCCGCAACGGAGAGGCACCACTGCCTGTCTTAGCGGCACAAAGCCCTGCAGACTGTTTTGAAATCGTTCAAGAAGCATGGATGCTGGCGACTCAATTGATGTTGCCAGTCATCGTCCTTTCGGATGGATTCATCGCCAATGGATCTGAACCTTGGCTGATCCCAGACGTTTCCAAACTAACTCCGATTCCGATCGTGCATCCAACGGAGAGCAACAATCCGGACGGAGCCTTCATGCCGTACAAACGCAATGAGTTGTTAGCTCGTCCGTGGGCGATCCCTGGTACGGAAGGCCTAATGCATCGCGTCGGTGGACTTGAAAAAGAAGACGGGACCGGCAACATCAGTTACGACCCGGACAACCACCAGAAAATGGTCCAAATTCGAGCCCAAAAAGTCGCGAACGCAGCGAAGCTTTTGCCGCCACAGCAAGTCATCGGCCCGCAAAGTGGCGAACTGCTTGTGTTGTCTTGGGGTGGAACATATGGCTCATGTTTGACCGCAGTTCAAAAGGCTCAGGAACAAGGGTTAAGCGTGGCGCTCGCACACATTCGTCATCTGAATCCGTTTCCGAGCAACCTCGGGGAAATCATTTCTCGCTATCACCAAGTGCTGATCCCCGAACTGAATATGGGCCAGCTCAGAACGTTGATTCGCAGCCGATATTTGGTCGATGCGGTTGGCTACAACAAGATCAAGGGCAAGCCATTTACTGTAACCGAATTACTCGAAAAGATCACCGAAATGGCCAGAACAGGTAATCGAATTGCCCAACGCACGGCCTCCTAGCCACCCTAATTTGGTTCGGCCCTCCAACGTCTTCATCTCTTCAAACATTTATCCAAGACAAATCCGATGAGCACTGTACTCCCCGTTCTAAAAGCTGAAGATTTCACGAGCGATCAAGACATTCGTTGGTGCCCAGGTTGTGGAGACTATTCCATCCTGGCTCAAATGAAAAAGGTACTACCTGAAATAGGCGTGCCCCCCGAAAAGACCGTTTTTATATCGGGAATTGGTTGCAGCAGTCGATTTCCGTACTACGTCAACACTTATGGAATCCACTCGATCCACGGTCGTGCGCCCGCTGTGGCTACGGGTCTGAAGCTGACACGGCCCGACTTGAGCGTTTGGGTTATTACCGGCGACGGCGATTCCTTGAGCATCGGCGGCAATCACTTCATTCATTTGCTACGCCGCAACGTAGATCTCAACATCGTTATGTTCAACAACCGCATTTACGGCCTCACGAAAGGGCAGTACTCGCCAACCAGCGTTGAAGGACAAATTACCAAGAGTACTCCAATGGGAGTCGTCGACCATCCTATTAATCCCATCAGCTTGGCAGTAGGCGCGGAAGCAACATTCATTGCTCGATCGGTGGATAGCAACATCAAGCACTTGGCAAGTACACTGAAGCGAGCGGCAGCACACAAAGGGACCTCCTTTGTTGAGGTGTACCAAAACTGCAATGTCTTCAACGACGGTGCATTCAGCTATGCTCAGGACAAAGCGACCCGCGACGACACAACCATCGAGTTAGAGCATGGCAAGCCGATGATTTTCGGCAAAAACAAGGATCGAGGTCTTCGACTCAACGGGCTGTCCGTCGAGATTGTGAACCTCGAGGATGGCAAAGTCAAAGAAGATGACTTGCTGTTCCACGATGAAAAAGCGACTTCAACGCTTGTCTACATGCTCTCTCGATTGCGACGTCCTGACTTTCCAGAACCGATTGGCGTTTTTCGAGATGTCATAACGGAGACATTCGAAGAAGCAGTCCTCGGGCAAATCAATGAGTCGATTGAGCAACGTGGTCGCGGCAATCTTCAGAAGCTATTTAATAGCGGCGAGACCTGGAAGGTCGGAGCGTAGTGGTGCAATCTAGTTACCAGGCTCTGCGTGGTAACTCAATGCAAGCGAGGCTCCGCCTCGCCGAAATGCATCCTTGGTTCGTGAACTCCGGAGGCAGGAGCCTCCACTACAATGCGTTCCCAGGCAGAGCCTGGGAACGAGTAAAACCCATCAAACCACAGTGCAAAACCCCTCACCCCCAACCCCTCTCCCCGAGACCAGGGCGCGGGGAGCAAGATCAATAGATGTGGTTAGATGCAAATTATCTTTGAAGACAATCATCTCCTGATCGTTAACAAGCAGGCCGGCTGGGTTGTCCAAGGTGCATCCGCAAGCCAGAATAGTTTGATCGGCTGGGCTGCCGACTACCTGCGCAAAAAGTATTCGAAGCCGGGCAATGTGTTTGTCGGAGTCGTTAGCCGTTTGGATGCTCCCGTCACTGGTGTCTTGCCATTTGCGCGCACGAGCAAGGGGGCAAGTAGGCTTAGCGAACAATTTCGCGACCGGACACCGAAGAAAACCTATTGGGCCATCGCAGAGCGAATGCCCAGGGAGTCGGCAGCTCGTTTGGAGCATCATCTCGTTCGAAACGAAGAGGAAACGATAACGAGAGTGGTTGCGAGCGCCACCCAGACTAGCAAACTCTCGATACTTGAATACCGTTACGTTGGCCAGAACCCATTGGGTTATGAGCTCGAAATCAATCTTATCTCCGGCCGCAAACATCAGATTCGAGCACAGTTGCAAGCCATTGGGTGTTCGATCGTTGGAGACCAAAAGTATGGAGCCCAGCAATCGTTTGAATCCGGGATCGCACTCCATTGCCGCCAGCTTGACTTGATTCATCCAACACTTAGGACAGACCTGCGGTTCATCGCCGAGTTGCCCAAGTATTGGAAGTGGAGCCAACCCGACGCGTAAGCGAGGTGGCAACTGCATTCCCTCGCTAACAAATCGGGTTATGATTGGTAGTTTTCAGTCTGCCGCTCGCCTTACGAGCAAGCGAGTGTATACTCTTGGTGCGTTTTGAAACCCACCGGGAAAGAATGGTGATGTTCGTCTACGCCATTCTGTTCGATCGATTAAGTTGGCACTTCAACATGGAGAACTCTCATGGCCAA
>Ga0247833_1000424_pt1 | contig 76370 bp, 72 predicted proteins | sample LaCruzMarch2015__7_FD_187117 | JGI IMG/M metagenome (GOLD analysis project Ga0247833, IMG submission 187117) | Freshwater microbial communities from meromictic Lake La Cruz, Castile-La Mancha, Spain - LaCruzMarch2015_8m | ecosystem: Environmental > Aquatic > Freshwater > Lake | place: Spain...
GTGGTGATGGGTTCCACGGCGTGGCCAGCGCTGGTTCAAAGCCATCGTGCCCGAGCTGCTCAGATCCGGCTTCTCCTGACCCATCAGACGAGGGGCACCCAGGGCTTGACAGTCCATAGGAGTGTCAAGCGGCGCCATTCGCCAGGGTGATTCCCTGTGAATTCAACCACCGTTGGCTAGCGGGCGGGCTGGGCTCGGGCCTTGCTGTACAGAGAAAGGTTGAGCTTCAGCTCGGTGAGCGGCGGCGGCGCATCGGCCTTCACTTCGTCGCTGGTCAGGGTCAAGTCGCTCTGCACCACCAACAGGCCGAGCCGCTCCAGCCGCCGCTGGAAGTCGAGCAGGTTGGGGAACCGGCCCCGCGCGCTCAGCAAGGTGGTGCTTTTGATGAGGCCCTGGGCCTCCAGGGGGTCCTTCGGGGGCGGCGGCTGTCCTTCGGCGGGTGGCGGGGCGGCAGGCTTGGCACCCTTGGAGGCCTTGGGATCGGTGGTGGCCGCTGCCGCACCGGTGCTGGGCTCGAACAGGTTGAGCTGGATGCCTGCCGCGATGGCCTCACGGTTGAGCTGGGCCAGCACGGTGCTGATGTCGCCGATGCCGGCGATCAGTTGGAGCAGGTCCTTCTGCTGGGTCTTCACCTTCTCGCCCATCTCGATCTGTCGCAGCCGCTGCAGGCGCAGCAGGGGCAGCCGCTGCTCCATCGCCCGCAGATCGTCGAGACGGATCTGGTCCTGGCGGAGCTTGCTCCAGGGCTGCCAGACGCCCCCCACCACCACCAGCCCGGCCAGCAGCAGGCCGGCCCCGATCGGCAGGCCCAGCAGCAGCGCCGTGCGCGCCAGCTCCGACGGTGGCTTGACGCCCTCCTGAAGGTTCGTCATGGCAACAACCCCTGCCGCTGCAGCAGCTCCAGGCGCCGGGCCATGCCATCGGCACCCAGCCCCTGCAGCAGCCGCAACTGGGCGGAGCCGGTGAGCGGCTCACGGAACCCGGCGGCGAGCTCGAAAGTCACCAGTGGCGATGGGCCCGCCTTAGGCCCGGTCTCGGGGGCGGCCCGCTTGGCGCGGCCGAGCTTCACCGTGGCGGGATCCAACAAGGGGGAGGCCTTCAGGCGCAACACCAGGGCATTGATGCGCTCAAAGGCGCCGGGGTCGGTGCTGCGGCCCTTCAGCTCCAGATCATCCTTGTTCACCTTGAGCGCGGTGAGCTGCAGCCCGGTGGAGGTGCGTTGGGACAGGTCGGTCATCAGGGCGGTGCCGGAACGCACCGCCACCAGCCCCTCAGCCAGCTGCAGATTCCCCTTGCGGGTGGCCTCGGTTGTGGCCCGTTCCGCCTTGAGCTGGGCTTCCAGGCCCTCCACCTGGGACTGCACCGGCGCCAGCCTGTGCAGTTCGTTGCTCAGCATCTGCTGCTGCCAGCGCAGCAGCAACGACAGCCCAACAGTTGCGGCCACGAGGCCGGCTCCCACGGCCCCGCCGATCAGCAGCAGTCGGCGCGGATCGGCGGGGCGGGGTGGATCGGCCGGCAGACCCAGCTCGATGCGGCGTTCCCGGAGCAGATCCAGCCGGGACAGGGAGCTCCTCATCGGTCCAGCTCCCTGGGGGCCTGATCCTGCTGGCCGGGCTCAGCCCGCACCAGGCCGCTGAGCCGCAGCAGGGAGGGGCCATCGGGGTCGGCGGGGGCCAGGGGATCGTCCGGGTTCTGCTCCAGCGGCAGCCAGCCCCGCTCCAGGGGATCGACGATCTCGACGCTCCAATCCGGATCCCCCGCCAGGGCCTCGGCTACGGAGCCACGCCCGCCGCCGGAGCCGAACACCAACAACCGCACCCTGCCCGCCTGCGGATCCCGCCGGCGCCAGAAGTCGATGCAGGGCCGCAGGGCGGCGGCCAGGTCGCCGGCAACCGCCGGCAGGCGGCGGTTGAACTCGGGAATGCCGTGGCGCACCAGGGTGAGCTCAGCTCCATCGGCCCGCCACTCGAGCAGGCCGATCAACGTGTCGGCGGAGGCTTCGACCAAGAGCGGTTCGATCGCCCGCAGATCCGCCACCTGGGCGGGCTCGAGCCGCTCCAGGGCCAGCTCGGCGATTGCGAACACCTCGATCCAGGCCATCACCAGGTGGCGCGGGGCCGTGACCAGCAGGGAGCACAGGGGCAGGAGGGGATCCTGCCGGTCCTGCGGGGTGAGGCTCAGGTAGGCCTGGCTGAGGGGATAGGGCAGGGAGAGGTCAGGATCGATCTGGCGCAGGGCCTGGTCGGGTTCCTCGGGCCATTCCTCGAAGGGCCATTGCACCACCCGCACCGCCGAGGCCGCCCGGGGCAGGCTGGCCACCACCTGGGCCCCCTGCAGGCCCATCTCGAGGCTGAGATCTCCGATCAGGTCGCCCAGGGCCGCCTTCTGGAGCGGCAAGCCGTCGACGCAGGCCCCGCGGGGCAGGGGCACCCGGCGCAGCCGGCTGGCCCCTGACCTGAAGCCGTGGCCGGGCAGGCCCAACAACGTGAGGGCCTCGTCGTCGAGGACCAGCAGGATGCGAGGGGGAAAGATCCGCGCCACCAGCGGCTCGAAACGCTCGCGGAACCCCGCCAGTACCAACTGTTGCTTGCCCAATCCTGGTCGGCACCCTATCGGCACCAGGCGGACTTGGCACCCTCTACGGCCGCCAGGGCAACCCGCATCCCACAGCCTCGGCGATGCCGCCGCAACCATGGCGGTCGAGCTGCTGCTGCAGGCCTTCGAGAATCGCCGGCACCAGGGCCGGCCCCTCGTAGATCCAACCCGTGTAGAGCTGAATCAGGCAGGCCCCGGCCGCGATCCGCTCCCAGGCCGCCTGGGGGGAGTCGATGCCTCCCACGCCGATCAGGGGCAGGGCGGGGCCAGCCGTGGCCCGCAGCCGGCGCAGCACCTCCTGGGCCCGGGCCCGCAGCGGCTCCCCACTCAGCCCGCCAGCCTCCTCCGCCAGGGTGCGGCCGGTCTGGGGCAAGCGCCGCTTCTCCAGACCCAGCCGATCCAGGCTTGTGTTCACCGCGATCACCCCGGCCAGACCCTCCTGGTAGGCCAGCCGGGCGATCGTGTCGATCGCGTCGTCCTCCAGGTCGGGGGCGATTTTCACCAGCAGCGGCGGGCAGGCCGGCAGTCGCCGCAACCGCTCCACCAGCCGCCGCAGCTGCACCGCATCCTGCAGTTCGCGCAGGCCCGGCGTGTTCGGCGAACTCACGTTGATCACGGCGTAGTCCGCCAGGGGCGAGAGCAGCTCCAGGGACGAGGCGTAATCGTCGGGAGCCAGCTCCAGGGAGGTGATCCTCGACTTGCCGAAGTTGAGGCCCAGCACGGCGGGCCGCTGGCCAGGCGGCTCCAGAGCTTGGCGTTCCAGGGTTCGCTTCAGCGCCTCAGCGCCGTCGTTGTTGAAGCCCATCCGGTTGAGCGCTGCCCGCTCCGCCGCCAGGCGGAACAGCCGCGGCCGCGGGTTGCCCGGTTGGGCGTGCCAGGTGACCGTGCCCAGTTCGGCGAACCCGAAACCGAACTGGTGCCAAACCCCCGCCGCCACGCCGTTCTTGTCAAAGCCGGCGGCCAGACCCACCGGGTTGGCGAAGCGGCAGCCGAACAGGGTCTGCTCCAGGCGGGGGTCGCGGCGCTGCAGCTCCGCGCCAAGCCCCGCCAGGCTGCCTGACACCAGCGGCCAGTTGCGCCGGGTCGACGCCGCGCCCAGGGCCGCCAGGGTGAGCCGGCTGAGTTGCTCCGCATCCGCCCCTTCGTCCTGGCCTAGTAGGGGCGCCACCCAGCGTTGGTAGAGGGAGCCGGTGCTGGCAGGGGTGGCCATCAGGTCCGCTCCAGGCGCCAGCGGTCGCCACCGGCAGGGCTCACCCGCCAGTCGCGCCAGCGCCAGGCCTCCCGCTTCTCCCGCAGGCGGGCGATCGGCTGCTCCACCAGCTGGGCCAGCTCCGCCAGGGGCAGGGCGTAGCCCCCCTCGGCCAGGCGATCGGCCAGCTCCAGGCGGCTGAGCAGCTGGGTCAGGGCCGGCGGCGCCGGATCCACGGGCGGGGGTGCGGCCCTGGCCAGTGACGGGGGCGAGCCTTTCGCATAACCCACCGCGATCGCATCGCAGCGCTCGTTGTCGGGGTCGCCGCTGTGGCCGCGCACGTGCTCCAGGGGAACGGCCGGCAACCGGGCCCGATCAAGGGCCTCCCAGAGGTCCCGGTTCAGGACCGGGGCCCCCGAGGCGGTGCGCCAGCCCTTGCGCTTCCAGCCCGCCATCCACTTGCCCAGGCCATCGATCAGGTAGCGGCTGTCGGTGCGGATCGTCAGGTCGGGGTGGAGGGGAAGATCCTTGAGTTCCCCCAACAGCGCCAGGGCCGCGGTCAGTTCCATGCGGTTGTTGGTGGTGTTCGCCTCGGCACCACCCAGCTCCCGCACCGTGCCGTCCTCGAAGCGCAGGAGCGCCCCCCAGCCACCGGGGCCGGGGTTACCGCTGCAGGCACCATCGGTGGCCGCCGCCACCACCCGTGGCGAATCAGCGGCCACTGGGCAAGGCGGCGAGGGTCCGGTAGAACAAATTGCCGGAGCAGGGACGTTGAAGCACCACCATGCAGCGAACTTACCTTGTCTGGCCCTGGCCGGCCTGGGTCTGGGGCTCGGCCTGCTGGCCCTGCCAGGCGAGGGCCTGCCGGTGGCCCGGGCGGGGGGGGTGTTCGACAGCCAACCCGTCGATGGCTCGCAGTTCGTGATCCTGGCAAAGCCGGTCGGGCTTTCCGACTGGTCGCTGCTGGTGCTCGAGCAGATCCGCAGCCGCCCCCTTTGCTGGCAACGGCGCACCGATGGGCTGATCGATGCCGCCCTGAACCGCTTCGATTTCACCGGCATCTGCAGCCGCTACATCGACAGCAACGGCTACTCGATCCGGGCGGGTGAGCAGGACCTCGGCAGCTCCTACCGGCTGCGGATGCTCCAGGTGGGCCAGGAGGTCCAACTGCAGGCGATGAGCCCGGCCCAGACCGCGACGGTGGTGGTCGGCCGGGGAACGGTGGCCCGCCGCGACCGGGATGGCTTCGTGGCGATCAGCCTCGAGCCCGACTGGCAGCTCAGCCGGCGGGTGTTCGGCCGCCAGACCCTCAACCACGTGTACTTCGCCAATGCCACGCCGATGGCGCAGTTGATCGCCCGGGCCGGCCGCAGCACCCCGGAGGACACTGTGGCGACCCGCACGGTCCTGTCCTCCAGAGAGATGGCCACGGCGGTGGGGCGCCGCCTCCAACCTTCGCCGCAGCGGCAGGGGCCGATTTCCCTGCAGGTGGTGCCGTTCAAGGAATAGGTTGGCGCGGTAGCGGTGGGGACAGTTGAAACAGCGACCCCCGCCTCTGGCTCGGGCCGCTGGCCCCCATACAGTGCATTCGTGTGAGGGGTGCGGAACCCACTCCAGGGGTCGAAACAAGGACAGACTCCCCGGAGCGTTCCACCTCTAAAGCCCTGCCTTCGGCGGGGCTTTTTTTTGGCTCACCGTCACCTGGCGGGCCGCCTGGCCAGGTGCTCAGGACCTTGTTCCACGCCATGAAAAAGCCGGCCCGAAGGGCCGGCGGGGGTGGCGGGAGGCCTGGAGGCCGCCCGCAGCGGGATCACTTGACCGTAACCTTGCCGCCGACTTCTTCGACGGCCTTCTTGATCGCTTCGGCTTCGTCCTTGGAGACGGCCTCCTTGATCGCCTTGGGAGCGGCCTCGACAAGGGCCTTGGCTTCGCCGAGGCCGAGGCCGGTGACTTCGCGCACGGCCTTGAGGACCTTGATCTTCGAAGCGGCGTCGAAACCATCGAGGATGGCGTCGAACTCGGTCTGCTCTTCGACAGGCTCGGCGGCGGCGGCGGGAGCCGCCATCATCACGGCGCCGGCGGAAGCGGCGGCGGAGACGCCGAAGGCCTCTTCGATCTGCTTGACGAGCTCGGAAGCCTCAAGCAGCGAGAGGGTTTTCAGGGATTCGAGAATGGTGTCGGTTTTTGTCGTCATGGTTGAGAATCAGCAACAGATCAGGGGATGGGAAACAGAAAATCGGCTCGGTTCAGCACAGCTCAGCTGGCTTCGCCGTCGGCGTGCTGCTTGAGCGCCCGGGCGAGCCCGGAAGGAACTTCGTTGATGCCGACCGCCAGTTGGGTGGCCACGGCGTTGATCGCACCGGCGATCTGCGCCAGGAGCACTTCCTTGGAGGGGAGCTCACCGATGGCCTTGACATCGGCCTGGGAGAGGAGCTGGCCTTCGAAGAGGCCTCCTTTCACATCCGATTTCTTCGTGTCCTTCTGGAAGGACTGAACGGCCTTGACCGCACCGCCGACATCGCCCCGGATCAGGACGAAGGCATTGGTGCCGGTGAGCAGGGAGTCGAGTTCCGACCAGGCGCTGTTGCCATCAATGGCCAGGCGCATCAAGGTGTTCTTGGTCACCTTGCAGATGCCGTTGCTGGCCTGCAGACGGGTCCGCAGATCAGTCATCTCCTTGATGGATAGGCCCTTGTAATCAAGGACCAGCGCCATTTCGGCCCCGTCGAGGAGCCCCTTGAGCTCCTCGACGATCTGTTGCTTGCTCTCCAGGGAGCGGCCCATAGAAGTGGGGGGAATCGAGGGAACAAGCCGAACACGCGGCCTCGACGGCTCGCTTGACGCCCTCCAGATCGGAATCGGTCAAGGAACCCGCCGGCGACTGGGCGCTGGCGTGACGAGGTCGCTTGAGGATTCGCACCCCTCGGAAAACCCGGGGAAACAAAACTTCCGCGGACACCTCGGCAGGGTTTATGGGAGACGGTCGCAAGGTTGAACCTGCGATCCTTCAGCCACCTGCTGTCTTGGGTCGGGCGCGTGCCCGCTGGCCAAAGCCAGTTTTTAACCCTACACCGCTGAGGAGCTCAGCTCTCCTGCTTGATCTCCTGCAGGGCGGCGAAGTCGACGTCGATGCCGGGGCCCATCGTGGAGGAGAGGGTGAGGCTGCGCCAGTAGCGGCCCTTGGCGCCGCTGGGCTTCTGGCGGTCGATGGTTTCCTGGAGCGCCTTGAGGTTGGCCAGCAGCGCCTCCACCGTGAAGCTCGCCTTGCCGAAACGCACGTGCACGATGCCGGTGCGGTCGGCGCGGAACTCGAGCTTGCCGGCCTTGAACTCACGGATGGCGCCGGCCAGGTCGGCGGTGACGGTGCCGGCCTTGGGGTTCGGCATCAGGCCCCTCGGCCCGAGCACCCGGCCCAGCTTGGCGACCTTGGGCATCATGTCCGGGGTGGCGATCAGCAGGTCGAAATCCATCTGGCCGCCGGCGATCGCGTCCACCAGGTCCTCGTCACCGGCCAGATCGGCGCCGGCGGCGGTGGCCTCGGCCACCTTCTCCCCCCGGGCGATCACGGCGATGCGGATGGTCTGGCCGGTGCCGTTCGGGAGGGCCACGGTGGTGCGCAGCTGCTGGTCGGTGTACTTCGGATCGATGCCGAGGCGCACATGGGCCTCGATCGTCTCGTCGAATTTGGCCGTGGCCGTTTCTTTCACCAGTTGCAGCGCTTCGAGCGGTGCATAGGGGCGGTCCTCGACCTTCTCGGCAAGGGCGGTAAAGCGTTTGGAGGGTTTGGTCATGGTTCGAGTGGGGTGCGAGCGACGGGGCGTCGGGCCGTGGGTCGGCCGTTGGCACTGGGTCTCCCCCGGATTGGGTGGATGGGTGGACGGGTGGGCGAATCGGGCCGGCGATCAATCGTTGACGGCGACGCCCATGTTGCGGGCGGTGCCTTCGATGATGCGGGTGGCCGATTCCAGGCTGGTGCAGTTGAGGTCGGGGAGTTTCGTCTTGGCGATCTCCTCGAGCTGGGCGCGGCTGATTGCGCCCACGCTGCCCTTGCTGGAGGTGGCGGCTCCCTTCTCGATCCCGGCTGCCTTGGAGATCAGCACGGAAGCGGGCGGGGTCTTGGTGATGAAGGTGAAGCTGCGGTCTTCGAAGACCGAGATCTCCACCGGGATCACATAGCCGGCCTTCTCCTGGGTGCGGGCGTTGTACTCCTTGCAGAACGCCATGATGTTGACCCCGTGCTGGCCGAGGGCGGGGCCCACGGGCGGTGCGGGGTTGGCTTTGCCGGCGTTGAGGGCCAGCTTGATCACGGCTACGACTTTCTTGGCCATCGGCTGGTCTACGGAGCGGAACTCCCTGGCGGGAGTGGGGACGGAGCTCCCGAGCGGGAGCGATGCGGATCGCCTCACCCGGCGGGGGAAGCGTGGCGGCGGACCCACCGGTGTGCCGGCGGATTCACCCAGGGCCGCCCTCCGCAGGGAGGCGGCCGCAGCGGATCAGCTCTGCTTGCTGATCTGGGAGAACTCCAGTTCCACCGGGGTTTCCCGGCCGAAGATCGAGAGCAGGGCCTTGAGCTTGCTGCGTTCTCCGGACACCTCGATCACCTCGCCCTGGAAGTCCTTGAACGGACCGGCGGTGACGATGATCTGATCGCCTTCGGTGATGTCCACCTTGACGACGGGCTTCTTCTCGGCGGCCCGCTTGAAGATGCGCTCCACCTCCTGGCGGGAGAGTGGCCGGGGCTTGATGTGGCCGCGGGCGCGGCCGGTGGCGCGCCGCTCTTCGGCACCGACGAAATTGATGACGTTCGGGGTGCTGCGCACGGCCATCATCGTGTCCTCGTCGAGGACCATCCGCACCAGCACGTAGCCCGGGAACACCTTCTCCTCGGCGGACTGGCGGCTGCCGTCCTTCTTGATCTTGATCGCGGGGGTCTGGGGGATCTCGATCTCGACGATGCGGTTGTCGACCCCCAGGGTGATGGCCCGCTGCTCGAGGGTGGCCTTCACCTTCTTCTCGCAGCTTGAGGCCACCTGCACCGCGTACCAGCGGGCGGTCTGGGGCCTGCCCTCAGCCTCAGCAACGCCGCCCGGGGGCAGGGCGATGTCCACACCGGCAACGGACACGAGCTCCACGGTCGCCGGCCGATCGGCGCCGTCAGCCTCGGGGCCAGTCTCGGGCGCGGCGCTGTCGGCAGTGAGGAGATCGGCTTCGGACACGGGCTGGGAAGTCAGGACGACTGGGGAGGGAGCTGGGCGAGAGGGTCAACGGAACACCTGGGACGAACCCCAGCTGTAGAAGCGGTCCACCGCGGCGATGGCGGCGGCGGAGAGGGTGACCATCAGGATCACCGCCACCGACTCGCTGAACAGTTGCTGACGGCTGGGCCACACCACCTTGCCGAGCTCCTCGAGTAGCGAGGGCAAGAAGCCGGCCGGACCAACTTTCGGAGCTTGTGGCAGCTCCTCGGCGGTCAGCGTGTCTTCGGGGCTGGAGGAGCGGCTGGGGGAGTCCAAGGGAACGGATCGACCGGTCGTCACACGCACCGGCAAACAAACACCCTACCGGACCTACCGGACGCTCTCCCCCAGGGAGCTGAACTGAAGCGGACCGGCCGGATCGGCGGGCAGGCTCACCCTCACCCCCCAGGCCCCGGCGAAGTGGTCTTCGAGCAGCTCGGTGGCCAGGGGGTTTTCGATCTGGCGGCGCAGCACCCGCCGCAGCGGCCGGGCGCCGTACTCCGGTTCATAGCCCTGGGCCGCCAGGCTGTCCACCACGGCCTCGTCGACCCGCAGCTCCAGCCGCTGCTCCGCAAGCAGGCTGGCGAGCTCGGCCAGTTGCAGCCGCACGATCCGCTGCAGATCCGCCGCTGCCAGCGGCCGGAAGCGGATCAGCTCATCGATGCGGTTGAGAAACTCGGGGCGGAACTGGGCGGCCAGGGCCGCTTCCACAGCGGCATCCAGGCCGGCGTCCAGCTCCGAGCCGGTGCCCTGGCGGGCCCGCTCCAGGATCGCCCGGCTGGCCAGGTTGCTGGTCATCACCACCACGGTGTTGCGGAAGTCGACGGTGCGGCCCTGGGAATCGGTGAGACGCCCGTCATCGAGCACCTGCAGCAGGAGGTTGAACACCTCGGGGTGGGCCTTCTCCACTTCATCGAGCAGCAGCACGGCGTAGGGCCGGCGCCGCACCGCCTCGGTGAGCTGGCCGCCTTCCTCGTAGCCCACGTAGCCGGGCGGGGCGCCCAGCAGCCGGGCCACGGCGTTGCGCTCCATGAATTCGCTCATGTCAAGGCGCACCAGCGCGTCCTCCTCATCGAAGAGGGCCGCCGCCAGGGCCTTGGCCAGTTCTGTTTTGCCGACGCCGGTGGGGCCGAGGAACAGGAAGGATCCCACCGGCCGGCGCGGATCCTGCATGCCGGCCCGGGCGCGGCGGATCGCCGCCGCCACCGCCGCCACCGCCTCGGGCTGGCCGATCACCCGTTCCCCCAGCCGGGACTCCAGCTCCAGCAGCTTCTGGCGTTCGCCGGCCAGCAGCCGCTGCATTGGGATGCCGGTCCAGCGGGCCACCACGTCGGCAATGTCCCCCTCCTCCACCTGCTCCCGCAGCAGCGACTGGCCGCTCTCCTGGTCGGCCTTGAGATCGGCCTCCAGGCTGGCGCGGCGCTGCTGGAGGCCATGCAGCTGGTCGTACTGAAGCCGGGCGGCCTCCTCCAGGTCGCCATCGCGCTCGGCTTCGGCGATGGCGTGGCGCAGGTCTTCGTCCTGTTGCAGCAGCTCGCGCAGCTCGGCCAGCTGCTCCCGCTCCCCCTGCCAGCGCTGCTGCAGCCCCTGCAGGCGGGCCAGGGCGAGGCGGCGTTCCTCCTGGCGCTGCACCCGCTCGGCCAGCGGAGTGGCCTCCGCCGCCAGCAGGGCCAGCTTCACCCGGCGCAGCTCGGCTTCGGCCTCCTCCACCAGCCGGGGCTTGGAGGTCACCTCCATGCGCAGCTGGGCGGCGGCCTCGTCGATCAGGTCGATCGCCTTGTCGGGGAGGCAGCGGTCGGCGATGTAGCGATCGGCCAGGCGGGTGGCCGCCACCAGGGCGCCATCGGTGATCGTGACGCCGTGGTGCAGCTCGTAGCGCTCCTTGAGTCCCCGCAGGATCTCCAGGCTCACCTCGCGGCTGGGCTCCCGGATCACCACCTGCTGGAAGCGGCGGTTGAGGGCGGGATCCTTCTCCACGGTGCGGCGGTAGTCCTCGGGGGTGGTGGCGCCGATGCAGCGCAGCTCGCCGCGGGCCAGCACCGGCTTGAGGATGCTGCCGGCATCGGCGCTGGAGCGGTCGGAGCTCACCACCGTGTGCAGCTCATCGATGAACAGCACCACGCCGGCACCTCCGGCACCATCGCTGGCACTCACCTCGGCCAGCACACTGCGCAGCCGTTCCTCGAACTGGCCGCGGAACTTGGCGCCGGCGATCAGGGCGCCGAGATCGAGGCTGATCAGGCGAATGCCCTTGAGCGAATCGGGCACCTCGCCGGCCACGATCCGCTGGGCCAGCAGCTCGGCGATGGCGGTTTTGCCCACACCGGGCTCCCCGATCAGAACCGGATTGTTCTTGCCGCGGCGGGAGAGCACCTGGATCAGGCGGCGAATCTCGGTGTCGCGGCCGATCACCGGATCGAGGAGGCCGGCGCGGGCGGCGGCGGTGAGGTCGCGGCCGTACTGCTCCAGGGCGGCGGGTTCAGCCGTCAGGGTCAGGCCATCGGCCGCTGGTGGGGCCGGCAGGCCGTTGGCGGGGGCGGCCTGGACGGGGCTGGGGCTGAGCGGGCGGGTCTCGATGGCGGGTGCGGGGCGAGGCGGCAGTGGCGGGGAGCTGGCTGGGCCGGGTGCGGGCGTATCGATCCAGGCATCGGCCACCGAGAGGGCTGGCCCGGGGCCTGTTGCGGGCCCGGGCCGCAGCTGCCGCAGCAGCCGCTCTTCGCTGAGGCCCTGGTCCTCGAGCAGGGCCGCGCCGATGCGGGGCTCCTCCAGCAGGGCCAGCAGCAGGTGGGGGATGTCGAGCAGGCGGGAGCCCCAGCTGGCGCGGCGCCGGTCGGCAGCCTCCAGCAGATCCTCGAGGGCGTCCCCGATGAACAGCTCGGCGGCGCTCGATGACGGCTGCTCGGCGCAGAAGCCTTCCAGCTGGTCGAGCAGCCGCTCGCCATCCGTGGCCAGGGGGTCCACCCAGCTGGCGTAGCGGGGGTCCTGGAAAAGCACCTGAAGCAGATGCTCGACGTCGAGCTGGCCATGGCGCCAGCGGCGGGCCTGGTCCTGCCCGGCCAGCAACAGCTCCCAGGCGGCTTCGCTGAAGCGATCGGGTTCGCTGGTGAGGCTGCCCTGGGCGGTGGCACCGGCAGCTTGTCCAGCAGCCGGGCCCCTGGAGCCAAAGCGTTCAGACGGCGGCATCCGGCCTCGCACCCAGCTGGATCAATTCCACCTTGTAACCGTCGGGATCTTCCACGAAGGCGATCACCGTGCTGCCGTGTTTCATCGGCCCAGGCGGCCGCACCACCCGGCCGCCCTTGTCGGCGATGGCCGCGCAGGTGGCGGTGATGTCCTCCACACCAAGGGCGATGTGGCCGTAGCCCGTGCCGATCTCGTAGGAGCTGGTGTCCCAGTTGTGGGTGAGCTCGATCACGCTGGTGCTGCTTTCCTCGCCGTAGCCCACGAAAGCCAGGGTGAAGCGGCCTTCGGGATAGTCACGCCGGCGCAGGAGGGTCATGCCCAGCACCTCGGTGTAGAAGGCCAGGGAGCGCTCCAGATCGCCCACCCGGAGCATGGTGTGAAGCAGGCGCATGGGTCGCGGCGACGGCCGGCGCAGAGTCCCCCCATTCTGACCGGCCCCGAATCAGGCTCCGGGTGTCAGGCCGTGCCAACAGGCGTAAAAGCGGTCCCAGAAATGGCCCATAGGATCCCTGCAGACTTGATGTCAAGGCTTCTCCGTGATCGACTCCCTCGACCTGGTGATTGATTCGATCGTGGCGCGGGAAGTGCTCGATTCCCGCGGCACCCCCACCGTGGAGGCGGAAGTGCGGCTGGAGGGGGGCGCCCAGGGCCACGCCATCGTGCCCAGCGGTGCCAGCACCGGCGCCCACGAGGCCCACGAGCTGCGCGATGGCGGCAGCCGCTACTTCGGCAAGGGGGTCGAGAAGGCGGTGGCCAACATCGAAGAGAAGATCGCACCGGCCCTCTGCGGCCTCAGCGCCCTGGATCAGGGGGCCGTGGACGGGGCGATGCTCGACCTCGACGGAAGAGACAATAAATCGGCCCTGGGCGCCAACGCGGTGCTGGCCGTGAGCCTGGCGGTGGCACGGGCTGCGGCCGATGGCGTAGGGCTGCCCCTCTACCGCTACCTGGGCGGCCCGATGGCCACCCTGCTGCCGGTGCCGCTGATGAACGTGATCAACGGCGGGGCCCATGCCGCCAACAACATGGACTTTCAGGAGTTCATGCTGGTGCCCCACGGCGCGCCCACGTTTCGCGAGGCGCTGCGCATGGGCGCCGAAGTGTTCCAGACCCTCAAGGGCCTGCTGAGCGCCCAGGGGCTTTCCACGGCGGTGGGCGATGAAGGCGGCTTCGCGCCGGATCTGGAGAGCAACGCCGCCGCCGGTGATCTGCTGGTGGAGGCGATCGAGAAGGCCGGCTACAAGCCCGGCGATCAGATTTCCCTCGCCCTGGATGTGGCGAGCACGGAGTTCTACAAGGATGGCCGCTATGCCTTCGGCGGTGGCAGCTACAGCGCCGCCGAGATGGTCGACCAGCTCGAGGCCCTGGTGAGCCGCTACCCGATCGTGTCGATCGAAGACGGCCTCGCCGAAGACGACTGGGCGGGCTGGGCCCTGCTCACCCAACGGCTGGGCAGCCGCGTGCAACTTGTGGGGGATGATCTGTTCGTCACCAACACCACCCGCCTGCAGAGGGGCATCGAGGAAGGCATCGCCAACTCGATCCTGATCAAGGTGAATCAGATCGGCTCGCTCACCGAAACCCTGCAGGCGATCGACCTGGCCGGGCGGGCCGGCTACACCAGCGTGATCAGCCACCGCAGCGGCGAAACCGAGGACACCACCATCGCCGACCTGGCCGTGGCCACCCGGGCAGGCCAGATCAAGACCGGTTCGCTCAGCCGCAGCGAACGGGTGGCGAAATACAACCGGCTGCTGCGCATCGAGGACGAACTGGGCAGCCAGGCCATCTACGCCGGGGCGGAAGATCGGGGGCCGCGGGGGAAAGCCTGATCCCGATGGTCAACGAATGAGGCCTGGCTCAGCTGAGAACTGGATCAAGCACCGGTCAAGACCAAGTCGCGATTCCTCAGTTGCTCAGCAGTGCTGGCATAAGGTGTCACCATTCTTTTGCCACCCACCCGCTGGAGCGGCGCAGGAAACCCGCACGATCCAGAAACAGGAGGTGCACAGCGTTGCAAAGACAACGATGATCTCACGCATGAGCTGATCGAGGCCCTCAGGGCGTGAGCAGCCCTGCCGGGCTTTTGTAACAGCAGGAACGGCATTATACAGATCCACCTATGATGCTGTGACCTGTGAAGGTTTACGGAAACTTTTGCGCAAGGACACGATTTTCGCGCTGTTGCACTCAGCCCGAGCCGCTCTTATTCTGCCAAGAGAAGCAAGGTTCCGGTATTCACTGGATCCGTCCATTCAGCGTTAGGCCCAGAGATATGCCGCTCGTTGCTCCAGAAAAAAATCTTGGTGTGCTTGTAGAGGTGAAACGTAGAACGGAGGTAATCGATTCGTTCTTGTCAGGAAGCTCTCATGCACTTTTCCGGCAACAACACTTGGTCGGCTGGCCTGCAGGTTAGGAAAGTTCTTGAGCTCATCGCATTTGCGTCGCTCATAGCGAATGTTCAGGAGTACTCGCGCCAATACTCAGAGTTTTCTAAGCATTGGAATGCGCGCTACATGCTTCGAGACTTGGCCCGAATCAATCCTGACTTCTACCCGCAGCCAATTGTTCAGGCTCCGTCGCAACAGCCGGGTTTGGCGATGGAGTGGAATGAACGCCCCGACGACTACTTGTCACGTGACCGATTCGAGATTGCATACGAGCAATGCGGAGGCCTAATGCACGCTGACAACCCGTACGGCAGTCTGACGGACCTCGACGGCTACAAGTCGAGCATCAAGGCTTGGCGAAATCAGATCGTGAACCTATTGAACGCGCATACGATTTCACTTTCTGGCGAGACCAATCTCTACTTGTTTCAGATGGGTGCGGGTCTGGAGAGGCCGAGTTACACACCATTCGGTCTAGTGGACGATGAGTCCGGAGATGTGGCCTAACCAGTCGCTCGAGCCGACTCGTTTCGGCAGGCCGCCGCTCACGGCTCAACTTCAACGTTAGAAGGATGGGCGTGAGCATGCCAGGGTCTGCATCAGCCTTAACCAGCTTGCCTTCACACCGACAACATTGGAGCTATGCTGAAAGAATTCTGACGTATGCCAACTGACTCTTTTCCATGGAAAACATATTTGAGGCTATCGTTGAAACAGATGGGCGCATCAGGATCAAGAGTCCTGTTCATCTAAAGAAGGGGGCGAAGGTGTTTGTTTCTGTACCCAGTGACGAGCCTGACTCTATCCTCGGCGGAGTTGTCTTAAGTGAAATGACGCTGGCGGCGGACTGGCTAAACTCAGAAGAGGAAGCTGCATGGTCTCACCTTCAATAGGAGACGTAGTATTAATTCCATTTCCCTATTCCGACCTGTCACAAGCAAAACGCAGGCCCGCCTTGATCATTGCAGATGTTGGAATGGGAGACTTTGTGCTTTGTCAGATCACAAGTAGGTCCTACGCAGATAGGCTGGCGATCCCTCTTTTTGAAAGTGACTTTGCCGAAGGTGGGCTCAAGCGTGAGAGCTTTGTGCGCATCGGAAAGTTGTTTACTGCGAATGTTTCGATCATTACTGGAGTAGCCGGCACGTTGAATAGTGTGAAAATGTCTGAAGTGCTGGATGCGTTGGTCGACATCCTTCGACGAGGCCTGAAGGATTACACCTTTTAACACCGAGATCCATCTGTCACGCCTCCTTGAAACCCTTGAGGAACGCAGTAACATCCTGCGTGCAGGTGATCTGGAGCGTTGCCCCGATGATCACATCAATGTGGTGATCAAGGCCATCGCCTCTTCCTTCCAATTCCTCTCGACACAGCCTTGACGCGCATCTGGCCATCGGGACATCCCCGGGGAGGGTCAAGGCTGAGCCCAGGGGTCGATCAGGTCGATCCCGATTCCAGCGAAATCGACCCCGTTGCGGGTGGCCAGCTGGGCGCCCCGGGCCAGGGTGGTGGCAGCGATGACGGCATCAGCCGTGGCGATCGGACGGCCCAGCAGTTCCCGCTGCCGCAGCAGCTCTCCGTACCAGTGGGCGTGCTCCCGGGTGAAGGCCCAGATCCGTTCTCCGAACAGGGCAGGCAGCAGAGCCTCCCAGCTGTGCTGCAGGGCTTCCCTGCGGCGGCCCACAGGCAGACGGGCGATGCCCTGCAGGATTTCCTCCTCGTTCATCGTGGTGATGCCCACCTGGGCCGGATCAAGCCGATCCGCCCAGGCGAACACCTTTGGCTCGGGGCTGGGCCGCATCAGCTCCGCGAACAGGTTGGTGTCCAGCACGATCACAACGGCTCCTCACCAAAGCCAGCCCCTTCCGCGGTGGACGCACCCGCGGGCAGGTCGAGGTCCACCCCGCCGAGGGCAGCGAAGTGGGCATGGATGCGGCTGCCCAGGCCACGTCCGCCCTCAGCCTCGGGCGGCTGGGTGACCACCGCCTGTCTCAGGATCGTGCGTGCCTCTTCCTCCATCGAGCGGCCATGGCGCGCCGCCTGAAGACGCAGCTGCGCCTTGATGGTGTCATCGAGGTTGCGAATCGTGAGGCTGGCCATGGGGACTCCCTGCTGTCAATGCAATCGTTGCAGTCAACGCTCGCGCTTGGGCCAGGGGTCGATAAGGGGGCTTGGGATCGGTGGCTTGGAGCGGCCGCATCGACGCCTCCAACGTCTTGATGTCCACAGGCGACAACTCGGGCCGATCGAACTTAAGCATCAGCTTGTTGAGCGGCGAGAGTGCAGGCACAGCTGCGCAAGACCTGCGCTTGTATTGCGATGATTAGTACCAGTAATACTTCGGGAGCATTCCATGGCCACCACCTTGACAAGCAAGGGGCAGGTCACCATCCCCAAGCGCATCCGTGATGCGCTGCAGCTGCTGCCTGGCACTGCCGTCGAGTTTTCTATCAACGCCACTGGCGATTTTGTCTTGCACCCTGACCCGTCGGCGTCGCGGGTCGACCCTGCATCAGAGGGGATGACGTTCCTCCTCTTCTCACCGTTCGCTGTTCCAAGGCGGGGCTAGACAACAAGAAGTCAGGACACCTCCCTTGTGATGAACAACCCAGATGCGGCCTCAGGATCGCGAAGCGCCCGGCTCCGAGCCACTGCGGCGCTGGTGGTGTTGATCAGCTTGGCCCTCGGCGCCAGCCCTGGAATCCAGCCTGCCCTGGCCCGCCTCGGCTTCGGGGGCGGCGTAGGCGTTGGCGGTTGGGGCAGGGGCGTGGGTGTGGGCGTTGGCTATCACCCGGTCTACGGCGCGGATGTACGGCCAGCTGTGGGGGTCGGCGCTGTGGACCGCGGCTTCTACGCCCGGCCTTACGCCGGCTTCCATCCAGCCTGGGTCAATGGCGGCTACTGGGGGGCACGGCCCTGGAGCGCAGGCTGGTATCAAGTGAACCCTGCTGCCTGGAACTGGTGGGGTCCAAGCGCTGCCGCCTGGGGACTCAGCAGCCTGGCCACCGGTGCGGCCATCACGGCGCTGGTGAACCAGGCGGCGGCGCAACAATCGGCCGTGATCACGGTGCCGAAAACCACCTACACGCTCAACTACGGCTCCGTGGAGGCCGTGGGCAGCCAGGGGGCGAGCTTCTTCTACAGCGTCGATGGAGGCATGCAGCTGTTCGGTGGAGCGAACTGCCAGGAGGGCCTCCTCGACGGCCAACCGCCGGCTTCTGCGGCAGAAGCCCAGCTGCTCAATACGGTCTGCCAGGTGGCCTATGGGGCACCGGCCTGAAAGGGCCGTACGGAGGCATTCCTCCTGGTAACTTCGCCGCATTGCCACCCGTCTACTGAGGCCGTTCATGCTCCCTGACTTACGTCAGCCCTTTCTGAGGTCATTGGCGATCTCCGCCCTGCTGCTGGGTTTGGGCAAGGTGGCTGGCCTGCCTGCAAACGCTCAGCTTCCGGCGAATCCAGATCAGAAGGCTGCCCTCAGAGCCGTGGCAAAAATGATGGAAGGCCAACGCACCTACTACCAGAAGAATGGGGCCTTCCGCGCCACGGTTTCCAACATTCAGCAGGATTTCGGGATCACCCTTCCGCCCACCTTCGACTATGCCGTGCGCACCACCACCGAAGCCGCTTACAGCTATGTCATCCCAGCCCAGGGGGCCAAGGTGGGCCAGCTCAATGCCTACGTGGGAGCGGCCTTTCTGACCCCCAAGCAGAACCCCAAGATCACCACGATCATCTGCATGAACCTTCAGCCTGGCCAGATCCGTCCGGCGGATCCCCAGCTTGCGCTGGGAACCCTGGTCGCCAATCCCACCGGCCGCCTCGTGCAATGCGGCGATGGCTCGGTTGAAGTGAAGGCCTCGATGGTCAACGAATGAGGCCTGGCTCAGGCACCGGCGCGGAAAAAGTCGCGCAGGTTGGTGAGCGCCAGCTGAAGCCCCATGGCGATCAGGATCAGGCCGAGGAAGCGGCTGATCAGGGAGGAATTGCGACCCGCCGATGAACCTGGGCGCAGCACCATCACCGCCATCACCACGGCGGTGATCGCCAGGGCGATCAGTACCGCCGCGATGGCCGTGAGCAGGCCCTGCCCCGGCCCATGCATCACCGACAGCGCCAGCACGGTGGAGATGGTGCCGGGGCTGGCGGCGAACAGCACGATCGGATCGAGGGAGGAGTGGTTTTCGCGGGCGCCGTTCTCCTCGACCGGCGCCGCTGGCGTGGGGCTGGGGGCAAACATGCCGTAGCCGATCATCGTGATCACCACGCCGCCAACGATCTGGAACACATCCAGGGAGATCCCCAACCGCTGCAACAGCTGGGGGCCGATGGCCGCGCTGATCACGAGGATCGCGGCGGTGCGCAGCACCACGTTTCCTGTCAGAGCCAGGCGCTGGCGGTTGGAGGCCCCCGGCGTGCGCTGCAACAGCATCACGCCGCAGATCACCGGATTGATCAACGCCAGCAGGGTGATCACGGAGCGGTTGAGGTCTTCCATCAAGGTGCGGGTTCGTCCTGTTCAAGTGTGTGGGCCTTCCCACTCAGCGGGGGAACAGGAACTGGAACTTCGCCCGCAGGGTCCAATCACCAGCTCCATCCGATTTGACCACATTCCAGAAGGCCTTGAGCAAGGCATTCACGTTCTGCTCACCGATCGGGAGCATCCAGGCCAAACTCACCCTCATTGCCGGAGGCCTAGGTGGGTTGGTGGAGATAAGGAACGATCGTGCGGGTGACCAACAGCAGATCCTTGCTGAGGGGAACCGGAATCACCGGCTGAATGTTGGGCACATTCTGGGTTCGCTGCCCCTTCGGTCCAACGCCGAAGTTGCTGTTGTTCTGAAAGGGCAGGCTGATCAGGTTGGTGATCGGGTTCTGGGCCTCCTTCGCAAGCATCAAGGGCTGACGCCAGTCCGCCCGCGGGGAGGCCCGATGGTTCAGCTGCCTTAAAATGCCTCGTGGAATTGGGGCTGGCGATGGCCGCCGGTGCCAGGGCGAAGGCCAGCAGGAAAACCATGGGGTTGAGCATGGTTGAAATTTGTTAGCGAGATTTTTGCATGTCAACGGAGACCATGGACTACGTACTCAGCCATGATTACGATTGTCTTCTCACTGTAACTCCACAAAGACAGCAGTGCGACGTTGAGCTAGACTTCAAATCACGTTCTCCCTAGCTCCAGGAGTCATCAAAATGAAGTCGTTTCGTCACCTGCGCACCAGCATGGCGGTGGCTGCCCTTGTGGCGAACGTGGCCACAACGGCTTCAACCCAGGCCCAGAACTACAAGATGACGACGCCGATCGCACCTGGAGTGGCCACGCCCGACCGGCTCGAGACCTCGATCGGCCCGCTGAATCTTCTCGATGGCTTCCCCAAGCCGGACACCATCGAGAAGATCTACGACAACCTGGATCGATCCCGGGCCCTGCAGGCCTATCTGCTGGCCATCCCGATCGTCAACCAGGCCGGCATGCGTGATTCGCTGCGCAAGTTCGGCCCCGTCAACACCACCAACGTGATCTGGGAGACCCTGGTGGATCCCAGGTCGGTGGAACTCACCGCCAATGACAACACGATCTACAGCTTCATCTGGCTGGATACCAAGAAAGGGCCCTTGGTGGTTGAAATCCCCCCCAAGGTGCTGGGGACCATCGATGACTTTTGGTACCGCTGGGTCACGGATGTTGGCATCACAGGTCCCGACAAAGGGAAGGGCGGCAAGTACCTGATTCTTCCGCCGGGATACATGGGCGAGATTCCCAAGGGCTACTTCGTCGTTCGTCCGAATACCTACGGCAACTGGATGCCCTTCCGCTCCTTCCTTGTGGACGGTTCCCCCAAGCCAGGGGTGGAGTCGGTCAAAAAGAATCTGAAGATCTACCAACTCTCCGATGCGGCCAACCCACCGGCGATGAAGTATGCCAATGCCTCCGGGGTGCCGGCGAACTTCGTCGCCCCGGGTGATTACTCCTTCTGGGCGTTGCTGAACCAGGTGATTCAGGAAGAGCCCTCTACCGGTTCCGACCCCACCACCCTGGGTCTGTTCGCTTCGATCGGCATCGTCAAGGGCAAACCCTTCAACCCTGACGAGCGCATGAAGAAGATTCTCACCGATGCCGCCAACATCGGTGCGGTGACGGCGCGAACGCTCGCCTTCAAGATCCGCGATCGAGATGCTTTCTTCTACCCCAACAGCGCCTGGCGCCTGCCTTTCTTTGGTGGCTACAGGTTCGAAGTGTCACCCGGCGTGGCCAACCTGGATGGAGCGGCCTTCTTCTACTACTTCGCCACCGGAGTGACACCGGCCATGGAGGAGAAGATGGTGGGCCAGGGCTCCCAGTACCCCTGGGCCTCCCTCGATTCCAAGGGCAACCCGTTCGACGGCGGCAGAACCTACCGGCTGCGCCTGCCGCCCAACATCCCTGTGAAGGATTTCTGGTCGGTGATTGTGTACGACAACCAGACGCGCTCGATGCTTCAGACCGACCAGAAGGCCCCCAGTGTGAGCAGCCAGAACAAGGGCATCAAAACCAATGCCGATGGATCGGTGGATGTCTGGTTCGGTCCGAAAGCCCCTGCCGGATTCGAGCAGAACTGGGTGCAGACGATACCCGGTAAGGGCTGGTTCACGCTGCTGCGGCTCTACGGCCCGCTGGAGCCCTGGTTCAACAAAACCTGGCGGCCTGGAGAGATTGAACTGCAGCCGTGATGGATCGGCAGGGCCTTGGCGCCCTGTCAGCTCAATCCATCCCCTATGTGTATGGCGTGCCTAAGCTCTACACATCACGACAGGCAGGCCATGCGCACGAACATCGTCATCGATGACCAGCTGATGCGCGATGCCATGCAGGCCAGCGGTGCCCGCACCAAGCGGGAAGCCGTCGAGATTGGCCTGCGAACCCTCGTGAAGCTGGACCAGCAGCAGCGGATCAAAGCGTTGCGGGGCCAGTTGTTCTGGGAGGGTGACCTGGCCAGCCTGCGCCAGGACCAACCTCTTGCCGCCGGGGAGCAGGCGTGATTGTTGTGGATTCGTCGGTCTGGATCGACTTCTTCAATGGGGTCAGCACACCCGAGGTGGAACGCTTCGATGGCCTGCTGGGCAGCACGCCTGTGGCGATCGGTGATCTGATCCTGGTGGAGGTGCTGCAGGGGTTCCGCCGCGATGGTGATGTGGCCACGGCCCGTCAGCTGTTCGCCTCCATGCCTCTTCTGGCCATGCTCGGCCCTCAGAACGCCTACAGGGCAGCGGAGAACTACCGCAGCCTGCGCAGCCGGGGAATCACCGTGCGCAAGACGATCGACGGGATCATCGCCACAGCCTGCATCCAGGCGAATCTGCCCCTGCTGTTCAGCGATCGGGACTTCGAGCCCTACGTGGAGTACCTGGGCCTGCAACAGGCTTGAGCTGCCGGCTTAAAGCTCCTGATGCCTCGGCGCCAGCCGGCGCCCAATCTCCGCTGAGTGGATCAGGTCAGAGTCTTTGTCCACCCCAATGTGGACTCTTCTTTCTGCGGAAACCTTCGGCTCCATACGGTTGGTGCCATGGGCAGCTGAACGGACACCCTCAGGGAAAAATGCGCCCAGCAGGGCCTCGGCGGCCCGGCGGGCATCGCCGGCGGCCTGGGGATTCCGCTGCAGGAAGGCCATCACCAAGGTGCCTTCGAGCAGGAGCTGCAGCTCTCGGGCGAGACCCTCGGGGTCACCGGCACCAAGGTCGCGGCAGAGCCCTTCCAGCAGGGTTCGGCAACCCTCCTTGAAGGCCAGCGCCGCCTGGCGCGGCAGATCCTCAGCGGCTGGGTATTCGCTGGCGGCCTTGATGAACAGGCAACCGTGGAACTCAGGGGAGCGAACCGCTTCCTCCAGCCAGTCGAACACGGCCAGGAGGCGTGCCCTGGGCTCCTCCGGCGCGGCGGCGATACGCTCGGCCAGCGCCGTGGCGATGGAGTTGCCACGGCGCTCCAGCACGGCGGCGATCAGCTCCTCCTTCGATTTGAAGTGCTTGTAGAGGGTCATCTTCGCCACCCCGGCCTGGGCCAGCACCGTGTCGATGCCCACGGCCCGGTAGCCCTGCCGGGTGAAGAGGCCTTCGGCGGTGTCCAGCAGCGCGTCCCGCTTGGCGGAGGCCCTGATTGTGGCACTGCTCCCGGCCATGGACGTTGATGAAGTTTTCTCAGCCTAGCGCTGTAGACAGAACGGTCTGCTACTTTTGCATGAGCAGACAGGTCTGTCTGTATGGCCGGATTCCGGTCCCTCCCGTCCCTCTCTCTTCGGGCCCATGATCAAGCTCCACGGCCATGAACTCTCCGGCAACAGCAGCAAGGTGCGCCTGCTGCTCGGCCTGCTCGGCGTTCCCTACGAATGGGTCCGCGTCGATCTGATGGCTGGCGAGCACAAGCAGTCCGCCTTCCTGGCGCTCAATCCCTTCGGCCAGGTGCCCGTGCTGGAGGAGGACGGCATCACCCTTTGCGACGCCCAGGCGATCCTCTTCTATCTGGCCGCGCGCCAGGGGGATGGGGTGTGGCTGCCCACCGATCCCCTCGGGCAGGCCCGGGTGGTGCGCTGGCTCTCCACGGCCGCCGGCGAGGTGAGGCAGGGCCCCGAGAGCGCCCGCCTGCACCACCTGTTCGGCATGACTTCGATCCCGATCAAGCGGGCCAGCGAGAAGGCTGCCTTCATCCTCGATCAACTGGAGCTGCACCTGGCCGATCGGCACTGGCTGGAGCTGGAGCGCCCCACCATCGCCGACATCGCCGTGTTCCCCTACGTGGCCATGGCGGGGGATGGCGGCATCGATCTGGCCCCCTATCCCAACGTTCGCGCCTGGATTGCACGGATCCAGGACCTGCCGGGTTATGTACCGATGAAGGGCCTGGACGCCTGAGCGGAGACGCCACCGATGAGCCAGCACTACCTGCATCGCCATCTCACCCCCGCCGTGGGGGAGGCCCAGCGCGCCTCCTACGGCCAGAGTCATGGGCCGCCACTGGCCCCGGATTCCGATCGCCTCGGCGCCCGGGAGATCACCTTCATCCGCGCCCGCGACAGCTTCTATCTGGCCAGCCTCACCGAGGCAGGTGCCCCCTACATCCAGCACCGGGGCGGGCCGGTGGGATTCCTGAGGGTGCTCGACGAGCGCACCCTGGGCTTCGCCGATTACGGCGGCAACCGCCAGTTGCTCACCGCCGGCCATCTGCGCCGCGACCCGCGGGTGGCCCTGTTCCTGATGGATTACCCCGCCCGCCGCAGGCTCAAGCTCGACGGCGAGGCCGAGGTGGTGCCGCTTCAGGCCGACCCGCAACTGGTGGAGCTGCTGGGCCCCCAGGAGGCCGAGGCGGGAGAGGTGGAGCGCCTCTTTCTCATCCGGGTGGAAGCCTTCGACTGGAACTGCCCCCAGTTCATCACGCCCCGATTCACGGAAGCGGAGCTGGAAGCACAGCTGCGGCCGTTGCAGGAGCGGATCGCTGAGCTGGAGGATGAGCTCCAGGGTCTGCGCCGGCCTCGCTCATGACGATCCTTCCCCTCCTCGCTGGGGGAAGGAGACATCCAGCACCAGGCAGCCTTCATCGCTGCGGAAGGGGCCATGCTGCTCCCCGGGCGGCCGGCTGGCGTAGTGCCCCGGCTCCAGCCAGATCGCGAAGGCTTCGTCGTAGAGGCGCCCGCTGACGATGAAGATCTCCTCGGGAAAGTCGTGGGCCTTGCCTCCGAAGGCGGCGGTGTCCGCACCCGGCAGGAAGCGGGTGAGGCGGGTGATCTCCCCGGTGGCCGGATCCTCACTGAGTATCAGCTCCTGCACCTGGCCCTCCAGGCCCTCAACCCAGCGCCAGTGATGTGCCTGGTCCGCGCCCAGCGGATTCCAGTAGGTGCGGGTGGATTTACTCATGGCGGGGCGAGAACCGTGGCGTCGATGAGGTGCGCATCTGTGAGGTGCGCGTCGATCAGGGGCGCCACCCGGTCGGCGTGAAGCAGGCCCAGGTCGTGGTCGGCGCCGGGGATCACCTCCAAACGGCCCCGGGGGAGCAACGCCGCCAGCCTCTCGCCCACCCTCACCGGGCTGATCGGATCGGCCTCGCCCCACAGCAACAGCACCGGCAGGGTCAGCTGCGGCAGCTCTCGGGTGAGGTCGGTGGTGTCGGTGGCGAACCAGTTGGGCAGCTGGGGATGGGCATCCTGCAAACTCTCGCGCCAGTCCTCGGCCCCCAGGCCGGCCATCGGCAACCCCCCCGAGGTGGCGCAGAGCACCAGGTTGGTGATCCGCTTCGGCTGGGCCAGGGCGGCCCGCAGCGCCAGCACCCCACCCATCGACTGGGCGATCAGGGCGCAGGGCCGATCCAGCTGGGCCAGCACCAGGGCCAGCAGATCGTCGAATCCGTTTACCCTGGGGTCACTCAGCGTGTCACCAAACCCCGGCCAGCCCAGGTGGACCGGCTCGGCCTGGTGGTGAAGCCGCTCTGCAACGGGCCTCCAGAAGTTTGTGTTGCCCGAAGCGCCAGGCAGGAACAGCAGCCGCTGGGGTTCAACGCCGGCAGGAGCCTGGATCATTCACTGACCGCCTTGGTACGCATCGCCGCCTCGAGGCTCTTGATGTCCGCAGGGGACAACTGGGGCCGATCCAGCTTGATTGTCAGCTTGTTGAGCTTGCCGGTGAACCGGAACGGCGGCTGGTAATCGGCGTCATTGACGCCGGTGAGGGTGTCGGAGCCCACGTCGAAGCTCTCATCCCATTGCAGGATCATCGGCAGGGTTTTGGCCATGGTCTTGGTGGCGACCACATTGCCGTCCACCTTGAGGGTGCCGGTGCCGGGGCGGCCGACGCCGCTGAAGTTGTTGAAGGCAAGGGTGCCGGCCCCCTTGCCGTCGTAGACGAAATCAAACTCCACCTTGTGCTTGCCCGGTGTGAGCGGCTCGGTGCCTTCCCACTTCAGGCGCTCGAGATCCACCATGTTCCACAGCCACACCGGCTTGTTGTTCTTCAGGTAGAAGCCGTAGCCGCCGAAGCGGCCACCTGAGGTGAGCAGCATGCCCTCGGCGCCGCCGGCCGGCACGTCGATGTCAGCCGTCACGGTGTAGGAGGTGTTGAGCAGCACGGGCGAATCGCCCTGGGGCAGCCCCACCATCGGGTGGGTGTAGACGAACGTGTTGCGGCCGGCGGTGATGTTCGGCCGGGGCGCCACGATTCGCCCCGCCACCGAGGCATCCAGCGGGAACACCTGATACTTCTTCGCTTCGGCGATGAAGGCTGCCTTCATCTCCTTCAACTTCTGGGGATTCTGGGATGCCAGGTCGGTGCTCTGGCTGAAATCATCGTTGAGGTTGTAGAGCTCGAGCACCTGGTTGTTGAGCGGATCAGGGTTGGCCGGGCCGAAGGCGTCCCAGGGGGCCCGGTTCACCTTGGTGCTCAGCAGCCAGCCCTCGTTGTAGAGCCCCCACTGGCCCATCATCTCGAAGTACTGGGTATTGTGGCGCGAGGGCGCCTTGGCATTTTTGCCGTCGAAGGTGTAGGCAAAGCTTGTGCCCTCGATCGGTTTCTGGGGGATGCCATCCACCACCTCGGGCGCCCGCAGGCCGGCGGCTTCCAGGATCGTGGGCACCACGTCGATCACGTGCACGAACTGTTCGCGCAGGCCGCCCTTGTCCTTGATGCGCGCCGGCCACGACACCACCATGTTCTGGTTCACACCGCCCAGGCGGGAGGCGTTCTGCTTGAACCAGCTGAACGGGGTGTCAAACGCCCAACTCCAGCCCGCCGACATGTGGTTGTAGGTGAGATCGGTGCCCCAGACGTCGTAGAACTTGATCTGCACCTCAACCGGCAGCTTGTTGAGGCCGTTGAAGAAGGCCACTTCGTTGGGGGTACCCAAGGGCCCACCTTCGGCGCTGGTGCCGTTGTCGCCGTTGATGTAGACGATCAGCGTGTTATCGAGCTTGCCGAGATCGTCGAACTGCTGGATCACCCGGCCGATCTCGTAATCGCTGTAGGCGGCATAGGCGGCGAACACCTCCACCTGGCGGATGAACAGCTTCTTGGCTTCGGGACTCAACTGATCCCAGGGGGTGATCACATCGGCGGGCCAGGGGTCGAGCTTGGCGTCCTTGGGAATCACGCCAAGTTTCTTCTGGTTCGCGAAGATGCGTTCCCTCAGTTTCTCGTAGCCATCATCGAACAGATGCATGGCATGGATCCTGTCCACCCACTCCTTGGTGGGGTGGTGGGGTGCATGGGTGGCACCGGGGGCGTACTTGATGAACAGCGGCTTGCTGGGGTTGATCTGGTGCATCCGCGTCATGTAGTCGATGGCGTCATCGGCCATCGCCGTCACCAGGTTCCAGCTGCCGGGAGCCTTGCCCTCGAAGGGATAGATCTGGGTGGTGTTGCGGAACAGGTTCGGCTGCCACTGGTTGGCGTCGCCACCCACGAAGCCGTAGAAGTACTCGAAGCCCATGCCGGTGGGCCATTGATCGAACGGTCCGCTCTGGCTGGCCTGGAAGGCGGGCACGTTGTGGTCCTTGCCGAACCAGGCAGTGGAGTAGCCGTTGTCCTTGAGCAGGCGGCCGATCGTGGCCTTGTCGCGCTCGATGATGCTGTTGTAACCGGGGAAGCCCGTCGACTGCTCCGAGATCACCCCGAAACCGGCCGAGTGGTGGTTGCGGCCGGTGATCAGGGCGGCGCGGGTGGGGGAGCACAGGGCCGTGGAGAACATGCGGTTGTACCGCAGGCCCGCCCTGGCGACGCGGTCCATGGCCGGGGTGGGGATCACGCCGCCGAAGGTGCTGGGCACCCCGAAACCGGCGTCGTCGGTGATGATCAGCAACACGTTGGGCGCGCTCTGGGGTGGCGTGATCCGCGGTGCCCACCAGGGCTTCGACTGCAGCGCCCCGTCCTTGATCACCCCGCCGAAGGGGGGCGCCGGGGCCGGCAGCTGGTTGCCGCTGAGCGTGGTGCTGGCATTGGGGGCTCCCAGGGTGCCGGTGATCTTCTGGGCCAGGGCGGGCAGGCCGCCCAGCTGCCAGCCCACCAGCAGCACCACCAGTGCCAGCACGGCCAGGCGAACGATCGGGGAGCGGAAGGGACGCGGCTTAGCCATGGGTGGAGAGGAGCGGGGAAGCGAGACGGAAACCGATGTGGGAGGTGCCGGTGTCGGGGCTCTGGGCCTCCCGGGCGGCGGGGCGGTAGCGGCTGCAGTAGGTGGGGGAGCACAGGAACGAGCCGCCCTTGATCACGTGCTTGGCGACGCCCGGATCACGGGGATCTAAGCTCTGCGTCTCGCTGTCGATGGCGGGGTCAGGCCGCTGGGCCAGGCCGTCGTGACCCGGCAGGTACCAGTCCGCCGTCCACTCCCAGACGTTGCCGGTCATGTCGAACAGGCCGTAGCCGTTGAGCGGGTAGGTGCCCACGGGGGCGGTGCCGGCATGGCCGTCGTCTGCGTCATCGCGGCGGGGGAACTCCCCCTGCCAGGTGTTGGCCAGGCCGGGCTTCCAGGTGTTCCCCCAGCCGAACACCTGATCCTTGAGGCCGCCGCGGGCGGCGAACTCCCACTGGGCCTCGCTGGGCAGGGCCGCCCCGGACCAGGCGGCGTAGGCCTGGGCGTCGTCGAAAGCGATCTGCACGACGGGATGGTCGTCGAGCCCGGCGATCGAGCTGCCCGGCCCCTGCGGGTGGCGCCAGTCGGCGCCCGGAACCCAGTGCCACCAGCTGAGTTCCTCGATCGGGCCATCCCCGGCCACGGGCTCGAACACTAGGGACCCCGGCTTGCGCTCGGTCGGGGAGAGATCGGGGAACTGCTCAACCGTGAGGGGGCGCTCGGCCACGGTGCGGTAGCCGGTGGCCGCCACGAAGGCGGCGAACTGCCGGTTCGTGACCTCATGGGCGCCGAGGCAGAAGGGGGAGAGGCGCACCCCGGCCGCCGCCCGCTCCTCCCCCAGCTGGCCGGCGGCGCCGATGCGGAAGCGGCCGCCGGGAATCGCCACCATCTCCGCTGGGCAGGTCTCGGTGGCAGCAAAGGAAGCCGCCGGCAAAGCGAGCAGCAGTGTGAGAACAACCAGGGCCAGCCAGATCAGATCAGGTCGAGGCATGCCCTCACGACAGGTTGTCGATGGGGGAGAGTGTACGGATGCAGCTCGATGCAGTGGCTCAAGGCGCAGCGCTTCGAAGCGGCCCGGCAGGCCCTGCTCCATCCCCAAGCGGATGACACGGTGGCGTCGATCGCCCGCCGCCACGGCTTCGCTGATCTCTCCGGCTTCGCCATGGGATTTCGCCGTCGCGATGGCGTGCTGCCCTCGGGTGTGTTCGTCTGGGCCGCTCCCCGGACTGACCGGGTTGTTCACGGATTGCTGCGTTGGCGCAGATCCTCCGAGAGCGCGCAATCGCCAACAAGAGTGCTGCAGGAATCGAGATGGTATGGAATACCTTGGCTTCCCTGTCTGGTGCCGCCGGCTGGCGCGCCCGAATGGGTTGGTTCTTTTCCTGTCTTGGTCCCGTGGTCTGGTCCCTTCCTCCCTCTCCAGCACGCCGTTCATCGGCTCGCCTCCTGCCGATCGGCGCGGGTTTGCTGACGGGCCTGCTGGGTTCGGTCCTGGCCGCCCCTGCTGTTCGAGCCGCTGACCCGCCAGGCACCACGCCGGCCCCGGTGGCAGCTGAACCACCGGCTGAACCGGCCGAGCCCGTCACCTCCCCAGGGCCCCAGCCCGAGCCATCGCCCTGGGCCGGCACGGTGGAGCTCTACGGCTTCGCCCCGTTGCGCACCACCGGGACCACCACCGTCAAAGGCTTCTCCGCCGACCTGGATCTGGACCTCGGCCAGGTGCTCAGGCCCCTGACGGGGGTGGCTTACATACGGGGCAGCGTCGAGTATGGCCGGATCGGCCTGCTGACCGACCTCAGCTACGTATCCCTCCAGGGGGCGGACGGCAAGGTCTCGGACATCAAGACACGCTCCATCGAAGGCCCCCTCGGCAAACGCACCCTCACCCTTACTTCCGGCAGCCAGCCCAGCCTGGATGCCAAGATCGGCAACATCCAGGGCATCTACGACCTGGCCCTCCGCTACCGCTTTGGAGACCGCGAATCCGCCGTGGCACGCGCCGGGAGTTTCTCGGTTATTCCCTATGCCGGGGTGCGGTTCGTCAACATGCAATACGACCTGGCACTGCAGGGCCAGGCATCAAAGCTGACCCTGAAGTTCAAGGGGCCGGACTTCGAGGGGTCCCGGACCCTGCAAGAGTTGAATCTTCAAGGGCAACAGTCGTTCGGGGGCACCGTGGCCCAGCCACTGCTGGGCACCCAGGCCATGGTGTTTCTCTCCCCCCGCCTGAGGCTCTTTGCCCGAGCCGATCTCGGCGGCTTCGGTGTGAACAATGCCGAGGATTACTCCTGGAACGCCCAGGCGGGCCTGGGCTATGCGATCGGAAACTCCACCCAGCTCAATCTTTCCTGGCGTTACTTGCACCTGAGCGGAAGCAATGATCAGATCCCCGAAAACGCCTACAACATTGATCAGAATGGGGTTGAGATCGGGTTGAAGTTCTTCTTCTGACCGGGCTCCACTCCAGCCGATCCCCACTCAGCCGCCGGCCACCGGCAGCTTTTCGATCCGCCCATCGCGGCGCAGCTTGCCCTGCAGCTTCAACCAGCTGAACCCCACCGGCAGGCCCAGCACCAGGGGCACGGCGGTGAGGGCCGGCCGGCCGCTGGCGGCCAGCAAGGCGGCGGCGATCGCCAGACCCCCCAGCAGGAAGGATTGGCCGGTGGATTGCTGGGCCAGGGCCAGGCGTCGCAGCAACCGGTCGGTTTCACCAGCCCGGATCTGAACCTGCAGGTCGCCCTGCTCGATTCGGGCCAGGTTGTCCTCCAGGCGCCTGGGGAGGCCCAGTGCCCGGCTGCCCACCTCTGCGGCCTGACGGCCCAGTTCGTTGATGAAGTCGTTGGGGCCGTTGCCGCTGGCGGTCATCAGGGGCAGCAGGTAAGGGCGGGCAATCGCCACCAGGCTAAAGCCGGGATCAAGGCCGCGGCCGACTCCCTCGAAGGTGGAGAGGGCCCGCATCACGAAGATCAGCTCCGAAGGCAGCCGGAACGGCTGGCCGTAGACGAGGTCGTAGAGGTCACCGGAGAGCTTCTCCAGCACATTGGCGGAGAAGGGGGGCGTCAGGGCGTCGTTGAGCATCACCCGCACCAGGCGGCGCACCGGCCCGGTGTCGATGCCAGGGGCGATCACGCCGGCCCCCTGCAGCTCCTCCACCAGGGCCACCGGGTCCCGGGCCGCCGCGGCCCGCACCATGCGCCCGAGGCGGCTGCGCAGACGCTGGGAGATCTGACCCATCATCCCGAAGTCGTAGTAGATCAGGGCGCCATCGGCCGCCACCGCCAGGTTGCCGGGGTGGGGATCGGCGTGGAAGAAGCCGAAGCGCACCAGTTGCTGCAGGTAGCTGGCCGCCCCCTTCTCCGCCACGGAGGCCGGGTCGATGCCGGCCGCCACCAGGGCGCTGCGGTCGGTGATCTTGATGCCGGGCAGGTAATCCAGGCAGAGCACCCGCCGGCTGCTCAGGTCCCAGATCACCGCTGGAACGCGGATGCCGGCATCGCCTAGAAACTGCTGACGGAAGCGGGCGGCATGCTCGGCCTCCAGGCGGAAATCCAGTTCCCGCAGCAGCACCCGGCGGCATTCCTGGGCGATCGGCACCCATTCGCGGCCCTGGCCCCAGCGGGGGTGGCGCTGGATCACGGCGGCCACCTGCTGCAGCACCTCCAGGTCGAGGCGGAACAGGCGTTCCAGGCCGGGGCGCTGGATTTTGAACACCACCTGGCGGCCGCTGCGCAGGCTGGCCCGGTGCACCTGGGCGAGGCTGGCCGAACCGAGCGGCTGCTCCTCGAGGTCAACGATCTCGGCGCAACGCTCGCCCAGTTCCTGCTCCAGCAGGCTCTCGGCGGTACTGAAGGGAAAGGCGGGCACCTTGTCCTGAAGGCTGGCCAACTCCTCGACGTAACCCGCCGGAAGCACGTCGGGGCGGGCCGAGAGCAGCTGCCCGAGCTTGATGAAGGCCGATCCCAGCCGGATCAGCTCAGCGGTGAGCCAGCGGGCCCGCCAGCGCTGCCGCCGGCTGCGGCGCTCGGGGTTGAGCCCACCGCGATAGCTCCACGACTGGCTGTCGAGCCAAAGGCCGAAGGCCAGCTGCAGGAAAGCCCTCCAGATCTGCAACGATCTGGCCCATCCCTGCCACAGGGGCCCGAGGCGCCCCATCAGGAGCGGTCCTCGAGGCGGCGGGAGAGGGCCGCCACGGTGGCGCGCAGCGCGTCGATCCGCTCCTGGGCCGTCCCCGTCCCATCGGTGCCGGTGGCGCCCGAGGGCGTTGGGGCGGCGGGATCGGCCTCGGTCTCCAGCCGCTCCGCTTCCTGCTCCACCTCCTGCCAGAACAGCTCCCATTCGTTGCGCAACCGCTCCGGCGCCTCCTGGGCCAGCACGGCCAGCCCGGCCACGGAGTCGGCCAGGCCGCTGCCCAGCCGTGCCTGCAGCCGGTTCAGGGCCGCCTGGAGCAAGGATTGGGGCGCGCTCATCTCCAGACCTGCCAGCTGGCCAAACTGTGGCAGATCAGGGCTGGGGGGCGGGGGGCTCCGGCGCCAGGGGCGGCGGTGGGGCCGGCTCAGCCGGACGGGGCTCGACGGGAGCCGGCCCCTCGGGAAGGACGGGCTGGAGGGGCGGCTCCTCCGGCACCGCCGGCCTGGCGTCGGCCTCCTCCTCCGCCCGGCGGTCCTGCTGCTCCTGGCGCAGGCGCTTCGCTTCGTCCTGCTTGCGGGTTTCCTCGAGCTCCAACCGCTCAAGATCCCCGCGGATGTCGGTCTTGTCGGCCCCAAAGCGCATCCGCAGGGTTTCGAGGCTGGTGCCCGGGAAGGGTTTGACCTCGAAACCCTGACCCATCGGCATCACGGCAGCGCCGCCACTGATCAGCAACCGATCGGTGATGGCGTAGCCCAGGCCGAAGCACAGGCCGGCCACCAAGGGGAGCACCCAGCGGGGCCGCCGTGGCGCCGGAGTTGCCCCATCGGCCGCAGGGGGGCGGCGCGGGCGGCGCTGGGCTCCGGCGGAGGTCATGGCGGCAACGGGCGCGATCAGCACCCCATCCTGACGCCACCGGCAGCCGGGCCTCTGGCGCTCAGGTGGTGTAGTCGGCGTTGATGCGCACGTACTGGGCGGAGAGATCACACCCCCAGGCCCGGCCGCTGCCGCTGCCCTCTCCCACCTGCAGGCGGATGGCCACGGTGTCGCCCCGCAGTGGATCGGGGTCGAGATAGCGACCCGCGGCCCGATCCTTCAGGTAGGTGGAGGCGGCCGGGCGGTCAAAGGCCAGGGGCTGGCCCCCAGCCATCAACTGATGGGGGCCGAGCCAGAGGGCAACGGCGGCGGGATCGAAGGGCACCCCGGCCCGGCCCGCCGCAGCCACGATCCTGCCCCAGTTGGGGTCGCGGCCATGGACGGCGGTTTTCACGAGCGACGAACCACAGACCGTGCGGGCCACCTGGCGGGCCTCGGCGTCGCTGGCGACCCCCGCCACCCGCACCTCGATCAGGCAGGTGGCCCCCTCCCCATCGCGGGCGATCGCCCGGGCCAGATGCTGCGACACCACCGTCAGGCCGGCCTCCAGGGCGTCCAGGTGCTCCGGTGGCAGGGGCTCACCGGCTGCAAAGGCCAGGAAACAGTCGTTGGTGCTGGTGTCGCCGTCCACCGTGATCGCGTTGAAGGAACGCTCCACCGCCCGCTGCACCATCGCCTGCCACAGCGGCGCCGGCACCCCGGCATCACAACTGAGCGTGCCGAGCATGGTGGCCATCTGGGGATGGATCATCCCCGACCCCTTGGCCATGCCGCCGATCCGCACCCGGCGCCCCCCCAGCTGGGCCTCCACGGCGATCTGTTTGTCGCAAAGATCCGTGGTCAGGATGGCGGTGGCGGCGGCGGTGCCCCCGTCTGGGCCCAGGGCCGCCACCAGGTCGTCGAGGCCGGCCACCAGGGTGTCGATCGGGATCGGCACGCCGATCACGCCGGTGGAGCAGATCAGCACCTCGCTCTCCTGGAGGCCCAGCCGCCGGGCCAGTTCGGCCGTGGCCCGCAGGCTGTCGATCCGCCCCCGCTCGCCGGTGCAGGCATTGGCCTGACCGGAGTTGGTGAGCACCGCTCTGGCCGCACCGCCGGTGGCGGCCAACCGTTCGGCGCAGAGGTCGACGCAGGCGGCCCGCACCAGGTTGGTGGTGAAGCTGCCGGCGCAGACGGCGCCTTCCGGAGCCAGCAGCAGGGAGAGGTCGCTGTTGCCGGAGGCCTTCAGGCCCGCCGTGCTGCCGGCGGCGAGGAAGCCCGCGGGCGCCGTGACACCGCCGGCGATCGGTTGCCACGGGGAGGAAGCCGGCACGGTGAATGGGCAAGCAAGGGAAGACCAGCCCAGCTTGGCTGAGCGGGACCACGCCCTGATCCAGGCTGGTGCCAGCGAGACGATCCCCTTGACCATGGCCCAGCGCCGCATCGGTCTCACCGGTGGCATCGCCAGCGGCAAGAGCAGCGTGGGGCGGCTGCTGGCGGAGCGCTGGGGCCTGCCGGTGCTGGATGCCGACGTCTACGCCCGCGAGGCGCTTGCACCCGGAACCCCGGCCACCGCTGCGGTGCTGGCCCGCCACGGCGCCGCCGTGCAATCACCGGACCCCACCGGAGCGGCCAGCCTCGACCGGGCTGCCCTGGGCCGGATCGTGTTTGCCGACTCGGTGGAACAGCGGTGGCTGGAGCAGCTGGTGCATCCGATCGTGCGCCGGCGTTTCGATGCCGAGCTTGCAGGGCTCAGCGCCGCGCCGGTGGTGGTGCTGATGATCCCGCTGCTGTTTGAGGCTGGGCTTGAGGGGCTCTGCAGCGAGGTCTGGCTGGTGGACTGCAACGAGGCCGAGCAGTTGGCGCGCTTGATGGCGCGGGACCAGTGCAACGAGGCCGATGCCCGCGCCCGAATCGCCGCCCAATGGCCCCTATCGCGTAAGCGTGCTCTTGCTGATGTGGTGATCGACAACCGGGGGTCGTCCGAAACTCTGCGGGGGGAGCTGCAGCAGGCCCTCGGGTCCGATGCTGGCGGACCCGAGAGTCATCCCTAGGCTGAAGTTCCCACTCTCATGACTGCATGGACCCAGAATCCGGGAGTCGGCGGGGAGGATTGTGAACCAGAATGAGCGGCTTGTCAGCAGTCTTGAAGAACACCTGTAAGCACCTGCGCCTAAACCTGATCACCGAAAGCCAGAATCCTCACGCTGCCAAGTACAACCCCAACTTCATGGGCCATCTGGTCATCACCTTGAGCCTGGTCGGACTTGGGATTGTGTTGTAGGGAGGAGTGTACGTCCCCTTCACGGTGCTCAAAAAAACAAAAAAGTAATGGGGAATATGCCGGGGGGACACCCAAAGCAAACAGAGCATCACCCGGCAACAGACGGAGATCAACGACCGACTGGCTGTGTGGCACGATCAGTGGGAGCGTCCCTTCAACATGATCCATGTCGACACGTGGCCACAGGTTTCTCCGCAGGAGTGACAGCTGGGCTGCTTTGAGTGGGTCGGTCCCAGGATCACTGGTGATCGCCGTCAAGGCTGCTCACGGGGAGCCGGTTACGAGAAGGTCCACTCGCGATCGACGACGCCATCCGCCTGCCCTACGTCGAGGTGATCACTGACGAGCAGAAGGCGACGACCGTTTGGTTTCTGGCCCGTGCGAACAGCCGGTACTCCGAGAAGGGGATCACCTGCCGCCGGGTTCTCTCGGATAGCGGCCCCTCCTACCACTCCGGTGACTGGCGATAGGCCTGCAGGGCATTGGATCTGATACCCATCTGCACCAAGCCCTTCACTCTGCAGGCCAACGGCAAGGCCGAGCGGTTCATCATGACCCTCCGGCTGGAATGGGCCGACGTCATCCACTACCACACATCGGCGGAACGCAACCGTTGGCTACCCCGCCATCTGGGGAACGATAACGGCCACAGGCTCAACATGGCCCCCGGTTGCATCAACCCTCAGCAGTGCATCCATAGGCTGGTGAGGGTTGGAAGACTTGTTGAATCAATCGTTACAGAGAGTACGAGGGAGCAGATGGCATGGTGGGTGGCTACTACGGCAGGGTAAAATTTCGGAAGAAATTCCAACTCTCCCTGGTGGCGTCCATCTCCTGGCTGGTTGGGCCTAGCACCCGTGAAGATTGGCCTTCTCCTCCTGGCCAGGTGTGCCCACCGCCCTGAATAATATATAATAATACTCCTGTATTCCTCGGGCAACTACTGTATCTACGTAGAATCACATTGGTGCCGTCATTGGGAGCAATTTCAGGCAACGCTTGTTCATTCATGTTGAGGCAGATACTCTGACGCCCCCAGAAGTTGGCAGTGTTGATGATGGACACAACACTTCCCCCTCCACCCAGCGTTCCTTCGCCCCCCTCCCAGGGCACAAATTTATCGTTGGGCCTGTTGACCATCATCATAGGGACGCGCCTTGAAGGATTGCAGTTTGGCAGTAGGGGTGTAGGCATCGACCCAGCAATGGAGGAAAACGCGGCAATTCGATCGGCCCGTTCACAAGCCAGGCGTTGCACAAGCATGGCTCCATTGGAAATTCCCGTTACAAAGATCCGACTAGCGTCAATATTGCGCTGACGTTTCAGATCTTCAATCAAAGTCGTGACAAAACCAACATCGTCAATACCTTGGTTGACGGTGCCACGTCCGTCATTCCAGTAGCCATTGACCCCGCTGGGGTAGACCACTAAGAAGCCCTGTTCATCGGCCAGGCGGTTGAAACTGGTGACGTTGGAAAAAACGAGGTTGGCGGTGCCGCCGCCGTGAAAACCAATCACTACTGGGGTGGGGGTGTTGGGGTTGTACAACGCCGGAGTGTAGATTAGGTAATTGCGAGTCATTCCTTGGTGGGAAATCTCAATCGATCTAAATCCTCTCCCTGGAGGGGGTAATTGGGAAAGCTCTCTTTCCCTAAGTTTGGGCCCCAGCGGTGCTGCCACCGATGTCACTAAATCCACCTGTCTCTGGCTATTCTGTTGAAAGCTATGATAGAATTCTGATTTTTCAGTGGCAACAGCGCGATAAGACCCGATAAGAGAGCCTGCCGCCAGAATCCATGTCAACATGCCAGCATACCCAAGGGAAACCATTCTCATTGGTGCGAAGTGTCAACTCAGACCTAGTATTCACTGGGATTCCTGAAAAGCAACCCCCCGAGGAGAAACTTTGCACAAATGGAGGCTCGTAGCAGTTGAAACCAAATCAACAAAGCTTTCTTGTCGATGGCGCCACCCGCCTGCCCTACGTCGAGCTGATCACCGACGAGCAGAAGGTGACGACCGTTGGATTTCTGGCCGTGGGATCAGCTCGTACTCTGAGGAGAAGATCAACTGCCGCCGGGTTCTCTCGGATAACGGCCCCTCCTACCGCTCCGGTGACTGGCGATAGGACTGCAGGTTATTGGACCTGAAACCTATCCGCACCAAGCCCGACACGCCGCAGACCAGCGGCAAGGCGGAACGGTTCATCAAGCCACTGTTGTTCGGTACCTGTTCAGAGGGCGGCCAAGCCTGATTCTGAGCGAGCAGCCTTGGCAAATCCCCCGACGCGGCTTGGCTCTCAAGGAGAGACAGCCCTGAGATGGCACCCCCCCCCAGCTTGCAAGCGCTCGTTGAGCACCTCTTCGGGCAACTGGAGGCACTGGCGTTACTGGTGACTCAGTTTGAGGAGCAGAAGGGCCGTAGCTCAAGGAATTCCTCCCAACCCCACTCCAGTGACGGCCGTGGTTTCAAGCCTTCCAGAACGGACCAGGGCAAGGGAACCGGTCGCAAACGCGTTGGCCAGCGGGGCCATCCCGGCCATGGCCCCGAGCTGCTCCCCTCGAGCAATGCAAGGAGGTGCTTCCCCACCATCTCACGAGCTGCCGAAGCTCAGGTGTCGCTCTTTCAGGTAAAGATCCTGAGCCGCTGCGCAACCCGGTGGTTGAGATCCCTAAATTTGGTTCGTTTGTGATCTAGCACCAACTGCACCGGCTGAGCTGCCCCTGCTGACCCACCCTCACCGCCGCCATCCGCCAGGAAGCGGTGGCGCAAGTTGATGAGACCGGCGGCCCGATGAGCAACGCGGATGGCAACAACCCCGACGGGATCGACAGGCAAGAACTGCAATCCCTCACTGCGCCGATCCGCCAGGCATTGGAGACCAGGCTGAAGGAGTTGAGCAATCTGGGCTTTCGCAAAGGGGGAGAAGACTCCCTGGGCCACCAGGGTGCGCACCTGCCGCCAAATTCACAAAATGGCGCCGACGTTGTGGACCTTTCTGGAGCAACCCGAGGTGGAGCCAACGAACAACGCCGCAAACAGGCTCTCAGACCAGCAGTGATCCACCGAAAACGCAGTTAAGACGCCAAATTCCGGCGGGGTGGCCTTTCCCACAGTCGTCTATTGACAGTGACCACAAGCCTCAAACAGCAGGGCCGTGATGTGTTGGAATTCCTCGTTGAGGCGTGGAACTCCCCCACGACCACGGGCTGCCGACGCCAAGCCTGATTCCTCTAGCAAAATGGGTCACCAAGCTGAGCCAACAGAACAGTGAAAGGAACACACTGAGAGGCTGCCCTCAGCAACTGCGCAAACAGAGTTGCGGTAATGCGTGCCCTTCCCTTGAGAGGTCAAGTTGTCACTCCCCATGGCAGTTACGTTGGCCAAGTAGGCCTATTTCATCACCGGCCAGACATCGGAAGAACGCAACCACTGGCTGCACCGGCATCTGGGGATTTACAATGCTGCATGGCTCTCGGTGGCCTCAGCGATCAGCAGTCGCTCCAGCGGCTGCTGATCGCTGGAGGACCTGGTGAGAAAACACACTTAGCCCCTGAGCTTCTCCACCAGGATCCTGTTGGCCAGCTTGGGGTCGGCCCGGCCGCCGGTCTGCTTCATCAGCTGGCCTACGAAGAAGCCCTGCAGCTTGGTCTTGCCACCGCGGAACGCCTCCACCTCGGCGGGATGGGCCGCCAGCAGCGCCTCCACCACCTCGGTGATTGTGGCGGGATCGCTGATCATGCCCAGGCCCCTGGCCGCCACGATCGTCTTGGCGGAGCCCCCTTTCTCCAGCAGCTCAGGCAGGATCTCCTTGGCGATCTTGCCGCTGATCGTGCCGGCCTCGATCAACTGCACCAGCTCGGCGAGTTCGGATGGGCGCAGCGGCAGCTCATTGATCGAGAACCGGTTGGCATTGACGTGGGCGGCGATGTCACCCGTCACCCAGTTGGACACCGCCTTGGCATCCCCCCCGGCCGCCACCGCCGCCTCGAAGTATTCCGCCATCGCCCGCTCGTCGGTGAGCACCCGGGCGTCGTAGATCGACAGACCCAGCTGCTCGGCGTAGCGGTGCCGCTTGGCGGCCGGCAGCTCCGGCAGCTCGGCGCGCCAGGCCTCGCGCCGCTGGGGTGTGACCTCGATCGGGCCCAGATCGGGTTCAGGGAAATAGCGGTAGTCGCTCGCCCCTTCCTTGCTTCGCATGCTCTTGGTGAGCTGTTTGCCCTCATCCCAGAGGCGGGTTTCCTGCACCACCGGCTCACCGGCCTCGTAGGCCTTGATCTGGCGCACGATCTCGAAATCGATGGCTTTCTGGATCGCTGAGAAGGAGTTCATGTTCTTGATCTCCACCTTCGTGCCGAAGGGGGCATCCGGCCCACGCCGCACCGAGATGTTCACATCGCAGCGCAGGGAGCCTTCCTGCATGTTGCCGTCGCTCACCCCCAGATAGCGCACGATTCGGCGGATCTCCGAGGCGTATTCCGCCGCCTCGCGGCCGGTGCGCAGATCCGGCTTGCTCACGATTTCCGCCAGGGCCACGCCGGCCCGGTTGTAGTCCACCAGCGAATGGGTGGAGCCCGCCAGGCGGTCGCTGCCGGCGTGCACCAGCTTGCCGGCGTCCTCCTCCATGTGCAGCCGCTCGATGCCGACCGTCTTGAGGTAGGTGTCCTTGCCCTTCTCGGCTACCTCCACCTCGATCCAGCCGTTCTCGGCGATCGGCTGGTCGTACTGGGAGATCTGGTAGTTCTTGGGCAGGTCGGGATAGAAGTACTGCTTGCGGTCGAACTTGCTGTGCTCGGCCACCTGCAGGTTGAGGGCCAGAGACGCCTTCACCGCATACTCCAGCACCTTCTCATTGAGCACCGGCAGGGTGCCTGGCAGCCCCAGCACCACCGGATCGATGTGGGTGTTGGGCTGGTCACCGAAGTTGGTGGAGGCCCCCGTGAAGATCTTGCTGGCGGTGCCCAGCTGCACGTGGGTTTCCAGGCCGATCACCGCCTCCCAGGCTTCCGTGCTGGCCGTTGCCATCGCCGCTTGCTCCCGCTTCTGCTGAGGGGCGATCCTAGGCAGGGGCCTCGAACCCCAGCTCCCGGTAGCCAGTCGTTGGATCCAGGCGGCGGCTGAAGCTGACGCCCGCCGGCAGCAGCAGGGCGATCTCGGCGGTGGTGCGGATCGGATTACCGGCAAGAAGATGGCCGCCGCGGCAGTGGCCTCGGGCATCGGCCGCGCTGAGGTGGAGATGCACCCCGTCAGGCCCGAGGCTTCCCTGCAGGCTGAGCAGCTCCCAGGGCCCCGGCAACAGCAGCGCCTCGGTGGCTCCGGCAGGCCGCAGGCAGAGGCGGTCCAGGCTGCCGATCGCCGAAACCACCCAGGCGGCGGCGATCTGTCGCTCGGCCACCAGCTCCTCGAGGGCGCCGCACAGGTCGCCGCCGGGGGGCAGCCGCAGGCTGAGCAGCCCCATCGCTTCGGCGTGAACCGTTGGATAGCTTGAAACCATGGCCGCCCTTCACACCGATCCCGTCACGGCTCCATTCTCGGAAGGGTGGAGCGAGCCCGGCGCGGATCCGGTGCTGATCCTCGGCGGCGGCCTGATCGGCCTGGCGATCGCCCATCAGCTGGCGCGCCGGGGCAAGTCGGTGCTGGTGCTGAGCCGGCGGCGCAGCGAGGCGGCCGGGTTCGTGGCGGCCGGCATGCTCGCCCCCCATGCCGAGGGGCTGGGCGGCCCCCTGCTGGATCTCGGCCAGCGCAGCCTTGGCCTGATTCCTGAGTGGGTGGCCCAGATCGAGGCCGACAGCGGCCTCTCCTGCGGGCTGCGCCCCTGCGGCATCGTCGTGCCGTTTGCCACGGCGGCCGAGCGGGATGCCTACCCCACCGCAGGGTTCGGCCTGGCCCTGGATCGAGCCGGCCTGGAGCGGGAGGTTGCCGGCATCGGCCCCACCTGGCGGGCCGGGTTGCTGTTTTCCCAGGATGGCCAGATCGACAACCGCCGCCAACTGATGCGTGCGCTGGAGAGAGCCTGCGTGGCCCTGGGGGTCCGGTTCCAGGAGGGCAGCGAGGTGCTGGAGCTCCTCCAGGCGGCGGGCCAGTTGGAAGGCGTTCGGCTCTGCCGGGCGGACGGCAACGAAACGACCCTGCCGGTTCGACGGGCCGTGCTGGCCTGCGGTTCCTGGAGCGCCCGCTTACTGCCGGGCCTGCATGTGCGCCCGATCAAGGGGCAGATGCTCTCGCTGCAGGGGCCCCGCCAGGCCCTGCGGCGGGTGCTGTTCGGGCCTGGCACCTACCTGGTGCCCCGGGACGACGGGCTCCTGGTGGTGGGCGCCACCAGCGAGCCGGAGGCTGCCTTTGCCGCCGGGCTCACGCCCCTGGGCCAGAGCCAGCTGCAGCGCGGCCTGGCCAGCCTCCTGCCGGAGGCCGCCCACTGGCCGCCGATGGAGCGCTGGTGGGGGTTCCGACCCGGCACCCCGGACGGCTTGCCGTTGCTGGGGGCCTCGGCGATCACCGGCCTCTGGCTGGCCACGGGTCATTACCGCAATGGCGTGCTGCTGGCGGCGATCAGCGCCACGCTGATCGCAAACCTGATCGAGGGCGGCGATGCCGCCGATGCGGCCCTGCTGGCCCCGTTCAACTGGAAGCGCTTTGGACCAAGGGCCGGCAGCGATCAGGAAACAATGGCAGCGGGGCTGGCTGCCTTGTCCGCCGGGGTGTAGACGGGGATCATCCCCATGCCCTTGACCTGCTGGGGCTCCAGGGGCCGGATCAACAGCTCCCCTTCCACCAGCTCCGCTGTGGTGCCATCAATCACGATCGGAACATCGAGGAGGCGGGTGAGTCCCTCCAAACGGCTGGCCAGGTTCACCTTGTCGCCGATCACGGTGAAATCCAGGCGGCGGGGGCTGCCGATCTGGCCGACGATCACCGCGCCGCTGGCCAGGCCGATGCCGCTGCTGAAGGGCTCGATGCCCTCCGCCAGCCAGCCCTCGTTGAGCTCCGCCAGCCGGGTCCGCATCGCCTCGGCGCAGCGCAGGGCCGCCAGGGCCTCCTCCCGGGGTCCGCGGCCGATCGGCGAGCCGAACACGGCCATCACCGCATCGCCGATGAACTTGTCGACGGTGCCGCCGTGGGCGGCGATCACCTCCACCATCCCGCCCAGGTACTCGTTGAGCTGGCGCACATGCAGTTCGATCCGGCCTTCACCACTGCGTTGCTGGGTGAGCTGGGTGAAGCCTTTCAGATCGCTGAACAGCACGGTGACGGGCAACAGCCTTCCCCGCAGGATGCCCTCGGCCGCCCCGGGGTCCGAGAGGATTTCCGCCACCACGCTCGGGGCCACGTAGCGCTCGAAGGTGCGGCGCAACCGCCGCCGCTCCCGCTCCTCCCGCAGGTAGGCGTCGCCGCCGTAGAGCAGGCCCAGCAGCACCAGGCCGGAAGTCGGGCCAAGCAACGGCAGCCAGCGATCCAGCTGCCGCATCGCCACAAAGCCCGCCACCAGCTGCAGGGTCAGGGCGGCGATCACCAGTCCCAGACGCCAGCCCAGCGTCGATCGCCAGAGGCCCAGGCCCGCCACCAGCAGCAGCGGAGCCATCGCCAGCAGGGCCCGAGCCGGTGACAACACCGGCCAGGGGCTGAGGCCATCCCCCTGCAGGGAATTCGCGGTGGCGGTGGCCAGCATCTCCAGGCCCGAGAGCCGGCCAAAGGGCGTTGGGTTGCCCGCCTCGCCCTGGGACACCACTGGCCCGACCAGCACCACCGCACCCTTCAGGCTCGCGCGTTGGGGATGGCGTTGCCAGCGGGCCGGATCGAGCACCTCCCAGGCCGAAAGCCGCTGGAAGCTTCCTTCCGGTCCGTAGAAATTCAGGGCCATGGCGGGGTCGTTCTGGCGGCTGGGGCGGCCGAGCAGCCGCAGGGCGGAGCCGGCCAGGGAGGGGACCGGCTCAACGCCGTTCTCGGGCAGCAGACCGCGGCCATAGGCATCGGGGTGGCGGGCCGGCTGGCCGGCTTCCCGAGGCAGGGTGTTGGTGAGCCCCAGCGCTCCGGCGCCGCCCAGCGCCGGCAGGAACAGGTCCGGGCGGACCAGGGTGAGGCCACTGCCCACGGCGGCATCCTGCGGTTCGAGCATCTCCGCCGCCAGGGCCACATGGCCCCGCAGGGGCTCCAGGGTTTTCGCCATGGCCGCGTCATCGGCAGGGCCCTTGCTGCTTGGTCCTGCGAAGGTGACGTTGATCGCCACCACCGCCGCGCCCGCCTGGCGCAGACGGGCGGCCAGCAATCCGTAGGCCGCGCGGGGCCAGGGCAGGGTGTCGATCCCCCGGGCCCAGGCGGGAATCTGGTCGGGCTTCTGGCCCACGAACCAGCTGCCTTGCTGCAGGGTGGCGTCGTCGACGGCCACCAGCACCACCTGGGGCGACGGTGTCCTGGGGCCCCGCAACACCACGAGCTGGTCTTCCAGGCCCCGCTCCCACTCCTGCCAGCGGGCCGGGGGCCAGCCACTCACCAGGCCGACGGCGATCACCACCGCTACCGAAGCCAGGGCCGTTAGGCGTGGGCGCTCCATCAGATCCGCTCAGCCTTCATCAGAAGAAACGGGGAAGGTTGAGGAAGGGAAGCGACGGCGCAGAGCCGGGAAGTGATGGTATCGCGACCCCCGGAAGCCGGGAGCGGAGGTAACTCTCCAGCGATCCGAAGGCCGGCAGCGGCGTGGTGAACCCACGAAAGAGCGGCCCTTCCAGGATGCTGGTGTAATCCCCACTGCTCAGCTTCAGCAGGGTGAGCACGACGCCGGCGGCGGAGAGACGCAGCCGTTCCCCACCGTTGACCGTGGTGCTGGGCTGGCCCGAGGGCTGGCCGTCCGTGAGGGGTTCCACCTCCACCGATCCCTCCAGCACCGTGAGATCGGAGGCGCCTTCCCCATCCACCTGCAGCACGTAGTTGGTGCCGCGCACGCTCAGGCGAGAGGAGCGGGTGCAGCCGCTCTGCTTGCCGGACACCAGCACTTCACCCTTGCGCAGCAGGAAGCAGCTGCTGCCGAGCCGCAGCTCGGAGAAGCGGTTGAGCCGGCCGGCCGCTCCCGAGGCGAAGCTCAGCTGGCCGCGGCTGTTGCCGGTGCTGATCTCCTGGGGACTGGCCGCCTGCTCGTTCACCTTGGCCTGGCGCGCATCGATGAACAGTTCGGTGCCATCGAGGATCTCCTTCACGGTGACCCGATCGGCAACCGCATCGGCGGAGGCGGCCAACCCTGCAGGGGGCACCAGCCCGGCCGCAACCCAGATCGACAGCCCCAGAAGACGTTGGAGGCAACGGCCTTCTCGCTTGGCAAGGCGTGGATTCATGGCCTCCTGCCGATCAGGACCCCGGCGCAGGCGGCAGCACCACACCTTTGACATTCTCGGTGATCCAGCGGTAGAGGGCGTCGCGTTCGGGCAGGTTCGAGACGAAACCGGCGAACAGCGGTCCCTTCAGGATGGCGTTGTAGTCGTCAGGGCCAAGCTTGACGGTGGAGAGAACCTTGCCATCTGCAGAGAATCGGAACCGGTAACCTGCCTTGATCACAATGGGGGAAGGAATGATCGGGGTTTTCTGGTCGCTCTTCAAGGTCAGGCAGACGATAATCTCCGTGTCGTTCTTGCTGCGAGGCTGGGACCAGACGCAGCCGATCGACGTAGCTTTCTCAGACTTGAATACGATCCGCTGGTGAATGGCTGATCCCCACCAGAGCTTGGCCAGGGATTCCGGCGTGTAGAGCCCTCCTTCGGCCGGACAACCCAACACCTCGCCCAGAACGGACCACCCGGAAGGGAGCTTGACGGCGGTGAAGGGAGAGCCAACACCAGCGCTCCCACCATGAAAACAGCCCCCGAATTCCCGCATCGCATTGACCAGAGATCGTCCATAGGCTTCAATTTCCTCTTGGACAGCAGGCGGTACAGGCTGAAACCCAGGATTGCCGAGTTGTTGGCGCTGGTTGTTAAGTGTATCTCGAAGTTTGGACAATAGTTGAGATTGCTCTCCAGGCTGACTTGAGCTCTCAAATGGATCGGCTAACACCGTCCCCTCCAGAACGAGAACATCTGTGCTGCCATCATCGTTCGCGATGATGATGTAATTCGTGCCGCGGGAGCTCAGCCGCAACGACTTGGTGCAGCCGCTTTGCTTGCCGGAGACCAGCACTTCGCCCTTGGAGAGCAGGAAACAGCTCTTGCCCAGACGCAGCTGGGTGAATCGATTGATCCGGGCCGCCGCTCCGGATTCAAACTGCAGCTGGCCGCGGCTGTTCTGGGTCGTGATCTGCTGCGGGGAGAGGGCGGTTTGGTTGACCTTCGCCTGGCGGGCATCGATATAGAGCTGGTTACCATCGAGGATTTCCAGCACCGTTGCGGCTTCCGACGCCTTTCCTGGCGGCATCGTCAGGGTTGCGGCCAAGAGAGGCGCGGCAAGAAGAGACAGAGGTCGAAGGTGTGGCAATCGAAGGGCTTTTGGCAAAATCGATAGGATATTAGTTGATTCACGCACGGGTTGCCTCCTTGGCTAATCGTGAGTCACCTTGGCAGGCCGGTAACAGCAACTGGGCCAGTTTAAGCGACATCCTCGATTTTGTCGGTGATGTAGTGCTTGAGGGCGTCGAGCTTCGGGACTCTCGGGGCGAAGCCCGTGAACATTGGGCCTCTGAGGATGGCGTTGTAGTCGTCAGGTCTAAGCTTGAGAAAGGAACGAACCTTGCCAACGTCCGAAAATCTGAACCGGAAGCCAGCCGTGATCAGCAGGGGAGCGACAGCGATGGTCTTGCTTTTTTCGCTCCTCAAGGTCAGGCAGACCATGGCCTCCGTATCGCCCCTGTGCCGGGCTTTTGACCAGACGCAACAAATGGCAAGGGCTTTCTTTGAATCAAATACGATTCGCCGATGGGTCGGCGACTCCCACAACATTCTGGCAACGATTTTGGGATCCCAGACCCCCGGCTCCGCTGGACATCCGAGCACTTCGCCCAGCACTGACCAGCCAACGGGAAGTTGGACGACGTCAAAGGGGGAGGGCACACCATTGCTGCCGCCGTGGAAACAACCACCGGTTCTTCGCATGGCATTGATCAAAATCAACCCATAGGGATTGATCGCGTTCTGAACGGGTTGAGGAACGGCCGGAAATGTTGGATTCCCAGCCAGCCTTCGAAAGACGTTGATCTCAGCAAGCAGATCACTGAGTAGATCCGCTTGCTCTGCAGGTTGTTCCGTGCTCGTCAAGGTTTCGACTCCCACGCTGCCTTCCAGCATGTTCACATCCGTGGGGTCATCGTCCTTGAGGCTGATCAGGTCGTTGGTGCCGGGGGAGCTCAGCCCCAACGACTTGGTGCATCCACTCTGCTTGCCGGAGACCAGCACCTGGCCCTTGGCGCGCAGGAGGCAGCGCTTCCCCAGGCGCAGCTGGGTGAATCGATTCAGGCGAGCGGCTGCTCTCGACTGGAATTCGAGCTGGCCGCGGCTGTTCTGGGTCGTGATCTGCGGCGGGGAGAGGACGGTCTGGCTGACCTTCGCCTGGAGGGCATCGACGAACAGTTGATCGCCATCGCGATTTTTTCTCACCGTGGCGGCTTCCGACGCCTTCACGGCTTGCGGGATCGCCAGCGTTGCCGCCAGGACAGGGAAGGCCAGCAGGGCCAGGGACCTCACCCAGGGGGGCCTCGAAGTGAGCAGGGGACCAGCTGCAGATCTGTGGAAAGGTAAAGACGTTTACTGATTCCCATGGTGTTCTTGGATCCCCTCCAGACCAAACACCTCGAGCGCCGTGGGCCAGCCCTTGACCCTCTGGCGACCCAGCGGCTCCACCACCAGTTCATCCGGCAGCAGGGCGAGCAGGTCGCCGCTGATCAGGATCGAGTGCTCCGGGAAACGGCGGGTGAGGCCCTCCAGGCGGCTGGCCACATTCACCGTGGCACCCACCACGGTGAATTCCAGCCGTTGGGAGGAACCGAGGTTGCCGGCGATCACATCGCCGACATGCAGACCGATGCCATGGCGCAGGGGCGGCTGACCCGTGGCCGCCAGCTCGGCGTTGAGGGTCTCGAGCCGGCGCTGCATCGACAGGGCGGCCCGCACCGCCGCACGCGCCTCCTCGCGATCCCCGCGGCTGCGCGGCACCCCGAATTCCGCCATCAGCGTATCGCCGATGAATTTGTCGAGCAGGCCCTGTTCCTCGAGGACGGCCGCCGCCATCGTCTCGAAGTAGCGATTGAGCAGGCTGAACAGCTCCCCGGGCTCCAGGGAGGCGCTGAGGGGCGTGAACCCCTCGAGGTCGCTGAACAGAACCACGCAGCGGGCCCGGCGCCCACCCGCCTGGTTCCAGAGCGGACCGGGGTCGCGGAGGATGTCACGGAGAAGGGTGGGAGAGATCCGCCGGGCCAGCACCTGATGCAGGTAGGCCCGCTCCCGCGCCTCCGCCAGCGCCTGGCCGCCGCCGCGCACCCCGCCACCAAGCAAGGGCACCAGCAGGAGGGTGGCAAGCGGCAGCAGGAGATGGGCCCCGAGCCAGAGCAGGAAGGAGGCCCCCAGGGCGGTGGTCATCAACGCCGCCGTCAGAGCGAAGCTGCGGGCGGACGTTCCCCCCCGGCCCAGCACCCACAGCACCCCAGCGGCCCAGGCCAGCAGGAGCAGGGCCTCCCCAGCCGCGGGGAGGGGGCGCAGCCCATCGCCCCGCAGCACGTTGGCGATGGCCGCGGCCTGCACCTCCGTTCCGCTCTGGGCGCCAAAGGGGGTTTCCTGCTGATCCCCCAGCTCCGGCGCGGTGGCGCCGATCAGCACCGTCCGACCTCGCCAGAATGCTGCTGGCGCCTCCAGCACCCGCCAGGCCGGCAGCCGCGGTGTGGTTCCGGCAGGACCTGGGACGTTGATGCCGAGAGGCTGATCCGTCAGCGCCTCCGGTCGGACAAGAAAGGCCAGTGGCAGGGGATGGGGCAGCGGGAAGCCCGCCAGGTTCTCCCGCAGCCAGCGTCGCCCCGGCACCGCCTCCGCCACCCCCTGGGGGGATTGGAGGAGGGTGGTGAGGCCGGGGGCGGCGAGCGCCACGATCGGGCGCCGCAGCTGCACCTGCACGAGTTCGCCCCGGTCGCCTCCTGCGTAGGTGGCGGCCAGATGCACCTGCCGGTGCCAAGGCGCCAGCGTTTCGACAAAGGCCCGGTCATCGGCGGGTCCGTAGCGGCTCGGCTGGCTGAACTCGATGTTGAAGAGCACCCGCGCCGCGCCGCGCCGCAGCACCGCAGCAGCCAGCTCCGCCTGCACGGCCCGGGGCCAGGGCCAGGCCCCCATCCGGCGCCACAGGGGCGAGGCCTGGCGTTCCTTGGCACCGAGCAACTCGCCGAGCTGGAGCGACTCGCTGTCGATTGCCAGGATCAAAGGATCCATCGCAGCGGCGCGAGGCCCGCGCAGGCGAAAGAAAAGCTGCTGGAGCTGGGCGTCAGCCAGCGCCAGGGCCTGGCCAGGTGGGGTGGGGCCCAACCCGGGAAGGGCGAGCAGCAGGGGGGCGGCCAGGGCCAGCCACCACGGCCTGGGGGTCCTCACGGCCCACGTCTCACGGCCAATGCCTCAAGGCGTGAGGCCCAGCTCGCGCTCGATCACGGTCAGCGTCTCCATCGGAGCTTCGAAGCCATTCAGCAGGATGCTCGCCTTGCGCCGGGTGGCCGCTTCCGCGGGGCTGAGCCGTAGGGGCGCCTGCCAGGCGCCCCTCACGAAGGTCACCTGCTCCCCACTGGTAAGGGTGAAGCGCTGGCCGTTGTCGGCCTCCACCAGCACCCGGCCCTCCCAGCTGAAGAACTTCAGCTCGGTGGGGGTCGCTTCGATGAACACAGTGGTGCCGGCGATCGAGGCCGTGGCCACCCGGGTCCTCACCCGCAGCGGTGGGACGCCCGTTCTGCCGGGAGGAATCCAGGCGATGATCTGGCCGCTCTGCAGGTCGAGATCGGCGATGCCCAGCCGCAGCAGGGCATCGCCGCCGAGGCGGAAGCCGCGGCCATCCGCCAGCAGCACCTGGAGGCGTCCGGGCTTCTGGGTCCGCAGCAGCGTGGCGGGCATCAGAACCTGACCGATGCGGGCGGCTTGCTCAGCGCCCTTCGGCGGCGTCACGAACGCAGGCCGGGTGGGCACATCCACCACCCGCGGAACCCCTGGCGCGGCGGAGGCCGCCACACCCAGCAACACCGCAACCGCAGCGGTGGAGCTGGCGGCGGCCGTGCGCAGGCTCGCCATCAGGCCGCGGCGCGGAGACTGCATGGGGCGGACCGGATCACCATCCGCCCACTTTGATGGCTCAGGCCTCGCTGCGCCACGTCTGATCGGCGGGTGTCCAGTCGCTCAGCTCGGCGGGCTCGAACCAAAGCCCGATCTCGAACACGGCGGTTTCCGGGGCGTCGGAGCCATGGATCACGTTGCGGCCGATGTTCACCGCCAGATCGCCGCGGATCGTGCCGGGCTCGGCCTCCAGGGGCTTGGTGGCGCCGATCAGCTTGCGGGCGCTGGCGATCACGCCGTCGCCCTCCCAGACCATCGCCACCACAGGGCCGCTGGTGATGAACTCCACCAGGCCGGCGAAGAAGGGGCGCTCCCGGTGCACGCCGTAGTGGTTCTCGGCCAGCCCACGGCTGGGGACCAGCTGCTTGAGACCCACCAGCTTGAAGCCCTTGCGCTCGAAGCGGCCGAGGATCTCCCCCACCAGCCCCCGCTGCACCCCATCGGGCTTGATGGCGAGGAAGGTGCGTTCGGTGCTCATGGACTCGGGGATCAGGGATCGAGCCATCGTCTGCGCTGGGGCTGCCGCTTGGCAAGCAACCCCGCCCGTTCCGGGCGCCATACGATCGGGGCCCCGGCCAGGCGCCCACCGATGAAGGCCTCCGCATCCGGGGCTAGCACCTTCCTGACGGCACCGAGCGCTGGGCCCAACCTCCGGCTCGGCCTGCGCACCACGCTGGCCGCCGTGCCGCCGCTGCTGGGGGCTTCGCTGCTGCAGGAGCCCGCCCTGATCTGGATGGCGCTGGGGGGCCTGTACGTGAACATGGCCGACACGGGAGGGGCCTATCGCACCAAGGGAACGGCGATGGCCTTGGCCTCCCTGCTGGGCGCCGTGGCACTTGGCGCAGGCATCGGCCTGGCCACCTGGCCCTGGCTGTGCGTGCCGGCGATGTTCGCCGTCGGGCTGGGCTGCGGTCTGCTGTCGCTCTACGGCAATGCAGGGGCCCTGATCGGCCTGGTGACGGCCTGGTGCTTCCTGATCGGCATCAACGTGGCGGGCCCGGATCCGGCCAAGGCCCTGGGCTGGTCTCTGCTCTATCTGGCTGGAGGGGCCTGGGCCACCCTGTTGGCGGTGGCCGTCTGGCCGCTGCGGCCCTACCGACCCGTGCGGGTCGCCAGTGCCGACGCCCTGCGCTCCATCGCCCACTTCCTCAGCCTGGCCTGCCCGGCGCCCGGCCAGCAGCGGGCCAGCGAAGAGCGGCTCTTCCAGGAGAAGCTCCGGGTCCGCGGAGCCCTGGCCAGCGCCCGGTCGACCCTGGCCGAGACCCGCTGCGGCCGCCTCGGCGCCAGCCCCGCCGACGGGGCTTTCACCCGCTTGATCGAGACCGCCGACCGATTGTTCGTGACCGGCGCGGCTATCAGCGACTTGCTGGCGTCGATTCCGGCGCCAGAGGCTTCCCCGATTCAGCGGCGGATGCAAGTGCTCAACAGGCGCTGCGTCGCCGCCCTGCTCCAGATCGAGCAGGCGCTGCTGGGGCGCGGGCCGCTGCCTGCTCTCCAGGAGCTGGAGGAGGAGGCGCGGCGGATCGCCGGGGCGATTGAAGAACTGTTGCCCCATGCTGGCGGCGGCGGGGCGGCGGCCTTCGTCCTCCAGCAGGCCCAGGCGAGCCAGGCCCACTGGATCGCCACCCTCGACCAGGCGGGCGAAGCCATCCCCTTGGCGGCACGGAACCGGAGATCGACTCAGGGGCGCCGCCCGAGTGGCCAGATGGGCGCTGCCGTGGTCCAAGGCTGGGCGACCCTGCGGGCGAACCTGACGTTGGAGTCGAGCGTGTTTCGCCACGGACTCCGGTTCGGCGCCGCCTCGGCCGTGGCCGTGGGCGTGTACACCCTGTTCGCCCTGCCGATCGGCTACTGGATCACGCTCACCGTGTCGGTGATCCTGCGGCCCTCGGCGGGCGAGAGTCTCGCCCGCACCAGCCAGCGGGTGCTGGGCACGGTGCTGGGGGGGATGCTCGCCATCGTGCTGGCCACCCTGTTCCCCCATCCGCTCGCCCTCGTGCTGCTGCTGGTGCCGCTCACGGTCGTGATGATGGCGGTCCTGCCGGTGAACTACGGGCTGTTCGTCTTCTTTCTCACCCCCTGGATTGTCCTCTACAAGGACATCGCCCAACCCGGTGACTGGAGCCTGGCCCTCTGGCGGATTGCCAACACCCTGATCGGCGCCGGCCTGGCCCTGGCCGCCATCCACCTGGTGCTGCCCCGCTGGGAACGGGAGCAGCTGCCGGCCCGGCTGGCGGCCAGCCTGCGCTGCACGGCCCGGTTTGCCCAGGACGTGCTGGATCGGGTTCTGGCGACCGACCCGACGGACCCAAGGCCGCCGGCCACCCCAGCCGAGGTGCGGCTGGCGATGGGCAACGCCCAGGTTTCCATCCAGCGCTACCTGAGCGAGAGGGTTTCCCATCGGCCGATGGCCCTGCCGTTGATGGCGTTTCTGCAGCACAGCCAGCGGCTGATCGATGCCCTGGTGGTGCTGGGGAGCGGTGGTCGCCCGCTCGATGCCGGCCCTGCTCCGGCCAGCGCCCTGTCCCTGCGGGACCAGGTGCTGACGACGCTCGCGGCCCTGGCCTCGGCCCTGGAGTGCGGCGTGCGGCCAGGGCCCCTGCCGGATCTCCACCGGCCGGACAAGCCCGCCTACGTGCTCCTGAAGCAGCTGGCGCCGCTCATGGATCCGATCCTGGGCCTCCGCAACGCCGTGGAAGCCTGGAGCGCCGGGGAGACCAGCGCGGAACTGGCACCGGCTGGAGCGGTGGAGGGTTCCCCCCGGCGCTCCTGATCGGGGTGCTACTCATTCGGACAGTTCAACAGTCACCCGTCAGCGCCCCGCGCCACCTGCTCAGCCCAGGCCTCGAAGGTCTCCAGGTCCACGTCCAGGTCCTGCCAAAGGGGCAGGAGCTCATCGGCATAGAGGTTGCGCACCAGATGCCGAATGCGCAGAAAGGCCTGCAGCCCTTGCTGGGTGCTCTCCCGCAGGCGCCGATGCCATCCCTCCCCCTGCCGCGGCGTTCTGCCGTTCACTGTCCGGCTCACCAGGAGCAGCGACCGTTCAACCCCCGTGTCAAAGCTGTGCAAGCGCAGCGCAGCGGCCTCGACCGCTTCACCACCTGAGCGGATCCGTGGGCGCAGCTCCTGCAGAGATGCCACCAGGCGCCCCAGCCGTTGCCGTTCCCGGCGCAGATCGTCGCTGAGTTCACTCAGGTCGTCAGCTTGCATCGAGCTTGGCCCTCGGAACCAGCGGCCGGCAGCCCCTCCACCAGCAGATCGAGATCGGAATGTTCCCGGAAGCCCTCGGTGAGGACCGACCCAAACAGCCAGATCTGCTGGATCTCCGGCCAGCGGCCGCCAAGGGCCGTGGCTGCCCGCACCGCCTGCTCCACGGCCAGAATCCGGCGCCTCTCCGGCGCCTGGCGATCCGCCGCAAAGCGATGCCGCCAATAGGAGTGGGCATGTGGTGAAGCCATGGTCCCAGTGTGGCCAGCGGCGCCCCGCCTAGATTCCACTCAACAGGCTTCGCCCAACCCAAGGCCGCGATGGTGCTCGCCGAACCGACCAGACCGCCGGAAGTGCTCCCCGGCGCCCCCTCCCCCTGGTCCGTAGCCGACAGCAGCCGCCTCTACGGCCTGGAGGCCTGGGGAGAGCCTTATTTCAGCGCCAATGGCCGTGGCCATGTGATGGTGCAACCCCGCGGCGATCGCGGCGGCTCCCTGGATCTGGTGGATCTGGTGGAGGGCCTGCGCAACCGGGATCTGTCGTTGCCGCTGCTGATCCGCTTCGACGACATCCTCGAGGACAGGCTGGAGCGGCTTCACGCCGCCTTCGAGCGGGCCATCGCCCAGTACGACTACGCCGGCCGCTACCAGGGGGTGTTTCCGGTGAAGTGCAACCAGCAGCGCCACGTGGTGGAGCAACTGGTGGAGAGCGGCCGCCGCTGGCACTTCGGCCTGGAGGCCGGCAGTAAGGCGGAGCTGCTGATCGCCCTCTCCCTGGTCGACGATCCCGAGGCCCTGCTGATCTGCAACGGCTACAAGGACCAGCGCTACATCGAGACGGCGATCCTGGCCCGTCGGCTCGGCCGCCAGCCGGTGGTGGTGATCGAGCAGGCCGATGAGGTGGCGCGGATCATCGCCGCCAGCAAGAGCCTGGGGGCCGCCCCACTGATCGGGGTTCGGGCCAAGCTCTCGAGCCGCAGCAGCGGCCGCTGGGGCAGCTCGGTGGGGGAGCGGGCCAAGTTCGGCCTGGCGGTACCGGAGTTGCTGGCCACGGTGGAAGCCCTCCGGCAGGCCGATCTGCTCGGCGAGCTGCGGCTGCTCCACTTCCATGTAGGCAGCCAGATCAACGACATCGCCGTGATCAAGGACGCCCTGCAGGAGGCGGGCCAGATCTACGGCCAGCTCGCCCGGCTCGGCGCGCCGATGGGCTACCTCGATGTCGGCGGTGGCCTCGGCATCGACTACGACGGCAGCCGCACCGCCACCGCCGACTCCACCAACTACTCCCTGCAGAACTACGCCAACGATGTGGTGGCCACGGTGCGGGAATGCTGCGAACCCCACGGCATCACCCTGCCCACCCTGGTGAGCGAGAGCGGCCGGGCGATCGCCAGCCACTTCAGTGTGCTGGTGTTCGACGTGCTCGGCATGGGATCGGTGCCCGGCAGCGAGCCGCCGGTGCAGCCGAACGAGCCGCTGATCGTGCGCAACCTGCGCGACACCCTGGCGGCGATCAGGGCGGCGGACCGCCCGGACGATCGCCTGCAGGAGGGTTGGAATGACGCGATCAAGTTCAAGGAGGATGCCCTCTCCGCGTTCCGCCTCGGCTACCTCAGCCTCCCGGAGCGGGGCAGCGCCGAGCAGCTCTACTGGGCCTGTTGCGAGGCGATCGCCACCGCGTTATCGGCGTGGCCGGCGGCCCGCCCGATACCCGACGAGCTCAAGGCCCTCCAGGCCGCCCTGGCCAGCACTTACTACGCCAACCTCTCGGTGTTCCGCTCGGCGCCGGACACCTGGGCGATCGATCAGCTGTTTCCGTTGATGCCGATCCACCGGTTGCAGGAGCGCCCGAGCCGGCTGGGCAGCTTCGCCGACCTCACCTGCGACTCCGACGGGAAGCTGGCCCGCTTCATCGGGCCCGGCCAGGCCAAGCCGCTGCTGGAGCTCCATGAGTTCCGCCCCGGTGAGCCCTACTGGATCGGCCTGTTCCTCGGCGGCGCCTACCAGGAGGTGATGGGCAACCTCCACAACCTGTTTGGCAGCACCAATGCGGTGCACATCCGCCTGGGGGCCAACGGCAGCTACCGGGTGGAGCATGTGGTGCGGGGCAGCACCAACGCCGAGGTGCTCGAAGCGATGGAACACGAGCCCAGCCAACTGCTGGAGCGCCTGCGGCTGGCCAGCGAGGCGGCGATCGATCGGGGCGATCTGCCCATTGGCGACGCCCGGCGTCTGATGGCCCACCTGGAGAGCAGCCTGCGGCAGACCACCTATCTGCAGGGGTGATCGCGATCAGAGGGCGACGATCATCACCACGTAAACCAACTTGCAGAGGATATGAAGTCCCTGATCCACGCCCATTCCATAGCGGTGGCGGCATTTACCCAGGTCAATCAGGGCGTGCAGAAACCACTCCAGCATCCCCAGCCAGACCACCCCGCTGAGTACGGCCACCAGAAACCCATGGATGCCGGCATGGGCGGTGAGCCACCACTGCCAGGCGAGGGTCTGATCCTTGCCCCGGCATTTCTCGACGGCCATCCGGTCGCTCTGGAGGGCGAAGTCACCGACGAAATGGCCCATCACCAACAGGAAGAAAACCTCCAGTCCTGTGGTCAGCTCTTCGCCAGCGGGAGTCCCCACAGAGCTGCTGTCAAACGTCGATCAAGTATGCAACCTCGCCCCAGGCTGACTGGGGCGAGGAACACCGAATCCAACCTCAGCGGGCGCAGAAGCGAACCTGCAATCCCAGCCGGTCGGTGGGGGCGGGCAGCTCGGCCGGATCGAACGGCGCCGCATCCGCCGCCGCCGCGCGCAGCATCACCGGCCGGATGCCCCCCTCGATCCGCACCTCCAGGGGGGTGAGCCGGCTGAGCCCGATCGCCTCGGCCAGGTCCATCGCCTGGGCGCGGGCCGCCTGGTAAGCCTCCCGCAGCAGCTGCCGCTGAACCGCGGCATCGCCGCCCTTGCCCGCCTCGGTGCTCACCGGCGCCAGACGAACCCCCGGCAGGGCCCCCACCGTGCGGATCAGCGGCTGCAGTTGGCTAGGGACCAGTTGACCACTGATTTGCAGGTTGGCTTGCACGGCCGCGGGCTGGTTCCGACTGGCCGGCCGCTGCCAGGTGGAAGGGGAGCTCACCTCAAGCTCCCTGACAGCCAGCTGCTGCAGCGCGTTCCGCACGGCAGCCAGCCGCGCCTGCAGGGCGCCGAGGGCGCCATCCGCCGTGGCGGCCTCGGCCTCCAGAGCAAGCGAAAACCGCAGGCTCTCGATGCTGCGCTTGCGCTCGGCCTGGCCCGCGGCCTCCAGCAGGGTGCCGTCGCAGCGGAGCTGCACCTGCTGGGCCACCGCCGCCACCGGGGCAAGCGTCTGGGTGCAGAGCGCGACTCCAAGCGAGCCGAGCAGCAAGGAGGTTCGGTGGGACAACGCCATCAAGACAGGGCAAGGGGACCGGGCCAACGGGCCAGCCACCAGCTTGCTTGTCGTTTCTGACCCAACCATGACTGGAGCAGCCTTTATCGTGCCCAGTTCCTTCCCGCTGGGGATCGACCCGGCCCGCCCCTCCTGCCCGCGATGCAAGTTCTGGAGGTGTGGCTCGCCTCGTTCAGTGTGGCGGCCCTGCTGCTGATAGTACGGCTGCTTTGCCGACGGGTCCGGCTGGCCGCGTTTCCCCTGCGGCTCCCGCTGCTGGCCACTCTGGCCTGGGCGTTGGTGCGCAGCCTGCCCATCGCCCTGCTTCCCGCCGGTTACCGGCCTTGGGTGGAACTGATCGATGAGCTGATGATCAGTTATGCCGGCATCCGGATCCTGCTCTGGGCAGGGGTCGAGGTGCCGGCGTCCCTGGGGGCCTGGGAGCCACCACCGCCGGTTCTGCTGCAACTGGTGATGCTCGCGAGCGGCTCGGTGGTCACGGTGGTGGTGTTCAAGGAGCTGGCCCGCTTCGACCTGCTCGGGCTGGTCACCACCTCGGCCGTGCTCACCGCCGTGCTGGGCCTGGCGGCCCAGGAACCCCTCAAGAACCTGTTTGCCGGCCTCGAACTTCAACTGGATGATCAGTTGAAGTTGGGCGACTTCATCCGCGTCGATGAGGCCACGGAGGGGGTGATTGTTTCGATTGACTGGCGCGACACCTGCCTCCGCGATGTCAGCGGGGCGATGGTGATGGTGCCGAACACCATGATCACCTCGGTGGTGCTGCGCAGTTACGGCGCCTACGGGTCGATGGGCAATCGCTTCAGCATCGGCCTCGAATACAGCCTGCCTCCTGCCCAGGCCCGCCAGCTTCTCGCCGGCATTGTTAGCGCCCATCCCCGCAGCCTGCGCGAGCCGCCGGCCTCCGTCCGGGTGAAAGCCTTCGGTGACTTCGCCATCGAGTACGACATCCTCGTGTTTCAGAAGCCAGGCAGCCTGGCCGATCTGCTGGATTTGCGCAGCGAACTGCTGGAGCAGATCTGGTATGCGATGGAACGCCAGGGCCACAGCGTTCCCTATCCGGTGCGTGAGTTGCGCAAGCAACCGCCGACTCCCGATGCTTACAAGCCGATCAGCCACAGTGCGACGGATCGCGCCAGGGTTCTTCGCCTGAATCCGATCTTCGCCGGCCTCAGCGATCAGGAATTCACCAGCCTGGCAGGCAACACCCGCTCACTCCGCTTCGCGCCGGGAGAAACGATTGTGGTGGAGGGAGACGAGGGTGGCGCGATGTATCAGGTGCTCCATGGCCAGGTGGAGGTTCTCAAACAGCAGCCCAACGCTCCGGCGCTCCAGGTGACCTGCCTCAACCCCGGAGACATCTTTGGTGAGATGTCCATGCTCAGTGGCAGCCTGCGGAGCGCCACGGTTCGCGCCCTTGAGGAATGCGTCCTGCTCGAGGTGTCCAGGGAGCAGCTCGGGCCGTTGCTCAAGGCGAATCCGCTGCTGATGGACGGCCTGGCCCATCTGGTCAGCAAGCGTCGTGGCGAACTGGAAGGGCTGGCGCGGGAGACCGTGAAGATTCAGGAAAATCAGCTGCTCAAGCGGATGCAGCAGCTCTTCGACTCCCTGATCCACTGATCCCTGAAGCTCTAGAGATACTCCCTCAGCATCAGTTGAAAGCTGGTGACCCCGAGCTTCGTGCCCAGGTCCCCGGTGAGGGCCAGGAGCATGTCGGTGACGGTGCCGGGCTCCCTTTCCCGCAGCTGGTCGAACACAGCTCGAGCCAACACCCAGCAACTCCCCGCCACATCGGCGATCACATCGGCACTGCGCATCTGCTTGGAGAGGAAGGCAATCTCCCCGAAACACATGCCTGGCTCGAAGGTGGCCAGGCGGGATTCATGCAGCACGCCATTCTTGCCCTGAAGCTGGGCGGTGACGGTGAAACGGCCGCTCTTGACGATGAACAACTCATCGCCAGGTTCTCCCTTGGTGATCACGTGGTCGCCGGCACTGAACACTCTCAGTTGTGAAATTGAGAACAGGGTCTGGTGGTGGATCGGATCCAGCAACTCAAGAAAGCCTCCATAATTTCTGGGCTCTGCACCGTTGTCACCCTGTTTCTCTGGCTGCATCGAATCGAGCAGCAGATCCTCGGCTCGCTCGATCGCTTGATCGAGATGCAGGAAGGTCATCGGGCGCGCATCCGTGCCGATCACCGGCTCAGCCTCCAAGCCGAGATGGTGGCAGCGCACCAGCAGGACCATCACCCCTTCGCAGCGCAGCGACGCCAGCTCCTGAACCAGAAGATGCCTCGATTCCTCGGGAAGTTCGGAAACATTGGCGAAATCGATCACCAGGATCCAGGCATCCACCAGCAATTGGGCCAGCTCGGCGATCAGGCGCTCAACGGCAGCAAAATCAAGCACCCCCTGGGCATGGACGATGCGCAGGGAATCCCGGCTCTGCTGAAGGCATTGCAGCTGAGCCGGGGGTCTGAACCGGCGCGAGTGTCGCTGGGACCCCTTGTAGGAGCGGCGGATCGTGGTGCTGTTCTCGGGATACTGATTGAACAGGCTCAAGCCCAGTTCTTTCGACAATTCATTGCAGACGGCGATGCCGCGCACGCTGTTGCCCAGGGGATCGAGCGGCGGCGAGTAGGTGGCGATGCCGAGGCGGCCCGGCACCACCGCCAGCACACCGCCCGCCACACCGCTCTTGGCCGGCATGCCCACGTCATAGAGCCACTGGCCGGCGAAGTCGTAGGTGCCGCAGGTGGCCATCAGGGCCAGCAGCCGGGTGGTGGTCTGGGAGGTGAGGGGCTGGGCTCCGGTGAAGGGATTGCCACCCTGGCAGGCCAGGGTGGCCGCCATCACCGCCAGATCACGGCAGCTCACCAGGATCGAACATTGGCGGAAGTACAGATCCAGGGCCTGTTCCGGATCGGATTCGATGATGTCGAAGTTCCGCAGCAGGTGGCTGATCGCCCGGTTGCGGTGGCCGGTGTGCCGCTCAGACTGGTACACCTGCTCATCGATCGTCAGCCGCCGACCGGCCAGTTCGGCGAAGTAATCGAGCAGGATTTCCTCGGCGTTCTCTGGGTCGTGGCAGCTGATCTGCGCGGTGGTGGCGATCGCTCCGGCGTTGATCATCGGATTCCGGGGCCGACCGGAGGCGGGATCCAGGCTGATCGCATTGAAGGCCTCCCCTGAGGGCTCCACCCCCACCTTGGCCTTCATCCGTTCGGTGCCGAGCAGATCGAGCGCCAGGCCATACACAAAGGGCTTGGAGATCGACTGAATCGTGAACAACTTGTCCGTATCGCCGACGGTGTAGAGCCTTCCATCCACGGTGGCGATGGCGATGCCGAAGTCTGAGGGATCGGCCTTGGCCAGTTCCGGGATGTAATCGGCCGGCGCACCCTCCACCAGTTTCAGGCAGCGCTCATGGAGTCCATCAAGCAGGCCCTGGATCACCGTGGCCTTGGGGCCTGAGGACACCATCAAGGACGGGCTTCCAGAGAACTGGGTTGATCCCAAGCCACGGCCACGCTCTGGTCTGTAGCTGTTGCTACTGATCGCCCGGTCCCCAGGCGGCGCCTAACGCCCATAGTGGTTGGGCCTGTGCCAAGGCGGGCTCCAATCATTTCCACCCGCCATCCCCACCGGCGCCTTGACGATGAGCTCCCGTTCCGATCGCGCTGAACTGTGGGACGTGCTCCGCCTGGCCATCACTGGCCGGGGAGAGCAACTGGAGCTGGCCGCCGGCGAATTGCTGTTCGAGCAGAGGGATCTCAGTGACTATGTCTATCTGTTGGATCAAGGCGAGATTCGGGTCTTCATCAGGAATCATTCGGGCGATGAGATCGAGGTTGCCAGTCTTGAGAGCGGCAGCATCATCGGCGAAATGTCCCTGTTCGGCGAATCCAGGCGTTCGGCTTCCTGTGCCTGCCAATCGGCGCGGTGCTCGCTACTCAGGATAGGAAATGAAGAGGTGCTGGAGATCATCCAAGACCACCCCAAGCTGCACACGAAACTGATGGCTGAACTTTCCAACCGCTGCCGGAGCATGCTCAGCTACATCGATGAATTCAGCTATCTCACCAGGCTTGCCAGCGCTGGTGATTTCAGCGCGATCAGCTCCCATCTCGCCAGCAGGCAGAACGATGCCGACAGCACCCTGGAGGCCGCCCGCGAGTCCTTCGCCCGAATGTTGGAAAGCATCCGCAAACGAGAGGATCAGCTCCAGAACAGGATTCAGTCCTTGACCATCGAAATCGATCAGGCGAGAGCCGCCAAGGAGGTCTCCACGATCGTGGAGGATGAAACCTTCCAAACTCTGTTGCAGAACTCCCACCGTCTGCGCGACCGCTTGAAAGGAGTTTAACCCACTCCACCTTGGTCATTGACTCAGTGGGTACCCAGCCGTTGGGTGTAAACGTGGAGAAGCACGAAAACGGCAGTGCCAAAGCCGAACCAGAAGAACGAGGATTCACTGGCACCGGGAAGCTCCGTGCGGAATACCTGCAGGATGATGATCCCCGCCAGGAAGGCCATCCCGGAAATCACCAGAGAGGGCGGCAGCACATTGGCGCAGGCCAGAACAAAAGCCAACGTAAGAGATAGGCCTGCCATCCAGGGAACCAGCGAAGAGAAGTCACGTTCACTTTGCTCAAAGAGACCCAGCATTTCAAAGCCAAGATGAAGGGCAAAAGTAATCACGTACAGCACCTTGGCCACGGGCCCGGCAAGATGCCCGAATTGAAACGGCAGCGTCAGTAGAACCAGGCTCGCATACACGCAGAACACCCCGCAGGACACCTTGAACTCCAGGGATCTCGCCATCACCTTCGCCTGGATGAACCCCCATTCCTGCTGGGCACTGCTTTTCTGATTCACGAGCCGCAGGCAGTAATGCTGAAGCCCCTTGAAGATGACGAGCCCGAGCAAGGCAAGAACATAGGCATCCAGGAAGGAATCACGGATGGCATCATTGAAGATCTTGATCTCTGGAATCAGCAGCAGAATCACATAGCCTGAGGCCAGGCCGCCGGAGATCGATCGCACCGCCTCGCCGAAGCGAAGGTGCTTGGGCTTGGAACTCTGGCTGTTGTCCTCCAGCCAGCGGCTGATCCCGGGGGTCAGCTGGGTCAGCGCCAGGAGCAGGCCGTAGAGCACGACCAGGCCAAACAGGCTGCCGTCTCCCCAGAAACTCTCGGCAAGGGGAGCTTCGAGCGTGCCCTGGAGGGGAGCGGAAGCTGCGCCGGCAAGGAGAGGGTTCACGACAGGTCAGGTCAGGTCCGCAGGGCAAGGATCGAGGCGGCCACAGCGGCCAACCCCTTGCTCAGGGGATGGTCCGGTTCCTGCAGGCAAAACAGGCCGTTGCCGCCGTAGCGCATCATCTCATCGGCCTGGGGAAGGATGCCCAGGCAGCGCTCCCCGTAGGTCTTCTCGATCGTGGCGCTCAGCGCCTGCCAGTCGAGCGAAACGAGGGCCTTGTTGACCAGAAGGCGGATCTGGGGCACGCCCAGTTTGCGGGCCACATCCAGGGTGACGGCCGTTCCCTGATAGTCCTGGCGGTCAGGGCGCAGCACCATCAGGACAAGATCGGACACCGTGATGGAGAAGAGGCTGGGTTCGTTCAGGCCCGGATGGGTGTCGACCAGGAGAAGATCCAGTGCGCACGCCTTGGTGAACTCTCGGAAGATGTCCACCATTTCCTCCATCGCGTATCCCTGCTTGACAACCTGGGCGATGTCGGAAGGTTTGGGACTTCCCGGCATCAGAAAGATCTTCCCCTTGTCAGCCAGTTCCGATGGGGTGACATCCAGAAAGGCCTCCTTGGTGGGTATGCGGTGAAAAAGAACCTGGTTGATCGTGCGAGCCGGTTCATCTTCCCCAAAAAGGATATGGATCCCTGGAGACGGGAGATCAATATCAATCACGCCAACACGAAGCCCACTCCCAGCGAAGCAGGTCGCGAGATTCGCCGTGGCATTCGATTTTCCCGTTCCTCCTCGGTAGCTGTGGGTGGTGATGATCATGGGGCTGGGCATTCTGGTTCACCAGCCAGAGTAATCAGAGGTGAAGCCGCAAGGGAAGGAGGTGTTCGATCAAGTGAATTCAAAGTGAATGTTCGAATGTCACTGGAAGCCAGACGTGCATGGGCAGCAATCCATTCTCGAAGAGCCAGGTGCGGCAGCCGCGAGGGGTGAGCCGTTTGCACGTTTCCATTACAGGATTGCGTTGATTGTAAAGGGTGGCTTGAATCCTGCCTGATCTGTTCTGCTTTGGCTCAGGCCCGAGATTCTGCCCCTGGTCCAGGGTTTCTTCGGGTCAAGGTCATCGGTACTCGCACGCATCTGTGGGCGACCCGAGGAGGTCCGGGGGGTTTCATCTCGTTCATCAATCGGCCAGCGGATCGGACTGAGCTGACCAGAGCTGGATAAGCCAGGCAATTGCAAAGGTTGCTCAAGGGTCCCCCTCACGGTTGAGGCTAGAACGGTGCTATCAATCCTGATCGGCTTCACCCTTCATCATTGACCCATCTCAATCCCATGGGCAGCAGTAGAGTATAGCCACAAGAAACCGGGGCGAACTCAAGACGAACACATTCAAAACATACCTTGTGTCCTCTTCGCCAGCAGGAGAGCGATGGCCGAATGAGCTGATCGGGGAACGTCGACGCGAAGGGACTCGAACGCTCCAACCGTCAGATCCCTTCGAAGCGGACATTGAGGTTGAGCTTGCCCGGGGCGAGCACCGTGGACTGCAGCACCAGGGCTGCAGTCTTGCCGGCGGGGGTGCCATCCACGGTGGTGCCGGCCGGAGGGTCGAGGACCAGGTTGAACCCCCAGGTCCCCACCACGGTGTTCACGGAGCGCTCCTTGTAGCCCTGGGCGCTCAGGGTGGTTTTCACCTTGTCGAGCAGGGCTTCCGGGGTGCCCGCCAGCTGGCCATTGAGGCTGGTCTGTCCAACGGCATTGGCGGCGAACAGCGTGGAAAGGGCGCCCGGCAGTTTCAGCCCCTTGAGCAGGGTGCCGGCGGGCGCGGCTACGGCTACCGTGGCGGCGACCAGCACCGAGAGGCCAACCGCGGGGAGGGTCCAGAGACGGTTCATCGGAAGCGGAGCGTCACCACGTCAACCTAAGGGTGATCGGCTGGGTCGTTCAGCCGCCCAGCTGGTGCTGCATCTGCTGCCTCGCTTGCTCCAACGCCCCATCCAGTGCCGCCCCATCCCGCCCGCCGGCCTGGGCCAGGTTGGGGCGGCCGCCGCCGCCGCCGCCACAGAGCCTGGCGATCGCGCCGATGAAGGGGCCAGCCTTGGCGCCGCGGGCGATCACCCTGGGGCCGAAGGCCGCCACCAGGGAGAGCTTGTCCGGCTCGCCAGGGTCGGGCACGCCGCCCAGCACCACCGCCGCCCCGGCGCCGAGGCGTTCCTGCAGCTGCTGGGTCGCCGTCTGCAGAGCTCCGGAGTCCACCCCGTCGAGCCGTGCCACCAGCACCTGGAACGCCCCCACCGACTCGGCCTGGCTCGCCAGCGCCGCCGCCTTGGCGGCGGCCAGCGCGTCGCGGGCGGCAGCCAGGGCTTTGCCACTGGCCTTGAGCTCCTCCTGCAGCGCCGTCACCCGCGCCACGATCTCGCCGGGCTGGGCCTTGAAACGATCGCCCAGGTCCTTCACCACCGCGTCGCGCCGGTTGAGGTAGGCCAACACCGCCTGGCCGGCCACGGCCTCGATGCGGCGGATGCCAGCGGCCACGCCCGTTTCGGCCACGATCTTGACCAGGCCGATCTCCGCGGTGTTGGCCACGTGGGTGCCGCCGCAGAGCTCCATCGAGACGCCGGGCACATCCACCACCCGCACCAGGGCCCCATACTTCTCGCCGAACATCGCCACCGCGCCGGCGCTGCGGGCCTGCTCCAGGGCCATCTCCTCCACCTCCAGGGGGTGGGCCTCGGCGATCCAGCCGTTGATCAGGGCCTCGATCCGCTCCAATTCGACCGGCGTCAGGGCGCGGGGGCAGTGGAAGTCGAAGCGAAGCCGATCGAAATCCACCAGGGAACCGGCCTGGGCGATCGCCGGATCCACCACCTGCTTCAGGGCGGCCTGCAATAGGTGGGTGGCGGTGTGATGGGCCTGGACGCGGCGGCGGCAGCTCCGATCGACCCGGGCGATCACGGTGTCGCCGAGGCCCAGGGCACCGCGCTCGACGCGGCCCTGATGCACGAACAACTTGCGGTTCTTCACCACCGCCTCGATGGCCACGATCACGCCCGCCCCTGTGAGCAGACCCCGGTCGCCGATCTGGCCGCCCGATTCGCCATAGAAGGGGGTGGCATCGAGCACCACCTGCACCGCATCTTCCGCCGCCGCCCGCTGGGCCGGTTCACCGTTCACCACCAGGCCCATCACCTGGGAGCGGTGCTCCAGGGCCTCGTAGCCGTGGAAGTGGGTGTCGGGCAGCTCGGCGGCCATCGCCTCGACTGCCCCAACGTCGGTGAGATCCAGGCTCACCGACGCCGCCTTGGCCCGCTGGCGCTGGGCTTCCATGGCCGCCTCGAAACCCTCCAGGTCCACGGTTAGTCCGTGCTCGGCGGCGATCTCCTCGGTGAGCTCCAGGGGGAAGCCGAAGGTGTCGTAGAGCTCGAAGGCCTGGGCACCGCTGATCACCCTGGGCTGGGCGGCCAGCAGCTCGGCCAGCAGCTTCTCGCCCCGCCCGAGGGTTTCGAGGAAACGGGCCTCTTCCCGCACCAGCTCGGCGGTGATCGCCTCGCGACGCTCCAGCAACTGGGGGTAGGCGTCCGCCATCAAGGCGATGGCGGCCTCGCCCATCGCCGCCAGGAACGGCCCCTCGATGCCCAGCAGGCGGCCGTGGCGCACCACCCGGCGCAGCAGGCGACGCAGGATGTAGCCGCGACCAAGATTCGAAGCGGTCACACCATCGCCGATCAGTTGGGTGATGGCACGGCTGTGGTCCCCGATCACCTTCAGCGAGGTCTGCCCTTTGTTGTCGAGCTGGTGGTAGTCGACTCCTGCCAGAGCCGCCGCCGTCTCGATCAGGGGAAAGATCAGGTCGGTTTCGTAGTTGTTGGGCACTCCCTGCAGGATCTGGGCCAGGCGCTCCAGCCCCAGGCCGGTGTCGATGTTGCGGTTCGCCAGCGGCGTCAGGGTTCCCTGGGCGTCGCGGTTGTACTGCATGAACACCAGGTTGTAGAACTCGATGAAGCGGGAATCGTCCTCGAGATTGATGTCGTCATCGCCGCGCTCGGGGTGGAAGTCGTAGTAGAGCTCCGAGCAGGGGCCGCAGGGGCCGGTTGGGCCCGACACCCAGAAGTTGTCGGCTTCATCCAGGCGGAGGATCCGCTTCGGGTTCACCCCCACCGCGTCGCGCCAGATCGCCGCGGCTTCGTCGTCGTCGCGGAAGACACTCACCACCAGGCGCTCCGGGGCCAGCCCGAACACCTCGGTGGAGAGCTCCCAGGCCCAGGCAATCGCTTCGGCCTTGAAGTAATCCCCGAACGAGAAGTTGCCGAGCATCTCGAAGAAGGTGTGGTGCCGCGCCGTGCGGCCCACGTTCTCGATGTCGTTGGTGCGGATGCACTTCTGGGCCGTGGTGGCCCGGGGCGCCGGCCGCTCTGCCTGGCCCAGGAACACCGGCTTGAACGGCAGCATGCCGGCGATCGTGAGCAGCACCGTGGGGTCGTCGGGCACCAGGGAGCTGCTGGGCAGGCGCCGGTGGCCCCGCGCCCCGTAGAAGGCCAGGAAGGCCTCGCGGATCTCGGCGCCGCTGCGGGGCCCCGGCAGCCCGGCGGCCGTGCGACTTGAAGAAGAAGCAACAGCCATGGCCCGACGCGGCGAAACACCCCTGGAGAAGGCATGATCGCCCAGCACCGGTCCCACCCTTCGCGCCCCGCGCCGTGCCTTCCCCTTTGATGCTTGGCGAGGATCGTGGGCGGCTGCGGCTGCGCTCGATCGCCTGGGCCCTGCTGGCCGGGGGCGGGGCCCTGGTCATCGGCCTGGCGATCGGCCTGGAGCCCGGCCTGCGGGCCGGTGGGAGCGGCTTCTTCTACGGCCTTCTGGCCTTTCACCTCCAACGGGTCGACCCCGACGACGGCCACCTGCAGGCGGGCCTGGTGGGGGCGGTCTGCGGCCTTCTGAGCCTGGCGGTGCCCCTCGATGCCGCTTTGGGCACCGCGCCCTTCACCCCGGGGGGGCTGGGTGCCCTGGGGGCGGACCTGCTGCGGGCCTGGCTGCCGCTCTGGCTGCCCCTGGTGGGCGGCGCCCTGCTGCTGCAGGTGATCCTTCGCCTTTTCCCCGAGCTGCGGCCATGAGCGCCTTGCTGCCCGGTGCTCCTGCCGGTTGAGGCGACCAGGGGGCGGCGATCGGGGATGATGGCGCCGATCCGTACCTGGCCGCGCCTCGGCGATGAGCCTTCTGCACGCCACCTGGCTTCCGGCCGACGCCAGTGGAATGGCGGTCGCCGGTCTGCTGCTCTGGGCCGACACCTGGCGGGTGGCCAGTCCGGCCACACCGATCAACGCGCCCCTGGCCCATCCGCTCAGCCTTGACCAGGATGACCTGGGGGCCTGGCTGGAGGAGTGGGATCTGTGGACCGAGTCCTTCCGGCCCGCCGCGGCCTGCCTGAGCCTGCCCAGTCGGCGCCAGGGCGCCCGGGGCAGGAAGAAAGAGGAGGCGGACGGCTGGAGCGGTCTGCCGCTGCAGGCCGGCGAACCGATGCCGAAGGAGGTGGAGTGGTGGCCCTGGCAGGTGGAGGGTCTCTGGCTGGATCCCGCCGCCGCCGCCCTCTGGCTGGAGCGGCTGCCACTGTCGGGCAACCATCCCGACCTGGCCGATGAACTGCGCTGGTGGAGCCACCTGCAGCGCTGGAGCCTGAGCCTGATCGCCCGGGGCCGCTGGTTACCCCAGGTGGAGGAGGGCAGGGCCCATTGGCTTCCCCTGCTCAACCGCGAGGACGACCGCCGCCGGCTCGAGGAGCTGGCCACCCGGCTCCCCCAGGTGGCGGTGGCCGCCCTCTGGCGAGGGCCCGCCGCCAATGGCGCCCCGCCCCTGGCCTGCTGGCGGCCCGGATCCGGCCGGCTGCGGCTGGTGGAGATTCTCTCCCGCCTGCTGGATGCCCAGCTGCGCAGCGGCTTCAGGCCCCACCCCGAGGGCCTGGATCCCCTCTTGGCGGCCTGGCAGCAGGCCCTGGGCCCGGGCAAGGGGGAGCTTCGGCTCACGGGCGAGGAGATCGAGCGGCTGAGCACCGCCACCCACCACTGGCGCGAGGCGGTGGCCGGGCGGTTGGCTCCGGCCCGGGCCTGCCTGGAGCTGGACACGCCTGCGGAGGGCGGCGAGCTCTGGGAGCTTCGCTTCTGTCTGCAGGCCGAGTCGGATCCCAGCCTGACCTTGCCGGCGGCGGCAGTCTGGGCCGCCGGTGAAGCCAATCTCCAGCTGGGGGAGGTCACCATTCCCCAGCCCGGCGAGTTGCTGCTGGAGGGCCTCGGCCGGGCCCTGCAGGTGTTCGAGCCGCTTGAGCGGGGTCTGGATGCCGCCACACCCCAACGCATGGAGCTGGCCCCGGCCGAGGCCTTCGTACTGGTGCGCACCGCCGCGGCCCGGTTGCGGGATGTGGGCGTGGGGGTGGTGCTGCCAGCCAGCCTCAGCGGCGGCCTGGCCAGCCGGCTGGGGCTCTCGATCGAGGCCGAACTGCCGGCGAAGTCGCGGGGCTTCAGCCTCGGCGAAACCCTGGAGTGGCGCTGGGAGCTGATGATCGGCGGCGTCACCCTCACCCTCAAGGACCTGGAGCGGCTGGCGGGCAAGCGCAGCCCGCTGGTGCAGCACAAGGGGGCCTGGATCGAGCTGCGCCCCGGCGATCTGCGCAACGCCGAAAAGTTCTGTGCCCTCGATCCCGCCCTCAGCCTCGATGACGCCCTGCGCCTCACCGGCAACGAGGGGGAAACCCTGCAGCGGCTGCCGGTGCATCGCTTCACCGCCGGGCCCCGGCTGCAGGCGGTGCTGGAGCAATACCACCAGCAGAAAGCCCCCGATCCCCTGCCGGCCCCCGAGGGCTTTGCCGGCCAGCTGCGGCCCTACCAGGAGCGGGGCCTGGGCTGGCTGGCCTTCCTGCACCGCTTCGATCAGGGGGCCTGCCTTGCCGATGACATGGGGCTGGGCAAGACGATCCAGCTGCTCGCCTTCCTGCAGCACCTGAAGGCGGAGCAGGAGCTGAAACGCCCGGTGCTGCTGGTGGCCCCCACCTCGGTGCTCACCAACTGGAAGCGGGAGGCGGCGGGATTCACCCCGGAGCTCACGGTGCTGGAGCACTACGGCCCGAGGCGGCCCTCCACGGCGGCGGCCCTGGCCAAGGCATTGGAGGGGGTGGATCTGGTGCTCACCAGCTACGGGCTGCTGCAACGGGATGTGGAGGTGCTCTCCTCCCTCGACTGGCAGGGCACGGTGATCGATGAAGCCCAGGCGATCAAGAACCCCGCCGCCAAGCAGTCGTTGGCGGCCCGGGAACTGGCCCGCTCCGGCAAGCAGGGCGGGGGGGGAGGACGGTTCCGGATCGCCCTCACCGGCACGCCGGTGGAGAACCGGGTGAGCGAGCTTTGGGCCCTGATGGACTTCCTCAACCCCAAGGTGCTCGGCGAGGAGGAGTTCTTCCGCCAGCGCTACCGCCTGCCGATCGAGCGCTACGGCGACACCGCCTCCCTGCGCGATCTCAAGGCCCGGGTGGGCCCGTTCATCCTGCGCCGGCTCAAGACCGACCGATCGATCATCTCCGACCTGCCCGAAAAGGTGGAACTGCGGGAATGGGTGGGGCTGACGCCGGAGCAGACCAAGCTGTACCGCGCCACCGTCGATGCCAGCCTCGAGGCGATCGCCCGCGCTCCCCTGGGCCAGAAGCACGGCCAGGTGCTGGCCCTGCTCACCAAGCTCAAGCAGATCTGCAACCATCCGGCCCTGGCCCTCAAGGAGAGCCAGATCAGCGAGGGCTTCGGCGCCCGCTCGGCCAAGTTGCAGCGGCTCGACGAGATCGTCGAGGAGGTGATCGAAGCGGGCGATCGGGCCCTGCTGTTCACCCAGTTCGCCGAGTGGGGGCATCTGCTTCAGGCCCATCTGCAGCAGCGTTTCCATCAGGAGGTGCCGTTCCTGTACGGCAGCACCAGCAAGAACGAACGCCAGGCGATGGTGGATCGCTTCCAGGACGATCCCCGCGGCCCCCAGCTGTTTCTGCTTTCCCTGAAGGCGGGCGGCGTGGGCCTCAACCTCACCCGCGCCAGCCACGTGTTCCATGTGGATCGCTGGTGGAATCCTGCCGTGGAGAACCAGGCCACCGACCGGGCCTACCGGATTGGCCAGACCCAACGGGTGCTGGTGCACAAGTTCATCACCAGCGGCTCGGTGGAGGAGAAGATCGATCGCATGATCCGCGAGAAGGCCCGTCTGGCCGAGGACATCATCGGCAGCGGCGAGGAGTGGCTGGGCGGGCTGGATCCCGGCCAGCTCAGGGATCTGGTGGCGCTGGACGACTGAACCGAGCCAGTGGTGACGGAGCCAGTGGAAACGGAGTCGGCGGATCAGGCGCCCGAGGAACCGGGCGGCGGAGCGCTGGCGGGAAACTGCCTCAGGAACGTGGCAACGGGAATGCGCCTGGGCTGGTCGTAGCCCACGGGCAGCCAGAGGTCTCCGGCGGCGGTGCCGAAGTGGATCTCCCAGTTGTAGAGCCCCACATAGGCCCGGGGATCCTCCTTGATCAGGGAGGCGTAGGTGAGCACGGCAATGCCGTAGTTGTCACTGTTGTTGTAGCCCCAGAGCCCCTTGCGGATGTCCTTGAGGCCACCCCGTCGAACGAGATAACGGGCCGCCGCCTGGATGGCGTCGTGGGGGTCACGGATGTCCCCCTTGCCGATGCCCGGCTCGCTCCAGGTGGTGGGCAGGAACTGCATCGGCCCCTGGGCATTGGCCACCGACACGCCATCGATGCGGCCCATGCCCGTTTCCACCAGGTTGACGGCAGCCAGCACCTCCCAGGGGATGCCCGTGGCGGCTTCGGCCTCTTTGTAGGAGGCGATCAGGGCCTCGGCGGGGCGGGGAGGAATGATCCGCCAGGCCGGCAGGGCTGTGGGTTTGCGGCCACCGCGGTGCATGGCCAGGAAGGCCCGCCGCGCCACCAGGTGCCGGTCGTAGATGCTCAGCCAGGCGGCGGGAAGCAAGCGGCGCACCTGCTGGGAGCGGGCCACCTGGTGGGAGAGGACGCGGTAGATCACCTGCTGTTGATGGCCGAGGCCGGGCAGATCGGCAGCGGGTGTCTGGGGGGAGCGCAGGGCTTTCTCGACGGCCACCAACAGGCTCGCCAGGCTGGCCGGATCGGTGGGAACCAGGGGGTAGTGGCGGCCACTGGCGGCCAGGGGCAGGGTTGGATCCGCCGGGAGGAAAGCCCGAGCCGGGGCTGTGGTTTCCGCGGCAGGGGGGGGCGTGACAGGAGTCTGCGTTGAGGCGGCGGCTCCGACCTCAGCAGACCAGGGCGGGAGCGGCGCGGGCCGCAGCGCCAGCCCCATCGTGAGCACCAAAGCCCCGCCCCCAAGGGCGGCGACCAGCAGGCTGGCGGATGGCCTGAGCATCGGGTCCGGGTTGGGTGAAAACAGGGAATAGTCAGGCTATCGGAGCCAGCACGGAGCCAATCGCTCCATGACCGAGATCAGAGCTAGAGCAGGTCCCGCTGACGCAAGGACTCACGGTCGACGATCTTCAGACCACCGCCATGCACCTCCACAACGATGCCGCGCTGGCGCAACTTGCTGAGGGTGCGTGATGTCGTCTCCCGAGCCAGCCCGGAGAGCGCCGCGAGCTCCCGATGCGGCAGGGGCGGAGTTGCCGCGAAGGTATCGGCGCCCGGGTGGGCGCGTACGGCGATGTCACAGAGCGTGGCAAGCAGGCGGGTGCTGGCATCAGCCCCCCGCAAGGTGAAACGACGGTTGAGGTCCTGCAGCCGCCTGGCTTCAAGCTTCGCCAAGGCAAGGGCAAGCCTGGGTTCACAGTTCAGGAGTTCGCGAAAGGGACCGACCCGCAGGAAGACGGCTTCACATTGCGTGAGGCTGACGACATCGGCTGAACGGCGGCCGTTGTTGAGAACGGCCATTTCGCCACACACTTCACCCGGGCCGAGGAGGGAGAGCACGGCCTCCTCGCCGTCGTTGGTGAATCGACGGACTTTGGCAATGCCATTACGAAGAAGAATCAGGCCCTGGGATTCATCATGATCCAGGATCAGCAACTGGTCGGCAGCAAACGTGACCCCCCGATGTTGATCCAACAGCCGATGCCGTTGCTGCTCGCTGAGCAGGGCGAACAAGCTGATTTCGGCAAGATCGGATGCTTTGGTGGGGCTTTGCGTAACCATCCGGGCCTGCCTACGTGGTTCAAGAAACAGTCACTGCCCAAGTGTCAAAGCTGGTTGATCGATGCCTGAGGCTGCATCGCCAGATGCTGCCTTGATAGGCGATCCAATGGAGCCTAAGAGGGCCTGGGGGCTGGCTTTGTGATCTTAATCACAACGACCCCGGCGGGGAGTTGCTTTGATTGGCCTGGACAGTTCTCATGGGTCCAATAATGCGTCTGAGAAAGACACAAAAGGGCATCCTGGGAGTTCGGTGGTTCCGTTTCGGGTCCCTCGCCCTGGTCCTCGTGTCCTTTCCGGCCTTGGCCGACGTGGTCGGAGGGGGTCTGGGAACCCAGGTGAATGGCGCCACGAACGGCCGTTGCAGCAGCGGTTTCTGCTCCGTCGGCGGCGGCACTGCGGCAGGCCCCAACTTGTTTCATCGCTTCCAACAGTCTGACACCCGCGGCGGGATCAACGGGGTGGGCATCGATACCCAGGGACGCTCCAATGTGATCGTGGGGGTCAGCGACCGGCTCGGCACCTTTCTCGACAAGACGCTGAGTCTTTCGGCCCCGGCCAACCTGTTCTGGCTCTCGCCCGGCGGCATCTGGCTGGGGCCTGGAGCCAAGGTGGTGAACACCACGAATCTGTTGCTTTCCACCTCCACGGGCCTGAGGATTGGTGAGAGTGGCGTTTTCGATGCCTTCAGCACCGATGCCGCCGCAGCTGCTGCCCTGACCGCACCGCCGGAGCTGAGCTGGCAGGCGCTCAAAACGAGCTTGGGAACCCTGGACAGCCTTGGGCTGGGGACAACAAACGGGTCGATCGTGTTGGCCGGAGGCAGGTTGACGGTGGACCGGTCGCTGATTCTCGAGGCAGGCAACGGTGCCATTCGCAGCGAAGCCGGCAGCAACAGCCTGCTCACGGCGGGTTACCTGCCGCTCACCGAACCTGGACTTGACCGATTGCGACTTGGTGCGCAGCAGATCGAGCTGAACGACATCCAGTTGAAATCTGGCCAGCCCGGCAAACGCGGGGCGATCGATCTTCAGGCGATCGATGCCCTTCAGTTGCAGCAATCCAACCTTGAAGGCAAGCAATTGTTCCTGAGGGCAGGCAAGGTTTCGGTGATTGACAGCACGCTCCTGGCGCCGAAGGGATTGATCCACCTGGAAAGCTGGAACCCCGACCAACCGCTGTCGGTGGTCAACAGCAGCTTGGATGTGGGTGTTCACACGCTGGAAGACCTCCGCTCTCCCATCACCTCCGTTGTTTTCGACAGCGGAGCGACGCTGACCCAACCTGACCCTGACCCCCTAATCGGCCTGTTCTCCAAGGGCGACATCCTCGTCAGTGGATCGTCTCTCAACGCATCCCAAATTCTGACGCCGCTGCTGGAGGCAAATCCAGCTCTGCCGCGCAGCGCGATTCAACTTACAGACACCAGTGGCAATGTGGTGCTGGCTGCCGATGGTGGGATTGACTTCCGCCGCAGCGTGGCCCGCGCCGACGCGACGCACAATCTGGCGGGGAACCTTGCCTTCCAGTCCAACGGCAACAATGGAGGAATCAAACTGTCCGACTCCCTGTTGGGCGCCAGCGGAGGGGCGGGATCAGGTGATCTGCGGTTGAGCAGCGCTGCAGGAATTGTTCTCTTCAACAGCAAGCTGATTGCCGAGAGCGACCATTTTCCGGCCGGCCCCGGAGGAAGAACAGGGTGGGCAACAATCAGTAACTTTGCAGGAGGAGAAATTACCCTTCTCAACAACTCAAAGAAGCAAGGCATCACAATCCAACGATCGACGTTGAATGCCCCGTATCACACGTCCGCCGGGCCGCTGGAGAACCGCACATTCGTGGATTCCCAGGAAGGTGGTCCCATAATACGTTTCACTGATCGAACCGATGGCACAGATAATGCAGTTGATGCAGGCACCGGATTTACTGTTCTGGGTGGAAAGATTCGGGTGATTTCCCAAGGGGGTATTCAAGTCACAGACCACTCTGTTCTGAGTGTCGACAGCTCACCGAGCCTCGGTGGTCAGCTTGAAAGCTTCGGCGGCAGTATCCAGATCCTCAATCTCTCGGCTTACCGTCAGGAAGGGTTAACCATCGATCAGGAATCGACTCTGACGGCACGCACCGGTGGAACCCTGTTCAACACCCCCAAGGCTCTTGGAAATGCAACTTACTTCTTCGGGCGGGGTGGCCGGATCGACCTTTTCAGCAACTCGAACATCGCATTGGCTAACGCCACACTCGATGTGAGCAGCAGCAATCCAATCTCCCCAGATCTTGGATACCCGTTTCAGCCTGATCCGTTCGGCTTTCAAGGTGCAATTCGAGCAGTCAGCCGAGGTCAGCAAACCATCAGCAACACCAGGTTCAACATCAGCGGTGATCAAAGCACCCTGGCTCCAGCCGGCCAATTGGCTCTCACAGGCCTTGGGGCGATTATCGCCATCGACAGCTCCATCACGACTGGACGCACAGCAACAGCGCAGGATCCTGCAGCCACGGGCTCCATTGAGCTGCGATCGGCAGTGGCCACTTCAGATGGCTCTGGCCTCCGGCTAACTCCTGGAGGCTCCCTGCAGATCAGTATCGGCTCGCCTGAAGAAGTTGGCAACCAAATCCAGGTAAGCTTTGATCAACTTCGCAATAATCTAGGAGCCATTCAAATCCAGGGTGGTAGGGCGGTTGATACCGTTCTAGACGGTCCCGAAGGGCTTGTGAACCAGAGCCGTGAGACTGGCCTGGTCAATGCGTACACCATCGTTCTTGAGCCGGGGGGCGTCACCAACAACCCCCTTATAGGTGGTCAGCCTGACCAGAAGATCACATTGATCACTAGCACGCCAGACGGGATTAGTAACTCTACCGTGATCCCTTCAGCAACTTCGATCGCTTCGGCCTCAGTGAATGCCGTGGAGTTCCCCTGGGAACCACCTCGTAACTGGTGGTTGGCCCCTGGACCCACGATGACCGTGACCGCTGTTGTGATCCCCCCCCCTGGCGGTGAAGGGATCACTAAGGCCATCTCAACACCTGAGGTTGCTGCGGGCAGCATCAGCGAAGGCGAAAGGCTCGTTGCTGCGGGGTCGTCAATCATGTCCCAGGGGCCCTCGCTGCCACCGATAAACCCGGTGCGGTTGCTGAGCGTTCCCGAAGGGGTGGAAAGCTTCGAGCGGGGAGAAAGCCTTGCCATGAAGTCAACCATCCAGGCTCTCGGCCTCGAATCCGGCCGAGACACCGTGGTACCCAGCGTGGCCACGCTGCAGGAGAACTTGCAGGCGAGCGAGGCCGATCGGCGTCATCAGGCGCTTTCCCCCTCAGGATTAGAGGGCGGCCCCGGAAGGCCCTATTCCCCAGCCATCCTGAGGTTCAACGCCTGGCCCCTGCCAACGGGCGAGGTGTTGATCGATGTGGTGTTGATCCCTCCCCACGGTCCGTTGCTGGGCTGGCAGCACCGCGTCAACCAGGAGGCACTCCATCAACTCATTGGCAACGTGCAGCGACAGTTCAGCCGCATGGAATGGCTCGATCAGGCCGGGCAATCGCCGCAGGGCCGTGAGCTCGCCTCACTCCTGCTCGCGGATGTTCTCCCCGTGTTGGAGAAGGAGCGGATTACCTCGGTTCTGCTTTCAGCGGATCGGAGGCTTCAGGCGATCCCCTTTGCTGCCCTTCCGCTCACGGAAACCAGCTTTTTCGGTCAGCGTTTTGCCCTCACCATCACTCCCTCCCTTGGCCTCACCGATCTCAGTACGCCTTCTCCAGATCCAGGAGATACTCCCCGGCGCATCCTCCTGGCCGGGGCGAGCAAGTTCAGTTCGGGCCTGGTTCCACTTCCTCTCGTTAAACAGGAACTTGGGGAGATCTCCGCCGGCGAGCCCTCCGATCTACTGCTCGATGATGCGTTCAATGGGCCCAATCTTCGTACCCGGATCAACACCACCAACTACTCCCAGATCCATATCGCTACCCATGCGGAACTAAGCTCCGGCCAAACAGGTCTTGGTACGCTCCACACCACTAACGGCGCATTCAATCTCGCCAGCCTCCAGGCTGGGAAGCGCACGCCAAACCGGCTGGATCTGGTCAGCCTGAGTGCCTGCCGAACCGCACTTGGCGACGAGCGCAGTGAGCTTGGCCTGCTTGGAGCGGCACTCACCTTTGGCGGCCATTCAGGACTCGGTACCCTCTGGTCCGTGGACGACGCCGGCAACGCGGCCTTTTTCATCCAGTTCTACCGTTACCTGAGGGGGGGAATGACCAAGGACGTGGCCCTGCAGGCCACGCGCCGGGCCTTCCAGCGGGGCAAAATCAGAGTGTCCGGGTCCGATCTTATCGGGCCTGGTGGTCAAGTTCTGATCCGTGACCTCTCGCGCAGTGATCAGGCGCGGTATGCCCAAGGCCTCACCCATCCGTATTACTGGGCAGGCGTATTGCTCACCGGCAGGCCTTGGTAACAATGAACACAATTTATCCGCCATTACTTGGTATTATCCCCAGAAAAATGTGCTCGCACCAAACCACATGATGAACCCCTCCAATGCTCCCCCGCTATCTTCCTTATTGCCAGGCTGGATACGCCGCGGTATCGCTCTGCTTGCCGTGATGGCGATCGCTTGGCTCATTCTGCCGGAACGAGGGTTGGCGGCCCAACCGAACACCGCAATGATCTGCAAGTTTAGGGACCCGGGTGATCTAAGTTGTCTGCAAACGACAGGTGAACCACCCATTACCCATGTGTTCTGGCATCCCCAAGATGCTACTGTCTCAACAAATCAATCCATCTCACTTGGTGGCAAGGTGACTCGACTTACCTTGGCTGGCAGACTTCCCTTGAATGGAACTGGTAACGGCAGTTCAGGTGTCGGTCCTAATATCATGGTGGGCAACATTGGCTCGAACACCTTTTCTGGTGGCAGCCAACCCACCACCTATGTGCTGGGCAACTCCGCCCAAACAAGCATCACCAGGCTGCCTTCTTGCACCGTATCAGGCAGCACAGATTGCCTTGCAGTAACTACAACCGGTGACTTTCAGGGAAGGTGTCACTCCTTGGCTGCCACTCAGGCGGCCTGGACCAAGGCTAGCGCGAGGATCGGTTCGGGCTCTTCTGGTGGCTTGTTGATCCACACTTCTTCGGGTTGACGCCA